>Ga0055584_100003945_pt1 | contig 14558 bp, 10 predicted proteins | sample OSDHelmetaG_FD_58716 | JGI IMG/M metagenome (GOLD analysis project Ga0055584, IMG submission 58716) | Pelagic marine sediment microbial communities from the LTER site Helgoland, North Sea, for post-phytoplankton bloom and carbon turnover... | ecosystem: Environmental > Aquatic > Marine >... | reverse complement strand
GTCGAACAGCTTCCCGCCAGGGCCGAGCGCAGTGATGTCGTAGGGCAGGTGGATTGGCTTCGGTTGATTGAGCAGCCGCGCACAGGTGTCGACCATGTCGTCCTCGCACAGCGAGGAACCGATGGACTTGCCCTGGGCCTTCAGGAAGGTGAAACACATGCCGCCACCGACGATGAGCGAATCGACCGACGCGAGGAGCGCCTCGATCACCGCGAGCTTGTCGCTCACCTTGGAGCCGCCCATGACAGCCACGAAGGGTTTACGCGGGTTGTCGCGCAAGCCGCCGAGCACCTCGACCTCGCGCTGCAGCAGGCGGCCGGAGGCCGAGGGCAGATACTGCGGCGGACCGACGATCGATGCATGGGAGCGGTGCGAGGCGCCGAAGGCATCGTTGACGTAGGCGTCGTGGCCCTCGATCAGCCGCGCGACGAACTCTGGGTCGTTGGCGGTCTCCCCCGGATCGAAGCGCAGATTGTCGAGCAGCTCGACTTCCGGCACGAGCTCCGCGAGACGGGCCCGCACCGGCTCGACCGAAAACGCCGGATCCGGCGCACCCTTCGGTCGTCCGAGGTGGGTGCACGCGGTGACCGATGCGCCCTTTTCGAGTAGCCACCGGATGGTGGGCAACGCGGCGCGAATGCGCAGGTCATCGGTAATGGCGCCGTCGACGATCGGCACGTTGAAGTCGGCCCGCAGGAGGACCGACTTTCCGTTGAGATCGCCCAGGTCTTCGAGCCGGGGAACGGAGCTCACTTCTTCTTGGCGACCTTTTTGGCGGCCTTCTTCGCAACCGGCTTCTTGGCGGCTGGCTTCTTCGCAGCACGCTTCTTGGCCGGAGCCTTCTTCTTGCCGACCAGGACCGCGAGGTCGACGAGGCGGTTCGAGTAGCCCATCTCGTTGTCGTACCAACCGAAGATCTTGACGAGCGATCCCTGCGACATGGTGAGACCGGAGTCGAAGGTGCAGCTTGCGGGTGAGCCCACGATGTCCGCGGACACCAGCGGATCTTCGCTGTAGACGAGCACGCCCTTGAGACGACCCGACGAAGCGGCCTTCTTGAACGCAGCGTTGATCTCCTCGACCGACGCTTCCTTCTTGAGGATGCCGGTGAAGTCGGTGATGGAACCGTCGGGAATCGGCACTCGTAGCGAGGTGCCGTCGAGCTTGCCCTGCATCTTCTTCATCACGAGGCCGGTGGCGCGAGCGGCACCAGTGGAGGTGGGCACGATGTTGACCGCTGCGGCACGAGCGCGGCGCAGATCGCTGTGGGGTCCGTCGACGAGGGCCTGGTCGCCGGTGTAGGCGTGGGTGGTGGTCATGAGGCCCTGCTGGACGCCGAACGCATCGTCGAGGACCTTGATCATCGGCACGAAGCAGTTGGTGGTGCACGACGCGTTGGAGATCACGTGGTGACGGGCCGGGTTGTAGGTGTCTTCGTTGACGCCCATGACGAACGTGGCATCGCAGTCGCCCGACGGGGCGGAGATGATCACCTTCGGCGCTCCAGCCTTGCGATGGCCGGCAGCGGCCTCCTTCTTGGTGAAGAAGCCCGTGGACTCGATCACAACGTCGACGCCGAGATCGCCCCACGGCAGATCCTCGGGGTTGCGCTCCGACAGCACCTTGAGGACGTCGCCGTCGACGTTGATGCCCTCGCGAGTGGCCTTGATCTTGCCGCCGAACTTGCCGTGGACAGAGTCGTTGGCGAGCAGGTGCGCCATGGTCTCGCGAGATCCGAGATCGTTCACAGCGACGAAGTCGATGTCTGCTCCGGAGGCCTTGGCGGCCCGGAAGAAGTTGCGGCCGATGCGGCCGAAGCCGTTGATGCCGACACGTACGGTCATGTTGGGTCTCCCCTGGGTTGAGTTCTCGGCCTACGGCCAACGCACGATGGAACCACACTTGCGGCGACAAAGCGACGATCTAGCCCGGCAAATTCCGCCGCACGTTTCTGGACGTCCCCAGAGGATCAGGTACGGACGGCGGTTACCAACTCGGAGACTGCCGCGGCCAGCAGCTCCGGAGCGTGCGCAAGGTCGTCAGCGAAACAGAGCGGGCGACTCGAAACCACGTCGCGGATCGAGTGGTCGACCTCGAGCGAGACGTCGGCCAGCACCACGTCGGGCTTCAGCCCATGCGTTCGCACCGCGGCCACGTGGTCGGCCAACGAGTAGCCATCGGTCTCCCCTGGTTCGGGACCGAGGTTGGCGACGTAGACCACCAACGCATCCGATGCCGCGATGGCTCGCTGGATGCCCGGGAGCGCTGCCGCCAGCACGGAGGTGTAGAGCGACCCTGGTCCGATGAGGACCAGATCGGCTGAACCGATCGCAGCCTCCACCTCGAGAGGCACGGGCGGATCGGCAGGCGCCGTGTGAAGACGCCGGATGCCGCCTGAGCGCGAAACCGCCACCTGTCCGCGTACGACGCCCCGTTCGGTATCGGCCAGCAGGTCCACGCGGTTGCGCGACGCAGGAAGAATCCGACCGCGGGCGCCGACCATCTCCACGGCGGTGTCCATCGCTACGACAGGATCATCGACGTTCTCCAGAAGTGCGGCCAGCAGCACGTTGCCGGCGGGATGCCCGCTGAGGGTTCCCTCGTCGAAGCGGTGGTCGAGCGCATCGCGAATCAGCCCGGGCGGAGTGAGCGCAGTGAGACAGCGGCGCATGTCGCCTGGCGCCATGATGCCGAGCTCGCGCCGGAGCCGACCGCTGGATCCGCCGTCATCGGCAACCGAGACAACCGCGGTGAGTTCGCCGGCCACATCGCGCAACGCGTCGAGCGACATGGCCAAACCGTGCCCGCCGCCGATCGCAACGATCCGAGGCGCGTTCACTTCGCCACGTCCCGATGGACAACCGCTGGGGCGTGGCCGAGCTGCTCGAGGACCTTCGCCATGCGTTCGGCGATCGCCACTGAGCGGTGGCGGCCACCGGTGCAGCCGAACGCGATCGTGAGATACGACTTCCCCTCCTGCACGTAGAACGGGAGGATCAGCGCGAGCAATCGTTCGAGGCGAGCAAGAAAAGCACCGGTGACCGGCTGCTCGAGCACATAGTCGGCGACGGGCTCGTCGAGCCCGGTTTGCGGTCGCAGCTCCTCCACCCAGTGAGGGTTGGGCAGGAAGCGACAGTCGAACACCATGTCGACGTCGAGCGGAAGACCGTGTTTGTAGCCAAACGATGTGACGGTCGTGTGCATCGTGTGGCCCGCGCCACCGTCGCTGAACACATTGACCATCCGGTCGCGAAGCTGGTGGACGTTGAGGTCTGTGGTGTCGAGCACGAGGTCTGCCCCGGCCCGCAATGGTTCGAGCGCGATGCGTTCGGCCTCGATGACCTCGCCGAGGGTGCCGGGCTCGTTGGCGGCAAAGGGGTGGACCCGGCGACTCGACTCGTAGCGACGCACCAGGACCTCGGTCGAGGCGTCGAGAAAGAGGAGCTGCACGCGGCCGAACTTGGATCGGAGCATCGCGACGAGAGGCGCCATCTCCTCGTGGTAGCGGCCCGAGCCGACCACGAGGGCCAAACGGTCGCTGGCGTTGGACGAGCCATCGGCCAGCTCGGCGACCTTCGGGATCAGCGCGGGCGGCAGGTTGTCCATCACGAACCAGCCCAGGTCTTCGAGGTTGTCGGCCGCGACAGTTCTGCCGGCGCCAGACATCCCTGCAATCACCACGAGTTCACTCACGAGGATCCGATCGTAGTGGCGCGCCGTGAACGCGCCTGTGCACCCATCGGCCCGGGAGTCAGGCGTCTGAGGAGCGCCGATCACCGATGATGCCGAGAAGTCGGGGTGTGGTGACAACCACGTCCTCTTCGTACTCGGGGGCTTTGGCCAGGAAACCTGGCGGCGGCGCCGGTTCGAGCAGCTCGACCAGATCGATACCGGCGTTGATCATCGCGTTGAGGTACTTGTGGAGCGGTCGGTGCACGAAGCGCACGAAGACCCCCTTTTGCACCTCTTCGACGGTCACGGCCTCGCGTAGATACGCGCCGATGCGCCAATACGTCTCGGGCGGCTCGATCATGTGGTCGACGATCATGCCGCTGTCGGGTGTCTGCAGCAGCGGGTGGTTCAGGAAGAACACGAACCGGCCGCCTGGACGGAGCACTCGCGCCACTTCACTGAGCGCCTCCTCGTAGGCATCGACGTGTTCGAACACAAGGCACACCACCACCGCGTCGACTGACGCGTCGCGTAGTGGAAGCCCGTCGGCGCCGCTGAGGCAATACGCAGGCCCACCGCCTCGCGAGACGGCGACCTCGATCTGAGAGGCAGTTGGGTCAAGGCCCAGAACCTCCGCACCGGTGGCACTGAGCGCTCTCGCTATCTGGCCTTCGCCCGTACCGACATCGAGCACCCGCTGGTAACCCTCCAGGTGTTCGAGCGCGAGCGGAATGATCTGCTCCACGTATTCAGGGTCGACCCCATCGGTGAATTCGCGTTGCCACCAGTCGGCGTGGTCATCCCATTGCGGCTCGGTCACCCCGCAAGGATGCCGGAAATCAACCGAGCTGCTGCGTCAGGAGGGAAGGTCGATGCGCACGACCGACTGCTCGCCCTGCATTGCCACCCACAACGTGTTGTCGGCGAACGAGATTCCGGTCGGCCCGCCGCCGCCACTCACGCCACCGAGCGGCGTGGACGACAGAATCGAGCCGTTGGCTGCGCTCACCTGAACGAGGTTGCCGTCGTCGGTGACCGTGACCCATACGGAGCCCGAGTTCACGACCAGCTCGGTGGGGCCATCGCCGACCGAGACAGTCCAAACCACTTCAGCCGTTTCTGGGTCGACCTTCACGATCGTGCCCTCGTCGTGATTGGCAGCCCAGAGGTATGACCTCGAGGCGTAGAGCCCGACGGGACCCTGCCCGACCGTGACCCGGCGGAGAATTTCGAAGCTGTCGCGATCGATTTCGACGAGTTCGCCGGTGTCGAACACCGCGGCCCAGAGTCCGTGATCCACGTGGGACACGACCTCGGTCGGGGTGCCGCCAACGTCGACCTGTTGGAGGATGGCGCCGCTACCGGGGTCGACCCGGGCGACAAACTCGCCGTCGAAGGACGCCACGATGATCGTGTTCCCGTCCTTCTCGATGCCGTCGGGACCAGGAAACGGGAACGTCGCCGCGATCTCGTTGGTCTGCGGATCCACACGCAGCAACTGATTGTCGGCGTAGTTGGTGAGCCAAACCGAAGTATCGGTTCGCATGACGCGAGTGGCCCCGTTGGCAACGTTGCCGTTGGCGACCACTCGGTTGGTATCGGGATCAATGAGCGACACGCCGCCAAATGCGCCGACGACGGCGACTGAGTCAGGCAGGGCGCTCACGAACTTGGCGTCGGCCCCGACCACGATGCGGCGCAGTAGCTCGCCATCGAGCGCCGGTGCCGGCCGCTCTTCGAGCGCCTCGACCTCGAACTCCAGGCTTGCGATCTCCGCTCGGGCCTCTGCGAGGGCCTCGGCGGCACCATCGTCGGTGTTGTCGACGGGCTCGGCGTCGTCGTCGCCCGGCGAGGCATCGGACTCACCGGGGACCACATCGTCGGCAATGCGCTCTGGGTTCTGCGCGACCTCGGTGGTGTCGCCTCCGTCGCCGCCGCTCTGCCACAGCACAGCGAGCAGGGCCACCGCGCCGAGCAATACGCCAAGGCCGACCAGGAAGGGCTTGCGGGGCAGAGTGATCGTCTCGGCCGGAGCGCCTGCAGCTTCCGCCGCGATCTCGTTGGGCCCGTCGTCGTGGTCGAAATCAGCGGCGGTGTCGGAGTCGGTCGACCCATCCAGAGCGTCGCGAGCGTCGTCGTCGGCCGGATCCTCGATGGCTTCGATCTCAGCCGTGTCGTCGTCGTCGAGGTCACGTTCGGCAGTAGAGCCGTCAGCATCGGGAGACCAGGGGTCGTCCTCGAGCGCTTCCACCGGTGGGGGCGGCGGGATGATCGCCTCAGCCACGGGCTCGTCGACGTGCTCCTCTTCGACAACCGGCGGCTCCGGAACAACCTTCGAGGGTTCGATCGGGGGCAGCGGCGGCAGTTCGCGAGCTTCGAAGGGACGAAGGACGCTCTCCGCTGTCTCGTCGTCGTGCGCTTCGTCGTTCATGGATGCTCCTCGACCCGCGAACCCAAGCCTTACTCAGTGTCCCCCGCGGGTGGTGGACGCCGAGTTCTTGTCTCCACCTGATGGAGACTTTCAAAAACGCTCTCTGCTACCTCGTCGGGCAACCAGGACAGGTTCTTGAGGTCCTCGAGCTCGGCTTGTTTGACCGCATTGACCCCGCCGAGCTCCTTTGTGAGCCGCTTCTTGCGGGCAGGCCCGAGTCCTTCGATGTCGTCGAGGGCCGACTTCGTCATGCGTTTGTCACGCAACTGCCGGTGGAACGTGATGGCAAATCGATGGCTTTCGTCGCGGATCCGCTGCAGCAAGTACAGCGCCTCGGACTGCCTGGGCAGCCGGATCGAGTCGCTCCGACCCGGCACGAACACCTCCTCGAATTGCTTCGCCAAAGAGACGACCGGGATCTCGTCTCGTAGGTCCAGCTCGTCGAGCACGCGGGTGGCGACGCTCAATTGGCCCTTGCCGCCGTCGACCACGAGGAGTTGTGGCGGGTAGGAGAACCGTCCCTCTCGTTGCTCCACCGGCACCTCGCGCTCGCGTAGGTAGGCGCTGAAGCGACGGGTGAGCACTTCCTCCATCGCAGCAAAGTCGTCGTTGCCGTCGACGGTTTGGATCTTGAACCGGCGGTACTCGGACTTCTTGGCGAGCCCGTCTTCCACCACCACCATCGAGCCGACATAGTCGGTGCCCTGGATGTGGCTCATGTCGTAGCACTCGATGCGCAGCGGGGCGATGGGCAGCTCGAGGTATTCCTGCAGCTCGCGGAGCGCCTTGGCGCGGCTGTTGTGGTCGCTCGAGCGCTTCAGGCGATGCCGGTTGAAGGTCTCCTGCGCATTCTGAGTGACTGTTGCCTGCAGCGCTCGCTTGTCGCCTCGCTGTGGCACACGGATCTTCACCTTCGACTCACGAGCCGCGGTGAGCCACTCCTCGTAGAGCGCCGGGTCGCTGGGAAGCTCGGGTACGAGCACCTCCTTCGGTGACCCGACCGGATTGTCTTCGAAGTACAGCCGCTCCAGAACCCGGCTCACGAGCTCAGGTCCGTCGAGCTCCTCGGCCTTGTCGACGACGAACCCGCGGCGTCCCATCACCCGCCCCTTGCGGACGTAGAAGACCTGGACGGCAGCTTCGAGCTCGTCGTCGTAGACACCGATGACGTCGACGTCCTCGTTGCTGTTGAAGACCATCTGCTGCTTCTCGACCGCCTTGCGAACTGCGGCGAGCCGGTCTCGGAGATGGGCCGCGAGCTCGAACTCGAGCTCCTCCGACGCGGTCTGCATCTGCGCCTCGAGCTTCGCGACGATCTCGTCGGTGTCGCCCTCGAGGAACGAGACGAGCTCCTTCACGAGCCCGCCGTACTCCTCTTCGGATACTTCGCCCACGCACGGGCCGGCGCATTTCTCGATGTGGAAGAGGAGGCACGGCTTGCCGAGCTTCTCGTGGTGCCGAAACTTGTTGTCGGTGCAGGTGCGGATCGGGAACGTGCGCAGCAAAAGGTCGAGCGTGTCGCGAATCGCGTAGGCCTGGCCGTAGGGGCCGAAGTATCGGTTGCCCTTCTTGCGTTTGCCGCGCATCACCATCGCCCGAGGCCACTCGTCGACAGTGGTGAGGCAAAGGAACGGATACGACTTGTCGTCGGTGTAGCGAACGTTGAACCGCGGCTTGTGGCGCTGGATCAACGAGAACTCGAGCATCAACGCCTCGACCTCGTTCGCCACCTGGATCCACTCGACCGTCTCCGCCGTTTCGACCATCTGTCGGGTGCGGCTGTGGAGGTTGTGCGGGTTCTGGAAGTAGTTCGAGAGGCGCGAGCGAAGGCTCTTCGCCTTGCCGACGTAGATCACGCGACCTTCGGCGTCTTTGAACTGGTACGAGCCGGGGGTGTCGGGAATCGAACCCGCCGGAGGACGCTGGACCATTGGGTCCGAGACTAGGGCGTCGAGCGCCCCCTGATCACAGGCTTCGCGCGAGTTCCTTCGTCGGCTGGCAGAGGAAGTTCCGAAACTGTTCGTCCTCGTCAGTCCGGATCGTGCCTCCCCGTACGAGGCGCGCCCAGGGCGAACAACCACAGCGCGCAGGCTCATGCGTCGACCTGCACAGTCGCGGGTCGATGGGACCCGACAAGAGCGGCAGCGATCCTCCAGGCGAGTCCGCCCTGCCGCGATGCATACGTGCGAGCGCTGACACGACGATGACGGGCCACCTCAGCGGCACCACCGATCTCGTCGTGTGCGCTTCCGCCGACGAGATGAATCCCCGGGGCGACGTCAGCGAGCCTGAGCCGCAGAGTGGAGTCGGCCCGAGCAAGGCGCTGCTGGAGGTCGGTGTCCTCGTAATAGAGGAAGAACGAGTCGTCGAAGCCTCCGACCGACCGGAGAACTTCGGTAGGCAGCGAGAGAACCGCTGCTGAGGCCCAGCGCTCGGACAGCGGCCACGAGCCGGCGTGTTGGGCGAGCGAGGAGGTGTGGTTGCGCCCCCATCCACCGAGCAACGGAGCGACTACACGCCGCAGCGCTCCCCCGCGCGGCGCGAATCGTCCGAGGCATCGAGCGGTGAAGAAGAACGCCGGAGGGTTCCAGTAGCTGTTGACAACGGAGTTCGGCACGCCGTTCTCCTCGACCAACGGGATGGTCACCAACTCCGTCTCTGCGGCGTCGACGAGCGCGGCGAAGTGATCGGGCTCCAGCCGCGTGTCGGGATTACACAGGACGACGCGGGGTGTCTGGATATGCGACAGCGCCGTGTTGATGGCTGCTCCGAACCCCAGATTGGTTCCGTCGCCGAGATCGATGACTCCCGGGCGGCCGGTCTGCGCCGGAAGGCGGTGATCGTTGTGCACGACGAAGACCGGCGTCTCGGCCGGAATCCAATCGAGATCGAGGCGGTCTACTCCGTAGGCGACGTACACAACCGAGGCGGGGGCCGTCATCGTCCGTCACCTCCGACCACTGACCGCACCGTGCGCACCAGAATCCGGAGGTCGACGGCCAGGCGCTGGTGGCGCATGTACCAGAACTCGTACTGAAGCTTCTCGAGCGCATCGCTGGTCGAGGATGCGTAGCCCTGATTGACCTGGGCCCATCCCGTGAGTCCGGGCTGCACGAGGTGCCGCAATTGGTAGAAGGGCAGCTTCTCGGTGAGTTGCTCGACGTAGTGCGGTTGCTCCGGTCGAGGTCCCACCATGGACAGCTCGCCCTTCAGCACATTGATGAGCTGGGGCAGTTCGTCGACGTGGCTCCGGCGGAGCAAGTGTCCGAACGCCGTGATCCGCGCGTCGTCGCATTCCGTCCAATCGGACGCCTCGCCTGCGGCGTCGCGCATCGAACGAAACTTCCGGATCTCGAAGACGACCCCGTTCTTGCCGACGCGGTCCTGCCGGTAGAAGAGGGATCCGCGATTGCCGACGAGGTTGCCGAGAGCCACCACCGGAATCGCCAGGAACAGAACCGGCAAGAAGAGAAGTGCTGCGCCCACGTCGATAAGGCGCTTGCGCCGTGCGAAACGGGCGCGGTGAATCTCCCCGATGTCGAACATCAACGAGATTCGTTCGAGCTCCCCGACCGGCAGTCGCCCGAGCCAGTATTCGTAGAACAGCGACAAGGTGCGGACCCGCACGCCCTGAGCGTGCAGTGATGCCACCTGCTCAACGACGGCTTGGTCGGCCTGTGCTGCCCGGTCGAGGACGACGACGGTCCCGCCGGCCCCTTGAGTGGCCTCGACGAGCGGCGTCGTTCTCCCCGGCATCCCGCGGGCGTCGACAACATCGAGCACGGCAACGATTTCTGCGGGGCGTTCGGGGCTCTCGGCGAGCGCCAGCGGCACTGCGTCCATGTCCTCGCCACACCCGACGAGCACGACCTGATCACGGCTCAGGGCCCGTCGCCGGTCCCGTCGAACAGCGAGGCTGCAGGCGGCGAGCCACACGGCAACACTCGGCATCGCGCCCAATACGACGAACCGAGGCAACACCGCCATTCCCAGCACCAACTGCGCGATCGAGATCACGACGGCACCGGTGACCACACTTACGATCGCGGCTGCTGCGACCTGTCGGACCCGGTCGAACACATCAGGAAGTCCGAGGGAGTAGGCAGCGAGCGTCAGGGTCGCGGCATACCCCGCAGTCCACAACAGTCGGCTGTCGCCGAACGAGTACTGGGGTGCAGCGAGGCGCGAGTGCACGAATCCGAGCGCGACGACGATCGTGACGATGCCGACCGGCATGACCGGTCCGGCTCGCTTCACGGCCGGGGTCCTTCGAGTTCGACGACGGCGATCCACGCGTGCCATCGCAGCGGCGAGGACGGGCGAAGAAGGAGTCGATCGGCGCCGCGGAGCACGCTGCGCGCCGCCCTACCTGCGAGATGATCGCCTACTGGCACGGCGGCCAGATCGAGCAGATGGTGGGTCTCGACACGAACCGAGTCGAACCAACGACGCGCCAGGTCGATTTCATCTCGACGGATCGGATGTTCGAATCGATCGCGTCGGTGAAGCGTGCGCCGGCGATAGGCGTTGATGACGGGGTTGTGGCCGAGCGCCTCGAGGAGCATTCCCCTGCCGCCGGGCCGTAGCACTCGGGCCATCTCCGCGTACGTGCGGGCAATATCGAGCCGATGAAGCGAACTGACGCCGACCACGACGTCACAGCAGGCATCGGGCAGCAAAAGCGTTTCGGGCGCCATCTCGGCAAAGCGGGCGGTCGACAACTCTCGGCGCTCCGCTTCGTGTCGCGCTCGTTCGACGTCATCGATGTCGGTGCTGACCCCGAGGACTCCGACGCCGCGGGCAGCGAGATCAAACGCGAGTGCATCGGCTCCACAGCCGAGTTCAAGAACCTCGGCATCACCCGGAATCGTGTCGATCAGGGCGTGAAAGGCCTGCGAGGCGTTGCCGAGGTCCTCGTAGAACTGTGCGCGCGAGCGCACGGGAGCAGTCATATGACTCCATCGGCAACTAGGCCAAAGGAATCAAGTCGGAGCCGAGCGGCTCAGTCGAGCAGCGGCGCCAGGAAGTTGCCGGTGTAGCTCTCTGGCGTCTGAGCGACCTCTTCAGGGGTGCCGGTGACAACGATCTGGCCACCGCCGGAACCGCCCTCGGGCCCGAGATCGATGAGCCAGTCGGCGGTCTTGATGACGTCGAGGTTGTGCTCGATCACCAACACGGTGTTGCCCTGGTCGACCAAGCGGCCGAGCACACCGAGCAGCTTTCGGATGTCTTCGAAGTGAAGGCCGGTGGTCGGCTCGTCGAGGATGTAGATGGTGTGGCCGGTCGAGCGCTTGGCGAGCTCGCTGGCGAGCTTCACCCGCTGGGCCTCGCCGCCCGACAATGTCGGGGCCGGCTGGCCGAGGCGGACGTAGCCGAGGCCGACATCCACGAGTGTCTGCATGTGGCGAGAGATCACCGGTTGGTTGACGAAGAACTCGAGCGCGTCGGCGCACGGGAGCTGCAGCACCTCGGAAACGTTCTTGCCCTTGAAGTCGATCTCGAGCGTGTCTCGGTTGTAGCGCTCGCCCTTGCAAACCTCGCAGGGGACATAGACATCGGGCAGGAAGTGCATCTCGATCTTGATGGTGCCGTCGCCCTGGCAGGCCTCGCAGCGACCGCCCTTCACGTTGAACGAGAAGCGACCGGGAAGGTAGCCGCGGACCTTTGCTTCCTGGGTTTGAGCGAAGAGCTTGCGGACGTGGTCGAACACCCCGGTGTAGGTGGCCGGGTTGGACCGGGGGGTCCGGCCGATCGGTGACTGGTCGATCGCGATGACCTTGTCGAGGTGTTCGATGCCTTCCACCCGCGTGTGAAGGCCTGGTGGCACCTTCGACGAGTAGATCCGCTGCATGAGCGAGCGGTGCAGGATGTCGTTGACCAGGGTGGACTTGCCTGACCCCGATACGCCGGTGACACAGACGAACTTGCCCAGCGGGATCTCGACGTCGACGTTCTTCAGGTTGTTTTCGCGGGCGCCCTTGATGAGCACCTTGTTGCCGTCGCCCAGTCGCCGCACGCCGGGGACTTCGATCTTGCGCTTCCCCGAGAGGTACTGGCCGGTGATCGACTTCGGGTTCTTCAGGAGCTGCTTGTAGGTGCCCGAATGCACGATGTCGCCGCCGTGCTCGCCTGCACCGGGCCCGATGTCGACCACGTGGTCGGCGACCTTCATCGTGTCTTCGTCGTGCTCCACCACGAGCACCGTGTTGCCGAGATCACGCATCCGCAGAAGGGTCTCGATCAGACGCTGGTTGTCGCGCTGATGCAGCCCGATCGAGGGTTCGTCGAGCACGTAGAGCACGCCCACGAGACCCGAGCCGACCTGGGAAGCGAGGCGGATCCGCTGCGCTTCGCCACCTGCCAGCGTCGCCGCGTTCCGCGACATGCTGAGGTAGTCGAGACCGACATCAAGAAGGAAACCGAGACGGGCGTTGACCTCCTTCAGCACCTGTTCGGCGATGATCGAGTCGCGATCGTTGAGTTCGATCTCGCCCAGCGTCTTCGCGGCGTCGGCAATCGACATCGCACACAAGTCGTGGATGGTGTAGTCGGCAATTGTGACGGCCAGCGACAGCGGGTTGAGGCGGGAGCCTTCACACTCGTTGCAGTGCACGAGGCGCATGTAGCCCTCGATCGCCTCACGAGCGGAGTCGGACTCGGCCTCGGTGTGACGGCGCATCAGATACGGCAGCACGCCCTCGTACTTGGCTTGGTAGGTACGGGTGCGTCCGTAGCGGTTCTTGTAGCGGACCTCGGTGCGCCCGGCCACGCCCTTGCCGTAGAGGAGCAGATCCTTCTGTTTCTTGGGGAGCTTGTCCCACGGCTTGTCGGCCGGGATGTCGTATTCCTCGCAGATCGACTCGACCAGGCGCGAGAAGTAGCGACTTCGACCGCCGGCCCACGGGCTGATCGCCCCGCCCGCGACGGTCGCGTCGGGATCCGGCACCACCAGCTGCGGGTCGACCTCGAAGACGGTACCCAGCCCGTCGCAGTGAGTGCACGCGCCGTAGGGCGAGTTGAACGAGAAGTTGCGAGGGGCGAGTTCATCGAACGACTTGCCGTCGGACGGGCGGGAGAGGTGCTGGCTGAAGACGATGGTCTCGTCGGGGCCGTCGCCCTCCTTGCGAACGATTTGCATCTCTGCGAGGCCGCCGGTGAGAGCGAGTGCAGTTTCGATCGAGTCGGTGAGCCGGCGCTCGATGCCATCGCGAAGCACGAGACGGTCGACCACCACCGACACATCGTGCATCTCGTAGCGCTCGAGTTCGAGCTCGATCTCTTCGCCGAGCTCCACTTGCTCGCCATCGACGACGGCGCGAGCGAAGCCCTGCGTGGCGAGCTCCTGCAGGAGCGTGTCGTAGGTGCCCTTGCGGCCGCGGACGACCGGTGCGAGCACCTGGAAGCGGGTGCCCTCTTCCATCTTGAGGATCTTGTCGACGATCTGCTGCGGGGTCTGGCGAACGAGTTCTTCACCGGTCTCCGGGTCATGCGGGACGCCGATGCGGGCATAGAGCAGCCGCAGGTAGTCGTAGACCTCGGTGACGGTTCCAACCGTGGAACGCGGGTTGCGCGAGGCGCTCTTCTGGTCGATGGAGATCGCCGGCGACAGCCCCTCGATGAAGTCGACATCGGGCTTGTCCATCTGACCGAGGAACTGGCGCGCATAGGCGCTCAGCGACTCGACGTAGCGGCGCTGCCCCTCGGCATAGATCGTGTCGAACGCGAGGGATGACTTGCCACTGCCGGACAGGCCGGTGAAGACAATGAGCTTGTCGCGCGGGAGAACGAGATCGACGTTGCGGAGATTGTGTTCCCGGGCGCCCTGGATGATGAGTCGATCAGCCACGGGCGGCACTCTAGCGGGACCACCACCCCGAACACGTGTTCGTTTTCGAAGTCAGGTGGGTGCGAGTTCCTCGAGCACGTAGGACCCGACTCCCAACCAGGGAATCTCCACGACGCGGCCCGAGCTCCATCCGGCCAGCGTCGAGTGTTCGCCAGCCTCGACCCAGCGCCGGTCGCAACTGTCTGCCCCGGAGGCGCAAGTGCCGCGATGCAACAGCCACACGGGCTCACCAGGGGCCGAGACGCGGGCCACAGCCAGGGCGGATTCGACATCGTCCGCGCGGTCAGCCCGCAACCAGCGCAGGTCCAACAGGTCGGCAGCCACCTCGCGGGGGAAGTGTGCGTGGGCGCTCACGACCACGTCGTCACCAGACACCTCGAGCACGGCATCTCGAATCTCCGCTATCCCGTTGGTTCGCTCAACGTGCCAGGTCAGACCCAGCACAGCGATGGCAACAGTGCAGCCGATGGCCACCCCTGCCGCCGGGTTGCGCATTCCCCGTCGTTCGAACTCTGCGCTGGCAACAATCGCCATCACCGCTGCGGGCAACAGCAGATAGCGGCCACCCCACTGTGCGGCCAGGGAACCGGTCCACTGCGTCGCGACCAC
>Ga0055584_100003941_pt1 | contig 14568 bp, 6 predicted proteins | sample OSDHelmetaG_FD_58716 | JGI IMG/M metagenome (GOLD analysis project Ga0055584, IMG submission 58716) | Pelagic marine sediment microbial communities from the LTER site Helgoland, North Sea, for post-phytoplankton bloom and carbon turnover... | ecosystem: Environmental > Aquatic > Marine >... | reverse complement strand
CTTCCCCGCCTCCTCGAGCTTGCGGAAGTGGTCCCAGTTGGCCCAGTTCCCCACGAGGTTGGAGTTGGCGATCAGCACCCGCGGCGCGCCCGCGTGGGTGCGGAAGACCCCCACCGGCTTGCCTGACTGGACGAGCAGGGTCTCATCCGGCTCAAGGCGCTGGAGGGTGCGGATGATGCCCTGAAAGCACTCCCAGTTCCGGGCCGCCTTGCCCGTGCCGCCGTAGACCACCAGCTCCTCGGGGATCTCGGCCACCTCGGGGTCGAGGTTGTTCATGAGCATCCTCATCGCCGCCTCGGCACCCCAGCTCTTGCATGTCCGCTCCGCGCCGCGGGGCGCGCGCTGGGGACCGGTGGGGATGTTGACGGAGGGCTGGGCGGGGGTATCTAGGGTCATGGTGGGGTCAATGTAGCCCCCACCCGTGCACAGGGCAGTCGCGGGGGGCGGGGAATGGGGCATTCCACGATTCGGTCCTCGAGGGAGAAATCGGAGGTCAGGGGGTGACTTTTTGACGTTCCGTCAAAAAATGAGCGGGTGGAGCTCAGCCCCAAACAACAGGAGATCCGTGACCGCGAGGAGCTGCTCCTCGATGTCGCCCAGCGCATGCTCCTGGAGCGCGGGTACGAGGACCTCCGGATGGACCGGATCGCCGAGGCCGTGGGCGTCTCCAAGGGAACGGTCTACCAGCACTTCGGGAGCCGAGACGACCTGCTCGCCGCGGTCGCCGCCCGCAGCGCCGCGACCCGGGCCGCGCTCTTCGAGCGCGCCGCCCGTTCCCAGGGGTCCTCACGGGAGCGCATGGCGGCTGTGGAGGCCGCAGCCGAGGTCTTCTTCGCGCTCTTCCCCCACCACGAGCAAGCCGAGCGCCTCGTGCGCGCGGCTCACCTCTCCCCGAAGATCAGTCCCGAGCGAGTCGCCGCGCTCGAGTCCTGCACCCAGCGCTGCTTCCAGGTCGCCACCCGCATCGCCGCCGAGGCTGCGGCATCCGGGGACCTCCCCCTGCGCGAAGGACAATCCGTCGGGCAGCTCTGCGTCGGCCTCTGGAACCTCTATCAAGGGGCGTTCCTGATGCGGGACCTGGAGAAGTTCATGTCGGACCCCTCGGTCGACGACGCGCTAGGAACCCTCCAGCGCAACGCACGGGTCTTCCTCGACGGCTTTGGCTGGCGCCCACTCTCCACAGAACTCGACTACAGCCAAGCCCGCGAGCGGGCCCTGAACGAGCTGTTCGCGGACGAGGCGCAATCCGCTGGCCTCCTGTGAGCCCGCGCCCCCCCTCCCCCATGAGAAAGACCATCCCCACCCTCGTCGGGCTCGCGGCCATCTGCGCCGCTGGCTTCGGCCTGAGCCGCCTGGTCGCCACGCGAACCCAGCTGGCCATGGAGCGCCTCGGTGAGACCGACGAGCCCAGGGTCCTGCCCGTGGAGGCCGCCCCCGTGCGCTACCAGGACTCCTTCACGAGCACCCGGCGCTTCACGGGGACCGTGTCGGCGAGGCGCCGCGCGGAGCTCTCATTCGAGGGCACCGGCCGCGTGGCGTCGGTCCTCGTGGACGACGGCGATGAGGTCGCCGCAGGTGCTCCGCTCGCCCGGCTCGACGTGCGCCAGCTCAGCGCCCGCCGCGCGGAGGTGGAGGCCCGCCGGGTCCGCCTCGAGGCCCAGCTCCAGGAGCTCGTCGCCGGCCCGCGTGCGGAGGTGATCGACGCCTCGAGGGCCAACGTCGAGGCCATCCTGGAGGAGCTCAACCTCGCCGCCCGCCTCCTCGAGCGCCGGACCGAGCTCGCGGAGAAGGGCTCCATCAGCGCCGAACAACTCGACACCGCCCGCGCGGAGGTCAAGACCGTCCAGGCCCGCCTCGCCGGCGCGCAGGCCGCCCTGCAAGAGCTCACCGAGGGCACCCGCGAGGAGACCATCGCCGCCCAGCGTGGCTCGCTGCTGGAGCTGGACGCCGGCCTCGCCGCCATGGACGTTCAGATCGGCAACATGACCCTCCTCGCGCCCTTCTCCGGCACGATCGAGGCCCGCCACCTGGACGAGGGCGCCGTGGTCTCCCAGCAGATGCCCCGGACGGCCTTCGTGCTCTCCGAGACCGCCTCCCTCGAGGCCCGGATCGGGCTCCCGGGCGCGCTCGTCCCCGACCTTTGCCAGGACCCGAGCGCGGCCACGCTCATGTTCAACGGGCAACGAATCGAGGTGTCCCGCGCGCGCGCGCTCCCCGTCGTCGACAGCGGGACACGAACCATCACCGTCGTCCTCTCCCTCGGCGAGGGCACGGCCCTGGTCCGACCGGGCGACATCGTCGCCTTGGAGGTCTCTGTCGAGCAGACCGAGCGCGGCGCGTGGCTCCCCATCGCCGCGCTCTCGGAGAGCCAGCGAGGGCTCTGGAGCGCGTTCGTCGTGGAGGGAGCCGAGGGCGGCGCCTCCGTCGTGAGGCGGGCCGAGCTCGAGGTCCTTCACGTCGAGTCCGACCGGGCCTTCGTGCGAGGGACCCTCGAGCCGGGCGCCGTGGTGGTCGTCTCTGGCGCTCACCGGCTCACGCCCGGCCAGACGGTCTCCACGAGCATGGAGCCCGGCCGCGGCCCCGCGGCGGCGTCGGAGAACTGACCGGCCGCTCCGATGCAACTCACCAACCTGTTCTATCGGAGCCCCCGGCTCCTGGCGCTCACGCTGCTGCTGATCATCACGGCGGGCTCATCCGCGCTGATGACGCTCCCGCGCGCCGAGGACCCGACCCTCTCCCAGCGGAACGCCACGGTCTTCACGGCGTTCCCTGGCGCGGACGCGGAGCGGGTCGAGGCCCTGGTCACCGAGGTGATCGAGGACGCCCTCGCGGAGTTCGAGGAGATCAAGGAGATCAAGTCCACCTCCCGCGCAGGGCTCTCCACCATCGCCATCGAACTGAACGACGATGAGTACCTCGTCGACGAGATCTGGGCCCGGATGCGCGACGACCTGGAGAGCGCGAGGGGCGACCTGCCGCTGACCGCGGGCGCCCCGGACCTCGTGGAATTCGAGCTCGCCGCCTTCACCCTCATGGTCGGGCTGACCTGGACCGCCGACGTCCCGGTGGAGCGCGCGATCCTCGGGCGCCTGAGCGAGGAGGTCGCGGACCGACTTCGCTCGGTGCCCGGGACGAGCGACGTCGAGATCCACGGCGAGCCCGACGAGGAGGTGCTCGTGGACCTGGACCCCGGCCGCGCCGCCGCCCTGGGTCTCGACGCGACCTCCCTCGCCGCCGCCCTCCTGCGCCGTGACGCCAAGGTCGGCGCCGGCGAGGTCTCTGGCGGAGCCAACGAGCTCCAGGTCGAGGTCTCGGGAGAGTTCACTTCGCTCGAGGAGATCCGGGAGGTGATCGTCGACCGGGATCGGGCGGGAGGCTCATTCGTCCGCCTGGGCGACATCGCCCGGGTGCGAAAGGCGGAGCGGCAACCACGGACGACCGCAGCGCTGATCGACGGTCAGCCCGGCGTCGTCATCGCCGCGCGCATGGAGACGGGTCGTCGGGTAGACCTGTGGTCGAGGTCCGCCAGGGCTGCCGCAGACGCGGCCATCTCAGCCCTGCCCGCGGGAGTCCAGGGGGAGGTCCTCTTCGACCAGGCCCGGTACACCGAGGAGCGCCTCGGCAACCTCGTCTTCAACTTCATCCTTGGCGCTGGCCTGGTGATGCTGGTGATCCTCTTCACCATGGGCTGGCGGTCCGCGCTCGTCGTGGGGACGGCGCTCCCGCTGACCACCTTCGTGGTGCTCCACGGCCTGCGCCTGATGGACATCCCCCTGCATCAGATGTCCGTGACCGGGATGATCATCGCCCTGGGACTCCTGATCGACAACGCGATCGTGGTCGTCGACGAGGTGCGCCACCGGCTCCTCGGGGGCGAGACCCGGGCCGGTGCGGTCTCCCACGCGGTGCGGCACCTTGCCGTCCCACTGCTTGGCTCGACGGTCACCACTGCGCTCGCCTTCGCCCCGATCGCCCTCATGCCCGGCGGCGCCGGCGAATTCGTGGGGCCCATCGCCATCAGCGTGGTCCTCGCGGTGATCACGTCCTTCCTGCTCGCCCTCTCCGTGACACCGGCGCTCGCCGCGCACCTCGACCGGCTCGCCCCTGGCTCATCGAGGGGCGGCTTCCTCGACCGTGGCGTCTACCTGCCCAGCCTGGACCGTGCCTACGGGAAGGCGCTTCGCTTCCTGCTGCGCCGTCCGAGCCTCGCCTTCGGCGTCTCGCTGCTCGCCCCCATCCTCGGCTTCATCGCGGCGACCTCCCTGCCCGAGCAGTTCTTCCCGCCCGCCGACCGCGACCAGTTCAACGTCGAGCTGGAGCTCCATCGCAGCGCGTCCCTCGAGGTAACCGAGGAGGTCGCGCGCGCCGCGAGGGAGCTGATGCTCGCCCACCCCAGGGTGGAGCGGGTCCAGCTCTTCCTCGGAGAGAGCGGTCCGAAGTACTACTACAACCTGGTCGAGAACCAGCGGAACGCCCCCTACTTCGCCCAGGCCATGGTGCAGCTGGACGGGCCCCAAGACTCCATGCAGGTGGTGCGTGAGATCCAGGAGCGGCTCGACCTCGGCTTGCCCCAGGCACGCTTCCTTGCCCGGCAGATCGAACAGGGCCCCCCCTTCGACGCACCCGTGGAGCTGCACCTGTACGGGCCGGATCTCGCCCGCCTGCGAGCTATCGGTGAGGACCTCCGACGACAGCTCAGCGAGACCCCGGACGTGACCCACGCCAACTCCACCCTCCGCGGCGGCGCGCCGAAGCTCCGCTTCCAGCTGAGTGAGGAGGCGGCGAGCCTCGCAGGGACCGATAATATTGGCGTGGCGGCGGCGCTGGAGTCCACCCTCAACGGGGTGGTCGGGGGCTCGTTGATCGAGGCCAATGAGGAGCTCGATGTGCGGGTGCGCCTCGCACCAGGGAGCGCCGACGGGGTGGCCCGGCTCGAGGACCTCACGCTTCCGACGGGCGCCGGCTGGACCAACCTCGCCGCGCTCGGCGAGCTCAGCCTCGTCCCGGACACCTCGTCCATTGCCCACAGGAACCGGCGGCGGGTGGTCACGACCCAGGGCTTCCTGCGGGCCGGCACGCTCCCCAGCCGCGCGCTGGGGCGCTTCCTCGAGACGCCCGGCGTCGCCGACCGCGAGCTCCCCAGCGGCTTCGAGTTCGAGGTCGGCGGGGAGTCCGCGAAGCGCGATGAGGCCGTCGGCAACCTCGCTGCGTCAGCCGCCCTCCTCATGGTCCTGATGGCCGCCTCCCTGGTCCTGACCTTCAACTCCTTCCGGCTCGCCGCCCTGATCGGCGCCGTCGGCGTCTCCTCCATCGGCCTCGCCATGCTCGCCGTGGCCGTCTACGGCGCCCCGTTCGGCTTCATGACCATCGTGGGCGCCATGGGGCTGATCGGGATCGCGATCAATGACTCCATCGTCGTCCTGGCGGCGCTACGCGAGAACCCGATGGCGCGTGCGGGCGACCTCGACGCGTCGATCCGGGTCATCCGGCGCGCCTCACGGCACGTGATCTCCACCTCGCTGACGACCATGGCGGGCTTCGCGCCGCTGATCCTCGCCGGGGGTGGCTTCTGGCCGCCACTGGCCGTCTCCATCGCGGGCGGCGTGGCCGGTGCGACCCTCATCGCGGTGACCTTCGTCCCCGCGGCCCACCTGCTGATCGCGCGCAGCATGGTCCGCGCCGAGCTCCGGGCGGAGGCGCGCCGCGCCAGTCGCCGCGAGGCCTTCGCCGCGCGCACCGCGGCGCCGTGACGCTCAGGCGGCCCGGCGCTCCGGCAGGGGCGCGTGGTCCCCGAGCAGGAGCTCCCTCGCGCGGTCAGCGGGCACCGGCGGGCTGAAGAAGTAGCCCTGCACCTCGTTGCACTGGAGCACCTTCAGGAAGGCCAGCTGGCTCTCCGTCTCCACCCCTTCAGCCACGACCTTCAGGTTCATGCTGTGGCCCATGAGGATGATGGCGGTGGTGATCGCGGCGTCGTTGGGATTCCCGGTCACGTCGCTGATGAAGGTCCGGTCGATCTTCAGGGAGTTGACCGGGAAGCTCTTGAGGTAAGCGAGGGAGGAGTAGCCCGTGCCGAAGTCGTCGATCGACACGTGCACCCCGCGGCTCTGCAGTCGGCCGAGGATCGCCGCGGCCGCCTTCGGGTCGTCCATGAGGAGACTCTCGGTCACCTCCAGCTCGAGCCCGTCCGGCGGGAGGCCGGAGTCCTCGAGCGCGCTGGCGACGGTCTCCTCGAGGTCCGCGCTGCGGAACTGGATGCTCGAGAGGTTGACCGAGACCCGGATCGGTGCGATCCCTTGGGCTCGCCACTCGGCGTTCTGCCTGCAGGCCTCACGGAGGACCCACTCGCCGATGGGGACGATCAGCCCCGTCTCCTCGGCGATCGGGATGAACTGCGCCGGAGAGACCAGCCCGAAGGTCGGGTGGTTCCAGCGAACGAGCGCCTCCATCCCGTTCATGGCCCCCGAGTCCATGTCGACCCGGGGCTGATAGAAGACGGTGATCTCTCCGTTGTGGAGCGCGCTGCGGAGGCTGGTCTCCAGCGCGAGCCGCTCGAAGGCCCAGCGGCCCATGGACTCCGTGAAGAAGTTGATCTTGCTGGCCCCGTGTCCACCGTTACGGCTCGCGGCGGCCCGGGCGCGCTGGGTGATCTCGACCGGGTCGACGCCGTCGTCGGGCGAACACGAGATGCCCACGCGACAGTCTCCGCCGCGCTTTGAGACCAGGGAGCTCTGGAGGCGCTTGCCGAGCAGCGCCGCGTCGTGAACGAGATGGATCGAGGGCACGCAGAAGACGACGGAGCCATCCTCGAACTCGCTCAGGATCATGCGCGAGTGCGCGAAGGAGGCCTCTCGGGAGTCCTCGAGCGCCTCGGACTGCTCCTGCACGGCGAGCTGAACGCTCGCGGCAAAGTCAGCCAGGCCGCCCGCCTCTTCCTGCACGCAGAAGATGACCAGGGGGCGCTCGCGCTCCCGCGCCCGCTCCAGCTGGACGCCGACGCTCGAATGGAAGTGCTCCAGCACATAGGAGCCCACCGGTCGGGCTCCCTGCTCACCGCTGGGCGGCTCCACAGCTCCGAGGCGCTTGAGGATCAGCTCTGCCGGGGCGCCGGGATGGAAGACCTCCGCGACCCCGAGCTTCAAGAGCGCCGCCTCGTCCAACGACTCGGTCACGAGGGCGAGAACGCTGGCATAGCGCTGGACCATGCGCTCGACGAAGCGAGCTGCTGGCTCCCCCTCCGGCGCCATCGCCGGATCGAGGATGAGCCTCGCTGCGACCTCGCCGAACGCCCCCTCCTGGTCCGGGAGCTCAACCGACGAGGACTCCACGCCAGACAGTGCGCAGAGGCGCTCGAGGGAGAGCCTGAGATCGGAGTCTCCGAGGGAGATGTGAACGGTGCAGGGGAGCATGGGTGGAGGAAGTCGGTGTCTCCTGAGAGTCCTTCGGCCAGATCCCGTCTGCTTCCTGAGGCCCTAGTTCCCGCATGGGGCACGATTAAGGGAAGTTCTGGACCCCGGCCCCGGATGGAGCGGCTCCCCCTCCTGGGGTCCTCGGCGCCGGCCCGAGGGGAGCTGACACGGTGTATCGGCCTCCGCTGCCTCCCTGGGCGCGAACGCCCTCCCCCAGGCCCCTATTCTTGTCCACCGATGAGTCACCCCTCCCGTCCGCGGCGATTCGCCCTCTCCCTCTGCGTGCTCGCGACCAGCCTCCTGGGCTGCCGGTCCACCAGCGTCCCGTTCCGGTTCACCCCCAGCCCGCTGGAGATCCTCGTCCAGGAGAGCCCGGGGGATCCCATCCTCGCGCGGGTCCTCGTTGGGATCCCCGGGGCCGAGAGGGTCGGTCGATCCTCGAAGGGGTACCCCGAGCTCCTCGTCCGACTCCGCTTGGAGAACAAGGGGGCGGCGCCCCTCTCGATCGACCCCGCGACCTGCGTCCTGCTCGGTTCGGACCTGGCCCGCTTCGGCGAACCTCGCCCCGAGCGACCCGGTCTCCTCGCCGTCGCCCCAGGCGAGTCCGAGGCCATGCTCCTCCGCTTCCCGTTCCCCATGGACGGGGACCTGGAGGCGCCGCTGCTCACGGGCGTCAACCTGCAGTTCATCGTGGAGGTGGACGGCCGGGGCGTCGAGGCGAGCGTCACCATCGAGCGCGTCTTCCCGGTGGAGGTCGCGCCCACCTCCACCTTCAGCACCGGCTTCTACTACGGGATCTAGCCCCGCGCCCGCTCGGCGCGCGGGCGGCCCTCAGCGCGCGAGGCGCCTGAGGACGAAGTTCAGGATCCCGTTGTTGCGGTAGTAGTCCGCCTCGGCCGGCGTGTCGATGCGCACCACCGCCTTGAACGCCACCGTGCCGCCGCCGGACCGGGTGGCCGTGACGTCCACCGTGCCGCCGGTCGGGGAGTCCGCCGACTTGAAGCGCTCCTCGAGGCCCACGAGGTCGAAGGTCTCCGACCCGTCCAGGCCCAGGCTGTCGGCGCTCTCGCCCGCCTCGAACTGGAGCGGGAGGATGCCCATCCCGATGAGGTTGGAGCGGTGGATCCGCTCGAAGCTCTCCACGATCACGGCGCGTACCCCCTGCAGCGCCGGCCCCTTGGCGGCCCAGTCCCGGGAGGACCCCATGCCGTACTCCTTGCCGCCGAGCACGATGCTCGGGACGCCGGCAGCGCGGTACTCCATGGCCGCGTCGTAGATGGACATCTGCTCCCCGGAAGGAAAGTGAACCGTCACCCCCCCTTCGACCCCAGGGACCATGCGGTTCTTGATGCGGACGTTGCCGAAGGTGCCGCGCATCATCACCTCGTGGTTTCCGCGCCGGGACCCGAAGGAGTTGAAGTCCTCCTTCGCCACGCCCAGGGAGCGCAGGTACGCGCCCGCGGGGCTCTCCACCGGGATCGCCCCGGCAGGCGAGATGTGGTCCGTGGTGAGGTTGTCCCCGAACAGCCCGAGCACGCGAGCTCCGCGGACATCCACCACCGGCTCCGGGTCGTGGCCCATCCCCTGAAAGTAGGGGGGCAGGCGGACGTAGCTGCTGCCCTCCTGCCAGTCGAAGGTGCTCGACGGCGCCGCCTCGATGCGCTCCCACTCCTCGGTCCCGTCGAAGATCTTCGCGTAGCTCTCGGCGTACATCTCGCGGGTGACCGACCCGCCGACGATCGCCTGGATCTCGGCGTTGGTGGGCCAGATGTCCCGCAGGAACACGTCCGAGCCATCGTCGGCGACGCCGATCCGCTCCGTCGCGAGGTCGATGTTCACGTCGCCGGCGAGGGCGTAGGCCACCACGAGGGGCGGAGACGCCAGGTAGTTGGCCCGCGTCTTCGCGTGGACCCGCCCCTCGAAGTTCCGGTTCCCCGAGAGGACCGAGGCCGAAACCAGGTCGCCCGAGTCGATGGCGTCCACGATCTCCTCGGCCAGGGGCCCGGAGTTCCCGATGCAGGTCGTGCACCCGAAGCCAACCACGTCGAACCCCTGGGCATTGAGGTAGGGCGTGAGGCCCCCGGCGTCGAGGTAGTCGGTGACGACCTTCGAGCCCGGGGCGAGGCTCGTCTTCACCCAGGGCTTCGTCCGCAGCCCCTTGAGCGCCGCCTTCCTCGCCACGAGCCCCGCGGCCACCATCACCGACGGGTTGGAGGTGTTGGTGCAGGACGTGATGGCGGCGATCACCACCGACCCGTTCTTCAGCTCGAAGGTCTCGTCATCGAGGGAGACCGTGACCCGGTGGTCATGGTCCTCCGCCCCCGCGCCCGCGAGGATCTGCCGGCGGTCCTCCTGAAACTGCGAGCTGAGGTCCGCGAGCGCGACGCGGTCCTGGGGCCGCTTGGGGCCCGCGAGGCACGGGACCACCGAGCCCATGTCCAGCTCGAGCAGGTCGGTGTACTCCGCGGTGGGAGCGTCGGGCGTATGGAACATCCCCTGCTCCTTCAAGTACGCCTCGGTGAGGGCGATCTGCCCCTCCGAGCGGCCCGAGAGGCGCATGAAGTTGAGGGTCTCCTGGTCCACCGGGAAGATGCCGCAGGTGGCGCCGTACTCGGGGGCCATGTTGGCGATGGTGGCGCGATCCGCCAGGGAGAGGTGCTGGAGACCAGGCCCCGTGAACTCGACGAACTTCCCCACGACCCCGTGGGCGCGGAGCATCTCGGTCACCTGCAGCACGAGATCCGTGGCCGTCGCGCCCTCGGGCATCTCACCCGAGAGCCGCACGCCGACGACCTGGGGGATCAGCATGGAGACCGGCTGCCCGAGCATGGCTGCCTCGGCCTCGATGCCCCCGACGCCCCACCCCAGGACGCCGAGCCCGTTGATCATGGTGGTGTGGGAGTCGGTGCCGACCAGCGTGTCCGGGAAGGCGTAGCCGCTCTCACCTGCCATCACGACGCGCGCCAGGTACTCGAGGTTGACCTGGTGGCAGATGCCCATCCCCGGCGGGACCACCGAGAAGTTGTCGAAGGCTCCCTGGCCCCACTTGAGGAAGGCGTAGCGCTCGCCGTTGCGCTCGAACTCCCGCTCGAGGTTCTGGCCCAGGGCGCTGGGCGAGCCGAACGCGTCGACCTGAACCGAGTGGTCAATGACGAGCTCCGCTGGCTGGAGCGGGTTGATCCTCGACGGGTCCCCCCCAAGCGCCTTCATGGCGTCCCGCATGGCGGCGAGGTCCACCACCGCGGGGACGCCCGTGAAGTCCTGCATGAGGACGCGGGCCGGCCGGTATGCGATCTCCACGGACGGGGCCGCCGCCGGCTCCCAGCTGGCCAGCGCCTCGATGTCCGCGGCGGTCACGCTGACGCCGTCCTCATGACGCAGGAGGTTCTCCAGCAGGACGCGCAGCGCGAAGGGCAGGCGCGAGACGTCATGGCCCCTCGCCTCGAGCGCGGTCAGCCGCGCGATCTTGTGGCTCTTGCCACCGACTTCGAAGGTACCGCGGGACCGGAAGGTGTCTTGCATCGAGCTCGAAGACGGCGCGCGCGGGACATGAGGGGAGTGCGCTGCAGCCGGTTCTTGGCCCTCAGGCTATCCGCCGTCCGGCTGACGCGCAGCCCTCACCGAGGCTGAAGCGGGTCGGTCTCGAGGCGCATGGACGGGGGGACCGCCTGTCCCTCCCCCACGAGGTGGAAGAACCTCGGTCCGATGCGCAGCCCGCCCGGCGGTCGACCGAGGGGGTCCCTGGGGACGTCGATGACCACGCCCGCCAGGACGCCACGCTCCACGTGGTACAGCCCGAGGTTGGAGCCCCGCAGCAGGCACTCTCGCGCGGCAAGGTGCCCAGCTCGAGGAGCCTGGATCAGCGTCCGCGGCCCCGCGTCGAGCACGCAGCGGTCCATGGAGTTCTCGCTCTCGTCGGAGAGGTAGATCGAACCCGCGTCGAGGTAGGACGAGCGCAGGAACATGCGACAGCGGCCGAGCTCTCGAACCGCCCATTGCGGCGGCTTCCCCGCGCCGGGGACGCCCTCCAGGCGGGACCCGGTCACCTCCAGGTCGCCCTGTTGCAGGAACACCACCGTCCCGACGCCGGCCACCTTGGAGCGCAGCAACACCAGGTGCCCACCCTCCAGCACGTTGATGGCGGTGGTCGCCGTGCTGATCAGGGTCAGGTCCTCGAGCACCACGTCCCTTGCTCCGCGCACGCGCAGGGCCGCCCGCAGCTCGACCTTAGCGCCAGGGGTGGCGGGCATCAGCCGGACCCCGGGAGCGAGGATCTCCAGGGTCCGCGCGGGCGCCCCGGACAGGTCCTCGTAGACGCCGGGCGGGAGCAGGATATCCAGGCCCTCGACCGCGTCCCCCGGCGCCCTCCGCCCGGCGCGGGCGGCGGCCTCATCGAGCGCGACCTCGAGGAGCTCGAGGCTGGGCTCCTCGATCAAGACCGAGCGGCGATCGCTCTGGCCTGCGGCTGGCGAGGCGAGGCGACGGTCCGACACCTCCCGCAGCGCGAGCAGCACCGCCGCTTCTCCGCCGGCCAGCCCGGCCGCGGCGTCCAGCAAGGGGCGTGGGTCCGCGGCGGAGCGAGCTCTCTCCACCAACCGGAGGCAGAGTTCGGCGGTCCGTGCGTCGTAGTCAAAGAGGCGCGCGTCGGTCTCCCCGCCCCAGCTCCCCGTGGCGCCCTTGGCCGCGCGGAGCTGGTACAGCAGCTGCGCCAGGGGCGGTCCGAAGTCGAGGTCCGTCAGCTCGGGGCGACTCTCCAGCTGCCAGGCCAGCTCTTCTGCCGCGCCGGGGAGGTCCGTCCAGCTCGCGCCTGGGAGCGGGCTCTCGGCGGCCGGGGCCGACCCGTCCGGCAGGAAGGCCGGCCGCGCCGCCTCGAAGGACGCCATGGAGGGCGTGGCGCCGAGCGTGGCGACGAAGCCCGCCAGCTCGCGGGCCCCGGCGTCGGGCTCGGTCTGGGCGAGGGCCTTGGCCCATACCCGCGCGACCTCGCAGTCCTCCCGCAGGTCACCCGGGGCCTTGGTGCCTCGGGCGACCCCACGCTCCGCTCGATCGAGGAAGCTCAGCAGGCCGTGCAGCCGCTCCCCGGGCCGCTCGAAGCCGAGCTCCGGCGCGAGCTCCGTGAAGAGCGCAGCGCGCTGCTCCTCGGTGAGCTCGGCGAGGCGGGGAGACTCCGCGGCGAGCTCGAGCGCCCTCCTCCGGATCCGCCGCGCGAGTCCAGCGCCGCTACCGTCGGCGCTCTCGAGGGCCTCGAGGATCGACTGGGCTGAGAGCGCCCGGGGCGATCGGTCCCCCCGGGCCATCTTGGTCAGAGGGCCCCGCGCGTCTTCTCCGAGGGCCAGCAGGACGCCGCGGGCCTCGAGCCGCCGCTGGAAGTCCTCGGCGTCCACGGCGGCCAGCGCTGCCTCCAGGAGGGCTCCCCGGCGCTCGCCGTCCTCTCCACCCGAGAGCAGATCGAGTGGAGAGGAGGGGTGAGAGAGTCCCCCCGACAGGAGCCTCTGGCGGAAACGGAGACGGGTGATGGGCGCTGCGCCGTCGAGGAGCCCGGCGAGCGTCAGCGACCGGGACCCCGGCTCGGACTCCCCGAGGATGGTCCAGTCCCCCTGCCCGAAGAGGACCTCCTTCTCCACGACCAGCACGACCCGCTCCGGGTCCACGCCGGCGCGACGATCGAGCTCGGGGAAGTGCAGCCGCACGGCGCCCGCTCCGCCGCGCTTGACCTCGGGCGGCGCGTTCGGCGGTCGGGGCAGGATGCGGGCCCCGTCCATGGCCAGCTGACGCCGCAAGCGGCACGTCGTACCCCGACCATCGTCCAGGGTCAGCCGGCCGAGGGTCCCATCGGGCAGGCGGAACTGGAGCTCGCCGCCCGGGGCCACCATCGCGGTCCGTCCCGGGACGTAGCGTCGATCCGAGCCCGGGCTCAGCCACCAACCGCCGTCGTTGACCACCGAGGACTTCTGCTCCAGCGCAAAGCGGACCTCGCCCAAGGGCCTGAGGGCGAAGGACCCGGTGGCCCCGCTGTGGACCTCGATGTGAGCCAGGTCATCCGGCCCGACAACGCGGCCGGAGATCAGGTCCACGCGGCCGCCGGTGTCCACGCCGAGCGACCACTCCCCGGGGGTGTCGATCCGCGCCACGTGAAGCTCACGGCCGAGGGTCCCCGGCAGCGCGCGGCCCGCTCCATCGCACGGCACGACCTCGTAGTGATAGATCTCGCCCCAGAGCGCGTCCTCCTCGGTGAGCTCGCCGCCACGAACGAGCGCGACGGTCTCCCAGCGGTCCGCGGCGACCGGGACCCTCGCTCCCTTCTTGGCCCCATCCTCCGCCGCCCCGGCGGCCGCCCGCCCGGGCAGCCGGCGCCGGACTCGGAAGGTCGCCTCCGGGTCGGAGTCGGAGCGATCCCAGCGGAGCCGGAAGACGCCGCCGGTGGAGCTCGCTCGAAGCCCCGCGGGAGAGCGCGTGAGGGCACCCACGGCGAGTGGCGCCCGGGCCACCTCCAGGTCGACGCGATCGCGGGCGACGTCGAGGACTCGCAGGTAGCACCAGAAGTCCCCCTCGGAGGGCTCGACGATGAACTCCGCGCCGATCGTGAGCTGCGGACCGCCCACGTCATCCGACAGGACCGATGCGCGCAGGATCTGATCGGCGGACGAACTCGGGCCGTCGGGGTCGAGCCGCCGCACGAGGTGCGGGCCCTCGAAGCGAAGCCCCGTGGTCCCCTGGATCGGGTCCGGCGTGGCGAGCTTGATGGGCACGAGGGAGAGCGCCGGTCCTGAGGGGGTCTCGCCCGCGGGGACGACCTCCACCCGGCTCAGGTCGAGGGCCCCTGCGATCCCGAGCTCCACGCGAGAGGCCCACGGCTCCACGAACGCGGGCTCCGCCGCCTCCTGCGGGTCCGCCGCGGCCGGCGCTGACGCCAACCCCAGGAGCAGGAGGGGCCACGCCGCCCCCCCACGCCCACACCGTCTCAGGACCGTTTCCATCCCTTGAGAATAGCTCGTCGCGGGCTCCGGGGTCGTCACCCCGTGGGTCACGCCAACCGATGCGGCGAGAGGAAGCGCCTCGCGACGCACAGAACCGGCATTTGAGGACTGGTGCCGGCCGCCTCGATCCGTATCATCCGCGGCTCGAAAGGGGACGTAGCTCAGTTGGTAGAGTGTCGCGTTCG
>Ga0055584_100003940_pt1 | contig 14573 bp, 9 predicted proteins | sample OSDHelmetaG_FD_58716 | JGI IMG/M metagenome (GOLD analysis project Ga0055584, IMG submission 58716) | Pelagic marine sediment microbial communities from the LTER site Helgoland, North Sea, for post-phytoplankton bloom and carbon turnover... | ecosystem: Environmental > Aquatic > Marine >... | reverse complement strand
CCGCAGAAGGCGGGGGAGAGGAGGGCGGAAGGATGGAGGACGGATCTCCTGTTGTCGAAATAGCCAAGAGGAGCTGGACTAAGGACTGAATCGAGCCGAAACGCCCAAAGATAGCCCCCTGTAAAAAAGGTTGGAGTCACTCAATGAAAGATGCAGGCCAGAGCCTTGGTAGTAACGGGTTCTTAACGGCGTAGAAAATCCACAAAAGGGCCATTCCCGATGCCGTCATCGACGTCTTTATTCTTACTTTCATTCTTACTTCAAGCGCGAGGAAACCAGCAAAAAGAGAGAAACCCCTGCAAACAGGGGCGAAAAGAAGATTGGCGGAGAGGCAGGGATTCGAACCCTGGGTACGGCTTAAAACCGTACGGCGATTTAGCAAACCGCTGCTTTCGACCACTCAGCCACCTCTCCGCTGAGGGCGGATAACTTTCCGTTTTTGCCTTTGCGGTGCAAGGATAAATGTCTTTTTTCAGTTGCTTCCATCGTGATTTCCCGTATTCCTTTCAGCCCGTTTTTGTTGGGAAAATATACATGAGCCCTGAATTAGTTGATAAAGCACAGGAAGTTGTTGGCAATGCCAACACACTGATCAATGTCGTGTCCCGCCGTGTGCGGCAGTTGAACTCGGGCAATCGCCCGATGCTCGTCGTGCCGGCGACCATGGGTGCGGCTGATATTGCGTTGACCGAGATCATCGAAGGCAAACTTGCCTGGACCATGCCGGTGACCGAAGAGGACGTCAAAGTCGCCCGTCGCCGCAAGCGTTCTTAGCAATCTCGAATTTAGTTTCAGCGGCCAGGAGGGGCTTCCCTTCTGGCTGTTTTTGTTTCCTGGGTGAACCGACTTCATGTTGTGAGCAAGACCGATACCGACATCGTCACGAATCCGAAGGCCCGTCGCGACTACGAGATCACGGATACCTTCGAATGTGGCTTGGTGCTCAAGGGGACGGAGGTGAAGTCGATCCGGGCCGGGAAGGCGCAGATCAATGAAGCGTTCGCCCGTGTGGAGAAGGGTGAGGTGTGGCTTTATAACGCGCACATCGAGGAATATTCCCACGGAAACTGGACGAATCACAAATCTAAGGCGAAACGGAAGCTGTTGCTGAAGAAATCGGAGATTCGCAAGTTGTATGATGAGGGCAGTATCAAGGGGAACTCACTGGTGCCACTAAAACTCTATTGGAAGCAATCGCGAGTGAAAGTGTTGCTGGCGGTGGGGAAGGGCAAAGCCAAGACGGACAAGCGTCAGGACATGCAGAAGCGCGATTCAGATCTGGAAATGAAACGTGCCATGATGGCCGCGATGAAAGGGCGCTGAGGGCGTTTTGCCGCGCCGTGATCGAACTTTAGTGGGGATTCAACGAGGTCGTGACTACCGTTCTGCGGAGAAGTGTTCTCTCGTTCTCTCTGCCCATTCAGACGCCGTAAACATTGGCGAGTGACCCGAAGTGGGGACGGCTTGGGATAGGTACGAAAAAAAGAAAGGCGGGAAGTCTCCCGCCTTTCCGGATTCGTAGGTGATTAGTTCGAATCCTATTTTTTCTTCCGCCAAGAAGAAATTCTTAAGCAGCGGCCTTGTCAGCCTTCCAACGACGCCGGGGTGCCTTGGTGATCAGGCCCTTCTTGATCGCTTTGGCCGTAACTCGGACGTGTTTGACTTCGCCATCTTCGATGACTTTCACACGCTGGAGATTCGGATAAAACGTGCGCTTGGTGACGGCGGTCACATGCGTGCCGATTCCGCCCTTTTTCTTCGCTTTACCACTGCGCCAGATGTGGTTGCCCTTGACTGGTCGTTTTCCTGTTGCTTCGCAAATTCTCGCCATAATACATCCCTTTCTTTCCCGAAAGGGGCGGGAAGTTAACAGCGGGATTTCCCTGCTGGCAAGGGGATTTTAGGAATTTCTTAACCGGATATTCGCAACTAATTCAGAAATGGCCTCTTTTCGGGATTTTGTGCCGACATTCCCCTTTCCGTGGATTCGGAGTGTCACTTTGTCGCTCTCTTGTTCACGGCCGCCGATGACGAACATGGTGTGCACTTTTGCCAGTTCGGCCGACTTGATTTTGCCTTTGATGTCGTTGGAGCTGTAATCGCCTTCAACCCGGACCATATTGGCACGGAGCTCGTCGACGATCTGTTTTCCGTAGGCAGCAAGCTCGTCAGTACCACCGATCGTGAGGACGCGGACCTGTTCCGGAGCGAGCCAAAGCGGAAAATTACCGGCGTAGTGTTCAATCAGGAAGCCGATGAATCGTTCGTGGGTCCCCAACGGGGCGCGATGGATGCAAAGTGGAGTTTTGTCGGTGTTGTCGCGATCCTTGTATTTGAGACCGAATCGTTCCGGCACGGCGAAATCCACCTGGTTCGTGGCGATGGTGAATTCGCGGCCAATGGCGCTCCATACCTGTACGTCGATCTTGGGGCCGTAGAATGCGGCTTCGTCCGGAACTTCCTCATAGTTGATGCCGCTGCCTTGGAGGACTTCCCTGACCATGTTCTCCGTCTTGATCCACAGATCGGCATGGTCGACGTATTTGACCCCGAGTCGTTCGGGACTGTGGGTGCTAAAACGCATCATGTACTTTTCCAGACCGAAGATCTTGAAATACTTGAGATACATCTGGTTGACGGACTCAAACTCCTCGGCGAACTGCTCCGGGGTGCAATACATGTGGGCGTCGTTCATGTTGAGCGAGCGCACGCGCATGAGGCCAAAAAGTTCGCCGGACTGTTCGTAGCGATAGCAGGTGCCGTATTCCGCCATACGAAGCGGAAGATCCCGGTAGCTGCGCGGTTCCGCCGCGAAGATGCGGTGATGGTGCGGGCAGTTCATGGCCTTGAGGTAGTAGCGTGTGCGTTCGCCTTCTTCCGCACCGTCATTGGCCGTCAGGTCAACCTTGTCGGTCTCTGACAGTTCCATGGGAGGGAACATCGATTCCGCGTAATAGGGAAGATGGCCGGAGGTTTTGTACATCTTCTCCTTGGCCAGGTGTGGCGTGCGAACGCGGACGTAACCGGCTTGGAATTCGGTTTCCTTGGCGAGATTTTCAAGTTCTTCGACAATAACCGTGCCCTTGGGGAGCCAAAGTGGCAGACCGGGACCGGTGAAATCAGGGTCCATCGCGAACAGACCCATCTCTTGGCCTATCCTGCGGTGATCGCGTTTCTTGGCTTCCTCGATCATTTCGAGGTATTCGTTCAGCTGAGTCTTGTTCTTGAAGGCCGTACCGTAGATGCGTTGGAGCTGTGGCCTGTCCTTGTCACCTTTGTAGTAAGCGCTGGCGACGCTGGTCAGTTTGAAGGCTTTGACGTTGCCGGTGCGCATGACATGGGGACCGGCACAGAGGTCGATGAAATCGCCGTTCTGGAAGTAGCTGATCGATTCGCCTTCCGGAATCTGGTCAAGCAGGTCTAGTTTGAAATTGCTCTCGTTGTCGGCCCGTTCGGTCAAGCCGCCCAGGCGTCCGGATTTGGCGTCAATGATCGCCTGATCGCGCGTGACTTCGGATTTCTCAAAGCGGTTGTTGGCCTTAACCTCTTTCTTCATCTCCGCCTCGATCTTGGCGAAATCTTCGGGCGTGATGCGGTGCTCGAGTTCGACATCGTAGTAGAAGCCATTCTCCACCGGTGGACCGTAGGCAAATTGGGCATCCGGCCAGATTCGGAGGATGGCGGTAGCCATGATGTGGGCGCAGGAGTGTCGGATACGCTCCAGTTCAGACATCTTCTCACGCTCTTCGAGGGATTTGCGTTGCTTCTCTTCGTTTTGTTCTTCGGCCATTGTTCTTCTGCTTGTTTGTGGAGCGGTCTTTCGATGCTCCGGGTAATTATAACCAGTACTGCTGGGTGGAAAGGGGGAAGTAGTCAGTGTTTGGAGGTCGGTAATCAGTAGAATTGCTGCGCCAGCCTGAATACCGATGACTGATCACTGATTACTGGCACCTTTCCGAAGGAAAGATGGTCGGGACGGTGAGATTCGAACTCACGACCTCCTACACCCGAAGCAGGCGCGCTAGCCAAACTACGCTACGTCCCGTGACCAAGGGGACGGAATTTGCCGCGAAGAATTCGGGAATGCAAGGAAAACAGGGAAAGTAATCAGTGATCCAGTCGTAACGTTTCGGGAAATCGTATTCCAATGGTCGATCTCCGAGCGGTAACGCAAAACACCGTTCCGCATCGCACGGAACGGCTTATTTTTGCAGCTCGGAAAAACCGAGGCTGTTGAACGATTTCCCGTTTTTATCTTGCGATGACCGGCCGGGAGGTCCGATCAAGCTGGAGGAAACTCGTCCACAAAATGAGGGAGCGCAAGACGCTTATTTCCTACCATTTGGCAGCCAACTCCGGCGGAAATCGAAAAAGCTATTCACAGTTTAAGCGCGCGTGAACTGGGGACATCGCGGCGCTGGCAAATGAGAGGGATCAGGCGGAGAAAGATTTGCCGCAACCGCAATTGTTGCCGGCGTTGGGGTTGTTGATCTTAAAGCCGCCGCCGGTCAGGTCGTCGGAAAAATCTATCGTGGCCCCTTTGATGTAGTCGATGCTGAACGGATCAATGAGAACGGACACTCCATGCCACTCGGCAACTGCGTCATCAGGTCGTTCGTGGTCGAACACCATCCCATACTGCATGCCGGAACATCCGCCTTTCTCAATGTAGATGCGGAGATGGTCACCTTGGCGATCGGTCTCTTTCGCGCGGAGACTTCTGATCTCGTCGGCGGCGCTCGAGGTAACGGTCACGATCTGGGCGGTGTCAGTTGACATTGCTCGGCAAACTAATCGGCGTGGATTGGCCTGTCAACGGGTTGGATCCGTTTTCGGGCCTCAGCTGCTCAGCCCGTTGGATCCGCGGCTGGAGAATGGGCTTCAGCGAAGGGAACTCGCTGATGATCCTTTCATAAATCCGGATAGCCTCCCCGTAGGCTCGTTGATTCTCGAGCAGGCGCGCCAAGGCAAAACCGCTTTCCCGAATTATGTGAAAATCGGCGGGTTCGTTCTGGCGATTGCGGCGGTAAAGAATGTTCGAATAGTGAGCAATGGCGGCAACCAGATCTCCTTTTCTCGCTCTGACTTCACCCAGACCGAATTCAGCCAATGTTCGGGCGGATGATTCTGCCATGGGGTGTTTCATGGCTGATTCATAGGCTCCGATCGCCAGATTCAGGCGCGCTTGGTCGTCCTCTCGGGCTTGATCAGGGCGGGACAGCTGCAGATGGCAGTTGCCGATCTGTCCGAAGGCGTAGGGGGCGAGACGGTGGCCAGAGTGATCGCGCGTGATTCGGCTGTAGGCATTGATGGCCTGGCCATGCATTTGATTTCTCCCCAAGGAATCACCAAGGGCGAACAATACCTCGGGCTTCAAATCAATGGGGCACGACGTGTCTTGGACCAGCTTGATAAAGGTGTTGGTGGCCTCGTTGATAAGCCCGCCCGCCAATGCTGCGCGTCCAGCTGCCAAGCGGCTCTCGTATTGGATGCGCGTGTTCTGCCAGTTCGGATTTTCATAAAGCAATTGGTAGCGCTCCTGGGCCTTCACGTAGTTTCCGACATTGAAAAAATAGTCAGCGACCCATTTTTCGGCGAGCGGCGCGTTCGTGTGTTGCGGGAACTTGGTGATGAAGTTGGTATAGAGCTGGAAGGCCTGATCGGGGGCGCCTGATTGATAGGTCAGCCAGGCGCGCTCATATTCTACGTCAGGCAGCAATGCGTTGGTGGGGAATCGTCTCGCCCAGTTCAGCAGTTGAAACGCTGCGGAGGACCAGTTGCGTTCATGCTCATGCGTTCGCGCGATGGCCACCTGGACCTGCGGGGCGAGGTTCGAGTTCGGAAACCTTTCCAGAAGTTCTTCAAAAGCTTGCCGGGCTTCGCTCGGATTGCCCATTTCATTGATCGCCTGCCCAAAGAAGAGCAACGATCGATCGCTGAAATAACTTTCAGGGTACCAGCTCAGGATGTGCTGAACACCTTCCTCGGCTCGTTCAACATCACCGATGCGAATGGCGGCGCGCACGAGCTTGTACAAGGCGTGATCCAGCAGTCCTTCACGAAGTCTGCCTGAGTGGCGGTAGTAACCCACTAGGCGGTCCAGTGTCTTGACTGCATTGGTTGGCGAATTTGCCTGCAGGTGGCACTCGCCCAGCTTGAACATCGCGATAGCGTGTCGCTCGGACAACGGAAGATTTTCCGTCGCGGTGCCAAAATCCGCGGCGGCCGCTTGCCAATTCTTGAGGTGCCAATGGCACCAGCCACGGAAATAGGTGGATCGTCCAATACGGGTTCCGGATTTTTGCTGAGCGACACTGAGTGATTCCACCGCGCGGGTAAGCAGATTGGTGGCGAAGGAGGATTCTCGGTTGGTTTCGGGCAAAAGGTGAAATTGCCGCAGGCGAAGTTCGCCGACCGTTCTCAAGGCCAAGGGCAGGGCAGCGTCGTTCGTGTGGACCCGTTGGAAATTGTCCAAGGTCGAGATGGCGTTCGTCAGTTGTCCCCGGCCGATATTCAGATCGACGACCTTCAGAAGGGCTTCACGTCGGAGATCAGGAGGCGTGGACTGGGTAAGATTGTTCGTGAGGACGCTTACGGCCTCATCAATCCGGTCGAGCTGCTCGAGAATGCCGCTCTGCAAGTGATAGGTCCGGGCACGGGCGGACTGCATGCGGGTGACGTCTGCGAGTTGTACGAGGTTCGTAGTCGAAGTCAGCGCCGACTCGGGGTCGCCGGACAAAAGATTGAGCCGGCAGAGCAGGTATTGGCGTTGCCACTTCTGTTCGCTGTTGAGTTCCCAACTCCTGAGCGAATTGAGGGCATCCTTGGTGCCTTCCGGATTGTTGGTCTCGACGCGGGCTTCGGCGAGGAGTAGCTGTCCGGACCAATTCAGCGGATCCTTGGGGAACAATTCCGCACTCTGCCGGAACGCTCCCGATGGATTGGTGAGCAGGGTGATGGTGTCGCTGTAGTGACCTTCCCGGCGGCGAGCCAAGGCTTCGTTGTAGGCGGCGCGAAAGCGCAGCGGGGAATCCTTGTTCAGCAGCAGCAGATTTGCGTAGGCAAGAGCGGCCTGATCATAGCGGCCGGCGGCGAAGTGGCATTCGCCGATCCAATAGCGAAATTGATCTGCCCAGGCTCCCGCAGTCGAGAGATTCGATTCCAGGAGTTGGATGGCCATGGCGTGAGTGCCGCGGTGGTATTGGGAACGAGCGAGGTAGACAATGGCCGCTGGGCGAAGGCTGGAGGTGGGCCAGTTCTTCAGGAATATTGAAAAATGGCGTTCTGCCACCCCGAAGTTTTGTAGCCGATCCGCGAATGCCTTGGCGGCGGCGTTGTAGTCCCGCTGCTCGTCGGGCGCAATGTTCGTGGAGCGAGTCTGCGCGGCTGGAAGAGCGGTCGCAATAAGTGTCAATCCGATGACAAAGATTCGGATCCGGATGGCAAGTTTCAAGGTCCGCACACGCACGATTGGACTATGCTGATTTGGCTTCGAGGATTCGACGCAAAAATTGCCCCGTCTGACTGCGCTTGGCCTTGGCGACTTTCTCGGGATTGCCCTCTGCGATGATCTCACCACCTTCGGCACCTCCTTCCGGACCCAGATCAATCACCCAGTCGGCGCATTTGATCACGTCGAGATTGTGTTCGATGATGATGAGCGTGTTGCCCGGATCCCGCAGGCGAACGAACACGTCCATGAGTTTTGACACGTCATGGAAGTGCAGTCCGGTGGTCGGTTCGTCGAGAATGTAGAGGGTTTTGCCCGTGGATTTGCGGCTGAGTTCGGATGCCAGCTTCACTCGTTGCGCCTCACCGCCCGAGAGGGTGGTGGCCTGCTGCCCCAGTCTGATATAGCCCAAGCCCACCTCGGCCATCGTCCGGCATATGTCCTGGATTTTCGGAATCGCGCGGAAGAAATTGACGGCTTCGTCCACGGTCATGTCGAGGATGTCCGCAATGTTCACCCCTTTGTAGTTTATCTCCAGCGTCTCGCGGTTGTAACGCCGGCCGTTGCACGATTCGCAGGTGACGTAGACGGGAGGCAGGAACTGCATCTCGATCTTCAGGACACCATCGCCGCTGCATTTCTCGCAGCGGCCACCTTTGACGTTGAAGCTGAATCGACCGGGGCCGTAGCCGCGGATTTTTGCCGCGGGCAGTTTGGCAAAGAGATCCCGGATTTCATTGAAAATTCCTGTGTAGGTCGCGGGATTGCTCCGCGGTGTTCGTCCGATGGGGGATTGATCGATCACGATGATCTTGTCGAACTGATCGTCGCCCTTGATCGCACGGTGTTCGCCGGGTCTGTCCTTCGATCCATACCACTTGCGAAAGAGCGCCCGTCTCAGGATGTCATCAACCAAGGTGCTTTTCCCGGATCCGCTCACACCGGTCACACACGTCATGAGACCGATGGGAAATCGCGCATGGAGATCTTTCAGATTGTTGGCCGTGGCACCCTTGACTTCCAGCCAGCCCCGAAACGGATCCGGCTTTTTGCGTTTGTCAGGCACGGGAATGTTGAGGCGTCCGGAGAGATACTTTCCCGTGAGTGAGCGCGGAATCTTCATCACCTCTTTCGAGGTGCCGTGGGCCACGATTTCTCCGCCATGGACACCGGCACCGGGCCCCATGTCGATCAGGTAGTCCGCCCGGCGAATGGTGTCTTCATCATGTTCGACAACGATGACGGAATTGCCCTGATCGCGGAGGCTTTCCAAGGTTTCGAGCAGGCGATCATTGTCCCGTTGATGAAGTCCGATGCTGGGTTCATCCAGAATGTAGATCACTCCGACTAGGCCGGCGCCGATCTGGGTGGCGAGCCGGATGCGCTGGGCTTCGCCGCCACTCAGGGAACCGCTCTCACGGTTCAATGTGAGATAGCCCAGGCCCACCCCTTTGAGAAAACTGAGCCGGGAGCGGATCTCTTTCACGAGGTCGCCGGCGATCGTCTTTTGAAATTTGGTCAGTTTTAGGGATGAAATGAATTCGTCGGCGCTCTCAATCGGCAGTTCGCATACGTCCATGATGGAACGGCCGGGCAGGGTGACTGGTGTGCCTTTCTTGGCCGGCTTGCCCTTGGATTTGACATCGTTGCCCAATCGAATTGCGAGAATCTCCCGTTTCAAGCGCTGGCGCTTGCAGGCGTCGCAGGGTTCGGGAGCCATGAATGCCTTCAGCCGGTTGCGCGTGAATTCGCTTTCGCTTTCCACGAAGAGTCGTTCGAGGTTGGGGACGACACCCTCGAACGGTTTCTTGTTCTTGGTCGCCTTGCCAGATCGGTAATAGGTGAATTCGATCTCCTCATCTCCGGATCCATGGATCAGCACCTGTCGGAATCGCTCGGGAAGCACGCGCCACTTCTTGTCCATGGGCACCTCGAAGTGCTTGGCCAGTCCCTTTATTACGGCGTTGTAGTAGGAAATCATCCGCTTGCCGCCACGTTTCCACGGCAGCACTGCGCCTTGTTCCAAAGTCTTGTCGGTGACGGGGACCACCAAGGCCGGATCGAAGACCATCTTCTGTCCCAGACCGTTGCACACCCGGCATGCTCCCGACGGGGAATTGAACGAGAAATGTTTCGGTGTTGGAGGATCGAACGCCTTGCCAGTCGCCGGACTGTACATGCGGTTGGAATGCAGAGATTCCTTCCAGGCGGTCTTGGGAGGAGCGTCCGGAGGCATTTCCATGAGCGTCAGTTTTCCGTTGCCAGTCTTGAGCGAAGTTTCGACGGAATCACTCAGCCGTACGCGGATCTTATCGCTGACGACCAGGCGATCGACCACGACTTCGATTGTGTGCGCTTTCTTGGGATCCAGTTTGATGCGGACATTGGCTTCGAGTTCCACCATTTCGCCATCGACCCGTGCGCGCACGTAGCCATCGCGGGCGAGTCGTTCGATGACATCCCGGAATTCCCCCTTCTGCTTGTCGATCACCGGGGCCAGCAACATGATTTTGGTTCGTTCCGGCAGGTTCAGAATGGAATCGACGATGTCGGAAGTGGTGCGCTGGGTGATGGGCATCCCGGTGTCCGGGCAATGGGCCTGGCCAATGTGAGCGAAGAGCAGTCGCAGGTAGTCGTAGATTTCCGTGGTGGTGGCGATGATCGAACGCGGATTCGATCCGGCCCCCTGTTGCTCGATCGCGATGGTTGGGGAGAGTCCCTCGATGTAGTCAATTTCCGGTTTCTGAAGCTGGTCCAGGAACTGTCGGGCGTAGGTGGAAAGGCTCTCGACGTACTTCCGTTGGCCTTCGGCAAAAATCGTGTCGAAGGCCAACGAAGATTTGCCCGAACCGCTGAGACCCGTAATCACGACGAGTTTGTCGCGAGGAATATCGAGAGTCACCCCCTTCAGGTTGTGTTCCCGTGCGCCGCCGATCCGAATGAAATCCTTACCCATTGTTGTGTGCGAATTCTGTCAATCTGGCCTTTTGACCAAACGTGCAGAATAGCGACGCCGGATTCGAAAGCAAAGCATCGAGCGGTTGTGTGATCGGGAAATTGACATTTGATGCCGGGCTCAGAATCATTCGCCCGATTCGACTGATACCTACTATGGACCGCCGAGATTTTATCAAGAATGGAGCTGTGGCCGGCGTTGCCGCCACCGCATTGACTACGCCGACTTCCGCGACTGCTGAGCATCACAAGGGTGGTCGGTTCAAGCAGAAATACGCCCCCCATCCGGGGACGTTCAAGGCGCATGCGGGGAAGGACGTGATTGATCAGATCAAGTTCGCGGCCGATCAGGGTTTCACCGCATGGGAAGACAATGGCGTCCACAAGCAGACTCCGCAGATGCAGGAGAAGATCGGCAAGACGCTCGATCAGTTGGGAATGACCATGGGTGTCTTCGTGGCGTATGCGGATTTCACGGCACCGACCTTTGCGGTGAAGGACGATGCGAAATGGAAAGAGATTCTCGAAGCAATCAAACAGGCTCCCGATGTCGCCAAGCGCGTGAATGCGAAATGGTTTACCGTCGTGCCCGGGACAGTGGATCAACAATCGCCCTTCATGGAGAAGCCGAACAAGTATGCCGGCCCCCGCCTGGCCGAAGGCTATCAGACTGCCAATGTGATCGAACTGTTGCGCCGTTGTTCAGCCATCCTTGAACCTCATGGTCTGACGATGGTCCTGGAGCCACTCAACTGGCATGCGAATCATGGCGGGACGTTCTTGCGCTATTCCGATCAGGCGTTCGCCATTTGCCGCGCGGTGAACAGTCCTTCCTGCAAGATTCTCTTCGACATCTACCACCAGCAAATCACCGAGGGGAATCTGATCCCCAACATTGATCTGAGCTGGGACGAAATCGCCTATTTTCAGGCGGGAGACAATCCGGGCCGCAAGGAACCTGGTACCGGTGAAATCAATTACCGCAATGTCTTCAAACACATCCACGAGCGGGCGACGAAGGAAGGTCGTGATTTCGTGATTGGGATGGAGCACGGCAATTCCGTGCGGGGCAAAGAAGGGGAACTGAAAGTGATTCAGGCTTATCGCGACGCCGAAGGTTTCTGAGTATCACGGTTCGCGAGCCATGGCAGCATGTTGGGCTGCGCGTGATTCGTCGCCCAGTTGACGATAGGCATCCGCCAGTTTCGCGTGTATCGGAGCGACTTCACTCGCGTTGGTCAGGGCCTTGGTCAATAGCGGCAGCGCTGTCGCTGCCTGATTCGCATCAATCAGGATGGTCGCGAGATTGAACAATGTGTCGGCGCGATTCGGGTCGTGCTGTAGAGCTGCCTGCAACTCCGCGGCCGCTTCCGGTTGCCGATTCTGCCTCAACAGCGCGATCGCGAGATTGTTGCGGGCAGCGACATTGCCGGGATTGAGCGAGATTGCTTTCCGAAACTGTTCCTCGGCATCACCCCAGCGGGAAAGGCTCAACAGTGCGGCACCGTGGTTGACGGCCAGACGTTGGAAATCAAACGGGAATACCCAGAGAACTTCCCGGTTCGCCGCACCTTCGAAGCAGGGGATAGCCTTCTCATATTCTTCTTTGGCCATGAACGCTTCGCCGAGATTCATGAGTGCCAGATTGCGGTATTCGTTGGCTCCCAGGCGGGCGGACATGTGAGTGAAGAAGGCAATGTTGTTGTGCCAGTGCCGCGTTTGGTGGTGACTGGCCATGGCAGAAACGAGTAAGAGGATCGTCCCGGTCGCATAGATGAATTTGCGAATCTGACTCTTCCGACAGAGCCCCACCACCACAGTCACGAGAGCAATGGATAGAAGCGCGCCGTTCACAATGCCATACCGATCGTGTGCGTAATGGGGGCGTTCGGTGAGACCGAGCATTGGAAACAGAATTCCCAAATGGGCGATCCAGATTGCCAGGGCACATGGGTTCTTTCTCCAACGCCATATGAGCAGTACTGAAAGAACCAGGACCATTGCGAGAGCCAGCACGAAAGCGGTATCCGAGGGATGGTTCCAGATCAGTTCCGTATAGACCGGCGCAAGATCGGTCGGCCAGAGCGGTTTCCAAGCGTAGTAGGCCCATACGTAGGATGCCTGCATGATCCTCGCACAGATGCCGAAATCCTCCATGCTGGCCGGTCGGATCCAGTATTCCGTAAATCGATAGCGGCCATAGACTGTCCAGCCGATCAGGGCAATGGAGATCATCGCAAAGGGAAGGATCCGGGCAAAAGCAACCTTGGACTCGGCTGTCCAAAGGGCCAGTTTTCCGTCTTTGGTGAATTTGCGGAGCGGGAAGAACTCGATCGCCACGAAAACTGCAGGATAACCCAGCACGATCGGATAGGTGATGGCCGCCAGCGCAAACGCGACGACGGCTCCGCAAAAATAGACGCGTCGTGGCCGGGAATCCTCGGTGGTCGCCGCGTGGAGATAGAGGGCGGTGGAGACGAGGGCGAGCAGGAAAGCCACTCCGTAAGGCAGTCCGGTCACCCAGGAGACCGGTTCCACCCGCATTGGATGAACCGCCCAAAGCAACGCTCCGCCGGCGGCGAACCATCGATAATCCTCCCGCTCGCCGGTGTCTTTGACGGCAATGCGGATCAAGCGGTGAAACACGAGATAGAGCAGGAGGCAGTTCGCGCAATGCACGAGGACATTGGCGAGGTGATAGCCAAAGGGATTCAGCCCGAAGAATTCGTAAATGAACGCCCAACCCAGCCACGAAAGGGGTTTGTAGCGAATGGCGTGTTTGAAGTCCGTGAACATCCATTCCAAATTGGCTGCGGTGAGCCCATGGACGTTCGGGTTTTTGAACACATTTACGTCGTCGTCCCAGTTTAGAAAGCCCGCTTCCAAGGTCGGGAAGAACACGAGGAAGGGAACGAACAACAACACTCCGTAGAGGATGAAAGTTCGATTCCGTTCAGACATGCCTTCCTTCTACACGGAAGTTTCAAGGATCGCCAGTTTCACTCGATTCCTGACTGATTTATGAGAATATCCGCGGATTGTTGTCGTCTGCTGTTCGATGTTTCTGCGCCCGCTCAATATTCAGATGCTTGTGTTGATGTTCGTGCCGCTCTTTGCGGTCGGCGTTCAAGGTGACGAAGCTTCGATCGATTGGGCGGCAGCGAAGCAGTTCTGGTCGTTCAAGATGCCGGAAACCAGGCACCTTCCAAAAGTTGTCCAGAAGACCTGGTCCCGGAATCGCATCGACCACTTCATCTTGGCTGAGTTGGAAAAACGCAATCTCACGCCAAATCACGAGCCCTCGCCGCAGCAGTTGATCAGACGTTTGTCATTCGATCTTACCGGGTTGCCGCCGACGCCAGACGAGACCTCGCAGGATCGCGATGCATATGAGGTTCTGGTCGGCGAAATCTTGAATCGCCGAAGCTTTGGCGAACGCATGGCGAGTCTGTGGTTGAACATCTCGCGTTATGCGGAAGATCAGGCTCACATGGTCGGCAGCAACAGCGCGTTGACCTATCCGAACGCCTACAAGTATCGGGCCTGGGTGATCGATGCCTTCAATCGCGATCTGCCGTACGACGAATTCATCCGGCAGCAACTCGCAGTTGATCTGATCCAACCGGACAATCAAGAAGACTTGGCTGCGTTGGGATTCATGGGGCTGGGGCACAAACTCTATTCCCGGGGAAACCTGGCGGTCCAGGCAGAGGAGTGGGCGGAGAAGGTCGATACCGTCACTCGTTCACTGCTGGGACTCACGGTGGCCTGTGCCCAATGTCACGATCACAAATACGATCCGGTGACGACGCGGGATTACTATGGCCTTGCCGGTGTTTTCGCGAATCTCAAAATGGTCAACAAAACACCGGCTGGTGTTTACGAAAAGAAGAATACCAAGGCGGACAAAATGCACGCCGACACGATGCATCTGGTGGAAGATGTCGGCGATGCAAAGGATCTGAACGTCTTCGTTCGGGGGGATGTGAATTCAAAGGGGGCGGTGGCACCGCGGGGCTTCTTGCAAATCTTGTCTGCTGGCGAACGGGTGAAGTTTTCAAAGGGGAGTGGCCGTCTGGAACTGGCCGACGCCATCGCGTCCGTGAAGAACCCGTTGACGGCGCGCGTGTTCGTGAATCGGATCTGGGCGATGTTGTTCGGACGTGGG
>Ga0055584_100003939_pt1 | contig 14576 bp, 17 predicted proteins | sample OSDHelmetaG_FD_58716 | JGI IMG/M metagenome (GOLD analysis project Ga0055584, IMG submission 58716) | Pelagic marine sediment microbial communities from the LTER site Helgoland, North Sea, for post-phytoplankton bloom and carbon turnover... | ecosystem: Environmental > Aquatic > Marine >... | reverse complement strand
GCATTGCGCAGGAGGGTATCGATCCGTAGCGGCAGCTTCAAACATGAAAAATTTGGCGTTAAGGATGTGACGAACGTCCTCGGAGGATTCAACAAAATGAAGGAGATCGAAGGACTTCCACTTTCGAGTTTCCATACGCAAACTAGCATGCTCTGATACAAATTTGATTGGTGTAGATAGGCTTCCGCCAAGCGCGGGAGCAAGGTCGAAAACCGGGGCGCAAATGGCCCCGGTTTTTGTTTGGGGTCTCAAGATATCATACCCCGCCTTGATTGCTGTCATAAAATGACCTGCACACTCCCTTTACCTTGCCGCCAAACTCATCGGCTATGGTCTCACAAACAATAGATACGCTCGAACAACTGGTGCACAATTTGAACATGGGCCCCGGTTACGAAGGTTACAGATCGATGGTAGAAGCCATCAATCTGAATCCAGATGAATTGATTAAACTTTGCGACGTTGAGGGTGACAACCATCAACGGATTTGCATTTACGACACGCCCGGCATGGAGGCCGTATTGAGCTATTGGAAACCCGGACAATCCACCCGAATCCACGACTACAACTTCCAACAAGCTTGGACCAAGGTGATCAAAGGGCAATTGATCCTAGAATTCTTTGATGTCTTTAATGGTGAACCGCATGCCGAGATTACCGAAACGCAACTCATGGATCCGGGAGACATTATGTACATGAACACAAGTTTTGGATTCCACCGCTATGCCAACTTAAGTGCGGCCGACTCGATTGCCATCCATATTTACGCGGATAAGATTGATGCGTGGCACGTCTATGACGAAGATACCGGAGCCATTGAAACCGTCCCTACTACCTATTCAAGAGTATTGTAGCAATGTGACTTCTGTTACTGTAGTGTTCAATCCAACATGCGTCCTTTGCAGCATCATTACAAACAGCAAGACACATGTTCGGACTCTTCAACAAAACCAAGCATTACCAAGACCTCGATGCCTCCACTTTTGCGGAAGGCATGAAGAAAAACAACAGCGTCGTTTTGGACGTTCGTACCAAGTCAGAATTCAATTCAGGGCATCTTCCGGGAGCGAAGCACCTCGATGTTTCGTCCCGTGAATTTTATCAAAAAGCGCAGCAGCTCGATCGAACCAAGCACTATATGGTGTATTGCCGCAGTGGTATGCGAAGTGGCGATGCTTGCAAGCAACTTTCAAAAATGGAATTTGAACAATTGAGCAATCTTCGGGGCGGGATCATGCAGTGGAGAGGAAAAATCAAACGGTAATGGAAGCAACAACACAAAAAAGAGAAACGTTCTCTGAAATCATCAACTCTGGAAAAATTGTATTGGTCGATTTCTTTGCAGAATGGTGCGGCCCCTGCAAAATGATGCAACCTATCCTCAAGGAATTAAGCGCCGAGGTGGATGAAAACGTTCGCATCATCAAGATCGACGTAGACAAAAACCCCATGGTCTCAAGCAGTTTTCAGATCCGCGGGGTACCTACTTTGATCATCTTTAAAGATGGACAGATCAAATGGCGTCAATCGGGCGTACTAACGGTTCCTCAATTGAAACAGGCCATCGACGCTGTACACTAATCTGCTCTAGCCAAACAAACATGAAAGCCATTTCCGATTTCCTCGTTCGACACATTCGTTTTTGGGTGCTCGGCAGTCTTAGTCTCGGCCTTGCCCCGTTTTTTCCAGAACCTCATATTTGGGGTAAAATCCAGTGGATTGCAGGCGGAGCTGTGGGCATGGCGCCTATCGACTGGTTCGACACGGTTCTTCATGGCACGCCCTGGCTTCTTCTCGTCTTATCTTTGATTTTTAAACTCAAAAACCAATCAACATGAAATACGCACTTTCCCTTCTCCTGATGACAGCACTTCTCTCTTGCAGTGCTCAACAGAATGATCACGCAACCTCTGATACCCATTTGCAGGAAGCATCCATCATTTATTCCGACGTTAGCAACGCAGAGGCCAAGCAGCTGATGGCTGAGCGCCCGAACCTAATGATCATCGATGTTCGCACAGATGGCGAAGTATCGCAAGGCGTCATCGAAGGTTCCATGCAAATCGACATTTCAAAGCCAAATTTTGACAGTGAGTTGGCCAAGCTAGACAAGACAGCTCCGGTATTGGTCTATTGTGCTGCTGGTGGAAGAAGCAAGACCGCGCAAAACAAAATGAAGGCAATGGGCTTTAAAGAAGTACATAACCTGTCAGGAGGATACAGCGGCTGGGAATAATCGCTTGACCCCTTGAGGGGTTGATTAATTGAATCGAATGGAAAAGTATGGGGACGTATTTCTGCGTTCATTCTCCGATTTTGGAGGATATCTGTGGCGTGAGATCACGTTTCAAGTAGACCCTTGGTACGTGAACTACTTCTGGTGGTTGATCTTGCTTTCACTGGTTGTGTGGGGGTTGGAAGTCGTTTTTCCCTGGCGCAAAGGTCAATCCGTTTTCCGAAAGGATTTTTGGCTCGACACCTTTTACATGTTCTTCAACTTCTACATTTTTAAACTGATCATCTTCATGGCCTTCTCCAACGTGACGGAGATGGCTTTCAAAGATGCATTCGGTGGCGACTTGAGTAGCTTAGCGCTGATTGACATTTCCGGTATGAACTGGTGGGTTCAATTGTTGTTCTTCTTTGTGGTAACCGATTTCATCCAGTGGCTCACGCACGTCACCTTGCATCGCTTTGATGTGCTTTGGGAGTTTCACAAAGTACACCACTCCGTTGAAGAAATGGGTTTCGCGGCTCACCTGCGCTACCATTGGATGGAAAATGTGTTCTATACCCCTATGAAGTACGTCGCCGTAATGCTGATCGGCGGGTTCACGCCCGAGCAAGCTTACATCGTGTTTTACTTCGCCATTGCGATTGGCCATTTGAACCATGCCAACATCCATTTGACGTACGGACCGTTGAAGTACATCCTCAACAATCCAGTCATGCACCTCTGGCATCATGCATACAACCTACCGGAAGGTCATCGGAAGGGAATGAACTTTGGCATTTCATTAAGTCTTTGGGACTACGTATTCAAAACGAACTCGATTCCAGAGGATGATGCACATGTCAAATTGGGTTTTCCAGGATCGGAAGACTTCCCTAAAACCTTCCTTCAACAGCTCGTTCACGGTTTCGGTTCACCGAAGGGCAAATGAATAGACCTCCTTGCTTAATCTCCAGTCTAATAAGGCTTGGAGGGTTATATTTGATGGTAGATGTACGGAACACATGAACGCTAGGATAAAAGAGATACTAACGGACCGCTTTCCCATGTTTGAAGCCGCATTGATCGATCGCCTCGCCATTGAGGGGACCATCAAAGAGTTTGCTGAAGGAGAGGAAATGATGCGTACCGGCCAGTATTTTCGATCGACCTTATTGGTGGTAGATGGATTGGTTAAGCTCTATCGTGAAGGAGAGGACGGTGGCGAATTCTTTGTGTACTACATCGAGCCAGGCAATGCTTGCGCACTTTCCATGGTTTGTGCATCTCAACAAAAGACATCAGAAGTCATGGCTAGGGCCATTCAACCATCCACGGCCATTCTGGTCCCTATTGACAAAATGGATCAGCTCATGTTGGAGTTCAAGTCGTGGTACTACTTCGTCCTTGAGACCTACCGATCACGCTTTGAGGAGATCCTCACCGTGGTAGATGCCATCGCCTTCAAGGCAATGGATGAACGATTGGAGTTCTACCTGATCAAACAATCGAGAACACTTGAAACCACCGTGATTCACACCACTCATCAGGAGATTGCGAGTGACCTGAACACCTCACGTGAGGTGATCTCTAGGTTGTTGAAAAAGATGGAACAGAATGGAATGATCAGCCTCCAGCGCAATCAGATCGACCTCGCTCCACTCGTGGAAAATGTTTGACCGTAATGAAGGCGCTCGCTGCATATGGAAAAGCATTTCGATTCCTCTTCCACAACCAGCTGGGATGGTTCCTCTGGTTCCCCACTCTGATTACAGTACTGGTCTTTTTTGGAGGCTTCTCCCTTACTTCATGGGCTACCAAGAGCATTTCAGATACGATTGATGTTTGGATAAACAGCATCGATTGGCTGCCCGATTGGGCTTCCGTAATTCAAGATATTGTCTATTGGGTTTTGTGGATCGTCATGCGGATCATTCTCTACTTCGTATTCGCATTCTTTGGTGGTACGATCATCCTGGTATTGATGACGCCCATTCTTACTTGGTTGAGCGAACAAGTTGCTCAAAAGATGGGCAAAGATGTCCCCCCTTTCAACATCACGCAGTTTACAAGAGACATCACCCGAGCAGCTGGTCTCGCTATTCGAAATGGAATGGTTCAAGGTATACTCTCGCTCGGTTGCTTTATAATCGGGTTCATCCCCTTAATCGGAGCAGTCGCTCCCTTCCTCCTTTTCGTCGTCAACGGGTACTTCTATGGATATAATTTCATGGATTACTCGCTCGAACGCCGTCGATTCACGGTAAAAGAGAGCAATCGCTACGTTTGGAGCCATCGCTTCAGTGCACTGAGTTTGGGGGCACCTTTTGCATTTTGGATGTTGATTCCATTTATCGGCCCCATGACCGCTGGCTACTTATCCCTCTTCTCTACCGTTGCAGCTACTCTTGAAGTGGAGCGCATAGAAGGACCAACTTCGACGCATCAAGAAGTACATGCGTAACGTATTGCCCTTCCTTTTGACCGCTGCGATAGCCCTATCATTTACACAGTGTTCCAAAGATGACCCAACGGGCCTCGGCAGCGTCATCGTCAAAGACGACCTGAATGACCCTTCGCTGTGGTCCTATGAAATTCAAGATTCTTCGGGGTACAATTCTGCTTCATCAAGCGGAATTTTCTCGCGCGGATCCTTAGAGATCGCTGTAAATCAAGGCGAAGATTGCGAAATAAGCAGGGCGTTAAGAGGTCTTGAAGAATACAGCAACACCATCGAAGAAAGCCTCGAACAAAGTGACACCTTAATTTTAGCCCTCGACGGTGTGAGTGCAGATTACGCTGGTATGGGCACAGCGACCTTTGTCTTTCATTATGCGAAGAAGCAGGTCAGCGTAGACATCCCCTACGGCGCATCCTCGACAGAATACTTAATCTACATCACCAACGATGCAATCCACCGGGTGTTGATTAACGGGGCCGAAGCTGAAGCAGTTACTTCTTATGTGCGTTGGAGTGAAGAGACGTCGCAGGCCTGGTTATTTCAGCTGGATGTACGAGCTTGCGGAGCAGACCTCTATGCGTATGCAAAGATCAGCATCGAAAGGCTGAGGCTGTATCAGAAATCTTGAATCGCCGGCTAGCGCAATGTGAACCGCTGAATGATCTCCTGTGCGATGGAATGGCTTTGAGAAGGTTTGCCGTCTATGGATGTATATGTTAAAATATACGCCATCTGCCCCTTCATCATCAAACGTTGATAGTAGGATGCCTTAAGCGTTCCTTGACGACCTTTATAGGTAAGCCAATACTCACCATTTTCCTTGCGCGCTTCAAAATCCTCCAGATCCGTAATGAACTTTTGAATCAGTCCTACAGATTGGTCCATGTATGCATCGATGTTGAGGTTCTTTCCCGTAACATCGTCGACCATTAGGTTGACATTCTCCTTGAAGTAATCATTGGTAGAATCCGCAGGAGTAAACAAAATCATGGCGGTGTTCATCTTTCCTGTAGTGTCCAACTCCCAGCCTACGGGTGCGACTAAGCTATACGAAAGTGAGCTCACGTCATACAACACCCAACCTTCAGGAACTTCTATGGTAGACACAGCTTTGGAAGCAGGAGCTTCGCCATCGCCAGCGCATCCGATCAGCACGGCACAAAGCGAAAGCAGTGTTACGATGGATGGAAGCTTAATCATTGTCCATCGCTTTGAGCATCCGACATCTCTTTCCAATCCTGCTCTTTGATGATTTCCTCCACCGCTCGCTCGAACGCATGCAAAGCCTCAGGGGCTCCCATTCGATCATATACCCAATGTACCTGATCACCACTGCGCAGGATGGTCAAAACGGAAGGAACATCGGTCACGTTTGCATCGTAGCGATGCTCAAACCCAAAGTATCCGTGCTGATTGGCAAGATCGACAATATGCTGCATGGTCTCTTGGCTGAAATCAGCCTCGAAGAATCCTATGTAATCGAAAAAGCGCTTTCCTTCTAATACGGCATGTCCTTCTAAATCCACATCAAGGTTGTAGATAGGACATTGTCCAAAACAAGGTGAACGATACATTCCAAAAAACTGGTTCCGCCCAATGGTAGGCTCGCCTGCAGCGGGATTCGACTTGGTCTTAATACCACTCGTTTCGTCTACAGCTGCTTCGTCTGCTTTATCCTCTTGTTGCGCTTTCGGCTGCTCATTGTCCGTTTTCACACCCGCTGGATTAATCCGTGGCTTACCAATGGGTTGAGTCAAGGTTTTCCCACCGGTGGTCTTCGGTTTAGCCGCTGGCTCTTCCGTTTTAATGGTCGATTGCTCATTGTTCTTGCAAGCCCCAAAACCTAGGGTTGCAATGACAATCAAAATACTCAAGTATCTCATACGCTTATTTTTTAGGGGCTTGGTAGCCACGGTCTTTCGCCATTTTCTCTAGGCGCTGTTGAAACCCAGATTTCTTGGAAGGCTTTTTCTTGTTCTCCTGAATTTGCCGATGAATCTTGTCTTCATCGATAAAGAAACGCTTCACTAAAAATTGCTGAAGCATGGTGATGACGTTCGCCGTGAAGTAGTAATAACTCAAGCCTGATGCATAACTATTAAAGAAGAACAAGAGCATGAACGGCATGAGGTAGATCATCATCTTCATCTGAGGCATCTGTGCGTTCGCACCGCCCGACATATCCATATTGTATTTGGAGTAGAAAAATGTCGAAATCGCCATGAAAATGGTGAACAGGCTAACGTGATCCCCATAGAAAGGAATCTCAAACGGAAGTTGCATGATTGAATCATACGAACTCAAGTCATCTGCCCAAAGAAATGATTCTTGTCGCAACTCAATGCTCGCTGGAAAGAAGCGGAACATCGCATATAAGATCGGTAGTTGCAACACCATAGGGATACAACCCGCCATTGGGTTGACGCCGGCCTTTCTGTACAGCGCCATTGTAGCCTGCTGCTTCTGCATGGCATCTTTGCCTTCGTATTTCTTGCCCAATTCCTCAATCTCAGGCTTCAAAACGCGCATTCTTGCGCTGGAGACATAGTTTTTCCACGTCAGTGGGAACAGCAACAACTTGATAAAAATGGTCAGGATCAGGATTATGACACCATAGCTAAGCCCTGTGTTTTTATCCAAAAAATTGAAAGTCGGTATGACCAACCAGCGGTTTACCCAGCCAAAAATTGCCCAGCCTAGGTCAATCTGATCTTCTAGACCAATCTCCAAATTGCTAAGTGTCTGATAGTGGTTAGGTCCAATGAAAATTTGGAATTGCGCAGAAGGGTTGCGGGAATTGTCAAAGGTCAACCCTACGTGAGCACTAAGGCCTTTGGTATAATTGACGTCCTCCAGTTCCTTGGTCTCCACCGATGCACCTTCTTTGCTGAATCCAGTTTCAGAGATCAGTGCAGCAGAAAAAAACTGCTGCTTGTAAGCCACCCATTGTATAGTGGCTTCCATGATTTCTTCTTCGTAGCTGCTTTCAGACACGTAATCAGCTTCATCATCCATGTACTTGTAATACATGGTGGTCTTCTGTTGCTCTTGTTCGCGGCTCTTTTCGTGGGTCGGAGCCTGCAAATCCCATGACAATTCCAACATATCCTCGCTGGACTCGATCAACTCATCCATGCCCACAGCTGTGACTGCTGAGTGGATAAGGTAACTCGCGCCTTCTTCGAGTTCATAGCTTACTTCAAGGTATTGTTCTTGAGATGCACCATACAAACGGTAAACCGCCCGACGTTCGTTCATCTCTTCTTTAACCGGGGCAAAGAACAACTCCATGCTCCGCAGTTCGGTATTCTCGTCTGTCCAAAAGTTGAAATTGAAGGTCGAAGTCTCGCTATCAAAAACGAGCAACGGCATCGAATCATGCGTAACGTATTCTTTCAACTCACCCATACGAGGAGCCGCACCCTTGTTTGAAAGCGTAAGCTTTACAACATCATTTTCGATCGAATGAAGGACTTCATCTCCTGCAGCTGAATGCGCGAAGCTCCCGTAGCGTTGGGTTCTTCTGATCTTATCCAAAGAATCCTGCAATGCTTGGGCGGTCGAATCAAGGGCCGTTACGGTCCTTTCAACGCTGTCATTTGCGCCTCCCACTGCTCGGTCTTCGACATCAACTGTGCTCGACTCTTCAACGGTCTGTGCGGCGACTGCTTCCTGCTTTTTGCGCTGAGCCTCTATCTCCTCCTGTGAAGGTTGCATCCAAAGACTGTAGCCAATCAAGATGGCTCCAATGAGGATCAACCCCGTTAACGTATTTCTATCCATTTCTTCTGCTCAATGAAATTGAATTCGCCAAAGGTAGGATTTGTGACCAGTGATGGGCATCCGATATGATGAATGGCAGGACAAATCCCAAAAACACAAAAAGCCCCGTCGCTTTGAACAGCGACAAGGGCTTACGTCGTTCGACTTGCACACCTATTTCAGGTAGCGGAAGTCGTGGTTATTCTTAATCTTTTGGAGTGCGTTGTAAATCAGACGAATCACATTCTCAACATCCTGTTTTTGGACCATCTCTACGGTGGTATGCATGTAACGCAACGGAAGCGAGATCAGTGCTGACGCCACCCCACCCGCGCCAAACGCAAAGGCATCCGTATCCGTGCCCGTCCATCGGCTCGCAGCCATACGTTGGAATGGAATATGGTTGGATTCGGCGGACTCAATGATCAGACGCAGGAGGTTGTTTTGCACAGAAGGTGCGTAACTCAAAACAGGCCCATCGCCCGACTTAAAATCGCCCTGCTCTAATTTCTTGATCATCGGCGTATTGGTGTCATGGCAAACATCCGTCACGATGGCCACGTCAGGACGAATACGCTCAACGATCATTTCAGCGCCTCGCAAGCCAATCTCTTCTTGCACCGAATTCACGATGTACAATCCGAAAGGAAGCTTCACCTTATTCTCTTTGAGCATACGCGCGACTTCGGCAATCATGAATCCACCCATGCGATTGTCGAGGGCTCGACCCACCAGGTGATCTTCATTCAAGATCATGAACTCATCTGGGTAGGTAATGACGCAGCCAACATGGATTCCCATATCCTCCACCGCCTTCTTGGATCGGGCTCCGCAATCCAAAAAGATATTGTCAACCGAAGGTGTCTCTTCCTTGCCCGCTTTGCGTGTGTGGATGGCAGGCCAACCAAACACCGCCTTTACAATTCCTTTATCGGTATGGATATTAACCCGCTTCGACGGAGCGATCTGATGATCCGAACCACCGTTGCGCCGCACATAGATGAAGCCGTTGTCATCGATGTAATGAACGAACCATGAAATCTCATCGGCGTGAGCTTCAATCACCACTTTGTACTTCGCCTCGGGGTTTACTACCCCAACCACTGTACCGTAGGTATCCACAAAATACTCATCGATGTACGGCTTGATGTATTCAAGCCATAGCTTCTGTCCCTCTGACTCAAAGCCTGTAGGAGAGGCATTGTTGAGGTAAGATTCGAGGAATTTTAGAGAACCATCGTTGAAGACCTTGGCTGGTGTAGCCTTCTCATTCTTTGCCTTGGATGTCTTTGCCATTTTCTTTGTTTATGTGTTCGAAAGTAAGAAGCGTACCTGACTTGTTGAACCCTCTTCTAGGATAAGTGTTTTAGTTGCAGATTTGCATTCATGTTTACTACTGGAAGGATCATATTCGCCTCATTGTTTGCCGCAGCATTCGTCGGTTACCTCATTTGGGCTTACGCAAAAGACGCCAAACTTTCAAAAAGCTACTACAAAGGCGCTGGGTATATCCTACTGATTCTCATTGCGATATGGATCGCATTCTACACGTTCGTCAAGTTGACTTGAACCCCGCCGGATCTTTTTGCGTAAACTAGTCTTGTGTCTAGAATTATCATTGTCCTTCTCGTTTCACTCTTTTTCTGCCTCGGATGCTCAACCCGAACGGAAAAAAATGCCCTACGCGAAAGCAAGGAAGTGAAAATGGTACAAAGAGATCTCGATGAGATCTTAGCCAGTGGAAAGCTTGTAGCATTGACCGATTTCAGCAGTTCAAGCTATTTCATCTTCAAAGGGGTTCCAATGGGGTTTGAATACGAATTGCTTCAACGCTTTTGCGATGAGATCGGGGTAGATCTCTCTATTCGGATCGTGAACGACATGGACAGCGTTATTTACCTACTCAATCGAAATGAGGGCGATGTCATCGCTGCCAACTATACGGTGACCAATAGAAGAAAGCGCAAGGTTACCTATACAGAACCCGTGCTAGAAACTAGGCAAGTGCTCGTTCAAAGACTCCCCGAAAAGTGGTGGACGATGACAAGGGAGCAAATGAACAAATCCCTGATTCGTAGTGCTGCTGGATTGGTAGGCAAAGAAGTGTACGTGCGGAAGGAGAGCTCATTCTACACGCGACTGCTCAATCTCATGGACGAAATGGGCGGCATCATCGACATTGAATTTGCCGAGGGAATCGGTACCGAACGCTTGATTGAAATGGTTTCCACAGGAGAAATCAAATACACCGTCGCCGATGAGAACGTGGCTGTCTTAAACAAGGCGTACTTCCCAAACATTGATGTGAGCACCCCGCTGAGCTTCACCCAAAATGTTGCTTGGGCCTGCAGAAGAAACAGCCCAACGCTGATTGACACTTTAAATGCTTGGATACAAAACTTCAAGCGAACCGAAGCCTTCGCCGTCATTCATCTCAAATATTTCAAGGCACGCACCCAGCACAAGGAGCGGGTATTGAGCGAGTATTCTTCCTTGAAAGGGAGTAAAATTTCTCCCTATGACGCATTGATAAAAGAGGAGGCGAAACGCATAGGGTGGGATTGGAAATTACTCGCTGCGATGATCTACCGAGAGTCGAAATTCGTTCCCGATTCGGAAGCGTGGACCGGAGCGAGCGGGTTGATGCAATTGATACCCGAAACAGCGGAGCGTTTTGGCGCGGATAGCTTGGGAGATCCTCGGCAAAACATACATGCGGGTGTTTCTTTTCTTCAAACGATCAGTGCGTATTGGTCCGAGCGCTTGGACGACAGCACCCAAGTGATTCCATTTTCATTGGCATCTTATAATGTTGGGCTCGGTCATGTACTTGACGCACGAAGGTTGACTCAGAAATACGGCGGCGACACGGCGAGTTGGGAGAGCGTTGCCACCTATTTGGAGTTAAAATCACAGCCTCAATACTATCGAGATGAAGCGGCACGACATGGTTACTGCAGAGGGTCCGAGCCCGTTAACTACGTTCGGAACATCATGATGTTGTGGGAACATTATCAGAACACACCGATCTAAAAACCATCTACTTCTTCATCCAACCCGGCATGGAATCGGGATCTCTCTTCACTTCTTTTTTCTCAGGATCTTCGTGAAAGAAATAGCTAAAATCCAAGGTCAAATAATTGCCTGAAAGCGGCAATTTGGACTCGTACTGATGGCCTGCCTGATCGGTGTAGTACATGAAGTTATCGTAGATCGTTCGGAAAGGTCGATGGTAGGAGCCTCCGACGTAGAAGTAACCGGATTCTTTCGTTCGAAACTCAAAGCCAACGTTGGCCAGTAAGCCGAGTTTAGACCAGGTCATCAATGAATTCTGATTGCCGAATCCGCGACGAATTCCAAGGGCAATAAAATCATTCTGTCTATTGGCATTCCCAACATCCGAGGGAAACATATCGAGCGCAAAACCAAAGGCTGCATTCATAAAGATTTGATCTGAGAGCTGAACAAACACGAGCCCCGTAACGGGTATCTCATATCCAATCACCCGATAATCGACCGTATCTCTAAAATCAAAGTTGGGATCAAACACATTGGTGCTAAAATTTCTACGCACGAAACTGATTCCAGATTCCAGGGAAAGCCACTTGGTTAAACCGAAGCGCATCACCCCACCCATGGAATACCCAACTCTTTGATTCACTTCATAATCGATCCCTTCTTCCGTCTTGGCAGATTGCCCCGTCCGAAACAAACTGCTTGGGATGATAGGTTTCAGCTCGACACCAAAGGTCGTCACACGCTCCTGAGAAATCCCCAGCAACGAGCATCCAAGAAAAAGAAATAGGAAGGCGAAACGCATGGCGCCAAAGTTCGGCATTGTCGCCATACTTCTGACCTGAGATTGAGATTTCGGACTACTTAGAAAGCAGCGCACCTAGAATGGCCAGAAAAAGGACTAGGCCTGCAATGGCGATGATAATCCACCGCATCGGGGCTGCAACTATGAACTTATCCCGCCCCTTCCCCAAGGCAATGTAGTTGAGTTGATCTACCCTTGTCTCTTGGTGCTTAGCTACTCCAAAATAAGTAGGCCTCCGCTCATCCTCTTCATCCACTTGCGCCTCAAACTCGATGTCGGCGTCAACCAATAATTCGGTTAGGTATTCCGCCTGCTCCCGCTTGAAGTGCCGGTAAACGACCTTCATGGGATTGGTCGGATGGCTGAGTTTGTTGGTGAAATTAAACTGCTCTTCGAGGTCGATCATATCACGCGAAGTCGTTGACCTACATAGAGGTAACCGTTGCGACGAATACCATTAAGCTCTGCCAGCTTATAGGTGGTAGTGCCGTAAAGCCTGGCGATTTCATAAAGGTTATCGCCCTTCTTCACGGTATAAATGAGGATGCCTTTTGGATAGGAGATGTAACCGTGCTTCGTGCGTTTTAAAACCAATGTATCGTTTACAAGGGCTTGATCGTCAAAGGATATAAAGCTCAATGGATTGATCGGCTTTCCCTTAAAGCGCACCTCAAAATGCAGGTGACTTCCTGTGCTTTGTCCAGAACTTCCACCCAGTCCTAATACTTGCCCAGCCTCCACCTTATCGCCTTCTTTCACTTTGTACCGATGAAGGTGTGCATAGAGTGTTTCCAGGCCGTTGTAATGCCTAACAACAACCACACGTCCGTATCCCCCATAGCTGCGGGCCATGCGCACGACCCCTGGAAAGGCGGCAACAACAGGATCCCAAACTTCCAAATCAATGTCGATGCCATTGTGCATGCGCCCGTCTCGCCATCCAAACTTCGAGGTCAATGTATTGATCACCGGCAGCTGAAACTCGCCCATTTTCGCATGATCGGTGAGTAAGATAGAGAGGGCAGTATCCTCTATTCCTAAGTCCCACGGATAGGGATTCGGCTTGGTATTGTCCCATTGGGGGTAAAACTCTTTTGCTGGGATAGGTATCTCCGTAGAACCTATGTAAAGGTTCTTAGGCGTCACCTTCGGCATTTCCTCAGGTCGATTTGCCAAAAAGATATTGATCTGATTAATGAGTGCGTATGGCACTTCTTCTGTCTCGAAGAGTGAATCGATGCAGGAAACCAATTGCTCTTCTGAATATGAGGTCAACGAAATGTAAAGTTCGAGGTAATCAGAGAACTTGCTTTTACCATGAAACTTCAACACGGAATCACGCAAGTCCTTCACTTGGTTATCCGTTAATCCAGCGACAGCGTCAAAGAGCACCTCTTCCCCGTACATCACAACGGCCTGCACGGTATCGCGCTTATTCTCGCGCCCTGAAGGGCCGGAAGCGCAGGCAACGCTCACTATACTGAGCATTAGAAAAAGTAAAGAGGTTAGGGATCGCATGGCTTAGGCGTTCAAAAATAAGGAATTCACTCCTCCACAAACGATGACCCGCTACGCTTACGTGTTAAAGAGAATCGGAATTTGACAAACGCCCCTTTCTGTTCGATGATTTCTTCCCTTCAGCCGATGACCGGGAGTTACTTCCATTTGATGTTACAACCCATGCTAGGAAATTGCTCCATTGCAACTTGGCCATCGACCAAAAGTTGATCGAGACAATGGCGCAAATCGGCTCCGGTAACTGGCTTTCCATTGCCCGGACTACTGTTATCCAATCTACCGCGGTAGACACACTTAAGATGTGCATCAAACACACTGAAATCAGGAGTGCATGCCGCGCGATAGGCTTTCGCAACGCTCTGATCCTCGTCGTACAAATAAGGAAACGAGAACCCTAGCTCAGCGCCAAGCGCCTTCATCAACGCTGGACCATCCTGGGGATAATGCACAACATCATTAGACGATATGGCCACAAACCCAATCCCTCGTTTTTGATAGGTCGAGGCCACGTGCACCAATTCATCCTGTACATGCACCACGTACGGACAATGATTGCAAATGAACATCACCACCAACCCCTTTTCACCCGCCACATCAGCAAGTCGCATCACACGACCACTTAGGGTATCAGGAAGTTCAAAATCAGGAGCGGTAAAGCCCAAGGGAATGGTTTCAGTCTCGGTAAGTGCCATGTGCCTAATATTCCTTCAAATGTATAGACCGTAATCCTATTCATAGAAGGCCACAGCGTATAGATTTGCAGCCATTTACTGAACATGCAACAACGTCTAATTTCACTCGCC
>Ga0055584_100003938_pt1 | contig 14579 bp, 14 predicted proteins | sample OSDHelmetaG_FD_58716 | JGI IMG/M metagenome (GOLD analysis project Ga0055584, IMG submission 58716) | Pelagic marine sediment microbial communities from the LTER site Helgoland, North Sea, for post-phytoplankton bloom and carbon turnover... | ecosystem: Environmental > Aquatic > Marine >... | reverse complement strand
CAGCTTGGCTGCAATCGCCCGCTCTATACCTTGGCGGCATCCGAGCGCCTGTGGGACCGCCGCATCGCGTTTCTAGCAACTTTTCACTTTATCAAGAACCACGACGTCGATGATTTTTTCGCCTTGCTACCGAACTGCGCGATGATCGCGAGGATCTGATGAATAAGGCGATCGGTTGGATGTTGCGAGAGGTAGGAAAATGAGAAAAAGCCAAGCTCGACGCGTTTTTGCACACGCATGCGACGCACATGCCGCGCACGATGTTGCGTTACGCGATCGAGAAGTTTCCGGAGATCGAGCGCCAAGCGCTGCTCAAGCGCGGTAAGCTTTGAGCCTACCCTCGCCGCGTGAACGCAACACGCTTGTGGTTAACGCAAGCCAATTCGATCTAAGTATCAGCCAACACACGCTCGCCAATTTTGCATCGCATCCAGCTAGACTCTATGGCATAGATCCGCTTAGACAAACCCAATGATGCATCAGGTAAATAAACACACAAGCGTAAAGCTTGGGCTGCACATGAGCCCACCTAATCAGAACGCCGCTCAGATCGGGCGCGCGGCATGGGCCGAAGACAATGGCTTTGACAGCTTGTGGATCCCAGATGGCTTGGGGCGGATGGACGCATTCACGATGGCCGCCGGAATTGCGCCGCAAACTCGCGACATTCGTTTGTGCCTCGGTATCGTGCCTGTTTTCACGCGGCCAGCAGCGGTTATCGCAACCTCCGCGATGACCATGACGCACTTGGCCCCGGGTCGCTTTGTGCTCGGTCTGGGTGCGTCCAGCCACACGATGGTGGAGAGTTGGTATGGCACACCCTTCACCAAGCCGCTAACGCGGGTACGCGAAACTACCGAGTTGGTGCGCATGGTCCTGGCCGGAGAGCGCACTAACTTCACTGGCAAAACCATTCAAAGTCATAATTTCCGGCTAGGTATGGCGCCACAAAGCCAGGTTCCGATTCACTTGGCTGCGCTACGACCCAAAATGCTGGAGCTAGCCGGCGAGATCGCAGATGGGGTGATCCTTAATCTAGTACCGCTCGAACTATTGCCGCGCATGCTTGAGCACATCGATACGGGTGCCAAGCGTTCTGGACGGCGCGTCGAAGATCTTGAAATCGCCGTTTATCTTTATGCTTTTGCCACCGATGATGTGCAAGCCGCGCAGCGCGATATGGCTGGGATTGCAGCTGGCTACTTCTCTACCCCGGTCTATAGCGACTTCTTAAAGTGGATGGGTTATAGCCGTGAAGCGGAGCTCATCTTAGAAGGATTCAAGCAACGCGACCGCAGCAAGACATTAGGCGCATTTACACCGGAAGTTCTGCATAAGCTCGCAATCATTGGCGATGCTCAGCATTGTTGGGATGGGCTAAAAGCCTACTCCGATGCTGGCGCATCAGTAGCGGTTGTGGCCGCCGCTGCATCGGATCCAGTCGCTTATGAAAACACCCTCAATACCTTAGCTCGGCCAGTGACTGACACTTAGCAGCGGGTGGCGCAGCTAATACTCCTGTTGGCCGAGCCATGTCACTGTGGCTCGGTCATTGCAACCAAGCCGGGTTATTTTTCGACCCGCCACAATGAGCCCAAGAACCAGCCTTTGGAATCTTTGAACGCGCCATCGATCGAGAAACCGGTCGAGGCAGCCAGCTGTGCCACGTCGGATTCCAAATACTTGTAAGAGTATTCCGTGTGCACCGGCTCCCACGCGTCAAATGCGAAATCTGTGTGTAAGCCTTCAACACTGACTGTCTGCGGCTTCATGCTGACTAGATAGCTCTCCATTGCGCCGGAGAACACGTCATAGGTGGAGTAGTGGCGAAACTTCGAGATGTCGAAATTACCGCCGAGCACCGTATTAATGCGAGTCAGAAGGTTCAAATTAAATGCTGCGGTTACCCCCGCTGCATCGTTATAAGCAGCCAACAGCAGATCGATATCTTTTTTCAGATCGAAACCAATCAATACGTAGTCATCAGCATTTAGCACTGACCACAACTGGCGTAAGAAACTGCGCGCTTGCGCGTTGTTAAAATTGCCGATATTCGATCCAAGAAAGAGCACAAGATTGCGGTGCTGATCAGCACGCGTCGTCAGCCAGCGGATCCCGCTCGTATATTCGGCGACTAGGCCCGACACCTTAATACTCGGTAGGCGCTCCGACATTTGCTCGGTCAATTCGCGCATCGCATATTCGGAAATGTCTATTGGAACGTAGGTGACACCAGCATCGGCGCTACCAAGCGCGTTGAGTAGGATCTGTGTCTTGGTGCCGTCGCCCGCACCTAGATCGACTACGTTAACGGCTTGGTTTTCGAGCATGTGAACGATATCAACACTGTGTCTTTCTAAGATTTCAGCTTCACAGCGCGTTGGGTAGTACTCAGGCAATGCCATGATTTGCTGGAAAAGATCGCTGCCGCTGTCATCGTACAGGTAGCGCGAAGACAAGCGCTTGGGTCGTTCTGAGAGGCCTTGCAATACCGCATTTGCAAATTCTTGCAGCGGCTGCGCTGGCAAGTCCTCGGGCTGCAGGATGCGATAAGAGGCGTGCGACATCGACTCCGCGTCGTTCATTTACTGAATTCCGTGCTTATGGCGCGGCCACTTGGCAAAGGCGCCGGAAAAGAAAAAGTGTCCATCAGGGTTTATCCAGCTCTGGATAGTGGCGAAATATTCCGTGTGAGTTAAACGGCACCCGGCGATCAGATTCCAAATAGTTCTTGATACCTACGCGTGCCGCAATTTGCGCCTGAACTGCGGTACACAGTGGCAATTCTGCGCGTATCGCCACCATTGACTGCGGAAAGGCATAATCCAGTCCACTCATGAGCTGGAATAGCGCAAAGTCCGGATACAGTGGGCCTGGTCCAAGCATCCAAGCGCTACCAGCTGCTGCGATGACACGCTCGCAGTACGCGAGTCGCAGTTGTAGTCGCCCATCCAAGAAAGCTTGTGCAGCGCCCATTGCCGCCTCGCGTTGCTGTTCGTAAGTTAGGCTGGTGCTTATTGGATGATGCGTATCGTGCACCTCATCAACAATGTCCAAGAGCGTCTGCATGTGTTGGCGTGCGGCCCATGTCTGAGCTTCATTGGTGGGTGCCAATGCGCATTTAATTGCTACGTATTCACATACAACGGCGGTCTGCGCGATGACCAGATCGTCCGCGCGTAGTATCGGCGGCGCAAATGGCGCGACGCTGTCGCCAGCGGCGTCGCGCATGCGCATGACCGCAGCAATGCCGCCACCTTCGGACTCTGGCCGGCGCGCTACGTCGTCATATGCGAGACCAGCGTCTTCCAGCAGTAGTCGCACAAATTCGCCGCGCCCCTGCAAGCCAGGCCAGTAATAGAGTTCCATCGTGCTGTCCCCTTAAAGTTGCGCCACTTCGCGCCACCAACATTCGGCGCGTGGGGCGTGACTAGTTGAAGGTGATATGTGTCTTTAGTGAACGCTCGCGATCGCCAGCAATTTCGAACGCAGCTACAGCATCTTCCATTGCGTAGGTTGCGGTAATGAGCGGTTTGACATCGATCAGTTGCTTGCTCATGAGTTCAACCGCCCAGTGGAATTCTTCATGGAACCGGAAGGTGCCGCGTAGATCTATTTCCTTGGCTACTATCAGGTTCATCGGCACGCTTACATCACCGGCACCTAAGCCCACCTGCACCAACACGCCGCGCGCTCGGATTGCCTGCAATGCAGTACTCAGTGCGCTCGCCACTCCTGAAGCCTCAAACACCACGTCGAAATAACCTTTGTCTGCGGCATAAGCATCCATCGCGTCAGCATTTTGAGTGACGTTTATTACGCGGTCTGCGCCTGCGCCTAAGGCGTGCTCTAACGCCCGATTGGCAACGTCTGTCACGACAATTTCAGTCGCGCCGGCGCGCCGCGCAGCCGCCGCGACCAGCACACCAATCGGACCACAACCAGTCACTAACACGCGCGCACCGAGCATGTCACCAGCGCGACGCACAGCATGCAATGCGACTGACAGTGGCTCGGCCATGGCCAATTCGCCCGGAGTCAGAGAATCGGATGCAGCAACAACACACTGACTTGCATCAGCCACCACAGCTTGCGCGAATGCACCTTGGATATGCGGAAAGCGCATCGCAGATCCGTAGAAGCGCATGTCTGTGCAGTGATTGGCTTTGCCCTCCAGGCAATAGCGGCAAGCAGCACACGGACGGCTTGGGCATATAGCCACAGCCGCGCCCACTTCTAAGCCACTGACACCAGCACCGAGCTGCGCGATATGCCCGGAAACTTCATGACCTGGGATCATCGGCTCTTTGATACGCACCGCGCCGAATCCACCGTGGTGGTAATAATGTAGATCGGAACCACATACACCACCGACGGCGATATTGATGCGCACCTGCCCTGGCCCCGGCTCAAGGTCCTCGAGAGTATCGATTCGTAAGTCCTTAGGGGCATGTATCACAAGCGCGCGCATCGAAGTACTCCAAATTTGTCGTTGCTAGAAAATCAGGTCGGTCGAATTAATTTAAGGCGTGGCCTAGCCGCGCGTGTTGGGCGCACTACCGAGTCTGGGCAGCGCTAGCATCCGCATCAGCCCGTGCCGTGGGCTTCCGGGCCGCGTTCAGCCGTTACCGACGCAAGCCATGGATCAACGGTGTCCACGGATAAGTTGTCAGCTAAGTCGCGTTGCAGTGCGCTGATATCAAGTTGATGCACGGAGCCGCTGCCAGCGCGGCTCACTGCACTCGCCGCAGCCTTGCCCATCGCAAAACACGCACCCATCACCCGCACACTGGCGAGTGCCGCAGGCTCAGCATCAATACAACGCCCGGCGACCGCCACATTATCCAGACCCACAGGCGTCATCGCGCCCAGTGGCACATAGTGCATGTGCTCGTCATCAAAGACATCCCAGTGCGCATCAGCAATGTTTGTATGCAGCTCAATTGGCCAACTGCAGCGGGCAACCGCATCCGCGGGGCGCAGCCCATTGCGTACATCAGCAACGCTAATGCTGCTACGACCACTGATGGTGCGCGTCTGGCGGATGCCGGGCTGGCCGTATGTTGCGACGCGTGCGTGCGCAAATGCCGCTGGAAGTTCTTGGCGAAACAGCTCAAGCAGTGCGTCTACTTGGCGGCGCCCCTCAATCCCAGCTTGCGCTAGCCCGAGCGGATCCATTGGGGTTTCGATATGGGTCAAATTCGCTAGCACTTTGCCAGCCTGTGCGACTGCGAAAATAAAGCCATCAAAGCGTACCAAGCCAAAATCTGCACCGTGTGCGCGCATCGCCTCGTGATAGACACTACGTTCGTAGCTATCGCAGATTTCGGTGTCGACATTCTCGAACACCGCCATCACGGTGCCATAAATGGGCTCGTCAGCTTCGTTTAGCGTCGCGCCAGCGAGCCACGGCAATACCGCGTCACCGGATGCATCGATGTAGGTGTTGGCTTCGATCCGCAGCGCGCCAAAACGAGAGTGCGCGTGCAGCGCGCAGATTCGAGCATCTGCGAGTTCGACCTCCGACACGATTACTCCGGGCAACAGTTGCACAGATGCGGCGACTAGCGCTCGCTCAATCCAGCGCATCCAAGCGTTGATCGAATAGTCGATGATGATGGTGTTACGTGCGCGGCGCGGCGCGGCTTGCCCTGCCGCAATCAGCTCGCTCAGCAATCCGTCCATGACGCCATGGGTCACGCGCGCAGGCGTCGGTCCATTCGAATAGAGGCCACAGATAGTGCCGATAGCGGAGTTGATTGCTTGGCCGCCGAGTTGTGCGCCGGCATCAACCAACACCACGCTGGCGCCGAGCCGGCGCGCTTCAAGCGCGGCGGAAATGCCAGCCGCGCCAGAGCCGACCACACAAACATCGGCAACAACATGTTGAGGTGTTCCTGCTTGGCGCTGCACCGAGCGCAAAGCAGGATAACGCGGCGGACTCACGCCGTGAGGCGAAGCGCAGCGTCGGTTTCGAAATCGAGCATGGTGCCTTCGGCGTCGAATTGTGCTTCAAACGGCTCGCCCATAACCTCCATGTTTGGGTTTGCTTCAATTTGGTCAAGCATCGTCTCGGTCATCCAAATTTCAGCCAACTCTAGCGTGTTGCGCACCCGCACAACCTTCGCATCCGCGGCTTCAACCCGCGCGCAGCCGCGCAGCGCTATGGCAATCGCTTGCTGGTCGGTATCAGCGACTAAAGGCAATTTCCCCCCGGAAATGGCGCCCGAGGTGACAATATTCACGTAGGTCATCGACCAATCCATTTTGCGAATCACGCGCTGCGTTGTTACGTCAGCACCGCCGAGTCCGGTAGCGTTGCCGTGCGTCGCTTCAGTTAGATCGCGAACCACAATTTGGCTGAGCGTTGGGCCGGCGTCAAAGCCCGGCAGGCCGGTGCTCGGGCGGCCGGTGGCATTGGGATCCATGCCGGCACCGGAGATGTTCTTGCCAATTTCGTCAACTACCAGCACGTCCGCGGAGTCGAACAAGAACCGCGGGATATTTTGTTTGGCGATCTCTAACAGCGCGCCATCACGTTCAAAAAACGCATCGCGCGGCACCAGTTCAACGTGCTTGAGCTGGTCATAAGCATTTTCGACGATAGCGATACCAAACAAGGTTTTAGTGTTCTCCAGGAACACCTTGCCTGCGGCAGGGATAACGTCGTGGAAGTTTACGAATCCTTGCTGGTGGATAACTTCCGCACCAGTGTGTTTTGCCATACCAATCGCGAGCATCTTAATTAAGCCGCTCTCATGCTGACCGCGAAAGTCCGTGTGTGGCTTAACTCGATTACACGGCACTATGTAATCCGCTTCAAAGGCCAGTTGGTCACAGTAAACGGGACAGCCGTTGTCCAGCTCACCAACTTGTACAACGTCCATAGACGCGTGAATTGGTGCGCCTAGAAACTCCTCAGTCATGCCGTAGTTGTGCAGAATTTCTTGCTGCCCTTGGGCTGTGCCGCCGCCGTGACTACCCATCGCTGGGACCACAAACACATCCGCTCCGGCGGCTTTGAGCTCGGCGATCACAGCGCGCGCTACGCGTGGTTGTGGCCGAATCCCGCGGCTACCAATGCCAACTGCAACGCGCTTGCCGACTAGGTCTACGGCTGCGAATTTCTTGAATTCCTCGGCGATGCGGCCTTCGACATCTTCAATATGAGCATCATCAAATGTCTGGCGAACACGCACAAAGCGCGGCAGCTCGATATCGAATCCGCCGGGCATCGGAATGGGTATTGAATGAGGAACCATGCTTACTCTCCGTCGAGGCCAATATGGCCTTGGGTCGTCTATGCGAGTGTTGTTCGGGCTATGCTAACAATATCACTTTGGCTGGCTACAACGCACGAACTGACCGCGCTTTGTCTTCGGATCTAGGGTATCGACACGACCGTTGGGCCATTGAATCGCGACAGACTGGATGTCGCTAAGGCCAAGACCAAAATGACAGGCAACTTCGCTGCCGCCAGCCAGACCGGGTTGCGGGATATTAAAACAACGTTGCTGCTGGCCGTGTGTCGTCGTCAGCGTCACTTGCGCGCCCAAGGCTCGTAGGTTAGCGCCACGGCCCGTCAGCTCAACGCGCAAGGCCGTGTGTTTGGGCCATATTCGTGCCCCACGGTTGGCGTAAAAGCGGAACCGACCGCGATACGAAAACACTGCCAGATCGAGCCAACCGTCGCGGTCTATATCAACCAAAGCGGTACCTATTCCAGGCCCCGGAGCAGCTAGGCCAGAACGCGCGGTCTGCTCGGTGAATTGCCCGGTGCCGTCATTAACGAGCAGTGCATTGGGCAGAGGTCGATTACCAAATAAAGCACCGTGAAAGCTGTTCACCGGAGCGCCACCGGCCATGAATAGGTCAATGTCAGCGTCGTTGTCAGCATCAAATAGCTGGGTACCCCAGGTGATTGACATGTCGCGCCATCCGGCACGCCGATGGCCGCCTTCGGTTTTTGGCTGTCAATCAAAGTAGGTTCGTTCAGTGCCAACGTCAGGCGCGATGTTTTTGAACATCGCAACACCATCTTTTGAATCATTGCGCAGCAAAACATTAGGTCCGATGTTCGACATGGCCAGATCCGGATCACCGTCGCCGTCGACATCAGCGACCGCTAGGCTCATTGCATTGAGGCCTTGGCCCTAGCGGTCTGGGAAGACGGCCACACCGCTCGCATCAGAGCGCTCGGCAAAACTCCAATCACGTCCATCCGCGCCAGCGCTGCGCGGCCCGTCGTTGATTCACAACACATTCGGGCGTGCCAGGGTTTTGGGTGAAAAAGAATCATGATCACTTGCGACTACAAGATCCGCATCGCCGTCGCGGTCAACATCGAGCCAAACTGCCGCAAATGCGGCCATGCGCGTCGCTGGACTTTTGTTGTCGAGTAGCTCGGTAACTTCTACGAAGCGATCACCAGCATTCCAGAACAAGTGGTCCTGGTGCATATCTGGCGCCGTATTGGAGTAAGTGATGTGGGTTGTTCGGTACAAATCCAGCCTGCCGTCCTGGTCGTAATCGCCAAAGGCCATGCCGGTGGTGCGCTGTGAGTCCTCGATGCGCTCACCGGCGCGCGATAAGCCGAGCTTCACACCCGCTTCCTCGAACCGTACTGTGCCGGTTTCGACGAGCTGATTCAGGTGCACGTGGTCTGGTCCATCGCGCCCGATGTAGAGGTCTAAGTCACCATCGCCGTCAATATCCACAAACATCGCAGCCGAGCCACGAAATACGCCGTCAATGCCGGCCGCGGCCGAGATATCCGTGAACTTCGCTATCTGCTGAGCGCTAGGCCCGTTGTTGCGAAACAATATCCCTGGCAAGCCAAAATTTGCTAGGTAAAAGTCGGCGTCGCCGTAATTGTCAAAATCACCAAACGCGAGCCCGGGCGACGCGGGCATCTCCGGGCCAACCTCATCTTCGGTGTTATGCAGTACCGCAATACCGGCTGGGCGCGCAATTTCTTCGAACTGCGCATGTGGCACCTGCAACACCTTGCAGTCTGACGGCAAACCGCCACGCGCAGCGATGCTGACTGCCAAGGGGCAGCCGGGGGCGCCGGCAGGCAATGCATACAGCGCCCCTAAAGCCGGTTCGTCTTCGAACAGCGGCGCGACTAGTTCGCCACCAGCGCGCAGCTCCAATTGCGCTGATGGCGCGTCCGCGCGCAGGTGAAAGAATGCGTCTGGTCCGCGCGCCACGGCATCAGTCATGGTGATGATTTTCGGCCCATCGACGAGCACCGGACAACGTGCGGCGGCGCTATCACAGCTGGCGGGTAACGCGGGCGCGGGCGCTGGTGGATGCAGATCGACAGCGGCGCACTGCAGCGCCTGCACCTGCAATGCGCTAGCGAAGAAGATGCTTACAACTACGGCCCATCGAACAAGTGCTTTCAGGTGCTGGGCTGGCTGGTGCACGACATCAGTCGACGCTGACTCAGGCCGACGCCTCGACGCGATTGGTGAGTGTACCAATGCCGGTTATATCGATATCGACAACATCACCTACCTGCAAGTTTTTCGCGTGGCCTTCGGTCCCCATCCACAGCACGTCACCCGGCACAAGGGTAATGTATTGAGTAATGGCGACTAGGTAGTCGACCACTCCAAACAGCATGTCATTGGTGTTGAATTCAATTAACTCCTCGCCATTGACGCGCACGCGTGTCAATGCGGCATCGAGATCGAGCTCCGTTTCAATCCACGGTCCCATCGGCTTGAAAGTATCGGTGTTCTTCGCACGCCACATAGTGCGGTCCGAGGCTTGCCAGGTACGCTCTGAGACGTCATTGCCAATGGTAAAACCCAGTAGGCAATCAAGCGCATTGGCGCGTGTGAGGTGTTTCGCCTCGGTGCCAATGACGCAAACCAATTCGCCTTCGTACTGCACTTTCTCGGTAACATCTGGCGGCAACACAATCGGCTGATGATGGCCAGTCAGCGCATTCACAGCCCGGTAACCAACGTCAGGCTGACTCGGGAACACGGGCTCCTGGCCGCGCGCGCGGGCTGCCATTTCAATGTGCGCGGTGTAGTTCAAGCCAACACAGTAAAAAGTCGGCGGTATGACCGGTGACAACCAATGTGCGCTGTGTTGTGCCACGCTAACGCCAGTTTCTCGGTACTCGCCAAACGGTGTGCCAGTGACCAGCCGGAGTTGTTCGTCTGCGACGACCGCATAAGTCGCCTTGCCTTCGTGTTGAATTCGCGCCCAACGCATTACTGCAAGTCCTCAATAGTTCAAATATGGCTCAATAGTCCAAATATGGACCTGTGTGTGCCAGCTAGCACCTATCCATCGCTTGAGTCGCAATCATTGCACGCGTGCCGCTCACGGCGCTTTCGGAGCAGCGCTCACGACCGAGGCTCAAGTCGAGTGCAGCATTGCGCAACCTTTCAATCGCTGCAAGCGGCGTATCAGCGACAGCTACAGCCTAAGCATTTATCATGCGTGCCTCGAGCCCTTGCTCAACCATGATTCCCTTAGCCAGTGCGCCTGCCAGCACACCGTGATTGCGCGGTGAATCGCTTTCGCTAATACGCGCATCCGACCAAACGTACCCACGGGTACGAGGAGATAGGCATGCAGCTCACTCTAAACGTGAATGGCGAGGCGCGCAGCGTCGAGGTCGATGAAGACACGCCATTGTTGTGGGTGATAAGGGACGACCTCGCGCTCACCGGGACAAAATTCGGCTGTGGCATCGCGCAATGCGGCGCATGTACGGTACATGTAGATGGGCAAGCAGTGCGGGCGTGCTCCTTTCCCGCCACCGCGGTTATGGAAAGCTCAATTGTGTACGGTCTGACCGCTGCTTTTTTGGGCCGGGTTTCGGTTGCGAACGGCGCCATACAAGAAGGCAACTTTGATACCTATAAAATGCTCAGCCTCGCGCAGATGCCGAGTATTCAGACCGTGATCATCGAAAGCGACCCAAACAAACCGGGCGGTATTGGCGAGCCAGATCTACCGCCTATTGCGCCCGCTCTAACGAATGCCATTTTTGCTGCTACCGGCAAACGCTTGCGTAGTTTGCCCTTGTCCGCGCACGGCATCGAACCGGCATAACAGGACTCAAGATGTTGCCACTGGACATCCTCGGTGAACGTTGTGCTGAGCCCGCGCATGCGCCATTGGAAGAGGCTCGATGCGCGGCAGTTGCGCTCATTTTTGCGCACGGTGCTGATGGATTGGAGCTGTGTTTCGTTAAACGCAAAGAGTACCCGGGCGACCCTTGGTCGGGGCAGATGGCGCTACCAGGCGGCAAGCGAAATCCCGGTGATATCAGCGCCCATCAGGTCGCGATCCGAGAAGTCCAAGAAGAAGTTGGGCTTAACCTCGACGACAGCCAACTCCTTGGCATGATGACGAGTATGGACGCGGGTGGCGCGCGCGGACGGCTGCCAGTTTTTCCGGTGCTCTATCAATTAGATGGACCGGGGCCAAAATTGACTATTGGTGAGGAGCTGGCAGAAGGTCATTGGATCTCAGTACGCCACTTGTGGGACCGCGACAATTGGTCATCGCTGGATTGGAACGGCAATAATTTCGCTGGCATTGCGCACGGCGAGCGTATCATTTGGGGATTTACCCTTGGCATTTTGACGCGCTTGTCGGAAATTGCCGGCATGTCGATACGCGACGTCTACAGCTAAACCCGCGCGCAATACAATGGCCTACTCGGCCGCGACCGCGCTATCGGCTTAGACGAGCAAAACGCGGACACCGATTTGGTTTATTATCTGACCCATGGCAGCAAATCCCAAACCCTTAGTCTGTATCGCCGCTAGTTTGATGGAAGTCGCGAACGGGCGCTTCAAAGCGCATGGCACTAGCAGCGTAGTCGTAAACTCTACCGCGACGCACGCTGCCTGTATGCCATTCCTTGTACCAGGGCTTGGGTCACAACTGGACATTGATGACTTGGTCAGCCGCATCGATGGCTTAGTGTTGCCCGGTGGGCGCGCTAACGTTGAGCCGCATCATTTCAACGGCGCACCGTTTCCGGACGAAGAACCCATTGATCCCGGTCGCGACAACACTGTGTTGCCGTTGATTCGCACATGTATCCGCCAACGGGTGCCTATATTCGGCATTTGTCGCGGCATTCAGGAAATGAACGTGGCGATGGGTGGCAGTCTGCACTATCGCGTGCATCTACTCGATGGCAAAGATGACCACCGTATGCCGCGCCATGATGATGTCACGGTAGAAGAAATATTCAAACTCCGGCACACGATCAGCTTAAGCGGCTCACTGGCCGAGATCGCCGGTGCTGATGAGCTGGCGGTCAATTCGCTGCACGGCCAAGCCGTAGACCAAATCGCGGGTGCATTCGCAGTAGAAGCGATGTCTCCCGATGGCGTGATCGAAGGCATTCGACTTAAAGGCGATCGTACCTTCACTGTTGGAGTGCAGTGGCACGCTGAATGGGAACCGCAAAACCACGACTTCTCGCGCCGCTTATTCGAGGCGTTCGGGGAAGCCGCGCGTCAGCGCGCCTATGAACGCGACCGCCACAAAACGCCGATCGCCGTTTAATATGGTGAACTTGGCTCGAACCCACTCGGGATCTCGATTAAATCTTTTGACCGCGGCTCGGCTAAAACCAGCTTAGTCGCTATCGATATAACTTCAATGGCTGAGCCAAAGGCATGCTGCCTTGGTTCTGCCGGTATCTGTTCAACCTTACGGAGCGGTGCATTGATTCAGACCTTGGGATCACCCGACTTTGTCAGTGCCGAAGACCTCGCAAAACTACGCTTTTTCGAAGGGGAAAGCCCGGACGCCATTGAGTGGCTGCTTGGCGTATGCCAACGCATCAGCATCGCAGCTGGCGAAGTATTGCTTGAGGCAGAAGCTGACAACGACAAACTATTTATCATCTTCAGCGGCACACTGTCGGTGCGCTTGACGCGCTCTGGAGAGCCGATCTCCTTGTTAGTTCGTGGCGATTGCGCCGGCGAAATGTCGGTACTCGACCGCACCCACACCTCCGCCTGGGTGGTGGCCCATTCGCCTTGCGAGTTGTTGATTCTGGACACCACACAGGTGTGGTCATTGATTACGCGCTCGCACGTTGTCGCAGTCAATTTGTTGTGCATCTTGTCTGATCGGGTGCGCACAGATAACCGCGTGATCGACAAAAGCCGCCAACTCAAAGACTTCTATGCACACCACGCTCGCGTTGATCCGCTCACGGGTCTCAACAATCGTCGCTGGTTGGACGATTCGATGGCGCGGCTTGCTCGGCGCAGCCGAGCCGATGCAGACCCGATGTCCGTGCTCATGTTGGACGTTGACCATTTTAAAGCGTTTAACGACAGGTTTGGCCACATCTGTGGTGATCAGGCTTTGCGCGTAGTTGCGTCGACCATCCAACAGCTGATCCGCCCGGGGGACGTGGCGGCGCGATTTGGTGGCGAAGAATTTGCGATCTTACTACTAGATACCGATATTGAGGCTGGCATAGTGCTCGCCGAACGGCTGCGAGAGGCGGTCAACGCAGCCCCTATTCACGATAGCAACGACCGTCCGATTGAGCACATCACGGTGTCCATCGGGCTCGCATGTACCTCCGCTGGTGAGACCTCGGAGAATTTACTCGAGCAAGCAGACGCCGCACTGTATCGGGCTAAACGCGCCGGGCGTAACCGCACTTGCCGCTGAGATAATCGCCGACGGCGCCATTCGTGCAAGCATCTGTGCGACATGGCGCAACAGCTAGATAGTACTGTGGCCTTAAGCGTCGCCTAGCGAGGTTCCGTGTTGAATCACGCCGCGGCGTGGGGTCCCGGGCAATGCGCCGAGACACCAGCCTTCAATCCGCGCTAGCAGCGCAAGCGCAGTTGTGTGACAGTAAGACTGACTAGTCTTTACGCCATAAAAATCATGTCTGAGCCGACTATTACTGAAAGTCATACCGCCGCGAACTGGGCAGATGCGGTCGCCGATTCGCTTGAGGTCATGCAAAACGAAATTTTTTGCGTGCGTACTCGCGATCGCTTCGCGCCGCTGGAACAAGGCTTGCCGATTGATAAAGCAAGCACTGGTAGGCTGATCGGCCCGGTGCATATCAAAGGCGTAAACGCTGGCGACATCGTAGCAATCGAAGTGCTCAGTATTTTGCCGCGAACCGGGCGTGGCTATCTGCTTGCATCTAAAACATATGGCATCTTCGGTGACAGTATTGAGAACCGGGTCAGAGGTGTCGACGTCACTAGCGCTGAGGTTGAGCTGACTGCCGATGTGCAGCTCCCGTACCAACCGATGATCGGCAAGATCGGCTTGCGTACGCACACCTTGACGCTACCGCTCGGGCGCCAAGGTGGCGCTTTGAGCACCACCCTACTAGGCCCAGGCGCAACGCTACTGGTCGAGGCACAAGCTAGCGGTGGTGGTCTCATGCTCGAAGATGTGCACGCGTACATGGGTGATGGCGAAGCGACCGCGTCGGCTGTGGAAATGGCAGCAGAAGTACGCTTACGATGTTCGGTGCTGAATTTAGACTCCGTCTTTGCCGGTATTCACACTAGCGCTGGAGCTGGAGCTGGAGCTGGAGCTGG
>Ga0055584_100003937_pt1 | contig 14580 bp, 17 predicted proteins | sample OSDHelmetaG_FD_58716 | JGI IMG/M metagenome (GOLD analysis project Ga0055584, IMG submission 58716) | Pelagic marine sediment microbial communities from the LTER site Helgoland, North Sea, for post-phytoplankton bloom and carbon turnover... | ecosystem: Environmental > Aquatic > Marine >... | reverse complement strand
ATGTTTATAATTTAATATGATTTCTTGAATTTTCATATGCTAAATAGATTTAATTATAATAAAAAGTCAATCCCAAACAAATGGTTTTTCTATAATCTAGCGATTAAGAGCAATCGTAATGTTTTATTCTCACTTGATAATAACGTTGGTGTTATTTTTTTTAATAAATACAATGAAAATAAATATTCTTTATTTGAAAAAATGGGCCCACTTGTTAGCTTTTGCAAAAAAGAAGGGATTGATTTTGTTATTCCTTTTTCTTCTTATTGGGCTAGAAAGTATAAGGCCTTTGGAGTATTGATTGAGCAAAATGACATGATAGCAAGTAATAAAAAAGTCTTGAAGGTTTTAAAAAGAAAATTTAAAATTATTTGTAAGGTGCATAATCAGATCGAAGCAATTAAAAAAAAAGATATTGCAGATATTGTCTTTATTAGCCCTGTCTATCCTTCAAGCTCACACCCTGGTAAAGCTCCATTAAAAAATTATATATTTCTTTATCTTTGTCATTTGCTGAAAAGAAAAAATATTTATGCTCTAGGAGGAATGAATGATAAAAATTTTAAAATTAAAAATTCCCCATTTATTTCAGGGTTTGGTGGGATAAGTACTTTTAGGAAATAAAATGAATGAATATAACCCAAAAAAAATAGAAAAAAAATGGCAACAGGTTTGGGGAAAGAACAAGTCATTTTTGTCTGAACTGAGTAAAGAGAAAAAAAAATTCTACGTTCTGGAAATGTTCCCATACCCATCAGGTAATATACATATGGGGCATCTTAGAAACTACACTATTGGAGATGTTATAGCCAGGTTCTATAAAACAAACAAATATAATGTTTTGCATCCTATGGGTTGGGATAGCTTTGGGATGCCAGCAGAAAATGCAGCAATTGAAAATAAAACAAGTCCAAAGAAATGGACTGAAGCAAATATAAAAAATATGAGGAATCAATTAAAGTCCATAGGTTTATCGATAGATTGGGATAGAGAGATATCAACTTGTTCAAAAGAGTATTATAAACATCAACAAAAAATCTTTATTGATTTATTTAAAAAAGATTTGATTTATAAAAAAGATAGCTATGTTAACTGGGATCCTATTGATAATACTGTTTTAGCAAATGAGCAGGTTATCAATGGCAAAGGTTGGCGGTCTGGGGCAACTGTAGAAAAACGTATGCTTTCACAGTGGTTTCTGAAAATTACCGCATTTGCTGAAGAGTTATTAAAGGATCTAGAAGATCTTAATAGTTGGCCTGATAAAGTTAAGCTGATGCAAGAGAATTGGATTGGCTTATCCAATGGTGTTGAGATTAAATTCAATGTCAAAAATTCCAATGAGAATATTTCTGTGTTCACAACTAGACCTGAAACACTCTTTGGGGCAGCATTCTTAGGTTTGTCAGTAGAGCATCCCATGAGTGAGGGGTTAAAAGGTATGAAAGAATTTAATATTTTCAAAAAGAAGTGTCTCCAAACATCTCATAAAAATATTGATGAAGAAAAAATTGGTTTTTTTTCTGGCCTTTTCGCAGAACATCCTCTGAATCAGAACATAAAGATTCCTATCTACTTTGCAAATTATATTCTAATGAACTACGGTACTGGTGCTATCTTTGGGTGCCCTGCACATGATGAAAGAGATTACGAATTTGCCCAAAAAATAGGTATCAATTTTTCTTCTGTTTTTAAAGATAAGAATAATCTTCCATATGTAGAAAAAAATGAAAATGACATAATGCAAAATTCAGAATTTCTTGATGGTTTGGTCTTAAAAGAGGCAAGAGAATTAATTATTAGTAAACTTATAAAACAAAATAAAGGGATCGAAAAAGCAACTTATCGGTTAAGAGACTGGGGGATATCAAGACAAAGATATTGGGGCTGCCCTATACCTATCGTTTATTCTGAAGATGGAAAGATCTCAACAGTAGACGAATCTGAACTTCCTGTAACCTTACCAGAAGATGTAAATCTGTCGAAAAATGGAAACCCCCTTGATAACCACCCAACATGGAAGTTTGTTAAATGTAAAAAAACAAATAAACAAGCCATAAGAGAAACTGATACACTAGATACTTTTTTTGATTCGTCATGGTACTTTTTAAGATTTTGCTCTCCACATAATAGTGATAGGCCCTTTGATGAAAAAGAAATGAAATACTGGATGTCCGTTGATCATTATATTGGTGGGGTGGAACATGCCATTCTTCATCTACTATATTCGAGATTCTTCTCAAGAGCACTAAAAGAATGTGGATATAATACTCCAAAGGAACCCTTCAAAAAACTTGTCACGCAAGGAATGGTTTGTCATGAAACCTTTAAAACAAATGAGATAAATCCAAGATGGATTAATCCAAATAATATTTTCACTGAGGGTGAAAAGTTATATACAATGGACAATGGAAAAAAAGTTAATGTATTAAAAGGTAGGTCAGAGAAAATGAGTAAATCTAAAAAGAACGTCGTCGACCCTGATTCTATCATTACAAAATATGGCGCAGATACTGCAAGATTATTCATGATCTCTGACTCCCCTCCGGAGAGAGATCTTGAATGGTCAATCGACGGGATAAAAGCAACATACAAATATTTAAATAAAATCTACACTTTTCTTACTTCCAATAAGCTAGTTTTCACAACAAGGTTTGACTTAGATAAAAACAAGCTTAGCAATGATGAGTCAGTGCTTTATGATTTTTTAAATTCTGTTATTATAAATTATACTGATGATATTAAAAATTATAGATTTAATAATGCAGTAGCTAGAATTAGAGAATTATCCAATAAACTTATAAAGCAAAACGTTACAAAACCACTTTTTGATTATTGTTGGTCGATTTATTTAAGATTATTCTCAATTATTACTCCGCATTTCTCGTCAGAATTAGCCGAAGTTGCAGGCCTTAATAATATTAATCTTGAGGATACCTTTTGGCCTTTACCGGAAAAAACCATTAAGGTAAATGATAAAATGCTAGTTATTCTCCAAATAAACGGTAAAAAAAAAGGGAGTTTATTAATTGATAAAAAAATGAGTAAAGAGGATATTTTAAAAATGTTATCAAACTCAGAAAAATACTCAGATATAATTGATAGTAAAATAAAAAAGATAATTTATGTTCCAAATAAAATAATAAATTTTGTAAAATGAAGAAGATCTACACATTAATTATTTTATCTGTTTTATTCTTTCAAGCCTCTTGTTCTTATAAGCCACTTTACACCAAAAAAAACTTTGATCCTTATAAGATTAATGTGATTGTCAAATCAAAGGGCAAATATAGTAATAATGTTATTCTGATGAAGAATATAATTGAAAAAAGATTTAATAATCCCAAATCAAAACCCTCAAATCTAAAGCTAATAATATCTTTAAATATGAAAGTTAATAATTTAGGCGTAAATAAGGAGCTTAATACCTTTGGTAAAAAAGTAACCATTCTAGTTAATTATATTATGTATGACAAGGAAGGAGCTTTAACTAAAGGCAATCTGGAAAATAGTACCACATTTAATTTTTCTTCCAATGATTATGGTAATCTTACATCTCTGGAAGATGCATATTCAAAACTTGTTAAAGATACCTCCGAGACTATTGCTAATTTAATTTTAGCAGAATATTTCAATCGAAAATTAGCTCCATGAACATTAAATTTAACAATTTATTTTCAGAAATTAATGAACACATAAATAAAAAAGCCATGATTTTCTATGGACCAAATATTGGGAAAATTGATGATTGCATAAAATCAATTATATCCTTTAAAAAAAAGGAAGATCCAAAGATAGATATTCTTTACAAGTATTCAGACGAACTGAAATCTGGTGAGATCAACAATATAATCAATCAAAATAATTCATTAGACCTATTTGGAAACATGACTGTCATCGTATTACGGCTTTTCAATGAAAAGTTATCAAAGGAGATAATTGGATCGCTTAATGAAATGAAAAATAACGGACTAAAAATTATAATCAGAGCCGAGCAATTAAGCGTTAAGTCATCATTAAGAAAGTATTTTGAGAAAACTGACAATTTACTCATCGTGCCTTGTTATGAAGAAAGCGCATTTGAAAAGATAAGATTAATAAAAGATTTCTTCAAAAGTGAAAATATTACTGTGTCAGAATCTTTCACGACCAGCCTTTCAGACCACTTGAATAATGATAGGGTGGAAATTAGGGAAGAATTAAATAAAATTCAAGTCTTAGCCAAAAGTTACGAAGAAAAAATAGAGGAATTAAATATTTTTTATGACTACATTTATTCAGATGAATTACAATTTATTAACACTTTAGTTTCTGGTAAAGTTGACTCATATTTAAGCAAACATTTTGATCGATTGAGCCAGATTAGAAGTGAACAGGTTAGATGCACTTCAATTCTTCTAGAACATTTTTATAAGCTTTTTAAGGTTAAATCTCTCATAGATGATGGAGTATCAAATCAACAGGCTCAATCATCACTTAAACCACCCATATTTTTTAAATATAAGAATGATTTCGAAAAACAATTATCGATTTGGACTCTTCAAAACTTAAAAATAATTATTAAAAAATTAATTCTAAGTAAAAAAAAATTTTTTAACGGTGATGCTACGGCTTCTTCATACTTTTTTGGATGTCTAATAAAAATTAGAGCAATTAGAACTCAACTATCTTAATCCTTTTATAAAACCAAAAAGAATTTTCTTTATTTCTGTTTTTTTCTGATTCGTATCTATTAAAAGGGAAATTTTTTTTGACTTACTGGAGTCTTTTTGATTTTTTAGTATATTTTTAAGTTTATTTTCATCCATACCTTCTCTTTTCAATACTCTTATTTTTTGGTCTTTTTTATTCAAAACTAAATAAATTATATGATCATATTCATCTTCTTGTTTTTTTTCAAAAAGAAGAGGTATATCAAAAAAAACAAGGGAGGTTTTTTGATTTTTTACAAGGAAATTATTTTTTATAATTTCCAAATAATAATAAATTATTTCCTCTAACTTTCTTAAGTGCACCGGTGATGAAAACACATAATTCGAAAGTACCTTTTTATTAATTTGTCCATTCTTAAAAAACAAATCTTTTACTTTATTGTTAAAAGATTCTCTTATCCTCTCTTTAAGATTTTTACTTGAATAAAGATTACTTATTTCTTTATCGCATTGAAAAACTTTAAAACCACCTTTTAAAAGCATATTGGATATCGTTGTTTTTCCTGAACCGATATTTCCTGTTATTGCTATTTTTTTCATTGGAGGGAATTTTTAGACTTTCAACAAATCAACTGCTTCATCTATATCATTCTTATTTAGACTAATATTAAACCATTTTTTAAAAGCTTCTGCTGCTTGTCTTATTAACATATATTTACCGTTTACATTTTTTTTGAGATCAACCCCTCTATCGTCCGCCATTTTATTGAATATTGTTAATTCCTCATTGTAATTTATATCGTAAACAAAACCTTGCGCGGACATACGGTTTAAGTAGTTGTCTAATTTATGGTCAGCTTTCATACCTAGGTAACTTGTATTTATAAAAAGTTCAACCGGAGAAGGCACACTAAATGATAAATCATGAATCTCCCATGTTGTCGAAGGCGATACATTTGCCTCTTTAAAGTTGTTCACCAATTCTTGTGCTTTTGTTATGGTTCTATTACAAACATATATTACGCGCGGTCTGTATTTAATCAGCTCGGATAGTATTCCGTATGCCGCTCCGCCAGCACCTAATATTTGAATAATTCCAGGAACAGAAAAATTAAAATCATCTTTTAGAGACTTACAGAATCCAATCCCATCTGTATTGCCGCCAATTATTTTTTCATCTTTCTTGTAAATTATGTTTATAGCTTTTGCTAAATGTACTGATTCGTCAATATCGTCAAGAATATCCATAAATCTTGTCTTGAATGGGACTGTAATGTTTATCCCTTTGATTTCTTCCTCTTTCATCTTTTTCCTTAAATCAAGTTTTTGTTCTGCAAAAATTTTATCATTTAAACTAAGTTGCAATTTTTCATATCGAAAGCTTTTATTATATTTTTTTAACCAATAATTATGTATTTTTGGTGATTGTGAATGTTCGATTGGATTTCCAATAACATATAATTTTTTCATTTTTTAAGTCTTTCAATAAACTCACTTGCTGGAAACCCTATTATGGTTTCTGTATCTCCTTTAATTACATCCAAAAAATTATATTTATTATTTTCTTCTATTTTATATGATCCAACACAACTTAATGCCGTTTGTTTGTTTTTAGATAAATATAATTCAATATTAGAGTCACTAATGTTCTTCATTTTTATTATTGCTTCTTTTGTTTCTTTAAAAATAATATTTTCCATATTTATTACTACTATAGAACTTATTAGCTTGTGTTTTTTATTTCTTAGAAAAATTAAATTTTGTTTTGCTTCTTGAATTGTTCTTGGCTTATCTATTATTTTTTTTTCGCACACGAGAATTTGATCTGATCCAATAATGGTTTCATTTTTATTTTTATTAATTGAACGAGCTTTCATTTCTGCAAGTTCTTCAACAATTTTTTTAAATGTCCCTTTTTTTTTTTTGAAACTGCTCTCATTTATCTTGTGCGGACGTACTTTGAAGTCTACTTTTGCATTTTCTAAATATTCGATCCTTGCTTGACTAGATGATGCAAGTATAACTTGTTGATACATTGTTGATGATTTCATGTTTTCATATATTTGTTTGTTTTTATTCTATTTTACTAACTTTCGATTCACATTGAAACTTTGTTAATATTATTGTCCACATTTTTATTAGACTTTTCCACAAATTTCGACTTTTCGTTGTCATGGCTATTTTTTTTTACTTTTTCACAATTTGCTCACATAGTTATTTTGCTTTTTTTGTTGATATCTTGTTATTAAGTTTTATTAACATTATTAACTTCTCAACAACAACAACAACCTATATATATATATAGTTGTAGTAAATCTATGGATAACAAAACAAAAATATGGTTAATGAGACAAGCTGGAAGATATTTACCAGAATATCAAGAAATACGTAAAAAAGAAAAGAATTTTATGAACTTATGCTTTAATCCTAAATTAGCTTGCGACATTTCATTGCAGCCTATTAAAAGATTTGATTTTGATTTCATTATTTTGTTCTCAGATATTTTAGTTATTCCGTATGCCTTAGGCCAAGAAGTTGAATTTAAAGAAAATATAGGGCCAATTCTAGGAAATTTGAATCACGAACAATTAGAAGTAAACCTTTCTGTAAGTTTAGCAAAGTTAGCTCCAGTATTTGAAACAATTAAACTAATAAGCCGTCAAAAAAAAAATAAGGATCTAATCGGGTTTTGTGGAGGGCCTTTTACTGTTTTAAATTATATGATAGAAAAAGGGACATCAAAAACTCATGAAAAAATAAAAAAATTTATAAAAACAAACAACCAACAATCTAAAAAAATAATAAAAATTATAACAGAAGTTTCTATTGAATATTTAAAAAAACAAATAGACAGTGGGGTAGACCTTATTAAAGTTTTTGACTCTTGGGCAGGTCTTCTGGATGGAGAGTTGTATAAGAAATATATAATTGAGCCGAATAAAGAAATAGCACAAGAAATAAAAAAATATTCACCACAAACTAAACAGATTTTTTTTCCAAGAGGATCAAAAGCAAACTATTTAAATTTTATGAAAGAAGTTAAACCGGATGTCATTTCACTGGACGAAGAGTTTCCAGAAAAAGTTTTCTCCTATGCAAAAAAAAATGACATAGTACTTCAAGGAAATTTACAACCAACGATTTTAATAGAAGGGGGTAGTAAATTAAAAGAAGGGATAAAAAAAATATTGAATAAATTTAACGAAAACAAACATATCTTTAACTTATCTCATGGAGTTTTACCCCAAACTCCAGTAGAAAATGTAGAATTATTAGTTGAAACTGTAAGAAATAGCAATGAAGCCTAAAGATCACATAAAAATACCAAGCCCTAAAATAGGCGTTATTCTTGTCAACTTAGGGACACCTGAGGCAACAAATTACACTTCTATGTGGAAATATTTAAGGGAGTTTTTAAGTGACAAGCGAGTAATAGAGTTACCAAGAATATTATGGCTACCAATTTTGTATTTTATAATTTTAATAGTCAGACCAAAGAAATCGGGCAAATTATATGAAAAAATATGGAATAAGAAAAAAAATATTTCTCCATTAAAGGAAATAACAGCCAAAGTAACGGAGAAACTAAGAGCAAAAGTTGAAACAAGCAAAATTCAAATAGATTTTGCCATGAACTATGGAAATCCTAGTATTTGTAAAATAATGACAAGTCAATTTAATCAAGGATGTAATAAAATTTTGATAGTCCCAATGTATCCGCAATACTCTGCTACAACAACGGCATCTGTAATAGATAATGTAAATAAAGTTCTTAAAAACATGAGATGGCAGCCAACGATAAGGTTTTGCCCACCATATTTTGATGATGAAATTTATATAAAAGCGTTAAGTAGTCAGATTGAAAAAAAAATAAAAAAAATAAAACCAGATAAAGTATTAGCATCGTTTCATGGTATACCACAAAAATACTTCACGAAAGGAGATCCATATCATTGTCACTGCGCGAAGACGGTGAGATTATTAAATGAAGAATTAAAAAAAACCAAAACTGATATAGAATTGTCGTTTCAATCAAGATTTGGACCGCAAGAATGGTTAAGACCTTATATGAATGAAAAGTTTAAGGAGTTAATAGATAAGGGATATAAAAACATTATGATGATAGCACCAGGATTTTCCGTAGATTGTTTAGAAACATTAGAAGAAATAAAAATGGAAGGACGAAAAGAGTTTAAAGAAATGGGGGGTAAAAAATTTGAGTATATGAATTGTTTAAACGATTCGAAAGAGTCAATAATAATGTTAGAAAAAATTGTAAAAAGAGAGCTATCTGGGTGGATATAGATATTTATAAAACAGCTAAAGCACTGCATATAATTTTTTTTACAACCTGGATGGCCGGATTATTTTATTTACCAAGGCTATTTGTTTATCATTGCCAAGTAAAGACAAAAACACAGGAATACAAACGGTTTGTAATAATGGAAAAAAAACTATTAAAGTATATCATGAACCCATCTTTTATATTGACTTGGATAATAGGTATTATACTTGTTATAAAAATTGAGCCCGCATTATGGTTAAATATAAAAATTATCTGCATTGTCTTGATGAGTGCTTTTCATATGTACTGTGCAAAAGTAAGAAAGATATTTGAAAACAATAATAATGATAAAAGTGAAAACTTTTACAGGTACATTAATGAAGTACCTACAGTTCTTTTTATATTAATAATTTTTCTCGCAATATTTAAACCAGGTGTTTGACAAACCTCAAAAATTAAATTAATAATATATTTTTCCCCGAAATTTATCATGCATTTAAAAGATTTAAAATCTAAAAACCCTCAAGAACTTCTTAAGATAGCTGAAGATCTAGAAATAGAGAACGCTGGAACATTAAGAAAACAGGACATGATATTCGCTATTTTAAAGCAAATGGCCATGAATAATGACGCAATATATGGAGAGGGAGTGTTAGAAATATTGCAAGATGGATTTGGTTTTTTAAGGTCCCCGGACGCTAATTATCTTCCAGGACCAGACGATATATACGTTTCACCAGGTCAGATAAAGAGGAATAGCCTAAGAACTGGAGATACGGTTGAGGGAGAGATGAGATCGCCGAGAGAATCTGAGAGATATTTTGCTATTACTAAAATAGATAAGATAAATTTCGAAGAAGCCGAAAAAACAAAGCAAAGAATAAATTTTGATAATCTTACCCCGCTTTATCCTGATGAAAAGCTTACCATGGAAGTTAATGATCCCACTTTAAAGGATTCGACAAATAGAGTGATGGATTTAATAGCACCACTCGGTAAAGGTCAGAGGGCATTAATTGTTGCTCCACCGCGGACTGGAAAAACGGTAATGTTACAAAATATCGCTCACTCTATAACATCAAATCACCCCGAGGTTTATTTGATTGTACTTTTAATTGATGAGAGACCTGAAGAAGTAACAGATATGATTCGTTCCGTAAAGGGTGAAGTTGTATCATCCACTTTTGATGAGCCAGCTGTTAGACATGTCGCAGTGTCTGAAATGGTAATTTCAAAAGCTAAAAGATTAGTAGAGCATAAAAGAGATGTAGTTATTCTTCTTGATTCTATAACTAGATTGGCAAGGGCTTATAATACTCAAGTTCCAAGCTCAGGAAAGGTGCTAACTGGAGGTGTTGATGCAAATGCACTTCAAAGGCCAAAAAGATTCTTTGGAGCAGCGCGAAATATCGAGGAGGGTGGCTCACTTACAATAATAGGGACTGCATTAGTGGATACAGGATCACGAATGGATGAAGTTATTTTCGAGGAATTTAAAGGAACAGGTAATTCAGAGATTATATTAGATAGAAAACTTTCTGATAAAAGAGTTTTCCCTTCAATTGATGTTACAAAATCAGGAACTAGAAAAGAAGAGCTGCTAGTGTCAAAAGAAGACCTGTCTAAAATGTGGATTCTAAGAAAGATTCTTATGCCAATGGGGGCAAATGACTCAATGGAGTTTTTGCTTGAAAAAATAAAAAATTCAAAGAATAACGCTGATTTTTTTGAGTCAATGAATTCCTAAATGCAGATAGTTAGCTGGAATGTGAATTCTGTAAATGTTCGCAAACCACTTTTATCAAGATTAATAGAAGAAATCTCGCCTGAAGTTATTTGCCTCCAAGAAACAAAGTCTGATAATAGTTCATTTCCAACTGATTTTTTTGAAAAAAAAAACTATAAATGCTGCCTGAATGGAATTCGTTCTTATAATGGTGTTGCTATAATATCAAAGCAGGAGCCTAAAAAGTTTTTATGCCATGATTATTGTGGAAAAAAAGATGGACGACACATTGAAGTCGAAATAGGTGATTATAAAATACATTCAGTTTATGTTCCAGCAGGGGGTGATGAACCAGATCCTAGAATAAATAAAAAATTTCAGCATAAATTAGACTTCCTTGACGAGCTTTCAGAATTTGCCGCAAAAAGAAAAGGAGATAAAATGGTATTATGTGGAGATTTAAATGTTGCTCCATACGAAGAAGATGTTTGGTCACATAAACAACTGAGAAAGGTTGTAAGTCATACTGATATAGAAAGAGAGAAATTATTAAAAATAATGAAGCGTGGTAATTTGAAAGATATGATAAGAGAGTTTATCAATCCACCACATAATATTTTTACTTGGTGGAGCTACCGATCATTAAATTTTAAAGTTAATAATAGAGGAAGAAGACTAGATCATATTTGGTGTTCTGAACTAGCGTCTAGAAATGTTGTAAAAGCAAAGATACTGGATAGATTTCGTTCTGATGAGAGGCCATCAGACCACGTTCCAATTTTAATTCATATAAACTAAATATCAGGTATTTCTTCCACAAAGAAGATGAAAATGAAAATGTGGAACTTCTTGACCACCGTCTATCCCAACGTTTGTGGTTAAACTATATCCATTATTAATGCCTAACATTGTGGCGATTTCTTTAATTGATTTATAAAAATTAGCTTGTTCAGCCGAACTGGCTTTTTCTGAAAAGTCATTAAAGCTACAATAACTCAATTTGGGAATTATTAAAACATGTATTTTTGCCTGCGGATTAATGTCATTGAATGCGTATACAAAGTCGTTTTCATAAATCTTTTCTGATGGAATCTCATTTCTCAGTATTCGTGCAAAAATATTTTCATTATCATAATTTTTAATATCAATCATTCTCTCTTCTTTTCTTTAGAACGTCCAGAACTTCATCTAATGAAATATTACTTTCTTCTAGAAGTATTAAAAAGTGAAATAAAAGATCTGCAGACTCCTCAGTGATTTCTTTTTGCCCTTCACCGAGAAAAGCAGATGCAGTTTCAAAAGCTTCCTCACCAAACTTATTTGCTATTTTTATTTTTCCTTTTGCAAAAAGACGTGATACGTATGAATCTTTCGAATGATTCTCTTTTCTATCTTTTATAATAAGAGAAAGTTCTTTTAAAATTTTATTTTCCATAATTGGCTTTATTATATTCTTACATTTACTCCATTGGAATTTAAATATTTTTTTACTTCCTCAATAGAAAATTCTTTATAATGAAAAACAGACGCAGCAAGTAATGCAGAGGCTTTTCCTATATTAACACCATCTAAGAAATCTCTTAACTTGCCAACACCCCCTGATGCAACCACAGGAACCGTAACTGATGACGCTATTTTTTCTGTTAGTTTGAGATCATATCCGTTTTTTGTTCCATCTCTATTCATAGACGTTAGTAAAATCTCACCAGCACCAAGAGAAACTACTTTTTTCGCCCATTCAATAGCATCGATCTTAGTATCAATTCGTCCACCATTAATAAAAACATTCCACCTATTCCCTGTTCGTTTTGCATCGATTGCGACAACAATACATTGATTGCCAAATTTTTTTGCACCATCTGAAATTAATTTAGGATTTTTAATTGCAGCACTGTTTAGTGAGATTTTATCTGCACCAACATTTAAGAAGTTCTTCATGTCATCAATACTTGAAATACCTCCACCAACAGTAAGCGGAACAAATATATTCTCTGCAGTTTTTTCAATAACATCTATCATTGGTTTTCTATTTTGGTGTGTTGCAGTTATGTCAAGGAACGTTATTTCATCTGCGCCCGCTTGACTGTAAATTTTTGCTTGTTCTACAGGATCTCCTGCATCTTTTAAAGAAACGAAATTTATCCCTTTCACAACCCTTCCGTTATTAACGTCTAAGCAAGGGATAATTCTAGTACTAACCACTTTTAATTCTCCAATATTTTAATAGCTTCATTTATAGAGAACTTGTTTTCATAGATTGCTTTTCCTGAAATCACACCAATCAAATTTTTTTTTTTGAGTAATCTAAGCTTTTTTAAATCATCTAATGATGACACTCCACCAGAAGCAATTACATTTAACTTTGTCTTTTTAAGTAAATTCATAAGTTGACTTACACTTACTCCTTCCATCAATCCATCTTTTTCGATATCTGTAAAAATAACACAAGATATACCAATATTTTCGTATAATTTGGATAGTTTGCTTACTTCAATGTCACTTGTTTTTGACCAACCCTCTGTTGCAACCATACCTTTTTTGGCGTCAATTCCAATGGCAATTTGTCCTGGATAATTTTTACAAAGTTGCTCAATAATTTTCGGGTTTTCTAAAGCAACTGTTCCTAAAACAATTCTATCTATTCCATTATCTAAGTAAAAACTAGCAGATTCTTCAGTTCTTATTCCTCCGCCAACTTGAATTTTACTTTTAGAATTTTTTTTAATATTCAAAATTACTTCTTGGTTAATACTTTTACCTTTAAATGCACCATCAATATCAACGACATGAATCCATTTGGCTCCAGCATCTGAGAATTTCATTGCAATCTCAACCGGATTATTTCCATATATAGTTACTTCATCGAGACGTCCTTGTATGAGCCTAATAAATTTTCCTTCCTTGATATCAATTGCTGGGTAAAAATGCATTTAGCTTATCTCAACAAAAGTCTCGAGAAATTTTAAACCAAATAAGTGGCTCTTTTCAGGATGAAATTGAGTTCCTATGATATTCTCTTTTGTTATCATTGCGGTGATTTCACCTCCATACTCAGTTGACAAAATTAGATTTTTTTTATCTTCCAATCTTAATTCGTAACTATGAACAAAGTAAGCACTAAAATTTTTCTTTAAATCAACTTTTTCACTAAGATTCTTTATAAAATTATTTTGTTTTTTCATAATTAATTTATTCCAACCCATGTGTGGTATTTTTAAAGATTTACTACTCTGTGTAATTTTTTTAACTTTTCCTGGAATCCAATTTAAGCCGACATGATTACCGTTTTCGAAGCTTTTTGTTGCTAACATTTGCATTCCTACGCAAATACCAAGAAAAGGTTCACAACTTTTAAAAACTTTTTCTTCAAGAACATTAAGAATTCTTTTTCGTTTTAAACCTTCTATACATGTTTTAAAAGAGCCCACACCTGGAAGTAATATATGCGAAGCTTCTTTTATCTTTTCTTTTTTAGAACTTATAACTATTGAGCTTTTTGACCCTACTAGAACCTTTTTAAGAGCATTATATACCGACCTTATATTGCCAGAGTCATAATCAATAACGCAAATTCTCTTCATTATATTATTTTGATAAATGCTTCATTAACGCGTTTACTCTGGAGCTTGCGCCTATAATTTCTTGTGGATGAAAGTTCTTAGATATAAACTTTTTAACAACTAGATCTCTTCCCAAGAAACCCCAACAAAAGTTTGAGAATAAGATAACTAGAGAATAAAACTGCTCTATGTTTAGATAATTTAAAATTGTTATGAGGGCAATAGTAGTAGTGCATCCAAAAAGGAAGGGCATCCACAATAAATTAAAGGCAGCCCAAAATGGACCATAAATCAAAGCGAAATAAGAAAATCCAGTTTCTAAAACTTCGTAAATATCTTTATCTTTTTTTAAAATAA
>Ga0055584_100003934_pt1 | contig 14584 bp, 13 predicted proteins | sample OSDHelmetaG_FD_58716 | JGI IMG/M metagenome (GOLD analysis project Ga0055584, IMG submission 58716) | Pelagic marine sediment microbial communities from the LTER site Helgoland, North Sea, for post-phytoplankton bloom and carbon turnover... | ecosystem: Environmental > Aquatic > Marine >... | reverse complement strand
TTTAAAGATGTAGTCGAGCTTAAACCAGATACACCATTAAAATTGCTGCACGACCTTTCAATAGTTTGCAGTCCTTGGAGATCCGGAGATTCTTACCTGTATCTAAAAGCTGGTAAAGAGTCTTTGCTCAATACGAACGACTGCGTCCTGCTTAGTGAGGACGAAATAAAGTCAGTAGCTGAAAGAGTTGGCAAAGTAGATGTATTACTAACGCAATTTTCACTTTCTTCCTGGGAAGGAAATCCAGAGGAAATCGAGCGCAGGAAAGCGGGGGCGCAGACAATGTTAGATAGAATAGTTCGTCAAACCAACATTTTTAATGCCCAATATGTAATACCCTTTGCTAGTTATGTTTGGTTTTGCCATGAAGAGAACTATTATATTAACTCTGAAGCAAATAGAATTGATCTTGTAGATGACGAGCTTCGTAAAAAAACAAAAGCCACACCAATTGTCATGTACCCTAATGATGGATGGGTTGTTGGAGAGAGCTTTGACAGCGCACCCGCTATTGCTAAATATGTTGAGGACTTTGACTCGTTACCTAGCAGAGAAAAATTCAAAATTGCGATCGTACCTGAGCCAGTGCTGAAGGATGAAGCGCGAAGCTTTATTGCTAAACTAGTAGAAAAAAGTGGTCATTTACGAATGGCAGTTTCTTTCGCAAGACTGACGTATTCAAAAAGGAAATCAAAGTCAACAAACCTAGCGATGACGATTAAAAATCTGATTGGTTTAATATTCTTGGAGATCGAGCCTTCTTATATTTATCTGCACGATCACCAGAAATCCTATGCCTTTGACTTGAATAACGGTCTTGTTGAGTCCAACAAATCTAAAGAACAGTGCGATATCATTTTGGGTTCGGATTCACTAAGTTATGGTTTTAAGAATTTGTTCGGCGGTGAGTCTTTATTGGTAAATGGTCGCTTCAGCGAGGTTTATCCCGACGGTCGAAACACTCTTTTCGATTACTTTTTCGTTGCAAATGCACAGAACAGGGGAGTTGTCATGACATGGTCGTCAATCCCAGCAAAGTTGTTATCGTTCACCCGAAGCAGGTAAGAGATTGGAGTAACACAACTTCATATACTTTAAACAGTCTTCTCAGAGTTAGTCCTTCGGCACTTTTACTGGGCAGAAATACAGCATAAATCTTTATGAATTCCTACAAAGCAAACGATGAAAAGGTATTAAGTCTTTTCGATAAACTGGCGAGTGAAATTATGGTTGAAGCAAAAGCTAATTATAAAACCTCTGGTTTTGATGAAAAGCTATGGTTACTGCCGAAAGCCATGGCCCATTATATTTACGATGTGATGACCAGCGAGGAAAAAGAAAAGGCAGAGCATTTGATTAGAGATTTAAGAGGTCGATCAACAAAGTTAATTCAGGAATTACCAGAAAGTGCTGAGATTAAAAGAAAATTATCTGCGAGACTGAATACTGCATCCAACAAGTTTAGATTTCGCCAATGGTCAATGGACGATTTGGATGCATATCTGTCTCTTCTCAACAACGAAGAAATGTGGCGTTTCTTCCCTGAAGAATATCCCTCGCCATTTACCCGTGATATCGCAGAAGCATTGATAAACACCTCAAATGGAGCGCCTGATCGTCATAAAGTTCATGCAATAGAGCTTGGCGGTGAGCCCATAGGTCAGGCACGTATACAGTTTGATTCTTCAGCAGATTCTGTAGAAATTAGTTACTGGCTCGGGCAGCAATACTGGGGGAAAGGCCTGGCTAGCGATTTTGTCGCTCTGTATACAAGTCGATGTTTCCTGGAAAACACCCATATAAATCGCATCTATGCAAAGGTTATTGAGGGCAACGATGCCTCACAAAGAATTTTAGAAAAAGCAGGATACCGTTACGAATCACTTGAGTATAAAAATGTTATTAAAGGTGGAACGCAACTTAGTACTCATGTTTTGAGTGTTTATCGGGATATATACCTTTGAGGCTATAGAACGGTTCAATCCCTAGATGTAATAAGACGTAAAAATTCAGACTTAATCTGACAGTTGCCTGTTTATTTGTAACCGTCTGTCAGATTGAGTTTAGTTCAAAAACTCGTCCATTCAGATTGATTTGCTGCCGACGAGTGTTTCCATCGGCGTTTTCCCGCAGCACATTTTGCCTTGGTGGGTTCGGCGAGTATTCTACTTGATGAGCCATTCACCATGAGAAGCTTGCAAGACTGCGATGGTTTTTTAGGTTTTCTTGCGCAATGTGAATTGATAAAACTCATTCAGAATCGTCTCATATGTTCTGACGCGATACTCCGAGAAGAACCGGTACTAGAAAAACCAAAATAAAAAATCAGAACAGATTTATTTTCTTCTTCCTTTAGAGTTGCGCCTATAGATTCGTGATTGTTGGATGATCTATAGACATAAATTTATCTGAACCCCATGTTATACCGTCTCACTCTAAGACTGCGTTTGCTATGCGGAACAGGTCAGTAGGTTTATTTGCTCGACAATTGATTTCTCAATGCATTAATCAGATCAGGTACGTTGACTTTACCTGATCTGTTTTTCGGCAGTGGATTGATGAAAAGATAGTGGCGGGGAACTTTGTAACTTGCCAGCATTTGTCTGCAATATCTATCAATTTCAACTTGACTGACTGGTCGGCTCGTTGCAAGTGCTGCGGCAGCGACCTGGCCATTACCTTGGTCAGGCCACGGAAAAACAAATGCATCATCCACGCCTGGAAACCCGGATAGACAATTAGTAACTTCATACGGATAAAATTTAGCGCCTTTATACTCAATCACTCCATCTGTTCGGCCCTGCAGAAATAAGAAACCCTTTTCATTTAAATAACCCAAATCCATAGGATAGAAATAACCGTCTTTAAAATGCTGTTTTGTAGCTTCAGGGTTTTGGTAGTATTGGGTAATCATGTTGTCTGTCTTGACGCGTATTAACCCAGTAACGCCAGCACCCACTGGCTGATGGTTTTGATCGACGACCTGCACATCCACCCCTTCAAATGGTTTGCCAACTGATTCTGCATATTGAATCTGTTGTTCCGGTGTAGCCGCTGAAATCCACCAGAACTCTGTTGTTCCATATTCATCAGAAAAATTGGGCGTCAAATTATTTCTTACCAACATTTTTTCGTTTGGATGTAGAAGGGATGAGTAAGACATTAAGGATTTCATTCCTGGAAAGACTACAGAGACGGTTGACCTGTATTTCAGAAACTGTCGCAGTTTCCATGGTAGAAAAATCGCACAGTCTATTTTATTTTTTCTGATATTCTTAATGTTAGTAACGATGTTTCCTGGTCCAGCTAACACAATAGTCATGCCAAGGTGCATAAGTGACAGGCAAAGCGCGCAACCAGTTGGATCCCCCATAGACATATTCAGATAGAACCGGTCTCCAGATGACCAGTTAAGATATTCTCTATACTTTTCAGTAGAGCAGACAAACTGATTGTGGCTAAAGATAAATGTCTTTGGCTCACCTGTAGTACCTGAAGTATGACTCATATATAACGGGCTATCAGGGTCGCTCTGATAACGATCGAGAGAACTCGAAACTACCTTCCCTCCGTTTAATAATTGTTTCAAAGACAACAAGGGGAAAACCCGCAATATTGCGCAAGGTCGTATCAACAACAATGACCTTTAGTTTTATCGGTTTAATCTGTTTGATGATCTCATTTTCTTTGTCATGAGAAGCGATGGGATAAATAATCCCCCCAACGAGGGGAATAGCCCAAAGCAGGGCACAATGTTCAATGGTATTTCTTAGTCGAATTCCGACGATATCACCTGGACTAACGCCATGCTGGCGTAAACGTTGGGAAAGATACCATGCCATTTTTCCTAATTTTTGATAAGTAATAGTTCTTCTGCCATCCTCAACTGCAGGCTGACTGGTAAGATGAACTTCCTGATTTAATAAAGTTTCACTCAATCGGTTAGGCATAAAATTAAGAACGCGAGCGCTGCGTTTACGTTAATATATAGTGTATCCGGTCTGAACATATGAAACCAATAATCGAAGGGCTCAACGAATCAAAAGGAGGCGTAGTGTTGATTAATTCTTCTGTCTAATTGTTTGTTTCCCAGTAGATGAACTTAGTGAGTATCGATAGATTTCCATATTGGGTTCAGTATTTGCAGTATGACAAATCAAAACCGGCAACCGTAACAGATTTGTTTTTGCCCCCCTGGCTTCACGACAGGTCTCGCAATTTCTCTCCGCGTGGTACCTAAGCTTGAGCTACCCGATCATGATTATGCCTAGATAGCATCAGTTATTTTCAGACAGATCTTTTGCTGCACCTCGCGCAACCAGACCAAACATAAGTAAGCTCCAGCCACTGAAAAATAATCGGATACCGATCAGTATGCCGATGGCCAGGGCACCCGAAACAGGGAACTGGTTCCAGATCATGATGCCTAGCAGAAACGAAACAACACCACTGAACAGTGTCCAGCCCCAGCCTTCAACCGGACGTATCTGGAAAGCGAACAGGATTTCAAATATGCCGGAAATAATCAGATAGGCGGCCAGAAAGATCGTCAATGACGCCAGCGCAACGCCTGGGTTACTCACCATGTAAGCACCAATAATGACAGTTAAGATACCCAGGATAATAGTTAAAATTCCCTTGCCTGTTTTAATGGCAAACACCAGCTGGGCGATACCACCAACAATCAACATCACACCAACCATCATCGCTAGGGAAAGACCTGCAATAAACGGTGAACCCATGGCAAACAGCCCCATGAGAATAACAATAATACCCATCACCATTGTCATTCCACTGTTTTTTCTAATTTCTGCCAGGAACTGTGTTTCAATTTTTTGCATTTCTTGTGACATGATAATTATCTCCTCTTGATTGAATTCTCTAATGGTACTAAATATTTTTTGCCCGCTCTGTTCTGTCCAATGCCTGATGCAAACCAGAACCGGACGACGGATATGATGGACTAATCAGTCTCATAGATCAAAAAACTAAGCGTTCATCCTTATCTGGTGACGTACAAGCAACCGTTTAATAATATTTCACCACGGGCAGAAACCGGATTACTGAAAAAACCTCTTGAGAATTTGTCTCCTGCGGAACGGCAGAGGGCCCAATGCGTCAGTATATCCAGAGACTGTATCAGCGGTTATGGTTTCGATTGTTTTTTCAGCGAATTGGAAATCTTGTTCAATTGACAGCCTGACAAGGGCTTGCTGTTCGGCGTCCCTTATCGCAACCCTGTCCTCATTCCACGATACCTCCACCCTCTTCAATCTGTTACCGCTAGAGAAGCGGGCCGACCCACCAAGCTGATTGGTAAAACCGCCAACCATGGCCGCTTTTGCAACTTCGAGCACCAGCGAAGGTTGATCAATTTCTGTGCGCCAGATCAAGCCGTGATCCGGGGCATTGAGTGTTTGAATTTTTGTCTGTGTGATTGTGTTATCACGCCGCATAAACTGCAGGTCAAGTTTGAGTTCCTCGGTATCACAGGTAAGTTGGTAGCTGGATTGGATACCATCAAGCTCGGTTCTGCTGATAACGCATCGCTGCTCCATAACCAATTGGTTGAGCGCACTGTTATTGGCAAGTCTGACCAGATGATTATCGATTTCCTGTATATCCTGCCGGGTGAAAAAGCTCGAGATCCGTCGCACAAGTAATGAAAAAAAACGCTCATCTGGATCGATCCAGCGGGCTACTGGCTGCCTCGGTAGCGATGGATCAGTGGAGAGATCATCACTGACTTCGAACGGATTCAGGTCTGGAATGTCAGATGCAGGAATTAACAGCCCGTTGGGCCACTGCTGTTTCCAGTTTTCTGATACAAATTCAACAAATTCTTTCTGGTAGTTCTCGTCTGTTGCGTCAAAAGTCAGATCCCCACTTAACCGGTGCTGCAGCATGGCCTTAAGTAACGCCCCTCGACATTTGCTGGACTGAGTTAAAGGGACATTGATGCCGCCACACCCCGATCGCCAGATCAACTGCAGCCCGGAAAAATAATTAGCGTCATTTGTAGCGATATCATAGCCGGGCACATCCTTACTCATCGCTTGCATAATATTGGAATATTTATCCGGTCTGGATCTGGCGAGAGCAATTGCTATCTGTGGATTGAAGTTGGTTTCATCCCATGGACTCGATGAAAATATGGGACCACCGTTCTGGTGACAACTCATGCATAAAGACCGACTCGCCGGTTTCACTACCGGCGCAATTTCTCCACCATAATTGTCAACCACCTGAAACTCAAATCTGGCAGACTCTTCGTTGTAGCTGATTATTTCCAGCTGATTGATCACTTCCTGGTAGGCGATAAAAATTCGATATTTAAAAACCAGGTTGTAACGGCCGCTTTGAGATACAGGTTCTCCGATCGCACTCAAAAGTCGTCTGGGATGTAAAAAGTAATTCGGCGCAGCCGCTTCTCTTTGCAGAGATCGTCCTTTTGGAATCAGCAGCTCCACAAGTGATTTGCCGTTGTCTGGAGCTAACAGCCCGCCGAGGTGATTAATTAATGATTCAAAGGGAAACGGAATATTGTAGACACGCTGGCTTCCATTACCGGTGGAAAAAAGCTCGTCGAAAAGTGAAGTACCAACATCCGCTATATCGTTGCCCGGTTGTGTGAAATGCACAACCCACTCAGCACCGCTTTCTTGATCAAAAACAGCAGCCAGGCCCGTGTTGACTGGCATCAGCAACACCGATACAAATACTGCCACAATAAGTAACTGGCGGATTTTCATACCTCTAATTATAGCGATTTACTGAGAATTTCTTTTAGTCGTCGAGCAATTTTTGCTCCGCCCTGGGCAATAAAAAGGGCAGGGGACAAATCTCCTTGTGGCCTAATTTGAACAAGATCAGGGCCCGAAAACCTCATCGGCGTGAGCGTGTGGTGCGAAATTTTGTACTATCTTGTGCATAAATCGATCACCGCCTGACGCATAATTACCGTTTGTCTGAAGCAGGGCCGGGTCAATAATCTGCCCATCCATTGCCGAAACTATGGCTGTAAATCACCAAATTCACCTGCTCGTTCAGCTAAAGTTAAGGGAAGGTTCATTCTAAAGTGCTAACTTTGCCGGACATACAGACTATCGCTCCCGGAGGTTACCCTTGAAAAAATCGCTCGTTACCACAATTGCTGCACTGGGTTTCGCTCTGTCGATTTCGCTGCCCGTCCATGCGGGTGGAGGGCATAGCAGTATATCCGTCGACCTGGGTTTTATTTTCCCTTTTGTCAGCCATCATGGGTATCACAATAGTCACGGATACAGCCAGAGCTACCAGTATCGCCACTATGCGCCACGCAGACATTATGGCCACGGCTACAATCACGGTCCTCGCAACGGGCATAGAAGTTACTCTAACCATCGTCCGAATTATGGTTCTCATGGCAGGCGAAACTATCCCAGAAAACATTATGGTGGTGGCTATGGCGGATACGGCGGCCATGGAAATCGTGGCCGTGGCTATGGCCATGGTAACCGGGGACATGGTCATGGAGGGCAAAGCTACGGGGGCGTCTATTTCGGTTATCGTCGATAGCTTCAATAACGCAATATTCCCTGAGAAAACGCGCCTGTTGGCGCGTTTTCCGTTTCTGTGTGTTAATGAGATACTGATTTATACTCGGGCATAAATAAATTATACCGAGGGCGCCTGGCGCTACTTTATAAAATGGCTGAGCCAACCTTTTTCTGGCACGACTACGAGACCTTCGGGGTCAATCCAATGCTCGACCGACCAGCACAATTTGCCGGAATTCGTACCAATCTTGACCTGGAGCCGATCGGGGAACCTCTGGTACTGTACTGCAAGCCAGCGAAAGATCGGCTGCCATCGCCAGAAGCTTGTCTGATAACGGCAATCACACCACAAATTGCTGAACAAAATGGCCTGATCGAAGCTGACTTTATACATCAGATACAGCAGAAGCTGGCCACGGCAAACACATGTGGGGCAGGTTACAACTCTATCCGGTTTGATGATGAGGTCACTCGTCATACACTTTACCGGAACTTTCGTGACCCCTATAGCCGGGAATGGCAAAATGGCTGCTCCCGCTGGGATATTATTGATCTGGTTCGAATGACCTGTGCACTAAGGCCCGATGGCATTGAATGGCCGCTTAATGACCAGGGAAAACCAAGTTTTCGCCTCGAGCATCTCTCAGCAGCCAACGGAATTTCTCATGATTCCGCCCATGATGCGCTTTCAGATGTTTACGCTACCATCGGACTGGCCAGACTGATCAGGCAACATCAACCGAAGCTGTATCACTGGTTGCTGGATCTCAGAAACAAACATCGCGTGCTTGAACAGATTGATCTGCAGGATGCCAGGCCGTTTGTTCACACCACCAGAATGTATCCGTCAGAACTGGGGTGTACCTCTCTGGTGATGCCTCTGGTTTTTGAGAAAAAGAACAAATCAAGTTTACTGGTCTATGATCTTCGCTTCGATCCTGAAGAGTTTTTCTCCCTCGATCCGGATCAACTGTCCGCTCGACTCTATACCCCCAGAGAGGAACTGGCGGACGGCTGTCATCGGTTGCCGGTCAAATCACTGAAAATCAACCATTGTCCAGCCATTGCGCCTCTGGGGACATTGAATCAATCTGCTGCGGAACGTATTGAAATTGACCTGGACCAGTGTGCCAGGTTTCGCCAGAAGATTCAGGCGAACCCCGGTTTTATCGATCAGGTCAGCAAGGCATTCTCGTTGCACAGCTTTGCGCCCTCTGAGAATGTTGATGGCGGTTTATATGATGGTTTTTTTAATGACGATGATCGGAAATTAATTCAGCAGGTGGGGCAATCAACACCTTCAGAGTTGGCGGATGGTTACTTTCCGTTCCATGATAAAAGATTGCCGGAATTATTGTGGCGATATCGCGCTAGAAACTGGCCGGAATCCCTTAGCGTTGAGGAAAAGGCGCAATGGCAGGAGTATTGCCTGGAAATCTATCAGCAACCGGACACCGGAATGGAATCATTATTTTCCACAATTAATGAACTGAAACAGACAAAGGCTGATGATCCCGGTGCCATACAGATTCTGCAGCAGTTAGAACTATGGGGGGACAGTCTGCTGTAAAGCGTCAGAGAAAAAGCAGTTGGTAACAGCTGGCGGACGGTCCTGGAGCATGGGCAGGTTGAAATAAAAAACGTCACTGCAGGCTGCTTGTTCAGTGGAAAGTTTTAAGTATTCTGTATGCAAACAGTCAACACCTGCAGGCTCAGATGGTAAAATCAAAGGCGAAGATTAAACGAGTATTAACACTCTGGAATAGCCACGTCTGGAAGGCAACCGGGCACATTGCAAAATAGTATTTATCACACCATCAGGTAAGTTGATCGTGGCTGGATTCGTCAGATAACCACTGTTTCTATCTTCTGATTAATTGGTTGGGGTGGTTGTCTCGCAACAGTCAATAGAAAGTGCGGAGCACCTGTATTTCTTATTTTTTACCTTCAGAGAGGATAATTATGGCAAAGAAAAAAAAGGCCGGAAACGGTGACGATGCAAAAGCAGACACTGCACGGGTACGCTGGGATGACAGTGATATGACCACCTCTTATGCAAACGTCTGTAATGTCAGCAGTACACGAGAAGAAGTAACCCTTCTTTTCGGCACTAACCAGTCCTGGCAGACCGGACAGGAAGAAGTGATCATTAAACTGTCAGATCGACTGATCATGAGTCCCTTTGCAGCCAAGCGCCTGAGCCTGTTACTGCACAATATTGTGGATCAATATGAACAACGTTTCGGCACGTTGGCGACGGATTCGACCAGTACCGGGCCGGCATCCTGACAATGATGCATAGCCTGGTGGACTCATCTGTTGGCGGCAGCTGGCCTGATTCGGGTCAAGTGTCCGAGCCCTTTTACGCTCTCCACATTACAGAGACTCTGATGGCCGGTGAATTCAGCGATTGCCACCCGTAACCCAAGATTTTAGGTTAAAATTCGGCGCCCCATTTGCTGGAAAACCGACTTAAGCAACTCCGCAAAACAGTCAGTTGCTGGATAAGCTGCCTGGTCGGCTTTGTGAATTTTTGAATCTACACTTTAAGGTAATTCGTTTCGATGAATATGATGTCTGAAGCCGGCGCTCTCTCACCAGCACAGGCTGTATTTCTGCAGGCAAAAAAACGACTGGACGGTCTGGTACTTGGCCAGGAGCAATTGACCAGTAGATTGCTGATCACTCTTCTGGCGGACGGGCATCTGCTGGTGGAAGGCGCCCCCGGCCTTGCTAAAACACGGGCCGTGAAGTGCCTGGCATCACTCATTGATGCCGCTTTTCATCGGGTGCAGTTCACACCGGATCTGTTACCTTCGGATCTTACCGGCACCGACATATACCAGCCCCAGCAAGGCACTTTCAGTTTTCAACAGGGGCCGCTTTTTCACAATATTATTCTGGCGGACGAGATTAACCGGGCCCCGGCTAAAGTACAGTCCGCGTTGCTTGAAGCCATGGCAGAACGTCAAATTACGGTGGGAAGAACCACGCACCCACTGCCAGAACTGTTTATGGTCATGGCGACCCAGAATCCAATTGAACAGGAAGGCACCTATCCTTTACCCGAAGCGCAAATGGATCGCTTTCTGCTGCATATCAACATCGACTATCCTGCACCGGAAGTGGAGCGACAGGTGCTGGCCCTTGCACGCAAAGAAGCCCTTGGACTAAAGCATGCTTCAACATCTGAAGCCATGGCACCAATTGTTGACACGGCAACGGTCATGGCGGCCAGAAAAGAAGTCGCACAGATTTATCTGGCGGATCCCGTTGAGGAATACATTGTCCAGCTGGTGCTGGCTACGCGATATCCGGAGAAATATGAGTCTTCCCTGGCACAACTGGTTGAATACGGTGCGAGCCCAAGAGGCAGTATCAGCCTGGAACGTTGTGCCCGTGCTCATGCCTGGCTCAGTGGCAGGGATTATGTGTCTCCGGATGATGTACAGGCTGTAGTGCATGATGTTTTACGCCATCGAATAATTCTGTCATTTTCTGCCGAGGCAGATGGTATGACCACGGATGATTTTATTGCTCGCATCCTCAACCAGGTTCCTGTTCCCTGACGAATGCCGGATAGCAATGTCACTGCGGGTATTTGCGTCGATTCCGCTGTTCTGATAGAGGTTGGAAACCAGGCGAGAAGATTACCCCTTAATTTTCGAGCAGGGGCACGCTCGATTCTCGCCGGTGCCCACCGCTCACGTTTTCGTGGTCGCGGAATGGATTTCGCTGAATCCCGCCAATACCATCCTGGCGATGATGTCCGGCATATTGACTGGCGGGTGACCGCACGTACTGACTCTGTACATACCAAATTGTACGTCGAAGAAAGGGAAAGGCCGGTATTTCTTCTGATGGATTTCAGCCCCTCCATGTATTTTGGCACCAGGCATTGTTTTAAATCTGTAACCGCAGCCAGCGCAGGGGCTTATTTAGCCTGGTCGACCATTGCAGGTGGAGACCGGCTGGGTGGTTTTATTGCAAGCCCGGATAAACTTGTGGATTTAAAACCTGGTTCAGGGCGTCGCGCGGTTTTAAATCTGTTGCGTGCAATGGCCGATGCGACACAGCAGTTTGCCAAACACTCCACTGGTAATAATGAAGACCTTCTTGTAACAGCACTAAAACACTCGGCCAGAGTCGTACATCCAGGCAGTCTGATCATTGTGGTCAGTGACTTCTACGGACTTGGCAGCGTGGGCAGAAAATTCCTCAGTCAGCTGCAACGCCATAATGATGTGGTCTGCGTCGAAGTACTGGATCAGCTCGAAGACCAGCCTCCGGCACCGGGACAATATCTGGTTACAGATGGAAAAAACCTTCTTAAACTTGATACCAGCACACAAACAAAACGTGCCAGCTATCAACAGATGTTTGAACAACGACAGAACACGACCCGGGAAATTCTTAACGAATTAAGCATACCACTGGTAAAACTGGTGAGCGGTAATGATATTAACGGCACGCTGATTGATGCCTTTGGCAGAGGCAAGGGTGGAGCAGCGATATGAATCCTGCCCAGGAGTTACTCGCCCAGCTGCGTGATATACATTTACCTGCAGATCCATCCTGGTGGCCACCCGCACCCGGGTGGTGGCTGCTGGGGTTGTGCCTGGTTGTGCTGATTTATCTTGTCCTGGGAAAACTATTGAAGTGGTACAGAATAGCGGCGCCCAGCAGAAAGTTTGTCAACGCTCTGCGATCCCTGCCAATCAGCGACCCGGCTAAATCCCAGCAAAACCTCAGATCGATGTCGAGACTGGCGCGTCAATACGCAATTACCCGTTATGGTCGCGGCCGTACTGCGGGCCTGACGGGCACCAGCTGGTTAAACTTTCTCGACCAGTCTTCGGCTTCCAGTGCTTTCTCTGAGGGACCCGGTAAAATACTTGCTGAAGGCCCTTATTGCCGTCCTGTATCTCATGATCTGGAGCAGGTACGCGTTGCACTTGAGATGTGGGCGCGCAAGACTGCGAGAAAATCCACGCTGAATAATCACAGATAATATGCTTCAGTTATTCTGGCCATGGCTCCTCCTGGTATTGCCCCTGCCCATTTTTGTGCACAGGTTTTTGCCCTATGCCAACACTAGTAAAGCAGCACTGCGAGTGCCATTTTTTCAATTTCTCGAATCTCCGAAACAAAAGCGGAGAACGCGTGCCAGGTGGCTGCCGATTATCTTACTGACACTTTGCTGGTCATTGCTGGTACTGGCTGCAGCCCGCCCTCAATGGCTGGGTGAATCCACCGAGGTACCGATCAGCGGCCGTGACCTGATGCTGGCGGTTGACGTATCGGGTAGTATGAAGGCAGCGGACATGATCTATCAGAACAGGGCGGAGAATCGTCTTACAACGGTCAAGCGGGTGGCTGGTGAGTTTATCGAACGGCGTACAGGGGATCGTATCGGTCTGGTTTTATTTGGCACAAGAGCTTACCTGCAGGCGCCCCTGAGTCTTGATCGCAAAACCGTTAACCAGCTTTTACAGGAGTCTGTGATTGGAATTGCAGGGGAGAAAACAGCCATTGGCGATGCCATTGGTCTGGCGTTAAAAAGACTCAAGGAACGTCCGGGCACGGAAAAGCTGCTGGTATTGCTGACCGATGGGGCGAATACCTCCGGTGAAATTGATCCGCTGAAGGGTGCAGCGCTGGCAAAACTTGCCGGGCTTCGTATTCATACGATTGGCGTAGGCAGTGACGGCCAGGGCGGTCTCTACAATCCAGGTTTTTTTCGTCAACGCAGCGAACTCGATGAAAAAAGTCTCAGCGAAATTGCCAGAATCACAGGTGGACAATATTTTCGGGCAACAGATTCACAGAGCCTGGAGAATATCTACAGCCTGATTGATCAACTCGAACCGGTGGAAGATCAGGATACCCAGTTCAGACCGGTAAAAGAATTATTCTACTGGCCTTTAAGCATCGCCTTATTGCTTTCGATGTTGTGGACAGTGCTGAACTTATTGCCTTCAGGAAGTCGAAGTGTGGACAATATGACCTCTGGTTTATCGCTCAAGCAAGGGTAGGGAAAGACGGTGAATCTTGAACATTTCCACTTCCTCAGACCTGGATGGCTGCTGATCCTGCCATTTGGTGCTCTAATTTTATGGAAGCTCAGACAACAGATGTTTAATCAAAGTGACTGGGGAAAAGCGTGTGACCCGGCGCTGCTGCAAGTGCTTCTGGTGGGAAGCGATGCTGCCAGGCAATGGCTTCCCCTTGCCGGCATTGGCCTGGTCTGGTTTATCGCCGGGCTCGCCCTGGCGGGGCCTGCATGGGACCAGCAACCGCAACCGACCTATAGGTCCGGGCATGATCGGGTCATTGTATTTGATCTCTCGCGATCCATGGACGCTACTGATATACAGCCGTCACGGTTATCCCAGTCAAGATTTAAACTACTTGATCTGGTCGCAGGGGCGAAAGATAGACAACAGGCACTCATCGTTTTTGCCGCCGATGCATTCCTCGTTTCCCCCCTTACCGATGATCACAAGACCCTTAGCAATCTGATTCCTGCGCTGAATACAGACACCATACCGGTCCAGGGCAGTCGATCTGACAAGGGTCTTGAGATGGCGTTAAAACTTCTCGAAAATGCTGGATCCAGGGGCGCAGAGGTCATACTGGTTGCCGACGGCATTCACCAGCAAAGCGCTAAGATTGCTGAACAACTGGCTGGTCGGGGGCATAGATTAAATGTTCTGGGTGTCGGCACCCCTGAAGGAGCGCCTATCCCGCTGCCCGGAGGCGGCTTGTTAAAAAATAAAAATGGAAACATCATCATTGCCGGGGTTGATATGGCCGCAATGAAAAACCTGGCCAGGGCAGGAAAGGGAGATTTTCTGTTAATGCGCACCGACAACCAGGATATCGAGCGACTTAATCAGGCGCCTGTAGATGGTCTGGAGCAATTTACATCATTACGCAATACTACTGGCATTGAAGGTTCGATCTGGATAGACAGGGGAGTATGGCTGCTGTTACCACTGCTGCTGCTCGGATCACTGGCATTTCGCAAAGGCTGGTTATTAATT
>Ga0055584_100003933_pt1 | contig 14584 bp, 12 predicted proteins | sample OSDHelmetaG_FD_58716 | JGI IMG/M metagenome (GOLD analysis project Ga0055584, IMG submission 58716) | Pelagic marine sediment microbial communities from the LTER site Helgoland, North Sea, for post-phytoplankton bloom and carbon turnover... | ecosystem: Environmental > Aquatic > Marine >... | reverse complement strand
TCCAAAATTTGTACAAGGGTCAATTTGACTCAGTCCGGATTTAGATGCGTTTGCCCTGCTGAATTATCCAGTGGTCAAGTGGCATCCGAGCTACCATCGGATATTTCACGCACATACTTTTGGCATTCGGTCTATGAGCCAGCGGACGAAGACGGGTAGATCTGTCGACTCGAATTCATAGATGCGCGGGTAGTTGTTGATCGCTTTGGTTCCAAAATAGGAAAGCACGACGCAAAATCAGAGCATTACGATCACCGCCCACGAGCGCAAACCCCTCAGCTTGTCTTTGCAGCAGCCGGATTGAGTGTTCCCGGTTGCAGCGGTGTCATCGTGAGGTGCCGACTGATCACTCATGTCAATTTTTCGGATCCAATGCCGGCAGACCGTCGATGCTCACGAGGTTCTTCTTCTGCTGATACTCGATCACTCCCGCCTCACCGGTCTTGTCTGACCAGTCTTTCAGAATCTTTCGTTGCTGAACGAATTCGTATTCCGGCACGGCAAAGCCACACGAATCACACACTCTGGTGATGTCTGCCAAGATGATGCTTCTGACTCCGGAACTCTGCGGGAAGTGTTCCCGATACTCATTCCACTCGGCCGAATCCGGCGTGATGAATCTTGCCTTCCCGTGCAGTCGCAGAATCTTGGGTCCTCCTTCAAAGGCACAGAACATGAACAGGATCCGTCCGTTCTCGCGGATGTGGGCGATGGTCTCCGCTCCGCTACCTGTGTAGTCGAGATATCCCGCCTGGTTGGGGCCTAGTATTCGAAAGGAATCCGTCCCCTTGGGCGAGCAATTCACATGTCCGTCACCCGCCAGCGGCGCTGTCGCCACAAAGAACATCTGCTGCTTCCCAATCCATTCGCGCAGCTCGGCCGTGACTTCATCGTGTAGTTTTGCCATTGGTCTCTTCGTTTCGGTAAACGTGAATTCGTTCAGTTCTTGTTCTCAAATGCCGGCAACCTTGAGCTCCGTCAAGGTTGCAACGGTCTTACCCATTGTCATCGAGGTATTTCCACTTCCCCTCAAAGCGACGAAAGCGAGAGCGCTCGTGATGCTTCTCGATCTTCCCATCGTGTTCGTAGTTTGCCTCGAAGATGACTTTTCCGATCTTGTCGTCAGTCTGACCGTGGCTCGTTGAAATCACTTTGAGCGCGCTCCAGGTCAACTGCTCGGCGGTCTCCTGCACGTCACCACGCAGATTCTTCGTCCGGGCATCCGGATGCGTGGTCTCGACGATGTAGTCAATCCGTTTCCGGCAGTAGGCGGTAAAGCGCGATCGCATCAACTGCTCGGCGGTTTCGGGGGGCTCCCCGGAATCAACAAAACGGCCGCAACAATCTGCCATACGATCTCCGGAGCCACAGGGGCACGCCATGCGTTCATCCGTTGTTTGCATCGCCAGCAATGTATGGCCAAACCTCCTTCGTCGAACATGCTGAAAGCAAAAAGACTCGTTTCCCGGTGTATTCATCCCTTCAAATCAAGTCTTGCACCGGTTTCAACAATATCGGAGAGGCCCATTATTGCTTTCGCTGCCACAATTCACGGATAGCCCATGATTCGACCGACCCGCTTTCTACTTTTCTGCGTGGCGATTGCCGCCCTTTGCATGACTCGAAAGGCGACCGCCCAACGCAATGCCGCCTACGAGGAACCGCCTCTCAATTACAGCGGCACCGTCACCAGCAATCGGGCCGAGCGCATTGAGAAACTTTGGCAAACCGGCAAACTGAAGAACGCCAACAAATACGGCAAACCCGCGCTCAAAGCCTTTCTCGAGGCTTTGGATATTCCTGAGGAGTCCCAGACGTTGGTCTTCAGCAAGACGAGTCTCCAGTACGCCCGGATCGCGCCGAAGAATCCGCGTGCGCTCTATTTTTCCGACGACGCCTATTTCGGCTGGGTGCCCGGAGGCATTTATGAACTCACGCTCAACGATCCCCAGCTAGGCCTGGTCTTCTACGAGATCGATCCGCATGAGAAACGAATCCAACGTAGTCGCGAATGTCTCAATTGCCATGCTGGTTCCCGCACCCGCGACTGGCCCGGCGTGTTGATCCGGTCTGTCTTTCCGGAAGAGGACGGGGCGCCGATGGGGCAGGCGGGTGGGTTTACGATCAATCACGAGAGCCGCTTCGAAAACCGTTGGGGCGGTTGGTACGTCACCGGCCATCACGGCGAGGCCACCCACTTGGGCAATGGCATCGCCAAGTGGGAGCAGGGGAGCGCTTCCGTCGATTCGGCGGCGAATTCAAACCTGACCGATCTCAGCGAGAAATTCGAGACCGCCAAGCACCTTCGCGGAGACAGCGACATCGTTGCTCTCATGGTGTTGGAACATCAGTGTGAAATGCACAATCGCCTTTCCCGGGCGCTGTTGCGCATCCGCAAATGGCGGCATCGTCAGGAGGAGTTTCAGAAGATGATCGGTGAACCGATGTCTGAGGAACCTACCGGCACGCTGCTGACTGTTCTCAACGGCGAACGCGACCGGATTGTGGAATATCTGCTTTTTCGAGATGAAGCTTCGTTGCCCGAAGGGGGCATCCGCGGGGCCGGCGATTTCGAAGGCGCTTTCCAACGCAACCGCAAACCCGATTCTCAGAATCGGAGTCTGAAGGACTTTGATTTGAAGACCCGTCTTTTCGATTACCGCTGCAGCTACATGATCTACTCGGAGGCTTTCGAGATACTGCCGGAAATGCTCAAGCGGGCCGTCTACCGGAAGCTCGAAGATGTCCTGACGGCCGACGAGCCAGCGGCAAAGTTCGCTCATCTCCCGAGAGCCGAACGCCGGGCGATTCGCGAAATCCTACTGGCCACCAAGCCCGAATTCAGCCAACTCCTCGATCCGGCGCAATAGGCGGAATCGGCTGCGGCCCGAAGGCCGGATGGTAGATTGCCACCCCATCGGCGATTTGATCTCGAACCGTGGGGGCGAGAATATTCACGAACAGCAATTCCTGGGGCAGGCCTTCAAAAGCATGGGTGATTCCCATGTCCGCCGCGGGAACAAACCCGAACCTTGGATAGTATTCGGCGTGACCGAAGACCACGACAAACGGGCACTCGATCGCCTTCAGGCGATTCAATCCTTCACGAATCAGGTCACCGCCGATGCCCTGCCTTTGCTGATCCGGCGATACCGACATGGGACCCAGTCCCACCCCTTCCACGACTCCGCGTCGAGCTTGGAGGGTCAGGGGAGAAAAGAGGATATGCCCGACGATCTTCGCGTGCGACTCGCCCACTAGGCTCAACGCGGCTCCGCCGGCTTCGCGTATTTTATCCACCAGACCTGCCTCTCCATTGTGTCCGAATTCACTGGCAGAGAACGCGGCCTTCGTCAGGTTGCGGATCGATGCGTGGTCACACTCTTGCTCCGGCCGAATCATTCACTGAGTTATGAACCATGGCGCACTCGGAATACACGGAATTCTCGGGCCACTCTCAACAAGTGTGACGGCGAAGCGCAGCCTACTCGAAAGAACCCGCAGCCACGGGTTCGGCAGTGGTCGCGGTGGCATCGCCGTTCTTCACACCCTTGATGTAAAGCAGGAGTGCTTCGAGCTGTGAATCGGTGACCACGCCTGCATAGCTGGGCATGGCATATTCGCCTTTTTCAAATCCACGAACAACTTTTGCCGTAGGCTCGAGAATGGATTCACGCAGATAGGCGACGTCGGCCTTGGCTGTGGTTCTCTTTTTTCCCACGACCACCTCCCGTTCGCTCTCGAACAGTCCCATCCACGTTGGTCCCACCTTCGCGACATTGTCGCCGTTCACCGAGTGACAGGCAACACAACCGAGCAGGCCATACAGCCGTCGCCCTTCCTCCACGGTCACAGGGCCTTCCACCTGTTTGGCCAACTCCCGGGGGGTGAGATCGATCTTTATGTCGCCGAAGCCTTCGGCTTTGGGATCAAACGGCACCAACGAATGCGGCGTCGTGTAGGCGTTCTTCTCAAACCTTTCGCCATCTGCCGTGGTCAAGGACCAGCCGATGCGGAACTGCATCACCGGTTTCATTTTCGGGATCCCGACAAACACGTTGCGGCCGTCCGTGGACAGGTACGCGCTGCTCGCGGCATGCCAGTCGATGCCGGGCTTGCCGTCCGCCTTGTACTGGGCGGAACCGTATTTGTAGCTGCGCTGGTATCCCCAGGTCGCCAACGAAAAATTGTCGGGATTGGTCGCCTGCTTGCGGTCCAGCTTTACGCTGAACTGGAGCAGCACGCCCTGGTCCATCGGAATCACCTTCTTCGGCAACGTGACGCGTCGGCCCGTGTAGCGAACCCGGCTCATGCCCGAGAGCCGGCTCAGAGAATTGCCCCAGCCCTGAATCTGGAATCCGGCAACATACAATTGACCGTCGATCGGATTGACCGAGCCGTTCAACGGAGGATGTTTGAAGCCGGTGGTGACACTGCTCAAAGCCGCCTGCAGTTTCGGACCGCGATCATTGAGCATGATCTTGAAGACTTCCGGTCGGGTGAATCCGATGTGCACCAGTTCATCATTCAGGGCGCCCATCTTGGCACCGAACAGCCACACTTGCGAAATGGCCGAGGCGTTCACCGAATGCGGCATCCAGGTCATCGGATCGGCGATCGGCGCGGGATACTTCTCGCGGCCGTGAATGCCGTCATCGATGTAGCCGTAGAATTGCCCGTCCCGGACTTCATGCAACGGCGTGCTCGGTATGTATTGACCCTCCTGATCACCCGAGGTCACCAGACCGGTGCGGATGTTCACCCCGACTGCGGGTTGTCGGAAACCGTATCCCAAGACCGTCGCCTTTTTGCCATCCTTTGAAATCCTCAGTACGCTGCCATTGTGTTTGCCGTGGGTCTTCTGCTGTCCGCCTTTGGCGATCACAAACTCGCCATTCGGCGCATTGCGGATCGTACTCGGGAACTCACGCAGATCGATCGTCTGCCCAAAGACATTCGAGAACAGCTCGTGCACATCCGCCTCATCATCACCGTTCTTGTCGACCAGCTTCCAGATGCCGTTCTTGTCGAAGACAAAGATCTCGTCATTCCGAATTGCACAGGTCATCGGCTCATGCAGGCCGGAGGCAAAGCGTCGCCACTGGATCGGACTGAGCGAATCCTTCAGGCCGCGCACCAACCAGACGTCGCCATCCAAAGCAGGCACTACGCCCGTTCCGTCACTCAGGAACTGTATGTCACCCGGCCGGATGTTCCGTTTCCACGGATTCGGGATCGGCAGCACAATATCATCAACCACGTAGTCGCCCTTCGCTCTGGAGATAAGTGCCTTGGTTTCCCCCAGCTCCGGCCAACGCGTCACGGACGCGCCCCTTGGAAAGTCCGCCCTGCCAGTGACCTTGTCCGAGGCGCCGTGGTAAGAGACGACAAACGAAACAGTTTGCTCGTGCGGCTGCACCTGGACGAATGACACCTTTCCATTCGTTCGCAATCGGGCCGGTTTGCTCACCGACATCTTGCCTAGAAGACGGGCGCCGAGAACCAACAAGAGACTCTTTTTCGTCGGAGCCACCTGCAGATGCCTTTCGATCGCACCACCCGATCGCCGAACGTGCTCGCGAACAGACACTCCGCCGACCGAATATTCCAACACCACCGAATCGCCGACCAATCGGACCGCGTTCATCCGCCCGATTTTTTCGGGCAAGGCACCACGGCCAACTTCATTCGGATCGGGCGCGGGGCTGCGAGGATCGGCGAGGTTTGGAACACGCCCCACCTGCCAGCCCGGATAAATCCCGTTTGCTGCAATCGGATCTCCGACGGGCCTTGGTGCAAGCATTCCGCCCTTGGTCTTGCTGCCCCACGGATGATACGACTTCGGCCCCAGCGCGTCTTCGGTGACTCCCTTACCTTTCCAGATCGCGGACATCCGCAACAGGTCCACGTCGAAGCAGGCCCATGATTCATTGCCGAGGTTCAGGATTAGTCCGCGCGGCGTGAGATTGTTCCTCAACAGTTCATGGCCTTTGACCCGCGCATCCAAGGTGGAGGAGAAGAAAGGGAAATTGGGCTCGATCCAATCCGCGTAGGGCGTCACGCGTGGCTTGGCATCCTTCTTTTTTGCAGCCTCCGACGGCTGCAGTGACACGGCGAGGATCAACAGCGAAAGGTGTGTTCGGTATTTCATCAACGTAATGGGCTTCGACGTGAGTCGTTGCAGGCAAATTCGCAGTCGCGAGAGTGAGCGAGCAGATCGTGATTTGGAAGACACAAAACCGGGGGTGGACAGTGTGTCTGGCCGCTCCTATAACCGCAATTGAAGTCCCAGCTTATCCCTCGGTTTCCCGCTTATGAAAATTTCCGTAAAACTCCTGTCAGCACTGTCCCTCTGCATCTCCCTTTCGACGAGTACCGCCGACACGGTTGGCAGCCAGATCCTCGTCAAGGCGCGCATGAAGCGAGGCGTCTGCTCGGTGGTCGGCATCACGGGCAATCTGCCACTCGAACTCGCCGAGGCGGCCGAGCTGCTGGTGCATGTCCGCGATCCCGATGGGGACGCGGTCTATGGATTGCGCCAAGCCGCCGCCAAGGCCGGGCTGAACATCGGCCAACTGACAGCCGAAGCCGGGCCACTTGCCAAACTCCCCTTCGCCGACAACTCGGTCGATCTCGTCGTGATCGCCGGCACGATCGACCCGAAAAATTCGCCGATGGAAGATGTGTTGCGGGTGCTTCGCCCGGAGGGCCAGGCGTTTGTCCGCATGAAGCGAAACAACCGGCCGCGCGTGCGTTACATCGTCCCCGCACAATGGCGGACGAGTGACGGCAATTCGTGGTTCATATTCCAAAAACCGCCGATGAAAGGCGCCGACGACTGGTCGCACTGGGAGAAATCACCGGACAACAATCCTGTTTCGAAGGACACCGTGATCAATGCGCCATACATGACGCAATTCATGGCGGACCCGAAATATATCGGCATCCCCTCGATTACCACGGCAGCCGGAGGGCGCACCTTTCTCGCCGTCGGTCACATTGCCCATCACGAACGGGAATGGGCCGGCCTGCTCCGCATCATCGCCCGCAACGGCTACAACGGTCAGGTCCTTTGGGAACGCAAGCTTCCCGAGGGCTACCTCGTCCATCGCTCAGCCTTCATCGCCACCAAGGACATCTTCTACATGCTAAACGGAGATCACTGCCTGATGCTCGATGCCCGCACCGGCGAGGAGAAGGGCAAGATCCGCATCCCGGAGGAGAACGGAAGTTGGAAGTGGATGGCCATGCACAAGGGGAAGCTCTACGCCCTGCTCGGCAAACCGGATCCGGCGACCGAAACAATGAAGGGCATCCGTTCCTTCGGCGGTTGGAGCTGGAAGGACCTGAGCCGTGGCTACTACCCGGATCGCGTCCCGTTCGGATTCGGTGACACCTTGGTCTGTTTCGATCTCAACAAGCAGCAGGTCACCTGGTCACATGAGGAAACGAACGGCGTCCAGATCGATTCCCGCGGCATTGCCATCCACGAAAATCGGGTGTTCCTCTACTGCCCGGATCACTACCTGAAAAGCATCGCCGCGGATACCGGAAGCCCACGTTGGACCAATGACGAGGATGACGTGCTCGATCTGATCGAGGCCAAGGGCAAGGGACTGATCTCAACCCCCGGCTTCCGCACGGCCTGCCTGATGGTCGCCAGCCCGGACGCGCTCGTCATCCAGGGCCAGACCCGCATGAACGTCATCGGCATTTCCACCGGCGACGGACGCCTCTTGTGGAAGAAGAAAAAGATCACCAACAACCCCAACGCCATCTACATCGACGACAAGTTCATTCTCGGGGTCGGCAAACGGGGCAGCCACGTCGTCGTCGATCCCGTGACCGGCAATGAGGAGGAGAACCTGAACTTCATCAAGCGCGCCTGCACCCGTCTCACCGGCTGCAGTGATTCCCTCTTTGTCCGCGGCGAAGGCACCCTGCGCTACGACCGGGCCACCAAGAAGGTGCTCGTCGATGGCGCCGCCCGCCCGGCTTGCAACGACGGTGCCATGCCCGCCAATGGCATGCTCTACCTCGGACCCTGGCAATGCGATTGCAATCTTTCGATCATCGGCAATCTGGCCCGCACAAGTGCCGGCGATTTCCGATTTGATCATTCCGCCAAAGGCGGAGATCGGACGGATCGGTCCGGCAAACCGGATCAGGTCTCCACCTTTGCTGTGGATGCCAAAGATTGGTCAACCTACCGCGGCGACAATCAACGCTCCTCCTCATCGCCCGTAAACCTCACCGGACCGATCAATCCAAAGTGGAACAGCCCGGCACCGCAACCTCATGTGCCCACCGTTCCGGTCGCCGGTGGTGGTCTGATCATTACCGCGGGAGACAATGGCCAGATCCGCGCGATCGATGCCAGATCCGGCAAGTTGAAATGGAAATACCTGACACCCGCCCCGATCAAGTATCCGCCGACCATCGCCAACCATCGCGCCTTCGTCGGCTGCGCCGACGGCCATGTCTACGCCTTGGAAGCCAAGACCGGCCGTCTACTTTGGCGATTTCGCGCTGCGCCGGTTGAGCGACACATCATGGTTTACGGACGACTGTCTTCGACCTGGCCCGTCAACAGCGGGGTGCTCGTGCAGGACGGCATCGCCTACTTTGCCGCCGGCATCATCGACCACGACGGCACCTACGTTTACGCCGTCGATGCCCAAACCGGCGAACTGGTCTGGGAAAACAACTCCTCCGGCCATCTCAATGCCGAACTACGCAAGGGCGTCAGCGTGCAGGGCAACCTCACCATTCATGGCGGTCACCTCATCCTCGCCGGCGGCAATCAGGTGTCTCCTGCCCGCTTTGATCTCAAGACCGGCAAGCTCGCCGCCTTGGATCTGAAAAACGGCAACCCGAAAGCCAACAACGGTCGTTTTGTCGGCGTGTTTGGTGACGTGATCATCGCCGGCGGCCGGATCCTCCATTCCGCCCCGCGGAACGTGGCCAACAAGAACTACTTCGATGCCGTAAGCAACGGTCGCCCGTTCCGTTTCAACCTCGGCGGTATTCCACCTGCCTGGAGCGAGCGTGGTCTCGCCTCGGTCGACACCAAATTCGGGCATCTCGCCTATGCCAACACCGACACCGTCATGAACCGCATCAGCGAGGGCTATACCAAGACCGGAACCCGCCCCGCCCGCGCCTGGACGCGCACCTTGGCCAAGGCACTGGATGATGAGCGGGAATGGAAGTGGCGCGAGGACTTCGGTGAAAAATTCGAGGTCCTGTCCATCGCCCTCACGCCCACCGCTGTCGTCGCGGTCATTCGCAACCAGGAGATGTTCCGCTCCCAACGCCAATGGTGGGTGACGGGTTTCCGCGAAGACAACGGCCGCATGATGCTGCGACAGGAACTCCCATCTGAGCCGCTTCCTGGCGGCCTGCTCATCGATCGCGACGGCCGCATTGTTGTCTCGTTGATCAATGGAGATCTCGTGGCATTCGGCGAATGATCAGGCGCCCACCTTATCCATTGCCACCACAAGTTCCGATCCGGTCTGATGAACTCCAGGACAAATCAGAAGTCGTAAGATTCCAGCGCCCGTTCGGCAAATTCCAACACGGACCGGAAGGGGACCAAGTCGTAGGCCCCAAAAAGGTTGTTCTGCTGTCGGAGTTTGGCCCGCGTCGTGGCGGGTGAGGTGATTCCGCAGAGAAAGCGGGCAAGCTTGCGTGGGGTCCGAATTGATTGGTGCCCTTCTTCGATCAGATCGCGGATGCGTTGCTCATCCGCTGCGGAGAACTGGGCGCCCGCCGGTTCCGACAGTGTAAACGAAGGGGCTTGCTGGCAATTTCCGCAGTGCACGCAGGCATCCCTGTGCTCACCAAAGTAGTTGAGCACGTATTGGGTCAGGCAACCTTTGTGGCGGGCGAACTTCAGCACCTCCCGGATGCGGTCGATGTCGTTGTCTTCCCGCTTCTGGAATCGCCGATTGAGCAGCGCGACGAATTCGTTCATGTCTTTCGGCACCTTCAGGCACCGATAGCCTTGGCGGACGCCGGCGACTTGCAGGATCAGATCACCTTTCTCCTCCAGGTAGCTGAGCGCGGCCACGATCCGGTCGCGTGGTTGCCCAATGGCTTCGCTGACCGTGGTGGTATCGAGGGTGAACCAGACGCGCCCCTTCTTAGCATGGCGGAATATACTGCGCAGAAAATCGGCTTTTTCACCGCTGACTCGGGCAAAAATTTCCTTCGACGGACATTGCGGCTGGAATTTGTATTCGCTGTAGAACGGACCAGTCGACGCCAGGCAGCCTTCAAGTTCGAGGTAGGTCAGCAGGGTTTTTACCACCAACGGCCGAACATCAAAGCGGCCGGACAGTTCGTACTCTGAAATGTCGAATTCTTCCCCGGCTTCAAAGATGTGTCGCGTGAATTCGCCGACGGTCTCCGGCTCGGGCGTGTCGCCATAACTGAAATTCTCCAAGGTCACGATGTCATCCGCCGAGGCGAGCATCTCGCATATCGAGGGTTCCCCATCGCGCCCCGCCCGGCCGATTTCCTGTGAATAGCTCTCCAGGCCCTTGGGCAGGTTGTAGTGATAGACGTTGCGGATGTCCGATTTGTCGACACCCATGCCGAAGGCGATGGTCGCCACGATCACGGAGTCGGGGGAACCCATGAAGGCATCCTGAATGGCGGTGCGATCCTCGGCCTTCAATCCCGCATGGTAGGCCGTCGCCCGGATGCCGGCCTGCGCCAGATGGGTGGCCACTTCCTCGGCCGTGCGTTGGAGCGTCACATAGACGATCGTGGCCCCGGCGGGTCGGGAACGAATCTGGTCCAGCAACAGTTCCCGTCGATCGCGGACTGACGCGGGCACGACGCTCAGGGCCAGATTCGGCCGGTAGAATCCCGTGTGGACCTCATCGTCGAGCGCGATCTCGAAGGCCTCCCGCACATCTTTTGCCACCGCCGGTGTCGCCGTGGCGGTCAGCGCCAATACGCGTTCGACCTTCAGCTCCTTGGCCAGTTGGGCGATCTTCAGATAGTCGGGCCGAAAGTTGTGTCCCCATTCCGAGATGCAATGCGCTTCGTCAATCGCCAGCAGTGAAATCTTCTGACGCGCAATCGCCCGCAGGAAACGCTCGTTGCCGAGTCGTTCCGGCGAGATATAGAGCAATTTCAACTTCCCCGCGTACAGTTGGTCGAACAACTGCAGGTTCTCTTCTTTCGTTAGGGTCGAATCCAGTCGGGCTGCCGGGGCTCCCTTTGCGATCAGGAAATCCAGCTGATCCTTCATCAGCGCGATCAACGGCGAGATTACGACCGTGAGTCCGTCGAGCAGCAGTCCTGGTAGCTGGTAGCAAAGACTCTTGCCTCCCCCGGTCGGAAAAATTGCCAATACCGACCGCCCCGCCATCAGTCGGGATACCACCGCCTCTTGTCCTTCACGAAAGTCGTCGAACCCGAATCGGTCTTTGAGTTGTAGTTGAAGTTCAGTCATGACGTATCCCTCGATTCCTTGAACGTGCTGCGGCTTCCAGAATGAAGCAGAGCGGCGAAGCTACGGCACGAATCTCTCAAGTCAAGCGACCTTCCTTGTAGTCGCTGTTCTTCGTTTGCAGAGTCGCTTGAAGCCTTGCAATGCCGAGAACGCCATCAGCGCCAGGAGTGCCGTGATGTAGAAAGACCACGCGGAGTAGCGGACGAACTCTGTAAAGTAGTGGCGAATGCTGGCGCCGTGGAAAGTCAGCAGCACGTAGCTCGGAACTATCGGTGTAACTGCGTAGATGGAGAGTGGTGCTCCCAGTTTTTTCAATCCGATTGCGATCGCTACAACCTCAACGAGCGATGCAAGAAATCCGAGTATGTAAGCCACGTCTGCGGGCAAGGCCCAACTCAATTGAGAGATGAAGCCACCTCCAATCGTATAAACGCTGTGCGAATACTTCCATATGGGAAACGACCAACACGCCGCTGCGAGTGTCCAGCATACGGGAAGAATCCAGATGTGTGATTTGAGTGGTAAGGGTAGATTCATTCAATCCAACAAATGCTTGATTTGCACCTTTCCCTGATTTCGTTTCGAAATTCGCCAGGCTAAGGTGCCGATCACCGGAATCATGCCCGTTTCGGATAGAGCCACGAACTGAGAATCCAGGTCAACCATGGCATCAGCGGCCACGTCAGCAGGCAGGACAGCAGGACAACGGAGATCAGAAGATTCAGATCGGGATGCATGTTGAGCGGGCCGAGAATCGGGGTCGTGATGACCCGCAAGAGAATGATTGATGGGTAGACGGCCAGCGTTCCCATCACGACCTGTTTCCAGAAGGGAGGGGACTGGGTGGCGGACTCCGGTCGGGCAAACCATATCTCCATGCCTTCCCCCGGATGATGATGGGTGCGTTTCGCGATGAAGGTTTCTGATTTTTCCAGCCAGGAGCGGCACTCCGCAGATTCATGCCACCGATCCATGTTCGTCCGGGTGTCGAATTTGAGAATGATCAGGTATTCCGGCATGCTCTCATCCCGCGGCTCGATGACTTGTCGTGCCCGAAATCCCGGAGCCTTCCGCGCCGCTTCGCAGATACCGGCCGACCAGGTGCGGTATTCTTCGATGCAATCCGTCCGGACGATCTCCGAGATCACCAGTCCGACCCATCCGGAACTCGGTTCCACTGCCGCTTGACTCATGCCCTGAGCAATCCGTAGCCCAGGGCGACTGTCCAGCCAAATGCTTCCTCCGAACTTGTGCACCAACATCCGTGAGGGCAGCATCGCGGGACAGTTCATCATGTCCGGTTATCAAATTCGCTCCATGCAATCCGGCGGTCGCGACGAAATCGCCCGGCTCATCTTTCACTCGCTGAACGCCTACTACGAGTCCATTGGCCGTGGAAAACTGCTGGCGGGTGATCCGTTGTCGGCGGCTGTTTTCTTTGACGTCTATTGGAAGACCGATCCAGATGAGGGAATCGTGGCGGTGGATGATGAATCGGGACAGATCATCGGGTCCTGCTTCGTGCATCCGCGCGAGACTCATATCTCGCTGGGCATCATGAATGTGCACCACGATCATTTCGGGCGTGGTGTCGCCCGTGCCCTGTTGTCCGCCATCACCGATCGCGGCACGGCTGAAGGGAAACCTGTCCGTCTCGTATCCAGTTGCCTGAACCTGGATTCCTACTCTCTCTACACCCGCGGCGGCTTCGTCCCGTTCAACACATTTCAGGACGTGATGGTTCCGGTTCCCGAAGAAGGACTCGCCCATCCCGCGCCCGCTGATATCACCGTTCGCGATGCAACCCCTGATGATGTCGACGCCATGGTTGCTGTCGAGATGGCCGTGTCAGGCATCTCCCGTCGTGCCGACTACGAGTATTTCATTCGCAATGAAGAAGGCTTCTGGCACGCGAGTGTCGTCGAAGGGGCGGACGGTCTTGACGGATTCCTGATCTCCTGTGGTTCACCCAGTTTCAACATGCTCGGCCCGGGTGTTGCCCTTGGAGAATCCCAGGCGGCGGCGTTGATCCATACCGAACTCAACCAACACAAGGGGCGCAGCCCGATCCTCCTGGCCCCGGTTAATTGCGGTGGGTTGGTTGCCCAACTCTACCAATGGGGCGGTCGCAACACCGAGATGCATGTCGCCCAGAGCTTCGGTCCAGCGAGCGAAGCCAAGGGCGTCGTCATGCCCACCTTCCTTCCCGAGACCGGCTGAGTTGGGGCAAAGAGCGGTAGCGGAAGATGCAAAATCTTCCGCTCTGTGCCGCGCCAAACCTCGGAATTTTTTGCAAATTCCGCTGTCGCCGCGAGGAGCCCGTCCTACTCGGCCCGGCGATGTTTCTTGAACCAGCTGTACAGTTCCGGAATCGCATACGCAGCCGACCAGCTGTTGTGCCCCAAATGTTCCAACGAAGTGTAACGGATCTTCGTGCCACCCGCTTTGCGAATGGCGGCTATCATGTCCGTGGAATATTTTTCCGGAATCACCTTGTCGCCTGTTCCGTGGAACACCCAGATCGGGAGATCTTTCAGTTTGCCGACATTCTCCGGATCGCTTCGACCACAAACGACCGCAGCGGCGGCGAATCGTTCGCCATGTTTGGTGGCCAGCGTCCAGGCTCCTTGACCACCCATGCTGAGGCCGGTCAGATAGATTCGTGTCAGATCGGCCTGATATTTCTCCGTCACGTGATCTAGCAATTCTAACAATCCCTGCTGCTGCCCTTCATCCGCCCATCGATTTTCTGCGGGACACTGCGGTGAAATGAGAATGTAGGGCAGGTCATCACCTCGTGCGGCAAAGCGAGGCGGTCCCCACTTCGCGACAAGACTGAGCGGCCCTCGGCTTTCCCCACGACCGTGTAAGAACAGCATCACCGGCCACTGCTTGTCTGCCTGCGGATCAAACCCTTTCGGGAGATGAAGCAGATACTTGACTGTCTCGCCGGTTGAGACCTTGAGAGACTGCTCAACCTGTTTTCCGGCAATCGGTTGGCCGGCGGGGGCGGATTGCGAAAGCAAAATCAGGACAGCAGTGACGGTGGCAAATACAATTGTGCGCATAGGATTGAGGCCGAATGTCATCTGCCCGCAAGGTGGGTGTCAAGCC
>Ga0055584_100003930_pt1 | contig 14586 bp, 13 predicted proteins | sample OSDHelmetaG_FD_58716 | JGI IMG/M metagenome (GOLD analysis project Ga0055584, IMG submission 58716) | Pelagic marine sediment microbial communities from the LTER site Helgoland, North Sea, for post-phytoplankton bloom and carbon turnover... | ecosystem: Environmental > Aquatic > Marine >... | reverse complement strand
GAATCACACCAGATTCAACCCTGTCAACTCACCTCAGAAATTTCATGCGTTAGCCCTGGTAGGAAGTGGCTTAGGTGTTGGTTCCGTGGCAGTGTTTGAACTTCTTGCCGGAACCACACGGGCAGGGCGCGTTGCGCGGAACCTTGCCCCATGAATCCGGCACGTCCGGGTTCATGGTCGGTGATGGTGGGCGGCTGTCCATCGGTTGCGGGCGGGGCAGGGGCTCTGTGCCATCGTCGGAGAAGCTGGGGCCGTCTTCGGCACCGGCCATGACCAACTCGGAACCATCTTCGTGCGTTTCCTGCCAGTTTTCGCCATCTGGCGATTCTGGCATAGTCACGCCCTGCTGCTGACGAATTTCCAGATGACATAGCGAACTGGTGGTCTGCTCCCGCAGGCGGGTGAGCATGGAGTCGAACAGCTCAAACGCTTCGGATTTGTACTCGTTCAGGGGGTCGCGCTGGGCGTAGGCGCGTAGACCGATGCCCTGGCGCAGATGGTCGAGATGCAGCAGGTGCTCTTTCCACAACTGGTCGAGCAATTGCAGCAGCACGCTCTTTTCAGCCAGTCGCATCAACTCTGGCCCCCAATTGGCAGCCTTGCCGGCCATGCGCTGGTCGATGGCCTTAGAGATGCGCTCGCGGATCTCCTGATCAGCGATGCCCTCTTCCTTAGCCCAATCGGTCAGCGGGAGGTCGAGCGCGAACAGCCGTTGCACCTCCAGGTGCATGCCAGCCATATCCCATTGGTCCGGCAGTGCTTTCTCTGGCATGTGGCTAGAGATCACTTGGTCCAGGACCTGCTCGCGCATTTCCTCGACGTCATCATGGACGTTGTCGGTATCCATGATTTCGCGGCGTTGTTCGTAGATGACCTTGCGCTGGTCGTTCATGACGTTGTCAAAGCGCAGCAGGTTTTTGCGGATGTCGAAGTTGCGGGCCTCGACCTTTTGCTGTGCCTTTTCCAGCGCCTTGTTGATCCAGGGGTGAATGATCGCCTCACCCTCTTTCAAGCCCAGGCGGCGCAGAAGGCCGTCCATCCGCTCCGACCCGAAAATGCGCATCAGGTCATCGTCGAGGCTGACGAAGAATTTCGACGCGCCCTCATCACCCTGGCGGCCGGAGCGGCCACGCAGCTGGTTGTCGATGCGGCGGCTTTCGTGGCGTTCTGTGCCGATGACGTAGAGGCCACCGGCCTTTTTCACGATGTCCTTGTCGCGTTTCACCTCCGCATAGATTTCGGCGGTGAGACGTTCACGCTCGGCTTCGTCGGTGATGCCCTGGCAGCGTTCGAATGACATCAGTTCGGCATTGCCACCGAGCTGGATGTCGGTGCCGCGACCAGCCATGTTGGTGGCAATGGTCACCGCGCCTGGCTGTCCAGCTTGGGCGATGATCATCGCCTCTTGCTCATGATAGCGGGCGTTCAGCACCTTGTGTTCAATGCCCTTGGACTTCAGCAGGGCAGCCAGCGATTCTGAGCGTTCGATGGATACAGTGCCGACGAGGACCGGCTGTTTTTTCTTATTGCATTCGAGAATTTCGAGCACGATGGCGTCGTTCTTTTCCGCCATAGAGCGGTAGACTTCGTCGTCGTAATCCTTGCGGACGATGTCGACATTGGTTGGCATATCGACGACTTCGAGGCTGTAGATTTCCTCGAATTCGCCGGCTTCCGTCATCGCCGTGCCGGTCATGCCAGCCAGTTTCTCGTACGCCCGGAAATAGTTCTGGAAGGTGATGGAGGCGAGCGTTTGGTTCTCTAGCTGGACCTCAACACCTTCTTTGGCTTCCAATGCCTGGTGCAGGCCTTCCGAATAGCGGCGGCCTTCCATGGCACGACCGGTGAATTCATCGATGATCACAACCATGCCACCGGTGACCATGTAGTCCTTGTCGCGCTCGAACAGGGTGTGCGCACGCAGAGCCTGGTTCATGTGGTGAACCAGCGAGATGTTGGCGGTGTCGTAGAGGTTGCCGTCTTCCAGCATGCCGACATCACGGAACATCTGCTCAACGAACTCGCCACCTTCTTCCGTCAGGGTAACGGAGCGGGCCTTTTCGTCTTTCTCGTAATGCTCTGGCTTCAGGCTAGGCATCAGCCCGTTGACGCGAACATACAGTTCAGAGGAGGTTTCGGCTGGGCCGGAGATGATGAGCGGTGTCCGGGCTTCGTCGATCAGGATCGAGTCGACCTCGTCAACGATGGCATAGTGGAATGGCCGTTGGACCATATCCTCTAGCTTGAACTTCATGTTGTCGCGCAGATAGTCGAAGCCGAATTCGTTGTTAGTGCCGTAGGTGACGTCGCAGGCGTATTGCTGGCGCCGTGCGTCGTCATCTAAGCCATGAACGATAACGCCGACTGACAGACCCAGGAATTGGTAGATCTGGCCCATCCAGGTGGCATCGCGGCGGGCGAGGTAATCATTGACGGTGACGACATGCACACCGCGGCCTGTGAGAGCATTGAGATAAACAGGCAGAGTCGCGACCAGGGTTTTGCCCTCGCCGGTCTTCATCTCTGTAATCTTGCCCTGATGCAGGACAACGCCGCCTTGCAACTGCACATCGTAATGGCGTTGGCCAAGGGTGCGTTTGGCAGCCTCGCGGACAGTTGCGAAGGCTTCGGCCAAAAGGTCGTCGACCGTTTCGCCATTGGCCAGGCGCTGTTTGAACGCATCGGTGCGCGCACGCAACTGGGCGTCGTCGAGGCCTTCCAACTCCGGCTCCAGCGCATTGATGGCAACGACGGCGGAACTCAATTTCTTGATAATCCGATCGTTGGCAGAACCGAATAGACGTTTCGCGAGCGCGCCGAGCATGGCGGTCCTCGTGGGTAATTTCAGGGAGTACGGACTGTTGGATCAGCGGCAACGCCCCATGGTGCGCGCACGCATCCGACAGCCCCGCATGGCGCGCCTTTCGGGCACGACAGCGGATGTTTGGTCAGATAGGACCCGGCGGCCTATAAGTCAATTGCGGCCAATACAACGCTGGCCCTGCGCACTGATCGCTTTCCGCCAAATTTAGTCGCCGGTTATCTGCGATCCGCCAGATATTGGGACTTCGCCTTTTGCTTCCGGATCGAGCCTGGCTTTCAGGGTTGAGAGGATGGGGAACAGCGCTGCCATCAAGGCCACAACAAAGCCAAACCCTCCTTCTTTGTACCCTTTGCGCCGGACATAGCACTTGAAGAATCGGGAAAAGAATCGGCGAACGTCATTCGGCAGCGACCCGCGATCGCCGCGGTCGCGCATGTCTGCGGCGCGCGATGTGGTGTACCGGTTGAGACGAGCGATCATGTCGCTCACGTCTTCGTCAACATAATGCAGAATTCGGCCCTTAAGGTCCGGCCCACGCCTGCCGATCAGTTGAATGGACGGGTGCACACGGCCTTCGCCCCAAATCTTGGCGCCTTTGCGGAAAACCGCCATCGTGCCGGCTTTGCCGAATGATGCACCCCAGCCATAGCGCACCAGCCGCTGCCCGATAAAGTTGTCGACGTCAATTTTGGCATAGTCGAATGCGGGGTCTGTTTCGCCTATGGCTTTGAGTTCAGCTGCTAGCGCTGGCGTGACGCGTTCATCCGCGTCCAGTTCGAACACCCACGGGCCAGCCGTAGAATCAATGCCGGCTTCGCGGCGAATACCCTGCATTGGCCATTCGCCTTCCAGTATGCGATCCGTAAATCGGCGGGCGACGTCAGCCGAATCGTCGGTGCAGCGATCCAGGACGACGACGATTTCATCGGCCCAGTCGAGCGTTTCCATGCAGGCGGCCAATTGATGACCTTCGTTGCGCGCGACTATCAGGGCGGATATTGGCATGGAGAGTCTCCTGCAAGATCTGTGACAGCGGCCAAAACCTGGTCCACGGTAATTTCACCCATCAAGCTGCCCGTCGTTGTGTGATGGTATCCCGGGGCTGACTTGAGCTGTTGAATACTGGATTTGGTGCGCACAACCCGGGTCTTTTCTCCCCAGGGCGAATAGTGATCCGCCCTGGTCGGGCCAAATAAGCCGACTGTTGGCGTACCGACCGCGGCGGCCATGTGCATCAACCCTGAATCATTGCCAATATAGAGTTGGGTCTTTGCAAGTGCTGCGGTCAGCAGCGGCAGCGGCCAGCCAAAGGCAGTGACATACTGGCCTGGCGGCAGATTGCGGAGAACAGGCTCGGCCATCGCTTCCTCACCCGGCGCGCCGGCAATCAGGATGCGCGCGCCAGGATAGAGCCCGGTCAGGCTGGTCAATGCGTCGGCAACGGCACCAAAGCGTTCGGCTTGCCATTGTTTTCCAGCCCAGTTTGCTGTCGGCCCGATAGCGATCCACCGGTCAGCATTTGCGAGGCGTCGAGCTGCCTCGGCTTCGTCTTCGGCGCTCCAGCTAAGTGCCGGCGCGAGTGGCGCAACAGCGCCTAAGGTTTGCGTCAGGTGCTGCACCCGATGCTGCGGGCTGCGGTCTGGTTGCATGATGGAGCGGCGCAGGGTGGCAACGGTGAACGCAAAGCCGGAACCGCGCAAATCAACCACGTGTCGCCAGAAGTGGGGCACTGCCTTCTGCCACAACCCCCACCAATGCCGGCTGCGTGGCTGCTTCTCCAATCGCCAGACTTCGGCAACGGCGGGCATCGCGTCGAACAGGGGTGCTGGTAAAGCGCCGCACGCAACTGTGAGGCGGACGCCGGGATAGCGTTCGGCCAGGTATGGCACTGCACCTGTTGTCAGCACGGCGTCGCCCAGGCGATTGGAGGTGATCAAAAGCGCGCGCATGGGTCCTGAAAGATGTGCCGGGGGAAAGAAGTGACTGGCGAAATCGGAGCATCGCCTCTATAGCAGCAAATTTGCGCCGTCATAGCCCCTACCCGCTAGCGTGAGGACCAAAGTTGATGACCCAGCCCGTCGCAGCAGGCCGTGATGCTGAGTTGCTGTCTGCCCTTATGCCGCTGTCGGCAATCGATCCGAGCGAGCGTGTCGCTGCGCCGCCGCAACGGCTGTTGTTAGATGATGGCCGGGAGTGCCTGGTGCTCTGGCGACCGGATTCAGCCGGTGGCGATTGGAGCCTGGTGTTGTATGGCCGCACACTGGATGTTGCCGATACCAGCACTGCGGTTGCCAGGCTTGCGGTGCATGTGCCGTCAGATGGTGCGCCTGCGATCTATTGGGAGGATGCGGACGATGCTTTCCGTGACTGGGTTGCGTCACAATTTCCACCCATCGTTCAGGGGCTGGCCCAGAACCAGGCGTCAGAATTGGCCAGCGTGCGGCAGCGTGCCGGCGTATCAGATGGCATCGCTAAAAAATTGGGTGAGATGTTGCCGCATTTTGTTGTGCTAGGCGGTATGTTGGCCTTTGCCTACATGTTTGGCATCGTCCATATCACCTAGTGCAGATTAGAGCAGATCCCAATCCGATCGGGTGAATCCGCTCTAACTCCAGAGATTGCGAGCAATTTGCCCGGACCAAATGTTTCCATTTGATCCGGCGTTACCCTGCGCGCTTAAAGCGTATCCAGGGCCTCGTTCAGGAGGGTCATCGCTTCAACCGCAAATAAGAACATGTTGGCTTCGCGGTCGTCGCTGGCGGTTTCCAGGGTGCGGGCGGTGCTGATGGCACCAGCAATCGCGACGCAAGTGTGACCAGAAGCATCGCCATAGCGATTGCCTGTCGGGCCAGCGGCGCCGGTTTCGGCTAGGCCCCAATCAGTTTTTACACGCTCTTTGACGGTGGCCGCCAGTATTGTGGCGTATGGCTCGGACGAGGAGCGAACGCCCTCTAGGTCAGCACGTTCTATCCGCAGAAAGCCATCGCGGCTCCATTGCGAATAGGGCACGACACCGCCGCGCATATAGGCGCTGGCACCGCCGATGCTAAGCATTGCAGCGGAGACCAAGCCGCCAGAGGATGTCTCTGAGACGGCGAGGGTTTCGCCGCGGGCTTTTAGCTTGCCGCCGATCTCAGCGGCTAGGCGGGTCAGGTCGTTCCAGTCGGCCATTTCAGGCGTCCTTCAAAGCTCTGGCGCGGGATTCAAGCGGCCCGGGCGTTCCGCAATTTCAATTTGAGCCCAGCAACCTTGTATACGTCCAGCTTTGTTATGTCGGCGATTTCCTGGATCGACATCTGGGTTTCCCGAAGCAGCGCGTTGGCGAACTCTACCGGATCGCGGCGACGCCGGCTGCGCGGCTGCTGGTAGGTGCGTGCCTGGGCCCGTGCTTTTTCTTTTTGCTCTGCCTCGTCCAGCCCTCTGGCGCGAGCTTCGCCCCAGGCTTTTTCCCAATGAGACTTATCTGCCGCGCGGTTAATTTCTTCCTGGCGCGCCCGGCGGGCGGTTTCCACCTCGGCCTCACGACGGACTTTTTCTGCCGCAGTGGGCTCCGGCTCCCAATCGACGGGGTCGTTTTGGGCGGCTTCGTCCAGGGTCATGCCGTGTTTGGCCACCAGCCGCTCAGCCGCAGCCAAGGCCGCCGTGCGCTCGCCCTCATAAGGACTATCGGCGGCGAGCTTTAGCAGGTTGTGGAAGCGATCCTGCTCTTTTTGGGTCAGGCGAGTGGCGATGACGGTAAACTCCGACTACGGCTGGAAATCAACGAAGTGACCACCCTAATAGATTCGACAAAAAAAATCGATGGCTTCTGGCCGCACTTCGACGAAGGAATAATCAAAGAGGCCAGAACTGGCACTAGCTACCCGGTACGATACCGGCGGGTAGGCTGGCGATGTGGGCTGCAATTTCGCCCGGACGGGTCAGCCAGATTTGGTCGCGGTGGCGGTCGATATGCTCAAACACCCGGCGCAATGAGCGCAGGCGGTAGGGACGGCCGACCACGAACGGGTGCAGCGAGATCGGACAGACGAGGGGGTATTTGGCCGATTGTTCCAGCATCTCATCGAATTGATCAATCAGCATTTGCGCGAATTCTTCGGACGTGTAGCGGAACCAAACGATGCCGCGGTTGTCGTTGCACTCGATAGGATAGGGCATGGACAGAATCTTGTTGCCGCTGCGGGTGGCCATCCAGATCGGCTGGTCGTCCATGGTCCAATCCATGTGGTAGAGGTAGCCCTCCTCCTGCAGCAGATCGAGTGTGACGGGCGAGTTTGAGAGCCAGGGGCTCATCCACCCGGTGGGGCGTTTGCCCTCGTGTTGCTCAAGTACGTCACCGCAGGAGCGGATGAAGGCGCGCTCGTCCGCCTCTGACAGATTGCCTTGCTCGTCAGAATTGGTGTGGCCGTGGCCGAGGAATTCGTCGCCGCGGGCGCGGTGGCGCTCAGCAATGCCCGGGCATTCCTCATAGATGGCGGTGTTGAGTTGGGCCTCTGCAGGCAGGTTGTAGCGGTCCAGCGCGTCCATCAGCGTCCAGAAGCCGACGCGGTTGCCGTAATCACGCCAGGAATAGACCGAGTCGCTGACGGCCTGGTCCGGCGGTGCGATGGCTGCGCCCTTACCCACGCCGTAGCGGAAGACCTCCACATTGTTGGCGATATAGACGGCGAGGCGCTTGCCATTCGGCCACTCGTAGGTCGGGCGAGAATCGATGGCGCTGTAGGCGTAGCGGCGCTGCTGCTCAAATTGGCTCATGGATCACGTTTCCTATCCGGAGAATTTGTGATCAGATTAGGGCGCGCACGTCGAAAAGCAAAGGATGCCTCATGGCTTACGAATTTCTCTCGGTCTCTAACGATGGACCGGTCGCAACGTTGGCCTTCAATCGCCCAAAGGTGCTGAACGCGTTTCACAACGACCTGATGCACGAGACGCTGGCGGCCATGAAGGCGCTAAATGCGGATGACGCGGTCGAAGTGATCATCGTGCGCGGGGAAGGGCGGTCGTTCTCTGCTGGGTTTGATCTCAAAGCCGCAGCCGGGCGCAAGATGGAGAGCGTTGAGGACTGGGAGGCGCAGATGGGCCTGCAGTTCGAGTTCATCATGCAATTCTGGCACTCACCAAAGCCGACCATAGCAGCTGTACACGGCCATTGCCTGGCTGGAGCATTCGAGCTGGCGCTGGCCTGCGATGTAACCGTGGCTGCGGAAGGTACGATGTTTGGCGAGCCGGAGGTGCGCTTTGGCACTGGCATCATCGCCATGCTGTTGCCGTGGGTGGCGGGACCGAAGGCGGCGAAGGAGCTGCTGCTGACGGGTAATGACCGGGTGAGCGCTGCTGATGCTTTGCGCGTTGGGATTATCAACCGGGTGGTGGCAGGGGACCGGCTGGTTGCAGAGGCTGAGGGTTTGGCGACAGCGATGGCCCGTGCTTCTACACGCTCCGTGCGTATGACCAAGCAAGCGATTAACCGGACGTATGAAGCGATGGGCCTTTCAAGCGCGCTGCGGACAGCGCTTGATATCGACGTGCTGCTGAACTCCGGCGGCGGGCCGGAGAAGCGCGAGTTCGCCCGTATTCGGGATGAGCAGGGGCTGAAGGCGGCGATTGCCTGGCGGGATGCGCGGTTTCAGTAGGGGCCTAAAATATTGTCTGGAAGCAAATTTGAGACTGTGTGAGTGGCGGACCGAGGGAATGGCCCGCCGCCGCGGATTGAGCGCGGTGGCGGGTATTAAGGCTGGGCGGTGTGTTGCTATTTGGTGGCGGAAAGGAAGCGTAAGTCGGTGACCAGCTTGCGGACGCCATGGGCGTGGTGCTCGTCAAAGGCGTTGTTGCTGGCGCACCACTTATTCACTGACGCGATGTCGAGCGAGTGACAGGTTTGGTCGACGCTCCAGCTTACCAGAAACGGCGAGCATTGCTTGTTGTTATAGCTCGGCCCTGTGGTTGAGCCCGCATATTGGACTCGGTCGGCGGCGGGCAGCAACGTTACCAGATTGTTATCTTTCAACGCGGTGAGCTTCATAAAATCATTCGGCGCATCGTTGTTGAGGCGGAAGGTCCGCGCCTCAACCCGCAATTGTGGCTTGCTGCAGCCGGCTGGAACACAGGAGGCTAGGCCCTTGCCGGGTTTTGCCGCCTGGCAGGATGTGAAGACCCAGTGGACCTCAATCGTGTCGCCCGGTGCGATACCCTCACAACCGCCGCCAGTCGGCGTGGCGTGAGCATTGTTCTTGTTAATGGTTTCGTGCCCAGATTTTTCAGCGCTACAGGCGTAGCCGCGTTGGTCGCCCTCGCCGACCAAGTGCGGGTAGCCTTTGGCTTTGTGCTCTGCATTCTTATGGAAGTGGATGTTGCAGAGCTGCATGTCCTCCGCTTCTGGCGCGAGCGAGAACTTGGGTGGATTATTATTGCCTGCGGTCGCGGTCAGGTCGCGGGGTGATTGCGGGCCAGCGATCTCGCACATGGGCTTTTCGCCGCCGGAATCCTTGGCGAACGCTGGCGCACTTGCCGCTATGCCTGTCAGGGCAGCAATGGCAACTAGGCCGCGGAAGAGGAGCTGAAACGGAATACCGGTCATTGCATGAAACTCCTTATTAGTGTCGGTATGCGACTGAAATAATTACGAGGTTAGCATGAGGGTGTGGACGGTCGAAGCAGCGCTTAGCAAACGGGGATCCTGGCCATAGTGCCCGACGAGTTGAAGGCCTATCGGTAACCCACCCGGTCCCTTGAACAAAGGCAATGTTACACATGGCAGATGCAGGGAGTTCCACAATCCGTTGAAGGTGGCGGCGCCGGTGGACTCTAGCCCGAGCGGCGCTTCGCTGGGTGCGCTGGGGCAGAGAAGCAGGTCGAAGTCGCGGCTCGCGATGGCCGTTTGGGCGCGGTAGATGCCGAGGCCGGCGAGGGCGCTGCGGTATTGCTCGAGGGTTACCCCCAGCCCATCCCTGACGCGGCCCTGCAACAAGGCTTGCGACAGGTCCGCCTTTCGGTTCAACCGCTCCCAGGCCATGGCGCCAGCGAATTCATAGCCGGATACCCGCCGGATGGCATGCTCGAACGCTTCGAAGCCCTTGGGCAAGGTGAAGTCCGTGACCGCAGCGCCGGCTTTCTCCAGCCGTCGTGCTGCGTCCTCGATGAAGCCCTGAGTGGCCGGGCAGGCTTGGTCCCAATACGGCGTGCGGCAGAAGCCGATTTTTAGGGAGCCCACCGCGGGCGGTGCGATATCGACTATGGATTCGGTCGTCACTGCCGCGCGAATCAGCGGCAGGTCCTCCACTGCGCGGGCCATGATGCCGATGGTGTCAAAACTGCGGACATTGCCGTGAACGCCCTCCGTATTGATCTCACCGTAAGAGGGTTTGTAGCCGACCACGCCGCAATAGGCCGCCGGGCGGATGACGCTGCCGGCAGTCTGCGTGCCGAACGCCCAGGCCACCATGCCGGCACCTACCGCCGCCGCCGAGCCGCTGGACGAGCCGCCTGGCGTGTGGGCCGGGTTGTGTGGATTGCGGGTCTGGTTGGGCGAGACGTGGGCGAACTCCGTCGTAACGGTTTTGCCAAGCAGCACGCCGCCGTGGTCCCGCGCATAGGCCACGCAGGCTGCATCCGCCGTTGGTTGTCGGCCCTTGTGGATCGGTGAGCCGTGCTCTGTCGGCATGTCGTGCGTGTCGATAATGTCCTTCACGCCGAACGGCACGCCGCGCAGCATGCCAACCCCGGCCCGACCGTCGATAGCACGCGCTTGCTCCATCGACAGTTCAGGATTGATGTGTGCGAAGGCTTGCACCTCCGGCTCCCGCTCGGCGATGCGTTCCAGATGAGCGGCGGTAATAGCCTCAGCATTGGTCTCGCCCTGGGCGATTGCGGCGGCGAGCGCGCGGGCGCTCATGGTGCAGGGGTCTTGCATGGTGAGATTGACACTCTGAAAAACGGGCGGCTGGGGTTAGTATCCAGGTCACGTATCAAAAATACAATCCGCCAGAAACATAATCCGGGAGTGTCCCCATGCCTCGTCCCATTACCCTTGCCGGCGCACAGCTGGGCCCGATCCACAAGGCCGACAGTCGGGAGAGCGTCGTCAAAAGGCTCTGCGATCTGCTGCAGCGGGCTCATGCGAAGGGGGCGCAGGTTTGTGTTTTCCCGGAACTGGCGCTGACCACTTTCTTCCCGCGCTGGTACATGGAAGGCCAGCAGGAGGTCGATACCTGGTTCGAGGAGGAGATGCCGAACGCGGCGACCAAGCCTCTGTTCGATCTGGCGGCCAGCCTGAAAATCGGCTTCTACCTGGGCTATGCGGAGAAGTGCGTCGAGGATGGCGCGGTGCATCGCTACAACACCGCCATCTTGGTCGACCGCGACGGCAAGATTGTTGGCAAGTACCGCAAGGTGCACCTGCCGGGCCATTCGGAATTTGTGCCGAGCTATCCCTGGCAGCACCTGGAAAAGCGCTATTTCGAGGTGGGCAACCTGGGCTTCCCTGTGTGGCGGACCATGGGCGGCGTGATGGGCATGTGCATTTGCAATGACCGCCGCTGGCCAGAGACCTATCGGGTGATGGGGCTCAAAGGGGCGGAGGTCATCATGCTGGGCTACAACACGCCAACCGCGAATCGCGAGAGCAACACTATTGAGCCGCCGCACCTGCGCATGATGCACAATCAGATGAGTATGCAGATGGGTGCTTATCAGAATGGCGCTTGGGTGGTTGGCGTTGCCAAGGCGGGCGCGGAGGATGGCTTTGACATGATGGGCGGCAGCGTCATCTGTGCGCCGTCGGGGGAGATCGTCGCCATGGCGCGGACCGTTGGGGATGAGTTGATCTCGGTTGATGCGGACCTGGACGATTGCACCTTCAACAAGACCACGATCTTCAACTTCGCCGCGCATCGCAGGCCTGAGGCGTATGGCATTATCACTGCCCAGGCAGGTGCCACGCCGCCTCCAGAGGAGTGAAACTACTCTGCAGCCCAGTTTTATGCGCTTCATCCTGAGCCAGTCGGACGACGGGCCGCGATGACGTGAGAGTGAAAGTTTAAGTATGACCGCCGCAGCTCCAATCGCCCCAAGCCCGACCCTCGGCCGCATCATGTTGATGGTGTTGGTTCCGTTTGGTAGCGGCTATTTCCTCTCCTATCTGTTTCGGGCGGTGAATGCCGTCGTGGCTCCGGATCTGGTTGACGAAATTGGCTTGTCGGCCAGCAGTTTGGGGCTGTTGACGGCAGCTTATCTGTTTGCGTTCGCGGCGTTCCAATTGCCGCTGGGCATTTTGCTGGATCGGTTCGGGCCCAGACGGGTGCAGACAGTGCTGTTGCTGGTGGCTGCAACAGGCGCTGCGCTATTCGGTATTGCGGAGAGCGAAACGGCTCTGATCGCCGCCCGCGCCATGATCGGCTTGGGCTTTGCCGGCGGATTGATGGCGAGTTTCAAAGCCGTCGCGCTGTGGGCTCCACCGGGGCGGATGCCTTTGCTCAACTCCTGGGTGATGGCGTTTGGCGGCATCGGCATTATGGCGGCCAGCACGCCGGCCGATATGGCCGTGCAGGAGTTCGGCTGGCGGGCTGTCTTCATCGCGCTGGCCTGCGTTACGGCTGTGGTGGCGCTGGTGATCTGGGTGGTGGTGCCGCGTCGGGGTGAGGCGAGTGATGCGCCGCGGGAAGGATTGGGCCAGCAGTTAAGGGCGCTGCGCACGATCTATTCCGACGCGGAGTTCTGGCGCGTCGTGCCGATCATTACGGTGATGTGTGGCTCGCACGTTGCAATTCAAACGCTGTGGGCCGGTCCCTGGCTGGCGGACGTGGCGGGGCTGGATCGGGATGCGGTGGCGCTGACGCTCACGCTAATGGCGGCGGCCTTCACCGTTGGCATTCTGGGCAGTGGTGCCCTGGCGGATTGGGTTCGCCGGTTCGGCTATGGCCCGCTGAGTGTCATGTCGGTGATGACTGTGCTGTTTCTGATCAGCGTGGCCGGCCTGATCCTGGCACCAGAGGGCTGGACGACTCCGCTATGGCTGCTGTTCGCCATGACCGGGCAACTGGGCATTCTGGGCTATCCGCACGTGGCGGAGCATTTTGGCACGGCTCTGGCCGGGCGTGCCGGGACGGCGGTCAATCTGTTGGTCTTCGGTACAGCATTCTCTATCCAATACGGTATCGGCGCCGTGCTCGATCGATGGCCGAGCGACGGCGGCTATCCGCCAGAAGCCTATGCGACTGCGTTTGGCTTTGTGTTGGGCCTGGCGGTGGTGACGTTCCTTTGGATGATCCTGAAGAAGCCAAAGGCGCGGCGGCAGGCGCTCGCCTAAAACAGCCTCCCGCTTGCGATTTTTGCGCCTTCGACCATTGCGCCCAGCTTGGACCAGACCACGCTAGGGGCCACGCGGCCAGCGCCGGCGGAGGTATCAAAGCCGCAGTCGGTGGCGGCCAGGATGCGGGTGGGGTCGCCCAGGGTTTGGGCCACGCGCTCCAGCCGGTCGGCGACGGTTTCCGGGTGCTCCACATAGTTGGTGGTGGTGTCGATGCAGCCGACGATGACGCTCATATCGTCCGGGATATTCTTTGGCGTGAAGGCGCGGTATTCGTGTTGGTGGCGCGGATTGCCCATGGGCAGCAGGAGGGAGCCAGCGTGGGCCTGGGTCAGGATTGGCAGCATCTCGGCGATTGGCACGTCGGCGTCATGTGGGCCCTCGTAATTGCCCCAGCAGGCGTGCAGACGGATGCGGTCCTGCGGCAGGTCGGCGGTGACGCGGCGGATTTCGTCGATCACCTGCTCAACAAAGGCCAGGAATTCGCTGCGGGGGCGGTCGGCGAAGTGGCCGTGGCCCTCAAGCGCCAGATCAGGCGCATCTATTTGTAAGTCGAAGCCGTGCTCTATAATAGTACGGTATTCGATAGCGACGGCGTCGGTGATGGCGCGCAGATAGGCGTCGAACGTGTCGTAATACTCATTCGGGATGGCGGTGGCGACGATGCCGGGCGATGGCGCAGTGAAGAAGGTGCCGGTTGGGTTTTGGCCCTCCAGCGCGCGTTGGAACTGGCGGCATTCGGCGGCGACGGCGTCCGGGTCCAGGTATCGCAGCGCGCCCACGACTTTCGGCGGTGTCATGTTGGAGACGACGGGCTTGCCGTCAAAGATTGCCTCGCGGATGGGTGCGAAATCCGGGTGGTTGCGGATGTCCTTGAATACACCGCGATAGCCACCGGGGCCGAAACCGCTCATCCGGCGTTGCAGATAGAGGAAGAAGGCCTCCCGCGGCTGCTCACCATTGTTGACGAAGTCCAGGCCGGCCGCGATCTGTTGGCGGACATTGGCGCGGGTTGCATGCTCGCCCATCTCCGCGATCTGGGCTTCATCGACCGCCTGACCGCCGGCACGCTCGGCATAGAGCCGGGTCAGGTCCAAGGGGCGCGGCAGGCTGCCGGCGTGGGTGGTGAGAATGCGGCCATCGCTTTTTAACATCGGGTTGGTCCTGTGGGCGATTGTGAGGTTCGGTCCAGATAGTAACTGATCCTACGCCAGATGCCCAATCTCCCATCGGCGCTAACCTCGATGGTGCACCACCTGTAAAATTTGCGCGCGTATCGTAAAGACTGCCTTACAACAGGGTGTAAGGGCTGTGTGGTCAATCATTCGGTTCGTAGCTGTGTTTGATCAGAGTGGCGGAAATAATATTTGAAGATCAATATGTTACAAGATTATCTTGCTTCCCGAGCATACTACACGACTCTCATTTTTTGCGGTTTCAAAGCGTTCCAGCAGGC
>Ga0055584_100003929_pt1 | contig 14587 bp, 13 predicted proteins | sample OSDHelmetaG_FD_58716 | JGI IMG/M metagenome (GOLD analysis project Ga0055584, IMG submission 58716) | Pelagic marine sediment microbial communities from the LTER site Helgoland, North Sea, for post-phytoplankton bloom and carbon turnover... | ecosystem: Environmental > Aquatic > Marine >... | reverse complement strand
TGGCACCGCCAGTAAAACACCTGTAAAGCCAAACATAGAACCACCCGCTAGCAGGGAAAAAATAATCCATATCGGATGTAATCCAACCCTGCCACCAACCATTCTTGGAGTCAGGACATAACTTTCAGCTGTTTGTCCGATAAGGAAAACAGCAATGACAATGATAGTGGGAAGCCAATCGGAAAACTGTGATAAGGCGAGACCTGTACCGACCACTAGGCCAATGGCAGCCCCTACATATGGAATAAAAGCCAGTAAGCCGGTACTCATACCAACTAGCAGGCCAAAATCAAGCCCTGCTAGGGTCAGTCCAGAAGAGTAGAATATTGCTAACACCAAACAAACACTTGCCTGTCCACGAACAAAAGCAGCAATAGTATCATCAATCGCCGATAATTGTTCACGAAAGGTTTTGGCTGAACTGCGCGGTAGAAGTTCATCAAAGCGAGTAACGATTTTATCCCAATCTCGCAGAAGATAAAAGGCAACTAGCGGTGTAATGACAAGCAAGGATAACAGGTTAAAAAAGGCCAGACCACCACTCCAAACATCTTGTAAAAAACCACCAAGCCAGCCCAGAACATTTCCCGCATAGGAAGTGGCCCCTTGCAAATTGTCTATCTCACCACTTGAAAGCTGCTCATTTAATAGCTCTAGAAGAAATTGAGTTTGTTCAAGTAAGAATTCTACGAGGTCAGGAATACGCGAAAGCAAACCAATAACTTGCCCCTGAAGCAACGGGAACAAGAGAATTAGTATTGCGGCGGTAAGCCCCAAAAAAGTTAGAATGACTACGCCTGCAGAAAGTCCTCTGGACAAGCCAGCATCTTCTAGACGATCAGCAAGGGGATCAAAAAAATAGGCGACGGCCAAACCTGCTACGAAGGGTGCCAGCACCCCACTCAATAAATATAATAATAAAGCAAACAAAGCAAACCCGCTAAACCAGAAAGCAGCTATACGGTCACGGCTCATCTGTTGAATAATTTCTTTAGCCATTCAATATACCCCCCTCTCAAAAGTCATGGTGTCTTACTCTTGTCCAACAATTACTGTCAAATAAGATAAACCGGATATAAGCGTCGTTACCGCAACTATACCCATCATTGTCTCAAAGAACAGGCCTGCGTCCACATCAAGCCCTTTTGAACCCAAGACCAAAGCTGCTAGAATAATTTGTGCTACAGTGTTTACTTTACTAATAACTAAAGGCTTCATCTCAAGCTTCACGACCATAGTCTGATACAAAATCACCGCCCCAACAATCATCACATCACGAAATACAACCATAATAACTAGCCAGCTCTCAAGATGTCCCTGCACCCCCAAGGTAATATAAACACTGACTAGTAATGCCTTATCCGCTAAAGGGTCGAGATATTTACCAAACTCAGTCACTTGATCCCAACGCTTAGCAAGAAAACCATCTATAGCATCACTTACACCAGCGATAATAAATAATCCAAAAGCAGCAAGGAGGAAATTGTTAAGGATCAACCATACAGTAACAGGCACCGCCATTAACCGGCCCAAAGTGATCATATTGGGAATGTTCAGATTAAGATTTTTTACACTAAACAGCTGTATTATTTTTTCAACTCCAAATCCCAGCTATCCCCCTCCCGAGTAATTTTTAGGTCGGCTTGTTCCAGAGCCAAGGCAAGCTGTTCCGGTTCACCAATATAATGCAGGTTAACTCGTGCCTCATCTAATGATAAAATAACAAGATCGCTACGCTGGACAACTGCGACATCAGCGAGACGGCGGCGAACGTCAAGCCAGTCCTTAAGGCTACCAATTCTAATTTTAATAGCCACTACAGCCTGACGACCAAACTGCAAGATATTATCACGCTTCCAATTATCCTCGATATGACTAGTCAGCTCTAATGATGCTCTAGAAAGTAGACTGTCTAAATCTTCCGTATCGTTTGAGGCAAAGCTTCTGACCACAGTTTGTTCCTGCAAAACGCTGCCATACCGTGTTACGTAAACCTCAAGATCAGGCCGTCCACGGTCCATTTTCATAATTGCAAGTACAACCAACGTGTCACCTGCATCATAACGCTTGGCAATGGCCGACAATCGCTGATCGTCACCTGCAACTGTCTGCTCAGGCCCGATCATAGCAATATCCTGTAAATCTCCTTTGGGGAGAATAGCCGGTACCAAAGAAAATTTCTTTGGGCGCTCAGTCCAAGCATTGCGCCAGGGATTAGGATCATCCCACAACAGTAAAGAACCCGCAGCTTGGTATACGGGCAATATCAGAACCGGCTTCGACGTAGTTTCTGCAAAGGCTATTTGCTGATCTATCAAGAGACTGCGAACATCATCTGCCTTGAAACTGTAGTTCAGTGTCGCCAAATAGCGCACTGTCGAAGCCTTTTCCTTAGCAACTTCAAAATCACGAATAAAAGCTGATATTTCATTAGCGCTGAAATTAGGCAATCGGGGATGATCAACCCTGATCGTCAGGCGCTCAAGAAGCTCTCGGAACGCAACCCGCTCCCCAATAGCCAACGCTTGATCCCTAGCAGCAGCTGTGGAGACAGCGGTGACATCAACTTTGATACCATGCACATCAAAAATCTCTGCTTGTGCCGCCCAACTATTCCTAGTATCAGCGAAAAAAATTGAAGCGCTAAAAGTCGCAAACAGAAAAAAAGTGCTTGTTATTCTGCTCATCCATGGATCGGTCATTGCAAACAGTCCCAGATAAAGTATCTTCCACTTTCATAATTTAGACTGAAACCTAGCATAGTTGAAGCATGGAGGAAGCCATTAACGCACTAAGTTATAAAAATGCAGGCGTAGACATTGACGCTGGCGAGGCTTTGGTGGAAGCAATCAAACCACTAGCAAAGTCAACGAATCGCTCTGGCGTGACCTCAAGTCTTGGCGGATTTGGTGCTATGTTCGACTTAAAGCATGCAGGCTTCATAGATCCTGTACTAGTTGCTGGGACTGACGGAGTTGGCACCAAACTTAAAGTCGCTATCGAGGCGGGAAGGCATGACACGGTTGGCATTGATCTGGTCGCCATGTGCGTTAATGACCTTATAGTCCAAGGAGCAGAGCCTCTTTTCTTTCTAGATTATTTTGCTACAGCCAAGCTTGACATAACGGCAGGAACGGAAATAATTTCAGGCATTGCCGAAGGCTGCAGACGTGCTGGATGTGCCTTAATAGGAGGTGAAACTGCCGAAATGCCCGGCATGTATAGTAAGGGCGACTATGATCTAGCTGGTTTTTGTATTGGTGCAGTAGAGCGGGGAAAAATTCTCAGTGGCAATAATATTGGGGAAGGTGATGTTATTTTTGGACTGGCATCAAGTGGCCTTCACTCTAATGGGTTTTCCCTTGTCAGGCACGTTGTCGAAAAGATCGGAATTAGTTATTCTGATGATGCCCCCTTCCAACCGGGCACAACGCTCTCAGAAGCTTTGTTGGAACCAACTCACATTTATGTAAAAAGCACCCTTGCCGCCATTGCAGCAGGTGGCGTTCATGGCATGGCCCACATTACTGGTGGTGGCCTGTTGGAAAATATTCCGCGTGTGTTGCCCGAAGGCCTTGGTGCTGACCTAAATGCATCGGCTTGGAAATTGCCAGAAGTCTTTCAATGGCTCGCCAGGGCTGGTAAAATTGATCAAAGTGAATTGGCACGCACCTTCAACTGTGGCATTGGCATGGTAGTTATTGCGAATGAATCCCGTGCTGACCATCTATATCAAACACTAATGCAATATCGTGAGCAAGTAATGCCTATTGGTAAGATCGTTAAGCGCAAAGACAGTAGTGTAGTAATCTCAGACATAGAACACCAATGGCCAAATTAAAGCTTTGTGTTTTTATTTCTGGGCGAGGATCGAACTTACAATCCTTGATAGAGGCCTGTGCAGATGATGGCTACCCAGCCCAAATAGCCTTGGTGATTTCCAACAAAGCCGGTATTCAGGGACTTGAGCGAGCCAAGGCAGCAGGTATCCAGACCTATGTCATCAACATTAAGGATTTCAATAGTCCTAACAGTTTTGATATCTCAATGATTGAGGCGATAAAGTCTTTTAATGTGGATCTAATCTGCCTTGCTGGATACATGCGTATCCTTAGTGACAACTTTGTAGACCATTGGCATGACCGTATAGTTAATATTCACCCGTCCTTGCTACCCTCATTTAGAGGTCTGGACGTACAACAGAGAGCAATAGATGCTGGGGTGCAATTTTCTGGCTGCACTGTCCACTACGTGCGCCGAGATATGGACACAGGTCCTATTATCTTGCAAGCAGTTGTTCCAGTGCTGAACAATGATAATGCTTACACCCTAACAGAACGTATTCTCATACAGGAACACAGAATCTACCCTCTAGCCATCAAATTGATCGCCCAAGGCCGCACAACTATCAAAAATGAGCGGGTTTTAATAGATGGGGCAACTCATCCTGACAGCATATTAATTAATCCTGAGGTATAAAAACCTGTGGGCTTTCCAAATTTTTATACTGAAACTATTTATCCTACGATATCTGCGTCAGAGAAGAAGAAGCTTATCTCTTTGGTAGCATTTTCAGCACTATCTGAGCCATGTACTGAGTTTTCTTGAACGTTGAGTGCAAATTCCTTTCGCACTGTACCAACGTCTGCCTGAGCTGGATTAGTAGCCCCCATAATCTTACGATGGGCAGCAACTGCGTCGCTTCCTTCCAGAACTTGGGCCACAATGGGGCCAGAAATCATATAATCCACCAATTCGTTAAAAAATGAACGCTCATTATGAACCTCATAAAAAGACTCAGCCTGCTCTCGCGACAAACGAATACGGCGTTGAGCAATTATCCTTAAACCCGTTTCTTCAAACATGGCGTTTATCTTACCAGTAAGATTACGTTCCGTAGCGTCCGGTTTAATGATGGACAGGGTGCGTTCTATAGCCATTTTACCAAGACCTTTCCAAGAGTTATAAAAATTTAATAATGAGGCTGCGCCATATAAACCCATCTCACAAGGATAGCAATAGCCTGCACACAAACATCTATTCATTTTTTAAAGCCGGTTTCCTTGAGCTTTGCACCGTGCTAACAGAATGCACATGCTGCACATTAATGAACTTACCTACCGTATTGGTGGACGGATCCTGTTTAATCAAGCCTCAATTGCGCTGCCTGCCGGGCACAAGGCTGGACTGGTTGGTCGTAACGGCACTGGCAAAACAACGCTGTTCAAAATAATTATGGGTGAAGTGCATGCTGACGGAGGCTCCGTCAATATTCGTAAGCTGGCACGTATTGGCACTGTCGCTCAGGAAGCCCCAAGCGGAGCTATATCTCTTGTTAATGCTGTACTAGCTGCTGACAAAGAACGAGCCCAGTTGCTGGACGAAGCAGAGACTGCCACCAGTCCAGAACGCATCTCCAATATTCACACACGCTTGGCTGATATTGACGCCCACAGTGCCCCCGCCCGGGCAGGGGCGATCCTCTCAGGCTTAGGGTTTAGCGAAGAAGCGCAAGCCAGGTCATGCTCAGGCTTTTCTGGTGGCTGGCGCATGCGTGTCGCACTGGCCGCGGTACTTTTTTCTAAACCGGATCTGTTATTGTTAGATGAACCAACCAACCATCTTGACCTTGAAGCAACCCTGTGGCTCGAGAACTATTTGGCCAATTGGCGCGGCACATTGCTAGTCATCAGCCATGATCGCACACTTTTAAATACCTCAGTTGATCAGATCATTCACCTGCAGGAAGCTAAGCTGATTCGCTATACGGGCGGCTATGACCGTTTTGAAAAAACTAGGGCCGAACGTCTTGCCAATGAAACCAAAATGCGCACCAAGCAAATTGCCGCACAACGTCATATCCAGTCCTTCGTGGATCGTTTTCGGGCTCAGGCAAACAAAGCAAAACAAGCCCAAAGCCGCCTAAAGATGCTCGCGCGCATGCAGCCCATTGCATCAATGATGGAAGAACGCACCGTAGCTTTTGACTTTCCAAACCCCGAGGCTCTTCCACCACCTGTGATTTCAATGGAGGAGACTGAGGTTGGGTATGAAGAAGGAAATCCCATACTAAGCGGACTTGATCTGCGTATTGATATGGATGACCGTATTGGCCTTATCGGGGCTAATGGGAATGGCAAATCCACCTTGATTAAGCTACTCTCAGAGCGCCTAAAACCAATGACGGGAAAGCTTCGCAAATCATCAAAGCTTCGCATTGGCTACTTCGCTCAGCACCAGACTGATGAATTAAGTGTCTCCTCCACGGCCTATGAAATAATGGCAAGAAGACTTTTAGATCAGCCTGAATCCAAAATCCGGGGGCATCTCGGTCATTTTGGGTTTGGCAGTGACAAGGCTGATACACTGGTCGCTGATTTGTCTGGCGGCGAAAAAGCTAGGCTACTGTTCGCTTTAATGTGCCTTGATAAGCCCCATGTCTTGCTACTTGATGAGCCCACCAACCATCTCGATGTGGATTCACGCGAGTCATTGGTTCACGCCCTTAATGATTTTAGAGGCGCAGTAATCCTCGTCAGCCACGACCCCCACTTGATAGAGATGGTCTGCGACCGTCTCTGGCTAGTCGATGGTGGCAGTTGCGAGACTTGGGAAGGTGACCTCGATGAATACCGCACCCTGTTATTAGACAAGCAACGCTCAAATGCAAGATCACAGCGCTCATTAACAGAAAAAACCCCAAAGAGCCGCAAACAGGCACGACAAGAGAGGGCTGCAACCAGAGCCAAAACTGCCAACATTCGCAAAGTTGCACAAGAGGCAGAAAAGCTTGTTGAAAAACTTGAACAAAAAAAAGCAGACCTTGAAGCTCGCCTTGCTCTGCCAGAAGTCTACGAAGGACCAACGCAGGCTCTCAAAGAACTCCAACTTAAAGTAGGCGATGTTAAATTCAACCTTGCCGAAGCTGAAGATACTTGGCTAAAGGCTCAGGCAGAAATAGAAAACTTTAAAACAGACCATTCGTAAAAATATCACCAAATGGAAAAACACACATTTTTACTAGTAAAAGAAATTTAGCCTGTGGCCATTTCCACCCATCCACCACGATCAGTTTGTTTCAAATACTTGAGAGTATGACCGGCATTTTTGTAGGATTGCCAGCCTTCCCTCGCTCTAGCTAGCTGGGCTGGATTATTACCATCAAACATCTCAAAACAACGCTCAAAGGCTCCAATATCAGTACTGCAAGCACCGCCACCAAGAAACAAAAATGTCGCCCCATTAGGATTTTCATCAAGGGATGTCAGCCATATTGGTTGATGCTCACCTCGACCGTCCGTAGTGGTGCCATGAGGTAACCATGCGCCCTGGTGATAGCTCCACAGGTGAGAGCTTAACTGTTCAGCAAGGGCACTGGAGCCGACCTTAACTAATGCGCGTTTGCCTATTTCCAGTGTCTTTTCCAATAGCAGGGGCAAGGCTTCCTCAAAACGAAACTTTTGCAAATGATAAAAAGATATATCAGTCATAAGTCATTGCAAATCTTATTTCTCGTAGTTATCCGCAACGAGGCGATCGAGCAAGCGAACTCCAAAAGCCGTGCCACCTTTGGGTACGATTGACGTCGTCTTGTTTGACCAAGTCACCCCAGCGATGTCCAGATGCGCCCAAGGTGTCTTATCAACAAAGCGCTTGAGGAATTGTGCCGCAGTGATTGAACCAGCACCCCGACCTCCAGAAATATTTTTCATATCAGCAGCGTCACAATCAATCATTTTATCGTAGCTGTCTCCCATGGGCATACGCCAGACACTTTCACCAACAGCCTCACCGGCTTCTCTCAGTTGTTCTGACAGTTTGTCATCATTGGAGAACAGCCCAGCCTTCTCATTACCTAGGCTAATTATGATGGCTCCGGTAAGGGTAGCAAGATCAACCATGAATTTAGGCTTAAAGCGACCCTTTGTATACCAAAGTGCATCAGCTAGCACGAGGCGACCCTCTGCATCAGTGTTAAGCACCTCGATGGTTTGCCCAGACATGGAGGTGACAATGTCACCTGGGCGTTGGGCCGAACCTGACGGCATGTTTTCTACAAGGCCAACAACACCAACCACATTGGCATTGGCCTTACGTCCAGCCAAAGCCTTCATCAGGCCTATAACCACGCCAGAACCACCCATATCCCATTTCATATCTTCCATTCCGCCGGAGGGTTTAATGGAGATGCCACCTGTATCGAAGGTCACACCCTTGCCGACAAAGGCGACCGGAGATTCGTTCTTACCCTTACCTTTTTTGCCGTTCCATTGCATGATGACCATCTTGGATTCGCGCACGCTGCCTTGACCAACACCCAAAAGAGCACCCATGCCAAGCTTATGCATTTGCGCCTCACCTAAGACTTCAACCTTTACGCCAAGTTTGGTCAAAGACTGGGCCTGCTTAGCAAGTGTTTCCGGGTAGAGTACATTAGCTGGTTCAGAGACCAAATCACGAGTGAGGAAGACACCATCAGCGACCTTATTTTTAGGACTAAAGGCGCTACGCGCCCTCGCTGAACCCTTGCAGATAATTTTTAAATTTTTCAGACTCGGCTTAGCCTCCACTTTTTCCCTAGTCCGATACTTATCAAAGCGGTAGGAACGCAGCCGGGCACCAAAGGCAATTTCTGCAGCCATTTCATCGGGCTGCATCTTACAATTCTCAATAGGGTCAATAAGCACCTGAACTGTAGCATGTCCCTTTGTAGAAAGTGCCCCATAAAGCTCCCCGCCCAAGTGCTGGAGTGCACTTGCATCAAGAGACGCTGGTTTACCTAAGCCAACAAGCAGGATTCGGTCAAGCCTTGTCCCTCCCGGCGCCAACAGTGCTAGGCTTTGCCCATTTGAACCTTTGAAGCGGCTCGCCTTCATGGCACGCATCAAGCCCCCACTCATTTCCTCATTTAGGGCCTTAGCGCTGCCGCCAAGTTTACGTCCATCAAGAACACCAACGACAACAACACCCTTCTTGGGCATCTCGGGGTTAGCAAATGTAATTTTCATAGAACTTATGTCCTTATCTTTATTTATAAATCTTTGATGGAGGCGAGGCGGTTTTCCCAAATTTCCAGATCATCTGGGTCGGCATCCACATCGTTTTCTTTGATCATTTTTTTATGTATGGAGATTTGCTCGTTAATGCTGGCCCTGACTTCTATAAGATGTTCAGCTGATATGTCATTGATCGTCACTTTTCCATCAAACAGCATGTCTGCACGATCCATCATGGACAACTTTTCAACCTTGGCTTCCACATCGCGCCATTGCTGATACCATGAATCATAAATTGCGGACTCGCCCTCAAATCCAGCTTCTTCCAAATGTTCGTCAAGGGTGCCCATGATTGTCAAAAACTCATGAACTGTCAGTTGTAGATTACTCACTATTTTATCCCTTCAAATTGACCTAGCCTATGAATGTAACAAGGACGGTAACAAAATAAAGTATTTAGTTATCAATGATCCGAAATTTCATTAATTTTTAAAATCTTTTTATCTGAGCTAATTAACCAGGCAATACCGCCGGGCAAGCCAGTTACAAGCCCGATCAAGCCGAACATAATAGACAGGGCCAAGGCACCTTCGCCAGGAACGTTAACAAGAGCAAAGGCAGTAACCATAGCTTGTTCACGCACACCCCATCCGGCGATTGATATAGGCAAAGTCATCACCAACAGCACCGGAGGCATTAGCACCATGCAGTCAAGCCATGTAATTTCCAGCCCAATAGACCCCCCCAGCAAAAAAACCATTAGAGCGATGTTAACGTGCCCCATAAGCGACCAGCTAAGGGCCTTGAATGCATTTACAGGAGATAGAAAAACCCGTCGAGTATCTGACGCCAGAAGTGCTAGTCCATGCACAAAACTCCAATGAGAGTATTTTGAGGGTAATCTATCCAAATACATTAGTACGATCACACTGGCTACGCCGGAGACACAAAGCACACTTAGCGTGGGTATTATCCATGCTGCATCTTCTGACTCAACGCGATTGACAAAAAATGGCGTGGCAAGAACCACCAAGATAATCAGACCTAGAACTGTCGCCACCCGCTCGAGCATTACACCATTAATAGAACAGTGCAGTGACAATCCTTCTTTATAAGCACGATAAATACGCACAGCATCGCCACCAACAGCTGACGGGAGGGCCTGGTTAAAGAAAATACCAATAAAATAAAGCATGAAGCAGTTAGAAACGGACAGAACACCATCAATGGCCCCAAGCACAGCGCGCCAACGCACCACACAAATTCCCACTTGAAGAACAGCCAAACCCATAACCAAAGCTAGAATTTGCAAATCCGCATCCAATATGCGAACGCTCGCCGCCCCAAGATCAACACCATCGATCAAAAACCAGATCAGAGCACCTGAAACCAGAAACTTCAGGGCCAGGATGATATTATTTTTTCTCATTTTAATTATCGCCAATAGGTAATTAGAAGTTTGGTTTAACAGCATCTTTAAGAGCTGTCATTGTTTGAGGGTTACCCGTTGGCGCTTTGCACCCCAAACGCCTGGTGGTCCGTCAAAAAAACCGGCAACGGCAGTACCACATTTTTGGCAATGTCCATTCTCACTTAAGCTCCAAGTGGAAAGCTGATGCCAGTTTCTACCAATTAGTATTTCACCACAATTGTGGCAGTAAGTGCTCTCCCCCTTGAAGTCATGAACATTACCCGTATAGGCATAGCGCACTCCATTTTTTAGGGCGATGTTGCGGGCTAAAATAAGTGTCAAATGGGGTGTTGCTGGAGCATCCATCATTTTCCATTCGGGATGAAAGGCAGTAAAATGCATGGGCACGTCTGTACCAAGATTTTCAACTACCCACTGTGTCATCTCCTCAAGCTCACTCTCAGAATCGTTCTCGCCTGGTATAAGTAGAGTAGTAATTTCAAACCACACATCTGTCTCATGTTTTAAGTATTTTAGGGTCTCCAATACCGGGGTCAGTTCACTTGAACACAGGCGCTTGTAGAAATCCTCCGTGAAAGCCTTAAGGTCAACATTAGCGGCATCTATATATTTAAAAAATTCTTGGCGCGGTTCACTACAAATATAACCCGCCGTCACCGCCACTGTTTTAAGCCCAACGTCACGGCAGGCCTTTGCTACATCGACTGCATACTCAAGAAAAATAATTGGGTCATTGTAAGTGAAGGCGACAGACTTGCATCCAGCTATTAATGCACTTTGGGCAATCATTTTGGGCGTAGCAAGTTCTTGCAGTTTGTCAAACTCACGAGATTTTGAAATGTCCCAGTTTTGGCAGAACTTGCATGTAAGATTACAACCTGCCGTACCGAAGGAGAGCACTGGGGTTCCGGGCAAAAAATGATTCAAGGGTTTTTTCTCAATAGGATCAATGCAAAAGCCGCTAGAACGCCCGTATGTAGTTAAAACAATCTCACCACCCAAACGTGCCCTAACAAAGCAAAGACCGCGCTGGCCATCGTGAAGCTTGCAATAACGTGGGCAAAGATCACACTGCACCCGGCCATCATTCAATGTATGCCAATAGCGACCGTTGAGAGCCACCGCAAAAACACTATCTGGGTTAGTTGGTTCCATACTCAATGAAATAAGCCCGATGGTGTGCAGCGTCAATGCTTCACCCTTTACTTCACTCTAGTGTGGGATTAATTAATCTTTATGAGTTTAATAAGACAAACCGCAGTTGCCGGGACCTTTTATCCAAGCGAACCAAGAAAGCTAAGCGCTATGATTAAGCACTTTTTTGAAGATGCTAATGCTCGGATTCCTAGCAACGACCATGCACCAAAGGCGATCATCGCACCACATGCTGGCTACGTTTACTCAGGTGCTAACGCCGCCCTTGCCTATGCAAGGCTGAAGCCGGCCGCCAAAACCATCAAGCGTGTGGTCCTACTTGGCCCGAGCCACAAGGTTTCTCTCAAGGGTGTGGCATTAAGCAGTGCAAATGCCTTTGCAACGCCACTAGGTGAAATTCCCATCGACTATAACGGGGCGCAGCAGATCATCGACTTGCCTCAAGTCCAAGTGTCCGATAAATGCCACGCCGAAGAATACTCACTTGAAGTTCAATTACCCTTCCTTCAGGTAGTGCTTGACCAATTCAAGGTGTTGCCCGTAGTTGTTGGAGACTGCCCCCCATTTCAGATTGCTGAAATTCTTGATATCCTTTGGGGCGGGTCAGAAACCTTGATCGTAATCTCATCGGACTTGAGCCATTTCATGGATTACAACTCAGCCCGTGACCTTGATGATGTTACCGCGCACGCTATCGAGACCATGTCACCCGAGAATATCAACGACAATCAGGCATGTGGACGCCACCCGCTTAAGGGTTTTCTGGCACTCGCCAAGCAGCGAAACCTTCATGTTAAAACATTAGAATTATGCAATTCAGGTGATACGACCGGAAACAAGGCTAAAGTTGTTGGTTACGGTTCCTGGGCATTTTTCGAACAGGTTGATTTTGAAGCCAAAACTCATGCCCTTATGAATGAACATGGTAAAACCCTGCTGAAGTTGGCAGCTCAGAGTATCCAGCATGGCCTTACTACTGAACTGCCTTTGGCATTCAACCCGGCCAAATATCCAAAAGCTCTTGACGCGCCTGGTGCCAGTTTTGTAACCCTGAGGCTGAAGGGCCAGTTGCGCGGTTGTATTGGCTCGTTTCAGCATCAGCGCCCTCTGGCCGAAGATGTGGCTAAAAATGCTTTTGCCTCAGCCTTTTGCGATCATCGGTTCGAGCCCTTAAGGTCGGAGGAACTGGCCGATTTGGAGCTTTCAATTTCTATTTTAAGTCCTCTAATACCCATGGATGTAAGGGATGAAAAAGACCTAATTTCACAATTGCGCCAAAAAGTTGACGGGTTGATTATTGAAGACATGGGTAAGCGTGCTCTGTTTCTGCCTTCGGTATGGAGCCAATTTCCAAAGCCTGAAGATTTTCTCGGCCACCTGAAAGCCAAGGCGACAATGACCTCAAGGCAGTGGTCGCACAACTTTAAAGCATCACGATTTATCACGACTGAAATATTTGCTAATGGTCAGGATGCTGTCGCTCTTTGGACTCAAACAAAATAATTTTGATAGAAAAAACTAAACTTTTCAGAGGAGTAATATTTTGACACTGAATATAACCATCAGCATGATGGAACAGGTAGGTGACCTTGCCAAAAGCGCCGGCAAAGAAATCATGAAAGTCTATAATACTGACTTCAACGTCGAAACCAAAGCTGATAATTCTCCAGTCACTGAAGCGGACAGAGTAGCAGAGGCCCATATTATCAGCGGCATCCGTGAAGGCATCACCGCAAGCTATCCAATCATCGGGGAAGAGGCCTACACTACCGGAAAGTCACCTGAAACAGGCGGCGGTCCATTTTGGCTTGTCGATGCCCTAGACGGCACCAGTAGCTTCGTCTCAAGAAATGACCAATTTACTGTCAACATTGCTCTGATTGATGCGGGCAGGCCAGTGCTTGGTGTAATCCACGCACCGGCTTTGGGAGATACCTACTGGGGTGGGCCAAGCGGCGCCTTTGCAGAATACTCAGGTAAAGCAGCGAAAACCATCTCATGCCGCAGGCCTGATGATGAAGGTCTTGTAGTCATAGCAAGCCTCAACCATAGATCACCTGAACTGGAAGAATTCATTGCAAAACTGAAGGTCACAAGCTCAATGAGCATTGGAAGCTCACTGAAGTTTTGCCTCGTAGCCAATGGAAGTTCGGATATTTACCCACGCCTAGGCCGCACCATGGAATGGGATATTGCCGCCGGTCATGCCATTATCAACGCTGCAGGAGGCAGTGTGAAGAAAATGGACGGCAGCACAATGACTTATGCTAAAAAAGGTTTAGAGAACCCTGATTTTATCGTTCGTGGACTAGAAGGTTAAGCAAAACAAACTTTTTGGGTCTTGAAGGTAATTTTCTACATGTACGTGACTTTTCAGTTTACACCTTAAGACTTACAATTTAACTAGCCTTTAATCAATCCGGAGACTGTGGTTAATAACTATAGTAGCTGTCGATCTTACAAAAAGTAGAGAGAGTAAGTTGCCGTTAGCCCAAATGATGGCTATTTTTATAAACTGGTTTAATATTCATAAAAGGCAGCCTTTTTGAAAGAACAATTCCAAAATAATATTTTAAAATGTGCCAGCATTGATCATCTGACCAAAGCAGCGCAGACTATTCAAGCAGGTGGCCTCGTCGCTTTTCCTACTGAGACAGTTTATGGGCTCGGCGCTGACGCTACAAATGATGATGCTGTGGCCTGCATTTTTGACGTTAAAGGACGGCCTTACTTCAACCCGCTAATTATTCATTTTTCCAATCAGGTTTCGCTTTCTGCCACAGTAGTGTTTAACGAACAGGCAAAAAAACTAGCCCGAGCTTTCTGGCCTGGTGCACTAACCCTTGTGCTGCCACGAAAAAGTGATTGCTCAATTTCACTTTTGGCAAGCGCAGGCCTGGATACATTAGCCGTTCGTATTCCCAATCATCCACTTGCACAGGCCCTGATAACAGCCGCGAACACCCCAATCGCAGCCCCAAGCGCAAACTGTTCAGGAGAGATC
>Ga0055584_100003927_pt1 | contig 14588 bp, 18 predicted proteins | sample OSDHelmetaG_FD_58716 | JGI IMG/M metagenome (GOLD analysis project Ga0055584, IMG submission 58716) | Pelagic marine sediment microbial communities from the LTER site Helgoland, North Sea, for post-phytoplankton bloom and carbon turnover... | ecosystem: Environmental > Aquatic > Marine >... | reverse complement strand
CGGATGACGACGTGATCAATCCATTTGTGCATGATGGCGCTTCCTTCTGTTGGTTTCCGTTGCCATCATGCTATGCCAAGCCATCACAGCAACGCCAGCGCCGATTTTCCGGGCGTCATTGGAAAGTGTTCGACAATGAAGCGCGTGGCTGATGCCTCGGATCAACTCAAGGGCATTCTTTGCCTCATAGCCTCGGGTGCCGCCTTTGGCTCTTCGGATGCGATTTCGAAGATCCTGACGGACACCTATCCCACAGGCGAGATCCTGTTTTTCAACGCGATCTGCATCGTTTCTGCGACATTGGTGGGCATGCGCGTGCGGCATGGGCGGATACGGGTACAGGTGAATGATTGGCCGCGGCAGCTGATCCGCGGCTCAATCTTTGTCATTAACTCGTTCATCTTCATAACGGTTCTGGCGTATTTGCCGTTAGCCGACCTGATTGCGGTGCTGTTCCTCTCCCCAGTCCTGGTGACGCTGATGGCGCCCTATATGCTGGGGGAGAAAGTTGGGTGGCGTCGCTACACCGCCGTCGCCGTTGGCTTTTGCGGCACGCTGCTGATCGTCAACCCGACCGGTGAATACGAAGACCTTTGGCCGATGTTGCTGGCGCTGATCGTGCCGATCCTTGGCAGCTTTCGTGATATCATTACCCGCCAGCTATCGCGCACCGACACGCCGGATACGATGATGGTCGTGACGACAACCTGCCTTCTGATCGCCAGCGCCTTAACCTTGCCGTTTAACTGGGTCACACCGGACCTCAAAGGTCTTGCCATGCTGGCGGTGGCCGGATTGTTGCTGGGCCTGGGCATGTACCTACAAGTCTACGCCTTCGTGCTGGGGGAGGCCGCGGTGGTCGCGCCGTTCCGCTATTTCATCCTGCTATGGGCGGTTTTCTATGGATACGTGCTGTTCGGGGACGTGCCGGGCCTCAACACGCTGGCCGGTGCTGTGATTATCATTGCCTCAGGCCTTTACATCTTCTTCCGGGAGGTTCGTCATAAGGGCAGCCTGCCCGCCAAACCGTAGTCCCGCCTTTATGACCAGCGGCCCCACCGCCTCCGCCCAGATGAAGGGTATCCTGTTCATCGTTGCTTCGAATGGTATTTTTGGCCTGACGGACGCGCTGTCCAAAGTGCTGACCGGCGACTATCCGCCGGGTGAGATCCTGTTTTTCCGCTCTGTGTTTGTATTCGTCTCCATTATCGTCATGGTGATGATCCAGGGCGGATGGCGAAAGGTGCGCATCGTCAATTGGCGGCTGCAATGGGCTAGGGGTGTGTTGCTGGCCGTGACCTCCTACATCTTCGTCACCGCTCTAAAGCACCTGCCGTTGGCAGACCTGACGGCGATGATGTTCATCTCGCCGCTCGTCCTGACAGCGCTAGCGCCATATTTTTTGGGGGAGAAAGTCGGTTGGCGACGGTGGACGGCGGTCGGTATCGGCTTTGCCGGCTCCATGCTGATCATACGGCCCAGCGGAGACGTTGCGCTCTGGCCTCTGCTGCTGGCCTGCACGATCCCGCTGACCATGAGCGTTCGCGATATCATCACCCGTCGGCTATCCGCCACTGACACGGCTGTTGGCATGATGATCGTCTCAACCCTGTGCGTTATGGGTGGCGGGTTGGCGAGCCTGCCGTTTGGCTGGGTCATGCCGACGTGGGAGGGCTTCGGCCTGTTCGCGCTGACTGGAGGCCTTCAGGGCATTGCGCAATTCCTCTTGGTCTACGCCTTCATTTACGGTGAGGCGGTGGTCGTAGCTCCGTTCCGCTACTTCCTACTGCTATGGGCGACGCTCTACGGCTGGCTGTTCTTTGATGACATCCCGCGCATGGAGACCGCCATCGGCGCTAGCATCGTTTGTGCAGCCGGCCTCTATATCTTTTACCGCGAGGTGCGGCATGGCCGGGGCTGAGAGCGTAAGCGGCGGGCAGAACCAGTTGCGTGGCATTTTGTTTATGCTGTCATCCGGCGCAATCTTTTCGTTTACCGACGTGCTGACCAAAGTGCTGGCTGGGGGTTATCCGCCCGGCCAGATCCTCTGTTTGCGGACGATATTCGTCCTGATATCGATTGCAGTCATGGTGCGGTTGCGTGGCGGCTTGGCCTCAGTCAAGATCGTCAATTGGCGCGGGCAATTGCTGCGCGGACTGTTGATGGCCGGCACGTCGCTGACGTTCCTTCTGGCGCTCAAAGACGCGCCGCTGGCTGATCTGTTCGCCTTGCTGTTCCTCTCCCCTTTGATCCTGACCATGCTCGCACCCTACTTCTTGGGAGAGCGGGTAGGCTGGCGGCGGCGGGCGGCGGCGATTGTTGGGTTTTGCGGCACACTTCTGATCTTGCGGCCAACCGGTGAGGTGCCGTTTTCGGCCCTGCTGCTGGGTTTGGCCGTGCCGTTTATCCTCAGCGCCAGCGATATCGTAACCCGCCGCATCACGCGAACGGAGACGGCCAACAGCGTGATGTTGTTCACCAATTTCGTCATGGCTGGCGTTGGTATCTGCCTGCTGCCGCTGGGCTGGACCACCCCGGATTGGTACGGAATTGCGGTGTTTGCGGGCGTCGGCACGTTGCAGGGCGTGGCGCAGTATTTCTTGTTCTACGCCTTCAAGTATGGTGAGGCCGTGGTCATTACGCCTTTCCGCTATGTCATGCTGATCTGGGTAACCTTGTTCGCCTACCTCATGTTCGGTGAGATACCGCGTGTTGAGACCATTGCCGGCGCGTCCATTGTCGTCGGCGCGGGCTTATACATCTTCCATCGGGAGGCTCGGCATGGCCGGAGTTAGCGGCCTCGCAGGATCGACTAAGGGCATTTTGTGCATCCTGGGATCTGGCGCAATTTTCTCGTTCACCGACGCCGTCTCCAAAGTGATGATGGATGACTACCCGGTGGGGGAGGTGATCTTCTTCCGCTCGATGTTCGTCCTGATATTTGCCATTGGCGCGATCCAGTTCCGCGGCGGTTGGCGAGAGCTGAAAGTGGTCGACTGGCGCCGGCAAGCCGCCCGGGGTGTCAACATCGCGATCACCGGCATGTGCTTCATGTTCGCGCTAAAGCGTGTGCCGTTGGCCGACATGACGGCCATGGTATTCCTCGGCCCCCTGATCCTAACCGCGCTCGCGCCTTATTTTTTGGGCGAGAAAGTGGGGTGGCGACGCTGGACTGCTGTGGTGATCGGCTTTGGCGGTGTCGTGTTCATCGTCGACCCCAGCGGGGGAGGGCCGCTTTGGCCGCTGTTGCTTGCTGCCTGCGTGCCGTTCCTAACCAGCACCCGCGATATCCTGACCCGCAAGCTGGGCAAGACCGACTCGGCTAACGCGACCGTATTGATCTCAACGATTTGCACCGTGGTTGCTGGTGCAGCGCTGCTGAGCCTTGGCTGGGTGACGCCAGATCTCTACGGCATGGCTTTGTTTGCGCTGACAGGCACCCTGCAAGGCGTCGCGCAATTCATGACCGTCTACGCCTTCGTTTACGGCGAAGCGGTGGTGGTAACGCCGTTCCGCTATTTCATGATCATCTGGGCAACAATGTACGGCTATCTCTTCTTCGCCCACATCCCCCGTACCGAGACATTCATCGGCGCGGCCATTGTGAGTGCGTCTGGGCTGTATATTTTTTACCGGGAGACACGGCTGAAGGGCGGACGGTGAGCCGGGTTCACATCGTTCTCACCGAAGCGTGCTGAGCTGCGAGGACATGTGAGCAGCAACTGTGATTTTGTGTGCGATATAGGAGTCTACCGAGTGACTGCACTGAGGAGAAACTCTGATGCGCCTGATCATATTAATTGGATTACTGGGCCTGACCGCTGCCTGTTCACAAACCTTGAACACGACGACTGCGCGCGGCCATTCCAGCTTTGATGCCCCAAGCGATTGCAACAATATTCACAAGCGTGGACATCCAGATTATCACAATGCCTGTAATCGGGAGCCGTAACGCGGGCTAAAAGTGCGTATATCCGCTGGTTAGCATAGGCAGGGCGTCGCCGTTTGGCAGCGTGACAACGACCTCCGTGCCGGCGATCGTGTGGCCAATGCGGCACAACGGAGTCCGGGTGGCTTCAGCCATTGCCGCAAGTTGTTGAGCTGCCAACGGTGGGGCCGTGAAGATTACCTCGTAGTCGTCACCGCCTGTTAACAAGCGAGGCAGCCACTCTGCGTCTCGCTCTGTCATCAACCGCCCGGCATCAGACAACGGCACAGACGCTGCCTCGATCGCCATTCCCAATGCGCTTGCCGATGCGATATGGCCGAGGTCCGCGATGAGGCCATCGGAGACATCAGCTGAGGCGGTGGCCAGGCCGGACTCTGCTAGAGCCACGCCAAATGCAATTCGCGGTTGAGGCAGGCGGAATTTTTGCTCTGCCGCTGCTGCGATTCCTGTCGGTAAGCTCAAATCATGGCCTTTGGCGATAGCCAGACCCAACGCGCCGTCGCCGATCCAACCGGTCACCCAAATCTCATCGCCAATCTGTGCGCCGCCGCGACGGAGCGCTTTTGCATGAGGCACAGTGCCAAAAGCCGTGACGCTGATTGTGAGTGGTCCTGGCGAGCGCACCGTGTCACCGCCGAGCAATGACCAGTTGAACGCAGCCTGATTGGCCCGCAATCCTGCTGCGAAGCTAGCCATCCAAGCGTCGTCTACCACAGACGGCAACGCCAGTGTCAGTTGATAGCCCAGCGGCTTGGCGCCCTTAGCGGCCAAGTCAGACAGGTTAACCCGCAAGACCCGCTCAGCGATGAGTGCTGGATTTTCGGTTTCCAGAAAATGCACGCCGGAAACGACAGCGTCGGTGTTGATTACCAGATCGCCGTCGAACGACCCTGCGGCCAGTATTGCCACATCATCCCGCAAGCCATCGGCACCCTTGTGGGTTGCCAGTGGCGCCAGATGGCGGGCAATCAGGCCGAATTCGTCAAGAATCGGCGGGGGCGGTGAAGTCATTCGGGCGCATTCCGTGGGCGAGCCGATCCAGCACGGCGTTAACCAGCGAGCGCTCGCCTTTGTCAAAGAAGGCAGCGGCTATGTCGGTATACTCGTCGATGGTGGCGCGAGGCGGTACGTCAGTGAGCGCCTGCAACTCATAAGCACCGGCGATCAGGATCGCCTGCAAGACAAACTCCAGTCGGCCAAATTGGCGCTTCTCCAGTGCCTCTTGCACCAGCAACGTCAGCGTCTCAGCCTCTGCGGCAATGCCAACAGCCAGGCGGCGGAAGAAGTCCACATCGGCATCCAAGGCAAGGCCGTCGATGTTTTCACCCAGGCGATGCTCCTCAAATTGCTCAGCCACTTCCGAGATTTTCATCCGGGTCATGGCAGATTGGTAGAGCACCTGGATTGCGGCAACGCGCGCCAAACGGCGGCGGCCTTCCAGTGGGCGCGCGTCAGTGGCTTCGCCTTCTGGTTCTGCACCAGGAGCGAAGGCTTGGATCAGGTCACGATCGCGCATGGCGGGGTAATTATGCCTATTCGGTTAAAAAGCGACGGGCCAGCTTCAAGTTCATCATGCAGGCCTTGGCTGCTTCGCCGCCCTTATCCTTCTGCATCGGATCGGCGCGGACGAGCGCTTGTGCCTCGTTCTCAACGGTCAACAGGCCGAAGCCGATGACCAAGCCGCCGTCTGTCGCCAGGTTCTGGCAGGCTCGTGAAACCTCGTTGCAGATGTGGTCGTAGTGTGAAGTCTCGCCCCGGATGACGCAGCCTAGCGCGATATAGCCGTCATAGCTGCCGGCTTCGTGTGCGGTCGCGATAGCAAATGGCAGCTCGAACGCACCGGCAACCTCAACCACTTCATGGGTTGCGCCCTCAATGGTCAGGTGGCGGATCGCGCCTTCAACCATCTGGTCGGTGATGTGCTTGTAGTAGGGGGCGACGACAAGCAGGATGCGAGGGGATTCAGTCATGGTTCTATTTCGCCTCTCGGGGCACAGCACGCGTTTCGACGACTTTTAGGCCATAACCCTCCAGCCCGACAATGTGGCGTTCCGTGTTCGACAGCAAAATCATTTCGCTGACGCCCAGATCCTGGAGAATTTGCGCACCGATGCCGTAGTCGCGCAGGAAGCGCCCTCCGTGATCGACCTTTTCCGTCAACTCGTCCTTGAGCCGTTCGGACAGAACGGTGGAGCGTGTTTCTCGGATGACGACGATCACACCGCGACCTTCTTCGCCGATCAATTCCATCGCCCGTTGCAGTGCGCCGCCGCGGCTGCGGTGCTGGTCACCCAGCAAATCTTCTAACAGGTTCATGGAGTGCATGCGCACCAGAACCGGCTCACCCGTCGTAATGTCCCCTTTGACCAGCGCCAGATGCTCTGCGTATTCGATAGTGGTGCCGTAGACGATCATGCGGAACTCGCCGCCATAGCGTGAGTTCAGCTCGTTCTCGATCATCCGCTTGACGGTGCGGTCGTGGCGCTGGCGGTAGCCAATCAGGTCGGCAATCGCACCAATTTTCAGGTTGTGAAACTGCGCGAACGGGATCAGGTCCGTCAGGCGGGCCATGGTGCCGTCATCATTCATGATCTCGCAGATCACGCCCGATGGATTCAGTCCAGCGAGGCGGGAGATATCGACGGCAGCTTCTGTATGGCCAGCCCGCACCAGCACGCCGCCTTCGCGCGCTTCCAGTGGAAACACGTGGCCGGGGGTGGAGATGTCGTCCTTGCCTTTGGTAGGATCGATTGCGACGGCGATCGACCGTGCCCGGTCACCAGCGGAAATGCCGGTGGTAACGCCCTCCGCCGCTTCTATCGAGACAGTAAAAGCCGTCGATTGGCGCTGGCGGTTGTCGCGCGGCATTAGCGGCAGGTCGAGTTCGGCGACGCGCTGTTTGGTCAGGGACAGGCAGATCAGGCCGCGGCCGTTCTTAGCCATGAAGTTGATCGCGTCCGGGGTCGCCATCTGGGCTGGAATAACCAGATCGCCCTCGTTCTCGCGATCCTCGTCATCGACCAGGATGAACATCCGGCCATTGCGGGCTTCCTCAATAATTTCCTCAATAGGTGAGAGGAAGGTGAGATCGGCCTCGGTGCGGGGCTTCCCGTCATCATCGAGTGCCTGGGCCATGGCCTGGGAGGAAGTGGATTTCATGGTGTCGTTACCGTTGCTCACGAGAGACCTCGGGTTTCCGTTAGTCTGGCAACGTAGCGCGCCAGCATATCGATTTCTACGTTCACACGCGTGCCTAGATCACTCGCGCCGAACGTGGTGTTGTTCAAGGTGTGCTGAATCAGGTTGACGCCGAAGCGATTACCCTCGACCTCGTTCACTGTCAGCGACACGCCGTTCAGGGCAACTGAGCCCTTTTCTGCAATATAGCGGGCGATATCCATCGGCACCTCAAATGTGAAGCGCACGCTATCGCCCTCTGCCTGGCGCGCGACGATCTGGCCAACGCCATCCACATGGCCGGAGACGATGTGGCCGCCCAGCTCATCCCCGACTTTCATCGCGCGCTCCAGGTTGATAGGCGTACCCTCACGCCAATCGCCGAGCGTGGTGCAGGCCAGCGTTTCCGCAGAAGCCTCAACCGCGAACCAGCCGGGGCCTTTATCGACGACCGTCAGGCAGGCGCCGCTATGGGAGATGGAGGCACCCATATCGATGGTCGCAGTGTCATAGACTGTTTCGATGATCAGGCGCGTGTCGCCACGCTGCTCAATAGAGCGAACGCGGCCAATATCGGTGACGATGCCGGTAAACATGCAGATAAACTCGAGCAGGTGGTTAGATGTGTTCCTAGGTCTCTAGCATATCGCTGCCGGATTGTCGTAACTCTTTGCCCTCCAGCGTGCATAGCGGCTATGCGCTGGGCACAGGCTAAACAGTCTGTGTCATGCTTCAAATTCAAGATCGGCGGGCGAGATCAGAACCCCGAATTGCTCGCACCAGATCACCACACTCGGAAATTGCTGCAGATCGATGCCCTGTGGGATGGGATAGCGCTGACTGCCTTCGAAGGCGCGAAGGCGGCCGAGGTCGATAAACATCGTATTGGGCACGTCACCATTGCCGCGCACCTCTGCCTTCGGCACGAGGTAGACATGGTAATTCGGGCCGGGACCCACCTTAAAGTCGCCCTCTAGAAACACCGTGTTCTCATACATCGTTACCCCGCCGGAACCGTAGTGAACTGGGTCGGAGGGGTTGGCGTGAATGAAGGTGCCGCGCGCGACGACGCGGGTCTGTTCCGTTTCGGTCAGCATCTCGGCCGCTGGCGGCGGAGGAAAGACATAAGGGAAGGCAAAGAAGCCTATTGCGACACCGAAGGCTGTGCCGAGAATGCCGCCAAGAAAGAAAATTAACAACGATCGCAACATGGTAGACGTCCTATAATGGGCTGGCTTTAGCGGGCTTGAGGCGGGCGCTCGTAGATCTCCAGGAGGTCAACGCTGACCGCGCGCGTTTCGGTGCGGTTGAAACGCTTGATATCGACAATGTGCTCAATGCTCAGGCTGCCGACACCGCCTAGTCCATCCGCGCCGATCAGGCTCGGCGCGCGGAACCATGCGATGCGGTCGACTAGGTCTGCTTGCAGAAGTGAGGCAGCGAGTTCGCCACCGCCCTCGACTAACACGCGTGTAACGCCCTTCGTCGCGAGGTATTCCAGAGCAGCGCGCGGGGCGATGCGGGCGTCTGGGGCGAGGCCAAGGGCTTGGCTGGTGATATGCCAGGTCGGGGCGGCGTTGTCGCTGAACAGCTTCAGAGTTGGTGATAAGCGGCCTTGGCTGTCGAGCACAACTCTGACCGGGGAGCGATCTTCTAAGCCGGGGAAGCGGCAGGTCAGGCTGGGGTCGTCGGCTTCGGCGGTGCCTCGGCCTACCATAATGGCGTCGTGGGTGGCGCGCAGGTAATGGCCGTGGCGGCGGGCCTCCGGGCTGGTGATCCATTGGCTCTCGCCGGTGCTGGTGGCGATCTTGCCGTCCAGCGTGGTGGCGAGCTTTAAGGTGACGAGAGGCAGGCTTTCACGAACGCGTTTGAGGAAGCCGGCGTTGAGGTGTTCGGCCTCTGCGGTGAGTACGCCCTCGGTGACTGAGATGCCGGCGGCGCGCAGTAGATCTAGGCCACGGCCTGAGACTCGCTCATCCGGGTCACCGCAGGCCACGACAACGCGGGCGACTTTTGCCGCGATCAGGGCCTCGGCGCAGGGAGGGGTTTTGCCATGATGGCTGCAAGGCTCGAGCGTGACATAAGCGGTGGAGCCTGCCGCATGCGCGCCGGCCATTGCTAAGGCTTCGGTTTCAGCATGGGGACGGCCGGAGGGTTGGGTCCAGCCTTGGCCGATGGTTCGGCCATCCTTGACCAGCACGCAGCCGACGGCAGGATTTGGCCAGGTCCGCCCCAGGCCGCGCGCTGCCAATGCCAGCGCCGCGCGCATCCAGCGGATGTCAGTGGCGGCTATGGGCCGTTGACCAACCACCTTCTACTCCTCCCCGGGCTTGACCCGGGGGCCATGCCTGAGAGCCAAAATTGCAGCCACCCATCGTGTCATTTGACGCTCTGGCACGGATCCAGGGTCAAGCCCGGGAAGGGGGTGGAGGAGAGACGCATCTAGCTTTAGCTGCGGGGCTTGCCATTGCGGCTGCTTTCGGCCAGCGAGCCAATAAAGTCTTCGAAATCCTTGGCTTCGCGAAAGTTTCGATAGACGCTGGCAAAGCGCACATAGGCGACTTTATCGAGCGCATCCAGCGCCTCCATCACGAAGCTGCCGACCATTTCTGATGAGATTTCGGCCTCGCCTGATTGTTCGACCCGGCGGACGATGCCGTTGACCGCGGCTTCAACTTTGCGCTCTTCCACCGGGCGTTTGCGTAGCGCGATGGACATGGATCGCTCGATTTTGTCGCGGTCGAACAGTTCGCGCCGCCCGTTCGACTTTACGACTGTGATTTCGCGTAAATACACCCGCTCGAACGTGGTGAAGCGCGCCCCGCACTCCGGACATTGCCGGCGGCGGCGGATGGCAGTGTTATCATCCGTCGGCCGCGAGTCTTTGACCTGGCTGTCGTTGTGGTTGCAGTGGGGGCAGCGCATCGCTGGGCCTGCCTTCTATCCGCCGTAGATCGGGAAACGGTCGCAGAGCGCCTTGACCTTCGCGCCGGCTGCGGCTTCGGCGGCGCGATTGCCGTCGGCGTTCTTGGCCAGTTCGGCCAGCACGTCCCCTATTAAATCGCCCACCTGCTCAAACTCCGCCACGCCAAAGCCGCGGGTGGTGGCCGCTGGCGAGCCGAGGCGCAGGCCGGACGTAATCGCCGGTTTCTGCGGGTCGAACGGGATGGCATTCTTGTTGCAGGTGATGCCGGCACGCTCCAGAGCGGCCTCTGCATCCTTGCCGGTCAGGCCCATCGGGCGCAGATCGACCAGCATCAAATGGTTGTCTGTGCCGCCGGAGACGATGGCCAGACCGCGGTCCACAAGCCGGGCTGCAAGCGCCTGGGCGTTGGCGACCACGGCCTCGGAGTAGGCGCGGAAACTCGGTTGCAGCGCCTCACCGAACGCGACAGCCTTTGCCGCGATCACATGCATCAGTGGACCGCCCTGCAGGCCAGGGAACATGGCGGAGTTGATTTTCTTGCCGATGTCATCATCGTTCGACAGGATCATTCCACCGCGCGGGCCGCGCAGGGTCTTGTGCGTGGTTGTTGTGACGACATGGGCGTGGGGAAGGGGGCTTGGCAGTACTGCGGCGGCAACCAAGCCGGCGAAGTGGGCCATATCCACCATGAACAACGCGCCGACCTGGTCGGCAATTGCGCGGAATCGCGGGAAATCGATTTCGCGCGGATAGGCGCTGCCGCCAGCAATAATAAGCTTCGGCTTGTGCTCATTCGCCAGGCGCTCGACCTCATCATAGTCGATGCGGCCGTCTTCTTCTTTCACGCCATACTGCACGGCATTGAACCACTTGCCGGACATGTTCGGCTTCGCGCCATGGGTCAGATGCCCGCCGGCGGCCAGTGACATGCCCAGGATGGTGTCGCCCGGCTTCACCAGCGCCAAGAAGGTGCCTTGGTTGGCCGATGCGCCGCAGTGCGGCTGTACGTTAATGAAGGAGCAGCCGAACAGCTGCTTGGCCCGTTCAATCGCGATCCGCTCGGCGACATCTACAAACTCGCAGCCGCCATAATAGCGTCGGCCTGGATAGCCTTCCGCGTACTTGTTGGTCAGAACGCTGCCTTGCGCCTCCAAGACTGCCTTTGAGACGATGTTCTCGGACGCGATCAGTTCGATCTGATTCTGCTGACGAGATAACTCGCCAGTCAGCGAAGCTGTCAGCTCTGGATCAGCTTCGGCGACGGATGCGGAGAAAAAGCCAGCGGTGCGCAGGGCGGTGTCAGCCATGGCGGCGAGGTCCTTGCCATATTGGGATGGTGGTGCGGAACTAAGGCGCCTCTATGGCACAACCCTCAGCGCCTGACAACGGCACAGCCACAACATGTCGCGGTTTGAGGGCCTTAGCTTATCGTATCACCTACCCGCAATGTTCCGCCCTGCTTCACCCGCAGGTAGATGCCGCAATCGGCGTGGCCGAAATTCTTCATCAGTGTCTGCGGCGTCGGGTGGTCTTTTTGGCCGGTGGCGTAGTTTACCTCGGTCGCGACACAGCGTTTGACGTGGCTGTCGACTTCGAATTCGACATCGCCGATGCGCATAGTGCTGCCCATCAGGTCGCGCTCGGTCCAGGCTGGCATTTCAACCAGCAAGTTGCCGCGCATGCGCTCAACTTCGATGGGCTGACCGGCGCGGGCAGAGAGATCAGCGACGGAGTTCAGGTTGATCAGCGACAGGGTCTTGTCACCAATGTCGGTGAAGCCCTGACCATCAACGGATTCTAGCAGAGCTGGTGTGTCAATGCCCAGATAGGCGCCAATCCACTGGCTGAGCGCAGCACGGCCTTCGACTGTATCCAGGTCGGCGGCGATGGAAGAGCCATCTGGTGCGGTCACGGTCATTTGCGCGGGTGCACTGCTGCTCGCCCGCAGAACGGCCAGTGCGTTGTCCTCCGCCACCTGACGGAAGTTGAACCGGCGCATATGGGGCGAACGGCCATCAGCTGGCGGGTCATCGCCGCGCCAGAAGGCAAAGCGGCGGTCGCCGAGCAATTGCTCACCCGCGGCGAGCATGGTCTCGGCGAGTTCAATGGCGGGCAGGCCTTTGACCGGATAGCGGACGATGGATTTCAAAGTCATGGCTGCATGTCCTCCTGGCTCGAATCCTGTGGAATATAGCCGATAGCGTCGATTTCCAAAGCGCAATCGAATGGCGTGCCGCCGGCCTGCATGCGGGTGCGGGTCGGTAGGCGTTCTGTGTCGGTGAAGTAGCTGCGATAAACTTTGTCAAACCGCGCCTGATCTGACTGATCGCGCAACCACACCACGACCTTGAGAAGATGCTCCAGGCTGCTGCCAGCGGATTCCAGCAACCATTTCATGTGGTTCATGACGATCTCGGTTTCTTCTTCGATCGACTTGCGCTGGTATTTCGGCAGGGGCTGGCCGTTCTCACGAGCGGCGCGGAGACCTTCGCAGAAATCCTCCTGGAATGGGGGCAGGCCGCTGACGTAGACCATGCCGTTATAGGTCACGCACAGATTGAACGGTCCGCCGGTCTCTGGCACGCGCGGGTCACGGATGACGCGTTTTTTCATGGGGGTGGGTCCTTAGTTTGACGTTGCGGTGTTCAATGTCTCGCCCTTCTACCTTTCTTCACCCTGAGCCTGTCGAAGGGTCCAGGGTCTTGAAGAAAACGCCCTTCGACAGGCTCAGGGTGAAGAAAAGAACAGAAGCCTCCACGATAGACGCTATTTCTTAAGGTTGGCGAGCACGGCTCCTGCATACACCGACGGTTCGTCCGACAGGCGATAGGTTTGTTCGGCAACGCGGATGCCCTCCAGGATGGCAGCGTCGGTGCCCATGCCTTCCCAGCGGCGGACTAGGTCCTTCTGCAGGCGGACTGAGTTGGGCGCGGCGTGGACGATCATCGAGACGACGCGCTCTACCTCAATATCAAGCGACGCCTGGTCTGGCGTCACCGCCTCAAGCAGGCCCCAATCCAGCGCCTTAGCGGCGTCGATAGCTTCGGCGGTATAGACGAGATGCTTTGTCTTACCCCAGCCGATGAGCTGCGGCAGCAGGCAGGCCTCGACCACGCTCGGCAGGCCGACATTCACCTCCGGCATGCCAAAGACGGCGTTGGCGGACGCGATGTGCAGGTCGCAGGCTGCGACTAGTTCAAGCGCAGCGCCGAAACAAGCGCCGTTCACGCGAGCGATTACTGGTACAGGGCACTCGCGCACAGACTGGCACATGCGATGCACGCGGGTGAGGAATAGCTTGGCGCCGTCCGCATCCTGGCCGGCGATCACATTCAGATCAGCCCCGGCCATAAAGGCGCGCTCGCCAGCGCCGGTGATGACCATGGCGCGGAGGTCCGGAGATTTGCTCTCCTCGTTCACCTTGTCGGCGAACTCCAGCAGTGTTTCGTGGTCGAGGCAGTTAGCCCGTTTTTGCTTGTTCACCGTGATCCAGGCGACGTGGCCGCGGTCGCTGTATAAACGACGCTCGGCCAATACCAATGGTTCAGACATAATTTAGCTTGCCCCTAGAATAACGTGTACGCGCCATCGATGACGATGACGTCGCCGGTGTGATAGCGGCTGGCGTCGCTGACCAGATAGACCGCGATGCCGGCGAAATCCTCTTTCGTGCCCCAACGGCCCGCCGGCACGCGCGGCAGTACGGCGTCGCGGAACTTGTCCCAGTTGAAGGCAGGAGCAGTCATCTCCGTCTCAATCCAGCCGGGCAGGACAGCGTTAGCGCGGATGCCGTGGCGGCCATACTCGACGGCCAACGCCTTGATGATGGCGTTCATGGCGCCTTTTGAGGCGGCATAGTGCTCCCCGCGCGCCTGTCCCATGATCGAGGCTGTCGACGATGTACCGACCAGCGCGCCACCCTCGCCGCGCTCCTTCATATGTCGAGCCGCCGCGCGCAGCGTGAAGAACACGCCGTCCAGGTTGATATCCAGCACACGGCGCCATTCGGCATAGTCCATGCCGCCAAAACCATCCTTCATCTGGCGCCGATCGCCGGAGATGCCAGCGTTGGCAAAGCAGGCGTCGACCTTGCCGCCCAGGAATTCGAGTGTCTCAGCGAAACTGTCTTCGACTTCGGTCTCGCTGCCGACGTTGACTTTCATGGCGGCAACCTTAGTGCCGTATTGCTCCAATTCTTTGAGCGCGGCGGCGTTCTTGTCCGGGTTCGTGCCCCAGATGACGACGTCGGCACCAGCCTGGGCCACACCTTCCGCCATGCCGAGGCCGATACCGCCATTGCCGCCGGTGATGAGGACCGTCTTGTCGGTCAGGTCGAAGGGTTTGAAGGTCATGGGTATATTCCTCGCAGTCAGTCCAAAATTTCACTGCATAGGATGTAGGACGGTCCCAGTCGCAAACGCAACCCGTGGCTTTTGTGGGTGGTGCGCCGCGCTCGGTTTGCAAGCCCTGGACTATCCCTAAGAGCCTGCCCGAAAAGTAGTTGAACGATATCAGTGGATTGTGATTCACCGTCTT
>Ga0055584_100003926_pt1 | contig 14588 bp, 12 predicted proteins | sample OSDHelmetaG_FD_58716 | JGI IMG/M metagenome (GOLD analysis project Ga0055584, IMG submission 58716) | Pelagic marine sediment microbial communities from the LTER site Helgoland, North Sea, for post-phytoplankton bloom and carbon turnover... | ecosystem: Environmental > Aquatic > Marine >... | reverse complement strand
AAATATATTGATTTACGATTTCTTTTTTTTAATTTAGTTGAACTTATCATAAATATTTCTGTTTTTTTTTTACATTTAAAAGAGTAATCAAAATTATCCAGAAAAATACTAATCACATCAAGTTTTTTTAATTTGAGATTTAATTTATCAGAATTAAAATGTGTATTACCAGAAGCGACTATAAAAAATTTTTCTTTATTATAGACTTGAGGAAAATTTTTTTTAATAAAATTCCTATCAATAAAATCATTTGAATTTAATAAAATCTTAACTATTAAAGAATTATTCCAGCCGAAGTGAGATGATACTTTTAAAGAATTTTTTCCTTTTTTTGGAATTAACTTAAAAAATTTTGAATTTTTTTTTTTAATCATTAATTTTCTTTGTGTGTATTTTTTTAATAAATAATTTTTTCATAAATTCCCATAGCTCCGCACTTTACAACTTTGAGTTTTATAAGTTATCACCCAGTAAGCTAAGCTCGTTAATAATAATCTTATTTCGTATTTTAAATTTTGTTTTAAATTTTGGATTATAAATTTCTAAATTCTTATCGAATCTTCTTTTTAATTCACTAACTAAAACCCCTAAATTTTTTTTTTTATATCTAAGAACGATCCACATAATTACTTGTTTTCTAATTCTTTTTTTAATTCATCGTACTCTTTAAACTTTCGCTTCATAAAATTCATAGTTAATTTTGTTCTTTCTGAAATTCCTTTTGGAGTAACAACGTATTGAATATACTTAAGTCTATTTGGTTGTTTTTTAAAATTTTGAATTTTAATTAGTCCTTTATTTTTTAATGCTTTCAAACAGTAATTAAGTTTTCCTAGACTAAAACCTAAATTTTTTGCCATCTCTCTTTGAGATGCTTTAGGTTTTTTATATATAGCTCTTAAAACATTTAAATTATCTTGATCACTTTTCATAAATTTAATCTTACTGTTCATATTTTGAACAGATTAATATTCAATCGATAAATTGTCAAGTCTTTAGAGTTTTTTACTTTTTCTAATTGACGGTTCAATTATTGAACATTAATATGTTCATTTAATGAACTTTCAAACTAAAATAAATGTCATTAATTTAAGTGAAATAAAAAATCTAAAACTTCTAAAGAAAAAAGAGGCTTTATATATAGGTCCTTGGTGTAAAAAAAATACAGATCTTTTAAATGAAAGTTTTCAAGATACTATAAATGTTTATTCGATTGATATTGATAAACACAAAAAAGATATAGTCTTCTTAAAAAAAATTTACTCTTCAATGCTAAATATGATCGCAAAAAATTTAAACACAATTCACAATAAAGAATTATCAAATAAAAGTTGGGAAATATTGATAGGACGATGGTTATCAACTTGGATAAAACATGTATACTATCGATGGGATTACATAAATAAAATCAAAAAAAAATACATAATTAAGAAACTAATAAGTATTAAAATTAATCCCAATCATTTAATACCATCAAACACTCATGAGGCCCACCACATGTATAGAGGTGGAGATAGTTCAAGTATATTAACTTTTAATCAAATTTTTAAATATAGAAATAAAAAAAATATTAAGATTAGTTTTCTAAAAAATTTAAAAAATAACAACAATAAGTTTTCAAAGAAATATGAAGAAACATTTAACGTTAAGAAATATACAACCTTAAGTTATCCTAGATTTAACATGTTTAAAAATTCTTGTAAAATTTTTTTATATAAATCTGAGTTTAACTTAAGATTACAATTTAAAATTAGAAAATATTTTAAATTATACTCACCCTTTTTTTTTTCAAGTAAAAGACTCGATGAAAAACAAAATAACATTAGAGATAGGTTTAATAAATTGTTTATACCACACCGAGAAAATAATTTTGAAAATTTTTTAATTTCGATATTAAGATATAATGTACCTAAAATTTTTTTAGAAAACTTTAATGATTTAAATAAATTATATTTAAGATCTAAATGGCCCAATAATCCCAAATATATTATCACTTCATACGGTCAGTATTATGATGAGCTTTTTAAATTTTATGTGTCAAATCAAATAAATAAAAATACGAAACTCTGTGTCCTCCAGCATGGTTATGGCAATATGTTTCTTGGTGAAGATTTCTGGAATGCATATTTAGATCGTAAAATAAGCGACATATATTTAAGCTGGGGTGGAGTAAAAAGAAAAAAAAATATCTCTTTTTTTTATCCAAGAATATCAGGTTCAGAAATTAAAAATTATAAATTTAATATGAAAAAAAAAATTTTATTACTTACTTATTCTTTTAGTAATGCTTTGCTAGAACCGCCGAATGGAATATTAAACGGGGACATAACAAATCAAAAAAATCTTGTTTCTTTGTTTTCATTTTTAAATAACACAAACAAAGAAATTTTTAATAAAATTTATATTAGGAACCAAAACACAAATTTTTCATCAAATTTTTCTGACTCTTTGGTTAAGCATTATCCTCTAATTAAGTTTGATAAAAATAAAAGGTTTTTAAAAATAATAAATAATTATAATATTTTTATACATATTTTTTTTGGAACAACCTTTTTTGAATTAATGGCACTCAATAAACCTAGTATAATCATTTATAATGAGGATACTCACCTTCCTTTTGATAAAAATTTTAAATCGCACATAAAAAAATTTAAAAAAAATAATATACTTTTTGAAAATCAAAAGTTAGCAGCTAAATTTTTAAATAAAAATTATTTTGTTTTAGAAAATTGGTGGAATAGTAGAAAAATACAAAAAATTAGGAAAGATTTTTGCAAAGATTATTGTTTGTATACTAATAAAGATATAGAAATTTTTAAAAAAGTTTTTAAATAAAATTTATATGAAATTTATACCTTACGGAAAATAATACATAGATAATAAAGGCATTAACGCTGACAAAAAAACATTAAAAAATAATTATTTCTAATTTCTACTCTTAAGTTTAATTATATTACTATAAATTTTATCGCTTACATCTCCACTTTCTAAACACATTCTATCAAAGTTAACTTTTTCTGTTTCTAGAGAATTTAAACTTGATAGAATATTTTTGCAAAAATCTTTGTAAGAATTTAAAAAAAGGTTCTTATCATACTCATGATACGAATAATAAGTTGTTAAACAATTATCGGGGTCAGCAAAAAAACATTTTTTTTTAAGACTCAATCCTTCTAAAATCATTGTTGAGCCAAACGAAACCAGCACTTTGCTTTTTTTAAAGTAAGAATAAGTATTACCTTTTAGCAAAATTTTTACATTTGAAGACTTAAATATTTCTTCTTCTTTTAGATCTCCTGCAAAAGAAGCATGATGTTTGTATAATATTTTAATTTCAGGTTTTTCTCTAGAAAAATCTTTTATCCACTTTAAATATTTATAGTAGCCCTCATAAATTTTGTTAGATGTGTTTAAATGGGGAGGTGTAATTCCGATAATTAAAAGATCAATCTCACTTGACTCATTTAAGTTTTTTTTACTTTCTATATAGTATCTTCTTTCCATTGCAAGAGAGCCCACAGGAAGTGAGCCGCCTATCCTGCTTCCAAATATTCTAAGTTTTTTTTCAGATTTTTTCTCATTTCCAAAAGAAAAAAGCACATCAATATCTGAATAAAAACAAATTCCTGACTCTGCTAAATGATTTTGACAGCTTATTATTTTTTTTCCACCGTTCTTTTTAAAAAAAAAATTCTTAATTGGACAATTAATATAGAATCTGTCCTGCAAAACTATTTCTGAAATTGCCTTAGAAAATAGAGTTTTATTTTTAATAGCTGATAGTAAAATTCTTAAATAATAAATAAAATAATTTTCTTTTATCTTTACATTTTTTAAAAAAATTTGGAGATAAAAATTAATTATTATGAAAAATTTTTTTTTAAGCAAAACCTTACTCGGTACAATTCGATTATAACGTACCGCTACTATTCCTTGGTTGTTGACTTCTCTTTGAACATTTTTATTTTTTGTGAAAATAATAGGGTTTTTAAACTTTGTAATAATCTTGTAAAATTTATTAAACTGTCCAATGCCATCAACTTCATCAACTATGATATCAAATTTTTTTTGAACAAAATTATTTTTTCCAAAAATTTTAATAAAACACAGAAAAATAAAAAAAAATAAGAATTGGCTTGAAATTTTAAAGAAATTATATTTATTATTAAAATTAGCTGTGTTTAAATTAAAATCATTATATATAAGTCTTTTAAATTTTAGATCGATGATTTGATTGGATATATTTAGAATTGTTGATAATTCTTCTATATATTTTTTATGTTCCTTTTGGCTTGTGAACTCATCTATATCTTTTTTTAAATTCAAATAGATTTCATTACTATCTCTATCTTTATCCAATTTAAAGTTTTCAAGCCTAATCACTTTTTTAATTACTTAAATTTATTTTATTTTGATTTTTTATAAGAATTGTTCATAATTTGAACATAACATCATAATATTAGTATTGCTAGTAAATTATTTATTACATTGGTAAAATTTTAAAAATTGAAATAAATATTGGTAAAAGTTTATGTTTAAAAAAAAATCAAAAATTGTATTAGGAACTGTAAGATTTTCCAGCGTATATGGAATAGCTAATAATAATAAGTTACTTAAACTGTCAGAAATAAAAAAAATTATTTCTTACGCTTCAAAAAATAATATTAGATATTTAGATACTGCAATTACCTACAAAAAAACAAATCACTTTTTGAGAAAAATTGACTTAAAAAAATTTAAAATTACGTCAAAGTTACCAATGATAAAAACAAATAATAAAAAAAACATTCATTTAGAAATATTTAAAACAATTAATAATCACTTAAAACAATTAAATATTAAAAATCTATATGCTTTGTATCTTCACCATCCTGATGATTTGTTAAAAAAAAATGTAAAAAATTTAATTTTTGCACTTGAAAAATTAAAAAAAGATAACGTAGTAAAAAAAATTGGTTTTTCAGTTTACGGTACAAAACAGTTAAATGATTTAATAAAAATATATAAACCAGATATTGTTCAATTACCTTTAAGTGTATTTGACAATAGATTTAGAAAAAAAAATATCTTGAAAAAACTTCAAGAAAAGAAAATAGAAATCCATGTTAGATCTATTTTTTTTCAAGGAGGATTAACATGTAACTATCAAACTTTAAATAAAAAGCTTTCTTTTCCAAAAACATTTTACTCTAGATGGCAAAACTGGTTAAAAGAGAAAAATATAAATAAAATTAGAGGAGCTTTAAGTATTTTATATAAACTCAAAAATGTCAAAGTAGTTGTCGGTGTAGAAAATAAAGATCAATTGATTGAAATCAATAAAGAGATAAAGAAAAAAATTCTTAAACCACCTATCATTAACGTGCCCAAACAGATTTTAAAAAAGCTATATAATTTTAATATATAGTAAATTTTATACATTTAAAATATTTTTATCATAAATATAGAAATTTTAAGGAGGTTTAAACATTCTGCTGTTCAAATTATGAACATTATAGTATATAAGATTTTTTAAAATGCAAAAAAACAATACTACAATAATTATCCAAGCTAGGCTAAATTCTACTAGGTTACCTGGTAAAGTATTAAAAAAGATTTCTAATAAGACAGTTATAGAGATAATTCATGAAAGAATTTCAAAATCAAAATTTGGAAATCAGATCATTTTTGCAATTCCAAAAAATAAAAAAAATTCAAAATTAAAAAATTTTTTAAAAAATAAGCATCTTGATTATTTTGAAGGAAGTGAAAAAAACGTATTAGATAGATATTACAAATGTGCAAAAAAAAATAAATCTCAAATAATTGTAAGAATTACTGCAGACTGTCCTTTAATTGACTCTAATATGCTTGATAAATGCTTAAAATTTTTTATTAAGAAAAAAATTGATATGCTTTACAATGTACATCCACCTACTTTTCCAGATGGCCTAGATATAGAAATATTTAATTTTAAGACGTTACATCAGACATGGAAAAACGCAAAAACTGACTATGACAAAGAACATGTGACTCCATTCATGTTAAGAAATAAAAAAGTTAAAAAATTAAATTATTCATCAAAAATAAATTTTGCTTCAGAAAAATGGTCTTTGGATACTGAAAAAGATTTAATAGTTATAAAGAATATTTTTAAAAGATTTAAGGATTTTCATTTTTCTTGGAAAGATGTTCTCAAAATTAAAAAAAAATTTCCAGAAGATTTTATAGCAAATCAATACAGTATTAGAAATGAAGGGATAAATTCAAGTTCAGGTCAAAAATTGTGGAAAAAAGCTATTAATATCATTCCTGGAGGATGTATGCTTTTTTCTAAAAATCCTAACCTACATCTACCCAATTTGTGGCCTACTTATTACTCTAGAGCCCACGGAAGCAAGATTTGGGATTTAGATAATAAAAAATTTCTAGATATGTATTTAATGGGGGTTGGAACAAATATGCTTGGTTATGGCAATGTAAAGGTGGATAGAGCTGTGAAAGAAACAATTCAAAAAGGAAATCTTTCCACCTTAAATTCACCTGAAGAGGTAAAATTAGCTGAAAAATTGATAGAACTTCATCCTTGGGCCCACATGGTGAGATTTACCCGTTCAGGAGGTGAAGCCAACTCAGTTGCTATAAGAATAGCAAGAGCAGCTACTAACAAAACTAAAATTGCTTTTTGCGGCTATCATGGTTGGCACGACTGGTATTTATCAGCAAATTTAAAAAATAAAAATAATCTTAATGCTCATTTAATTAAAGGACTATCTACAAAAGGGGTTCCAAAAAGTCTTGTGGGAACATCTTTGCCATTCAGATATAACGATTTTGATGGTTTTTATAAACTTATCAAACAAAATCCAGACATTGGGATAGTAAAAATGGAAGTCGTAAGAAACGATATGCCACATAATAATTTTTTAGAAAAGGTTAGAGAGATTACAAGTAAAAAAGGAATTATTTTAATATTTGATGAGTGTACATCTGGTTTTAGACAAACTTATGGTGGTCTTCACAAATTTTATAAGGTGAATCCTGACATGGCTATTTTTGGAAAAGCTTTGGGAAATGGCTATGCAATAAATGCAATTATTGGAAAAGAGAAAATTATGAGGTATGCGGAAGAAACATTTATTAGCAGTACTTTTTGGACTGAAAGAATAGGACCAACAGCAGCACTCAAAACTCTCGAAGAAATGAAAAAGATTAAATCTTGGAATATAGTAACAAACAAGGGAAATTGGGTTAGAAGAAAATGGTTAAATTTAGCAAAAAAAAATAACTTAAAAATTAAGATTTTTGGAATTCCTGCTTTATCAAGATTTGAAATTATTAGTAATAATTTTGATAAATATAAAACACTTATTGCTCAAGAAATGTACAAAAAATCGATTTTAGCATCTAATACTATATATGTGTCTACAGCTCACACAAAACAAGATTTTCAAAAATATTTAAATACTCTAGATTATATTTTTAAAATAATTGCCAGATGCGAAGATGGTGAAGAAATTGACAATTTTTTAGAAGTGCCAATGGTAAATAATTTTTTTAAAAGATTAAATTGAAGAAATAATAATTTTAAAACTATGTATATTTTAATTATTAGAAATTTTGCTGTTGAATTAAAATAAATTTTTATGAACAAAGAAATTATTATCAATAAGAATTATAAAATCGGTAAAAATCATAAACCATTTATCATAGCTGAAATGTCAGCTAATCATAATCAATCATTAAAAAGAGCTTTAAAAATCGTAAGAGCTGCATATAAATGTGGTGCTGATGCTATTAAACTTCAAACTTATACACCTGACACATTAACGTTGAACATAAAAAAAAAGGAATTTTTAATAAAAGATAAAAAAAGTTTGTGGAAAGGCAAGTCTTTGTATGAATTGTACAAAAAAGCGTACACGCCATGGGAATGGCACAAACCAATAATGAAATTGGCAAAAAAATTAGGAATTATTTGCTTTAGCACGCCTTTTGATGAAACAGCAGTTGATTTTTTGGAGAAATTGAAAGTTCCTATTTATAAAATAGCGTCTTTTGAAAGCACACACTTGCCTTTAATAAAAAAAGTAGCATCTACTGGAAAGCCTATTATAATTTCTACTGGTTTAGCCTCTGTAAATGAAATTCATGATGCGGTAAAAACGGCAAGGTCTTCAGGATGTAAAAAAATTATATTACTTAAGTGCACAAGTAATTATCCGGCTAATGTAAAAAATAGCAATATTCTTACTATTCCACATATGAAAAATAAATTTAAGTGTGAAGTTGGTCTATCAGATCATACTCTAGGTATTGGTGCAGCTATTGCTGCAGTAGCAAATGGTGCTACAGTAATTGAAAAACACCTTACTTTAAAAAGAAAGGAAGGTGGTGTGGACTCGTCTTTTTCAATGGAAACAGACGATCTTAAAAAATTAGTAATTGAAACAAATAGGGCTTGGAAATCTCTTGGTAAAATTTCTTATGGGCCAACAAAAGATGAAAAGAGTTCCATAATCTTTAGGAGATCAATATATGTCACTAAAAATATTAAAAGTGGCGCTAAATTGTCTAAAGAAAATATTAGAATTATAAGACCTGGTTTAGGATTAGCGCCAAAATATTTTAAAAAATTAATTGGAAGAAAAATAAAATGTAATCTTTCGAAGGGAACCGCTTTAAAGTGGGAATTCATTCGATAAATTTAGATGGACTGTATGAAAAATCAACAAAGTATAATTTTGATACCTTGTTATAATGAGATAAAAAATTTACCCCTTATTATTAAAAAATTAAAGAATTACAATATATTAGTTGTAAATGATCACTCATTAGATGGAACAAAAATATTTTTAAAAAAAAATAAAATAAATCACGTAAATGCTAAAAAACAAGTAGGTCAGCTGAATGCGATAATCATGGGCTTTAGATATATAATTAAAAATTATAAAAAATGTAAATATATAATTACTTTTGATGCAGATGGCGAACATAAAGTATCAGATTTAAAAAAATTTATGAATAAAAGAAAATTTAATCCAGATATAATTATGGGTGTTAGAAATAGAAAAAATAGAATTATGGAAAATATAATTTCATTTCTTTTTTACTATAGGTATAAGATTAAAGATCCAATGACTGGCTTCAAAATGATCAAAACAAAAATAATTAAAGAAAACTTTAGTTATTTAAATAATAAACATTTTTTTATTGATTTTTTAAAAGAAGTAAGTTCAAGAGCAAAGATTTTAAATGTAAATATAAACTCACCAAAAAGAAAAGGCTCTTCAAAACATGGGAGTTTTATTACAAATTTAAAAATGTTAAGAACAATTTTTACAGTGTCGATATGATTTATTTAATTAAATAATTCTTCAATAAAATTTTATAAATACCAAGATTTTTTTTCGGAGTAATTTTAATTAGTCTTGAAATTCTTTTCAAAGAATTAGTGCCGTCAGCATATTGTAAAAAATTTAATAGGATATCTGAATAATTTACGTAATATTTTTTAAAACTTAACAATGGATAAAGTTTTCTTTTTTTCAAAAAAGGTTCGCATTTAAATCTACAAATTGGATTATTTTTATGTTTTGTTCTTTGTATTTTTTTTCCACAATTTTCAGATAATTCTATTAAATTTTTAATACTTTCTCTAACAACCTTGTAACCTCCATGCAGGCCTTTAGCATTAACAAAATTAAAATTGTCTAGCGATGTATGATACTCTGGAAAGGTACCATAGCGAGATCTCATAATTGATCCAATATTCAAATCAACACCTGGAGAATTGAATTGTCTTTCATCAGACCCTCTTTTCAAGAAACTATATTTTTTATATTTTATGTTAAGTTTTTTAAAAGCTTTTTCTGCAGCTTTATCGCTTAAAGAATTTTTATATTTTGTATAAAGATAAGAATACGCTCTTTCATCTCCAATGCATGACAGAGTGTAACCTCCAATTACATTTTTTCTCAAATTTTTAAAATTTTTTTTTATATAAGCAATTGATCCAATAGTTTCAGGTATGAAAAGAAATCTTATACTTTTTGATAATTTTTTATACTTAGAAAAATATTTTATCAAAGCTGTTGCTACAAGTGGCCCTGATAACTCATTATTGGCCATTGAGGGGTGACAGATATTAGTTGAGATTAATATTTCTTTTTTACTTTTTCCTTTAATAAATAATTCCCCGTAAGTAAGATTTCCTTTTTTTTTAAAGCTTGAATTTATTTGAACAAAAAATTTATCTTTTTTTTTATATTTTTTTTTAAAAAAAATAAAATTATTATATGAAATACAAAAACCCCAGTATTTATTATAATAGGAAGTTATATAGGGTACTGCTTTTTTTTGATTTTTTATAAAATACAATCTTTTAAAAAATTCGTCTTTAGTCAAAAATTTCTTAATTGGTTGAGAGTACGATATTAAGTGAAGATTATTATTTTTTATATCAATAATTTTCTTTCCATGCTTATCCTGAACAAAAGCATCCTTGATATTCCATTCGGGTGGGACTTTCCAATCGTATACTCTGGTACCTGATTGAATTTTTTTGATCTTAAGATTTTTTATCTCTTTCTTCAAAATTTTAAGAGTTTCATTAACTCCGCTTCCAGTTATGCTTCTGTATATTGGGAATAATTTAATGCCTAATTTTAAATAATTTAACATTTATATATTGAAATTTTTACCTTTTGTAAGAACGTTTATTGCTCGTTGATAAGTTTGTTTTTTAAAATTCAAATTAGAATTAGATTTTTCATAATACCCTAATATAATTCTTACAAAGTTAGTGTTGATTGGATAGGCTTCAATAATTTTAGGTTTAAGATTGTTTTTAATCATACAATAAAGTTGTATCTTCGCTTTACAGAGATTTTGCCTAGACAAAGCTTGAATAAAATCAAAATGTGCTCCCTCATTTAAATTTAAATTATTTTTCATATCTTTTAAACTTTGTTTATGTACCTCTAAGTTAATAATACCAAATTTACTTATGAAATTAGACCATTTTTTATAATACATGTTTAATGATTGATTAATTATTTTTGAAGAAATAATCTCACCTCTTTTGTCTATAGAAATGACGTCTCTATCATTTTTGTTAATTACATTATCATCATTAAAGTATATTTTTTTAGAAGCTGAAAATATCTCTCTTTCATGATCAACAAAAGATCTTATTTGCAATACTTCTTTATGCGAAATATTTTTATTTTTTAACAATTTGAAAATATTTTTAGGATTATCAATAGACTCTTTTATAAAAATTGTTTTCATTTTTGAAAGATTTTTCTTAGCAGAAATTAATGATATTTTATTTAGATCAACCCCGATTAATGTAATTTTTTTTAAATTTCTTTTACTAAGTATTTTTTTTAAATTTAGGTAAATTTTTTTCAACAATAATCCATCACCACAACCTACATCCATCACATACATTGGAATATGTTTTTTTCTATAAATTTTTTCAATAATTTTTATGATTCTATTAAAATATTTTTCATGCTGACTTGAGCTTGCCTCGATATTTAGATTTCTATCAATATGTCCTTCGATATTGTTTTTAGTTTTAAAAATTACATCAGGGTGTTTAATAAGTAAATCTTCATATTTAAAAAGCATATTCTTATAAGAAGCAGCAACACCAATTATATTAATGTTATTTATTATATAAGAGCCAGCTGAAGAAAAAATAAATTTATTACCATTTTTTTTTAATAATTTTTTCTTTAAAAGAATTTTATTTACAACTTTATATTTTTTATCATTTATAAAATCTTTTTTTTTATTTAGCTTTAATGAAAAGAACAGTGGGATAAGAAAACATCCGTCTATAATTTGATCATCAATTTTATCAATTTTCCAACTATTTGAGAGGTACTGTGAAAATTTATTTAATATATTTAAATTTTTTTTATTTAATAGCAAATTATTAAAGTCTTGGTTGTAAAAAATTAAAAAATTTTTATTAACTAAATTTACTAAAGGATGTTGTGTTTTGTAAAAAAAGTGATTTCCTTTTCTCTTAATTATTGAAAAAACACAAAGTATATTCAGGCCTGCAATTAGATAACCTGAATTAAATTTGGTTAGTCTTATAAGTTCATTAATAGATTTAGGTTGATTTAATAATTTAAAAATTTTCTTATTCTTAAAAGCTAATATTGTTGGAATTAATGTAAAGCCGTGCGCAAGTTTAATTATATAGCTGTACAATACTATTTTTTGTTATTAAATTTTTTTTCAACAAATGAAACTAATTGTTTAAAATTATTGAAAGCGTCTATTCCTTCTTCCGCAGAAATTTTAATCTTAAATTTTTTTTCTAAAGCTGATACCAGTTGTACATGTGTAAGTGAGTCCCAATTTTCAACATTTTCTGCACTTGATTTGTCAGAAATTTTTTTAATTGGAAATGACATCACCTTAGAAAAAACTTTTTTACATTCTTCTTTATTTTTAAGATTCATTATTTGGCTTTTTTTAAGATTCATTATTTGGCTTTTTTCAAGATTGCACAGTAATTTATAACTTTACTATTTTTCTCAGCAAAGTCAATTGACATATCTCCTAAAGTAATCGGAGAGTCTTTTATAATTTTCCAAGAACAATCTTTTATAAATTTTCTAATTTGTTTCACTTTAGTAAATAATAAAATGTGATCCTCCGCGGGACCATTAGCCGGTGTTGAAAAATAACAAATACCATTTTTTTTCATTTTTTTACTCAAGTTTTTCATAACTTTTTTCCCCTCTGCCAGGTGCTCGATTACCTCGCCTAACAAAAGAACGTCTAATGAATTATCCTGAATAGATATTTTTTTTTGTATATCGTCTTTTTTAAGTTGTATATTACTTTTTTTTGCACCTGTAATTATTGACATTTCTTTTGCAAATTTTAAACACATATCGCTCACATCTATCATAATGGAATTGGCTTTGTTTTGTTTTCTAAAAATTTCTGCAGTAAATAGGCCGTGTCCCATACCGATTTCTGCAATTAATGGGTTCTTTTTCACTTTTTTTACTAAATTTTCTCTAAAAAATTTAAAGACTTTTAGATGATTTTCCCAAAAAAGCTGTGATGTACCAAGTCCTATTGCATATTTAAACATATAGCTTGGTTTGTTATAAACCTCTTTAAAAACTTTGTCATAATTCTTATTTCTATAGTCCTTATGCTTTTCAAAATATAATTCTTCTTTTTTCAGTAAATCTGTATACCAGAGATAGATGTCGGCTATTTTTTCTAAATTTATTTTTTTATTTAATTTCTTTGCAACTTTTAAAATTCTCTTAGCAATGTCATCAGCATCTTGGAAATACTTAAGATTTTGTTTTAATATTATTTTTCTTATTGATTTTTTTTGGAAAATATTTTTTTTAGATATGAATTTGACTAAAGATTTGTAGTTTTTATATTTTTTTATTTTTTTTTCGACAATTTTATCCATTAAAATTCTGTGGACATTATATCGCCACATCCCCTTATTTCTGTTTCGTTCTTATAGCGCCCTAATACCTTAAAGTAAATTCCTAATCTTCCGCAACTACAGCTATCAACACCTTCAATCCATCCGATATCTTCTGTTAAAAAACTATTACCTGGATAGGAAAGTTGTATAGGCGTAATAAATTGTAAAAATCCAATTTTTTTAATCTTGTCTAAAGGCTTAAGGTTAAAATCTCTTACTATTAAGGTAGAGTAATTTGTACAATGTCGAAAACCTTTTTCGCATGTGGGGTACAAAAGGCCGCCTTGCTCAGAAAATCCGTAAATATCTATTACTTTATTCTCACTTATATTTAAAGTTTCTTTAATGATAGAGTTCAGTTTTTTTCTTGAAATTTTTTCTTTTTCAAGTTTTTTCCACCCTCCAGCGTGAACTAGTATTCCATTTTTAAGATTGTATTGAATGTCGTTCTTTTTTAACTCTTGTAAAAAAAATTTATATAAAACATAAGTAAAACCGAATATCATAACTTTTTCATTTTTCTGTAAATTTTTAAAAAATTTTTTAACAATATTAAGATTTAATTTAAGTTTGCCATTATTATAATTTAGGCAACTTGAATAATCATCAGCCACAAATAAAAAAGACTTCAACATAGAAGATCTTGCAGAAATAACAGGTGAATATTTTAAATTGTCAGCGGTATCCAAAAATAAGATTTTATATTTATCATTACCAACTCTATCTAAAAACATTTTCTGAAGCGATAAAGTCCAACGTAAATTGTTTTCTTTATCTAGGATTACTTTTGAATGTTTATTGGAAGTAGTTGCGCTTGAATTTATTTGTCTAAATACTTTTGATTTTGGGATTGATGAAATCATATTATTTTTGAAAACAGTTGATGTTAAATATGGTATGTCTGATAAATTTTTTAAATTTTTTGGATAGAAATTAAAATAATTGCAAATTTTTTTATACTCAGAGCAATTAATATAATGATAATTCAAAACTTTTTTTAATGTATTTAAAAAACTTTTTCTTTTTTCTGCTTCCTTCTTTTTATACAAAGGTTCTAAAATTAATTGTTTTAATGTATTGTCTAAATCTGATCTATTAGTTAGCATTGAAACAAAACTCC
>Ga0055584_100003925_pt1 | contig 14592 bp, 15 predicted proteins | sample OSDHelmetaG_FD_58716 | JGI IMG/M metagenome (GOLD analysis project Ga0055584, IMG submission 58716) | Pelagic marine sediment microbial communities from the LTER site Helgoland, North Sea, for post-phytoplankton bloom and carbon turnover... | ecosystem: Environmental > Aquatic > Marine >... | reverse complement strand
GCCGCCGGTGTTGGTGCGGGCGTAGGACTGGTATCGGCGGCGGGCGAACCACCAGGCACCGTCGTCGTCTCGTTCGAAACGGTCGTGGTACACGCCGAAGGTGTCGGCCCGTCGACCGTCGGCGATGTTTTGCCGTGCCTCTTGCATGTACATCCGCGCAGCCGCAGTGCCTGCCTTGGTATCGATGTCCATCACCGTGTTGAGGATCACGAACTCGAAGAAGTCGAACTGTTCGAGCTGCCCACCGATGAAATCACCGATCGCTTGAGGTCCGTCGAAGTGAATTTCGTGGTCTACGAGGTTCACCGTCACGACACAATCGGGACGCATGATCTCGTGCAGCTCGGACCACGCGCGACGCGTCACGATGTCGGCGTAGCGACTCTGCAGACGCCGCAGCTGGGTGTAGGCGACCATCTCGGCGATGTCGTCGCCGTCCGCCGACGTGGTGGGGACGGTGCTCACTGCCGTCTCGTCAGACCGGCATGCCGTGGTGCGGCGGCACGTCGAGGTTGCCGATGGCATCGGCTCGACGGTGCAGCAGGTCGACGGTGTCGCCGAGGCTCAGGGTGATGATGTAGCGGCGAGCTGCGGTCTCGGCGACGACGAAATCGCCCTGGGCATCGAGGTCGGCCTCGACGACGACGCGGCCGGACTTCTCGAGCATCGTCTTCATCTCGTCGAACGTCATGCTCTTGCGGCCGGTCGCGGCGCCGACACGTTGGAGTTCCTCGGGCCGGTTGCGGGTAGCGGTGAACAAGCCGGTGCGCTGAAGCCCACCGGACGGATAGAAGACCGATGCCCGTAGCTGGGTGTCTTCCATCACGAGGTTGTGATGCAGCGCCTCGGTGAAGCAGCTGACAGCGGCCTTCGAGGCGGCGTAGACCGACGCGGTCGGCACCGGGGCAAATCCGCCGTCACCCGAAGAGGTGTTGATCACTTGGCCGGGCTCTCCGCCCTCGAGCATGCGAGGTACGAACTCAGACGTGCAGATGGCGGTGCCGAAGACATTGACGCCGAAGCACCATCGCCAATCGTTGGGCTCCTGCTGCCAGGGCTTTCCGCCGCCGCCGGAGGTGACGCCGGCGTTGTTGTAGAGGAGGTTGACCTTGCCGTGCTGTTCGTAGATCTGATCGGCGAGTGCCTTGACCGACGCTTCGTCGGTGATGTCGGTGCGGACGCCCGAGACCGGGCCGAGCGAGGAGAACTCCTCGACCGTTGCTGCGATGGTGTCGGCCTCGATGTCGGCGATGACCACCGAGGAGCCGGCCCGCAAGAGCGCACCGACGATTCCTTTGCCGATGCCGCCGGCACCGCCAGTGACCACGGCGACCGTTCCATCGATGCCGATGTCGGCAATATTGTCGCTGTCTGTGTTGTCGCTAGCTGTGTCGTCGCTCATGCGACCTCCTGGACCTGGTTGAGGGGGTTCATTCCCGGGCAGCCCTTGGCTCGCTCGGGGATCTCCGAATAGTCGATGGGTGTCTCGACGAATTCCTTCGTCGGGCAGTACTTCTCGGCGAGAGGTGCCAATGCCTCAAGATCGAAGTTGTAGATCTTCGCTGCATTGTCGGTGAGCATCGTGGTGGTCTCTTCACGCGTCATCTGCGCAAAGGTGAGCCGCAGATGCTCGTGGGTGTGTGGATACGAGCCCTCGATGTGGGGATAGTCCGAACCCCACATCACACGGTCGATGCCGACACCGCGAGCGATCTCGGCCTCAGCCGGTCGAAGGAACGAGGCGCCGATGTAGCACTGACGTTCGAAGTACTCCGATGGCGTGAGTGACATCTGGGCCACGGCCTGGCCTCCGAAGATCGATTCCGACCCGTACTTCGAGTGCTTCATGCGGTGATGGAAGCTGTCGAGCTTGGCCAGCGTGTCGGGAACCCAGGCGGTGCCGGTCTCGGTGATGACGTAGGGCATGTCGGGGTAGCGCTCGAAGACGCCGGAGAACATGAGGTGCCACAACGCTCGCTGCGTCCACCACTGCACCTCGAGCATGAACATCGCAAGCGAAGCGGGGAAGTGGTTGCCAAAGCTGGGCGTGGCGCCACCGGCGTGATGGTTGAGCGGCATGCCGGCGGCTGCAGCGGCGGCCCAGATCGGTTCGTAGCTGGCCGAGTAGAGAGGTTCGAACGGAGAGTCGGGCGGTGCACCGGGGACGAGGATCCCGCCCCTCAGCCCCTGCTCGGCGGCCCACTCGATCTCCTTGACGGAGCCCTCGACATCGCCGAGGAAGATCTGGATGATGCCGGCGCGGCGCTCGGGGGCCTCGCTCACGAAGTCGGCGAGCCAGCGGTTGTGCGCTCGCAATCCGGCCCAGCGGTGATCGAAGTTGTCGCTGTAGGGCGGGGCTTCGAACGAGGTCGCGGCCGGGGGTGAGAATGGCGGCTGGGTGTTGGGGAAGAGCACTGCGGCGATCACGCCGTCCTCTTCTTGTTCGCGGAGTCGCTGCTCGGAGCTGAAGTTGCGATAGCCGAACTCGTCGGGATCACCGTCGACGCCGACTTCCATCGGCGTGCGCTCCATGTCCTTGAACAGCTCCTTGCGGCGGAGGTGGTCCTCTTGCATGAAGTCGGCCCACAGGTCGAACTCGGCGTGGTACTTCGCGTCGAGGTAGGGCCGGTAGCCGAGTAGGTCGGCGCCGCAATGGGTGTCGGCGCTGATCACCGTGTGGTGGGGGGCACTGTGGTGGGGAGCACTGTGGTGCGAGGGGCTCATGTTGCCAGTCTGGCCGCGACCTCGGGCGAGGACGAAACCGGTGAGCGAATTGCCGCTAGGCATTCCGCGAACTCTCCGCTACGATTCCCGACAACATCTATCGGGATTCACTCACACCGAGTGGTTCCATCGGGCTAGCCCACCGAGCGAAATGCGGAGCAGGCAACATGACAGCAACTGACTCGATCGATTTCCTCGAGGCGCCACCGGACCTCGATCGACAGATCGACGACATGATCCTTCCGCGGTGGTGGACCGGGGTCTCAGCCATTCCCGCCGAGCGTTATGAGATCGATGCCGGCGGCAACGCGGACCTGCGTCCCGACGGCGAACTCGGCGAAGAGATGCGGCGGATCTACGACGAGGTCGGCCTCGTTCACGTGCGCAACACCGGTCTGGTCGAACTGGCCGACATGCGCGCGCTCGCAACGCATTGCCTCCCCGACGAGATGCACTACGAGGGTGGCAGCAACCCTCGACAGACGCTCGATGCCAATGTCTTCGAGGTTGGCGCGCCTCTCTCGGCGCACCTGCACTACCACCACGAGATGGCCTACGTGTCGAAGAGCACGCGCGCTCTTGCCTTCCTCTGCAAGGAAGCGCTCCCGGATCGTGGGGCCACGTACTTCTCCGACGGCATCGCGGCGACCGACTACATGTTGTCCACGGAGCTCGGTCAGAAGTTGAAGAAACTCGGTGTCTGCTACCACCGGTCGCTGACCGATCGCGAGGCGTTCAATGATCGCCTCGAGGTGGGTGTCTACAACCACTGGCAACTGTCGATGGACACAGAAGATCCTGCCGAGGCTGAGGCCTATGCCCAGGTCCGCGGGCTCCTCACCGAGTGGGGACCCGATCGCCTCTTGAAGACGCGCTACTACTGCGATGCGTTCGAATACGACCCCATCACCGATCGCAACCTCTTCTATTGCTCGATCGCCGACCATGGGATGTGGTTCGACGGGTGGCCGTTGGTGATGCATCTGCCCCACAACGAGCGCCCGCTCCACATGACATTTGGCGACGACTCAGAGTTCAGCCACGCTGAGCTCCAAGAGATGGTCTCGCACTACGACCGTTTCGGAATCAAGGTCGACTGGCGCAAGGGTGATGTTGCGGTCTTCGACAACTTCCGATTCGCCCACGGCCGCCCGGGCATCAAGCTCGAGGCCGGCGAGGCCCGTCAGCTGGGTGTGATGCTCGGCCCGAAGTACGACCGGGTCGGTCAACTCGACGAGAAGTTCTAGGCAGCACCGTCGACGACCTCGAGGGTCGCCTTTGTGCGCAGACCCTCGCGATCATGACGCTCGATGCACCCGGCGAGGGCGCGAATCTTGTCGCTCGCCGTTGTGGTGTGTCGGCTGGGCAGCACAGCATGCACCAGCGCAGCGACAGCAGCGCCCGCAAGCTGACGGCTGACGCCCAAGGCCACGCTCATGTGTTCGCGGTATGACTCGCCCGCAGCGTGGGGGTGCTCGGTGAAGGGATTTGCTGCCATGCCCACAGAGTAGAGAAACGCCACTCGAAGTTCTGTGCGGATATTGCGTTCTGAGCGCCCAGAAGGAGCAATTTGTCCTCCGATATGGAGGATAGGCGCTAGTATTTTCTATTGTGGACCAAGTTGATCGGGAAATACTGCGCCTGCTGCAGGAACGTGGCGACCTCACCGCCCGCGAGCTCGCCGAAGAGGTCGGGCTCACGGCGACACCGGCATGGCGCCGTGTGCAAAAGCTCGAGAAGGACGGGGTCATCCGGGGTCGCGTCGCGCTGGTGGATCCGGCTGCGCTCAACCTCGACGTCACCGCGCTGGTCCACATTCGCACGAACGACCACAGTGCGGCCTGGCTCGATCGTTTCTGCACCGGGATCTCCGACCTGCCGGAGATCATCGAGGCCTATCGAACGAGCGGCGAGATCGACTACACGCTCAAGGTCGTGGTGCCGTCGATCGAGGCCTACGACGACTTCTACAAGCGACTCATCGCCCGCGTCGATCTCTACGACGTTCGCACGGTGTTCGTGATGGAGCAGATGAAGCAGACGACGGCGCTGCCGCTCGACTACGCCTAGCCGCATTCGAGTCGCGATGGTTGTGCTGAGTACGGTGGCGAATCCGTGCAGAGGAGACAGCAGTGACCGGAACAGTCGGATACATCGGACTAGGTGCCATGGGGGGCGCGATGGCGGGCCGGCTGGCCGACAGCGACTTCGATCTGCAGGTCTTCGACCTCAGCGCCGACGCGGTTGCCGGCGTGGTCGCGAAAGGCGCGGTCGCAGCTGAATCGGGTGCGGCGCTCGCCGCCTCCTGCGAGCACATCAGCATCTGCGTGCCTGATGACGCGGCCGTGATGGAAGTGGTGACCGGAGAGCACGGCATTCTCGACTCGTGCAACCCCGGCACGACCATCGCCGTTCACTCGACCGTGCATCCCGACACCGTTCGTGATCTCGCCGCGCTGGCGGCCGAACGCGATGTTGCGCTCTTCGATGCGGGAGTCGCGGGTGGTGCAGCAGCGGCGGAGGAAGGCGCACTGTCGATCATGGTCGGTGTGCCGAACACCGGTCTGACCCCAACGGCTCGCGCCGTGCTCGATTGTTGCGGCGGGGCAGTGTTCGAGGCGGGGCCGGTCGGCGCCGGAATGGCGATGAAGGTCGCGTTCAACGTGATGACCTACTTCCAGCAGGCGGCTCTCAGCGCTGCTCATCAGATCGTGGTCGGGGAGCAGAGCAGCCCGGAGATGCTCCTCGATGCCTGGCGCCATGTCGGCCAGCTCGGCAGCCTGACCGAGCGCTTCTATCCGCTGACGACCATGGCGCCCGAGACGAAGGTGGGCGAGCTCGGTGCATTCCTCGACGGCAACATCTATCTCGCCGAGAAGGACCTCGAGCTCGCCGCGAGCCTCGGCCTGGAGTCGGGTCGAGCAATGCCGGTGGTCGAGGTCGTGCGCGACTCGATGCGCCTCGTCTACGGCATGCCCGACAGCGGCACCGCCCAACCCGATCAACAAGGAGACAGCTGACATGGCCCACCAAGCAGATCAAGAGAAATGGGCCCGCGGCGCGGCGAAGATGGAGGACGTCTACCAGGGCGTCGTTCCGGTCGTGCCCCAAGGTTTCATGGACTTCGCCGACATCATGACCGAGGACCTCTTCGGAGCGGTGTGGACCCGCGACGCCCTCGACGTGCGCGACCGGCGCCTCATCATCATGGGTGTGATCGCCGCGATCGGCGGCACGTCCACGTGGAAGATCCAGTGTCTCGCCGGTCTCAAGCGAGGTGACTTCAATGAGGAGGAGCTCCGAGAGGTGCTCATCCAGGCGACGCCCTACGTCGGTTACCCGCGGGCCGCTGAGTTCACCGTCATCACCGAAGAAGCCATTGCCGACCACAAGAAGGAACTCGCTGCGGAGGGCGACGGATGAGCGCGATCAACACCGGCGACGGCTGGTCCTTCGGGCTCCAGCTCCCCATCCAGACACTCACCCGCACGCTGGTCGACCCGTGGGAAGACGCCGCGACCGTCGATGATCTCGTGGCGATCGCGAAACGCTGCGACGAGCAGGGTTATGACTTCGTCGGTGTGTGCGACCACATCGCCATTCCCGACAACGAGTACGCCGCTCGGATGACTACGACCTGGTACGACACCATCGCCACGCTCGGGTTCTTGGCTGCCCACACGAAGAACGTGCGGCTGTTGTCGGTGGTGTGGATCGCTGCCTATCGCCACCCGCTGCAGACCGCGAAGGCCTTCGGCACCCTCGACCACCTCTCCGGCGGACGAACGATCCTCGGTGCGGGTGCCGGCCACGTCGAGGCCGAGTTCGATGCCCTCGGGGTCGACTTTGCGACCAGAGGAAAGCGGCTCGACGAAACGCTCGAGGCCGTGCGGGGCGCCTTCGCCGACACCTACGTCTCCCACGATGGTGACTTCTATTCGTATGCCGATGTCGGCATCGCGCCGCAGCCTGTCGGGGATCTCCCGATCTGGATCGGCGGCAGTGGCAAGGCCGCGTGGAAACGCACCGGACGGGTCGGCGACGGCTACATCCCGATGGGTAATGGCAAGGACCAATATGGCGAGATCGTCGACACGATTCACGCAGCGGCGGCCGCCGCGGGTCGGTCCCATTCCGGTTTCGACATCGGCTACATGCCGCCCTGGACCTACCTGCTCGGCGATGTGCCGGAAGGCGTCATGGCCCTCTCCGGAGGGGTCGAGCCGTTGGTGGAAGACATCCGGTCGGCCCGCGAGGCCGGCGCCAACACGTTCCATTTGAAGTTCCGCAGCCGTGACCTGTCCGAGTACCTCGAACAGGTCGATGCCTTCGTCGAGCAGGTCGTGCCGCTTGTCAACGAGGGTTGAGTCGAGTGAAGTGAGCGTTGTGACCGAACTCACGAAGACCTTCGATGTCGAGCGATTCACCCTGGCGTGGGACGAGTGGGGGAGCGGTGACGCACCGCCGTTGGTGTTGATCCACGGCTTCTCCGGTTCCGCCCACGACTTTGCGCTGCACATTCCTGCACTTGCCGAGCACCGTCGCGTGCTCGCGATCGACCACCGCGGCCACGGCCGGTCCAGCAACTCGCTCGATGAGGAGACCTACACGGTCGATCACATCGTCGACGACGTGATCGACTGGCTGTCGCACACCGTCGATGGCCCGGTTGATCTTCTCGGCCACTCGATGGGCGGACGGGTGGCATTGCGCTTCGCCCTCGCCCGACGCGATCTCGTTCATTCGCTGATCCTGATGGACACCACCGCGTGGAGTTTCGCTATTGAAGATCCTGCGGTCGCCGAGATGATCAACGGCTTCTTCTCGTCGATCACGGCCGAGACCCCGATGGGCAACATGCCGGCGGGGCCCGAGGACGAGTTGATCGACGCGGCTGCGCCCGCCGATTGGCGAGAGCGAAAAGCCGAGTTGGCTGCGGCCTTCGACCCGATGGCCTGCCGCGCCCTCGGACTCGCGCTGTTCGGCGACCGCCTTCAGCCGGTGGATCATCTGCTCGGCGACATCGATGCACCGGTCACGGTCATCGCCGGCGAGCACGATCACCCCTACGTGGATCACGCCCAGAATCTGGCCGACGGCGTGGCCGACGGTGAATGCGTGATCATCGACGGCGCCTACCACTCGCCGCAACTCACCCATCAGGCTGAGTGGCTCGCCGCGGTCGACCGCCACCTCGCTCGGGTGAGTGGCTGAGCGACTTCGGTGACCCGACCGAGCGACATTCCAGCGATCGACACGCTGATCGGATTCCGCTCTGCGGCCGACGTCGACCGCAATCCAGCCAACGTGCGTCCCTCGCAACGCGGCGACAAACACCCGGCCGACTACATGTATCGCGACATCCCGGCGACGGCAGCGGACCCCGACGACCACGACGCAGTGATCGCCGACACGCTCATGGCGATGGATGCCAACAATGTCGAGGTCGGACTCCTCACCGTCGGCCACCCGGCCGCCGGTCTGGCTGCGGGGCGCTTCCCGGAGCGCTTTGCCCTCGCGACCCAGGTCGACCCCAACGACGTGGTCGGAGCCGTTCGACAGATCCGGCGTGACCATGCCGACCTCGGTGTGCGCGCTGTGGGCGCGTTCGCGGCCGGGACGTCGCCGCCGATCCGTCTCGACGATCCTCAGTGGTATCCCGTCTACGCCACCTGTGTGGAGTTGGGACTCCCCATCTTCGCGACCGCAGGCGTGCCCGGACCGCGCGTGCCGATGGACAGCCAGCATGTCGAGGCGATCGACAACGTGATGTACGACTTTCCCGAGCTCGTCTTCGTGATGCGCCACGGCGCCGAGCCCTGGGAAGACCTGGCGGTGAAGCTGATGCTCAAATGGCCGGGACTTCACTACTCGACGTCAGCGTTCGCCCCGAAGCACTATCCGCCCGCGATCGTCGACTACGCCAACACCCGAGGCGTCGAGAAGGTGCTCTACGGCGGATACCACCCGTATGCATTGGAGCTCGACCGGATCTTCGCAGAGATGGATGCGGTGCCGTTTCGCGACCACGCGTGGGAACCGTTCCTGCGCGGCAACGCGGCCCGCATCCTCGGGCTCTAGGTAACGGCGCCCTTCACCTTCAGCTCGATGATCTCGTCCATGTCGAGGCCGAGATCGCCGGTGAGGATCTCGTCGCCGTGTTCGTTGAAGCCCGGCGCTCGGCCGACGGGGCTGGCTTCGCCGTTGAACTGCACCGGAGTGGTGACGAGCTTGAACGGCACCCCGGCTTCGTTCTCGAGGTCCTGCACATAGTTGTTGGCGATGACCTGAGGGTCGTCGATGATCTCGAGCGAGTCGAGGACGGGAGTCCACTGTCCGTCGAAGTCGGCGAGGTCGCGTCGGACCTCATCGAGGGTGCGGGTGAGGATGAACTCGTCGACAACCGCCTTTGCTTCGGCGGCATTCGCAGTGAGCGTCTCGTGGTCGAGGAATCGCTCGTCGGTGATGAGCTCGTCGCGGCCGATCACCCGACAGAATTCCTGCCAGTACTTGAGCGGTTGGAGGCAGGTGATGTTGACCATTCGTCCGTCCGCTGTCGGGAAGGTGCCGAGCAGTGGATTCATCACGAACCCGCTCAGATCGAACGGACGCCAGGCCGAACCGTTGACATGGCTCATGGCGATTCCCGATGCCATCGCCCACATGCCGGTGGCGAGGAGTGAAACCTCGAGCGACTGGGGCTCGCCCGTTCGTTCCCGCCGGAGAAGCGCCGCGCTGATGCCGCCAGCGATGGTCATTGCGCCCATCGAATCGCCGAACGCCGGTCCGGGCTGGCTCGGCATGCGCTCGTCGTCGACGTACCAGGCGCCCATCGCAGCGCCAGATCGGCACCAGAACGACGTCATGTCGTAGCCGCCTCGGTTGCCCTCGGGCCCCTCGGGCCCCCACGCGGTGCCAGCGGCGTAGATGATCGACGGGTTGTGTTCGCGCACTTGGGCTTCGGTGATGCCGAGCCGCTCGCGCACCGCCGGGGGCTTGTTCACGAGGAAGACGTCGCTGATCGCGATCAGCTTGTGGAGCACCGCGAGGCCGTCGTCGTTTTGCAGATCGAGACCGAGGCTGCGCTTGCCGCGGTTGGCGTGTTCCATGATCGCGTGGACGTCGCCGCTCAGGTCTACTGCCCCGCTCTGGCCGAGCCCGCGGGCCGCGTCGCCGCGCACCGCGTGCTCGATCTTGATCACGTCGGCGCCCCAATCGGCGAGGATCGCGGTCGCGGCGGGCACGAAGGTGTGGTCCGCAACCTCGACGATTCTTATTCCGTCCATCATTCCGGTCATGACCCATGTCCTACCACGGCCGAGTCTGCGGTAAAGGTGAAGACATGACCGATGATGTTTTCGCGCCGAGTACCGATGACTTTCTGGAGAACAATGCCGAGTGGGCGGCGAACTTCGAGCACCGCGACCTGCCGGTCAGTCCTCGCCGCCATGTGGCCATCGTCGCGTGCATGGATTCGCGCATGCCGATCTTCGGCATCCTCGGTCTCGATCGTGGCGATTCCCACATCATCCGCAACGCTGGTGGCGTGGTGACCGACGACGTCATTCGGTCGCTCACCCTCTCGCAGCGGGCGCTCGGCACGCGAGAGATCATCCTCGTTCATCACACCGACTGCGGCCTGCAGAAGGTGACCGAGGCCGGCTTCAACGATGAGCTTCAGGCTGAGCTCGGCGTGCGCCCGCCATGGGCGCTTGAGTCATTTGTCGACCCCTACGCCGATACAAGGCAGTCCATGCGGCGTCTCGAGCTCTCGCCGTTCATTCCCCACAAGGACAACATCCGGGGCTTCGTGTACGACGTGGCCACCGGCAAACTCGACGAGGTCTTCCCCGCCTGACGCGCTCAGAGAGCGGGTCGGGTGCCGTAGGTGTCGCCGCCTCCGAGGGCCAGCATGTCGTCGAGCCAGCTGGTGCCGTAGGAGTCGGTGACTTCCTGCGCCATGTCGCTCGACTCGCCCGCGGGCGTGGACTCGAGCGTCCATGCCTGGCGTTTGTAGGTCCAGTTTTCCGGATGAGCGGCATGGGCCTGCTTCCAGAACGGAATGGCGGCGTCCTTGCCGACGGTGTCGTGGAGGTGACAACCGAGCGCGAACAATGCAGCAGCGCGGCTGTGGTCGAGCGGGCGGGGGAGAGATGCCGCAATCACTTCGTGTGGCTCGAGCGCGAAGCGACTGTCGGAACCCTTCTCGACCCAATCGGCGATGGCGGCTCGGTAGTCCTCGGCGACGTCGGGAAACTTCTTCACCTCGGTGAACATCAGCGCCATGCGTTCGGGGAGATCATCGGTGACCTCCATGTCCCGCAAGGGAGAAGGTTCGATCGATGCTGACTCCGGCGGTCGTACGAGAGTGCCGGATTCGTCGATCCACACGGCCATGGGCACGTTGTTGATGCCGAGATGCACATCGACGAGGTGATGCGAGTCGATCAACGTCGGGTGGGTCGGTGACGCAGCCGCGATCCACTCGGTGGCCTTCGACGGATCGAGATCAAGCGCCACCGTGACCACGGTCAAGCCCTGCGACTCGTATTCAGCGTGCAGTGCCTGCCACCCGGGCAGGCTGTGGCGACAACCTCACCAGGAGGCCCACGCCACCAACAGCACCTTGCGGCCGTGGAGCGATGTGAGCGAGAAGGGGTTGCCATCCGAATCGGTGAGCGCAAGATCGGGCACCGTGGCGGTAGTGAGTGCTCGGCCGCCGCTTTCCGGACCAATCGCGAAGAGGCCATGCTGGGTGTCTTCGACGACGGCCATGTTGAGCTTCGAGGCTGCGGCCGAGACGTCGATCTGACCGGCGGCGGTGATGGCCTCGGGCGCGGGTACGCACTGGGCGCCCTTGCACAACCCTTCGGGCGTGGACTTCCAGCCCGTGCCGGCGGCGAAGGCCTCGGGGTCCACAGTGAGTGAGTCCAGGATCATTGCCGGACCCTACTCGCTTGTCTTCACCCTCGAATGGGCTCAGCCGCGATCGGCGAGGTCGTATTCGGCCATGAAATAGGGGTGATCTGGATCGAAGTCGGTGAGCGTGACCGGGTTGTCGACCTTCCCCATCGGGCGCGAGCCGGACCCCGCGATCCCGTTGACCTCATCGCCGATGTCGGCGCGTGCTTCTTCGATCAGCGAGCGCAACCGTGTGACGACTTCCGGATGGTCTGCTGCGAGGTCGGTGGTCTCTGCAATGTCGGCGACAAGGTCGTAGAGGCGCAGCTTCTCTTCGCCCTGTTGGGCCAGCTGGAGTTTCCACGGACCGACGCGCACGGCTTCGATTGCCGGCCCGCGCATGTAGAAGAAGGGTCGATCGGCGTCGACGGCAGGGCCGTCCAGACCGAGCACCTCGGCGAGGTCCTGGCCGTCGACTGTTCGGTCGGTCGGCACGCTGGCCCCACAGAGCCGAGCGAGTGTGGGGTAGAGATCGATCTGCGCGGCAACGACGTCAGACGTCTCCGCGGGGACGTGGCCGGGCCAACGCACGATGCACGGCACGCGCTGGCCGCCCTCGTAGGTGGTTCCCTTCGACCCTCTCAGTGGTTCGTTGGAGCCGGACCCGCCCGATTCGGGGGCCAAGGCGCCGTTGTCGCTCGTGAAGATCACGATGGTGTTGTCGTCGAGTCCCAGCTCGACGAGCTCGGCGAGGATCACGCCGGTGACCCAGTCGATGCACTCGACCGCAGCCCCGTAGTCGCCGTTCTGCGAGGCCTTCTTGAAGCGTTCCTGCACGTAGATGGGCAGGTGGACGTACATGTGGGCCAGGTAGAGGAAGAACGGTTGCTCGCGGTTGGCCCTGATGAACCTCAGCGCCTGCTCGAGGTAGCGATTGGTGAGCGACGCTTGGTCGGGCTGGGCCTCGATGACGGCGTCGTTCTCCACCAATGGCAGCGGCGGCCGAACCCACGGCTCCGTCATGCCCATGTTGCGGAGCATGTCCTCGATCTCTTCGGGAGTGAGACCGTGGACCCGGTCGCCCGCGATCTGGCGGCCCATGTCGTTGCTGTAGGGGATGCCGTAGTACTCGTCGAACCCATGGGCAGTGGGGAGGAACTCGGGCTGGTCGCCGAGGTGCCACTTGCCGACGAGCTTCGTCGCGTAGCCCTGTTCGCTGAGCAGCTGGGCAATCGTGATCTCCGAAGGGTTGAGACCCACGGACCAGCCGGGGAACAGCACGCCGCCGAGTCCGCCCGACGCGACACCGCCGAAGCCCACGCGTAGCGGATAGCAGCCGGTCATCAGGGCGGCGCGAGATGGCGAACAGACCGGCGACGTGGCATAGAAGTCGGTGAAGCGGGTTCCTTCGGCGGCCATCTGGTCCAGGTGTGGCGTGCGGTTGCGGGTCGAGCCGTAGCACCCGAGGTCGCCGTAGCCGAGGTCGTCGCAGTTGATCAGAATGACATTCGGTGCGGTGACATTGGTTGCGGTGACATTGGGTGAGATAGCCGGCATCAGCTGATGACCTCGACGGTGATCCCACGGGCGGCGAAGTGGGCGGGTAGGTCGGCGTCGAGCAGCGCAGCCGCATCGGCGTTTCCTCTCAGCGTGGCGTCGAAGTGCGCCAAGCCGAGACTCTTCGTCACTTCGTAGGCGTGGGCACCGGGGATGAAGTCGCTCGAAGGTCGCGAGCCCTCGCCGAGCGCGCCGTTCATGAGGTCGTGGACCAGTTCGGCGTTGTCGCAGAAGTGGTAGTGGTCGGCGTTGACGAGCATGACCAATCGCTGCACCGCCGGCGCGTGCGCCAGGAGGTCTCGCATCATCGGGAGGGGGAGTACGGCATCGTCGTCGGCAACGATCGCGAGGGTGGGGACCGGCCTGCCCCAATCGAGATCGAGCATCGCGTGCATCGTGGCTCTCGGGTCGTCTGGGCCGTCGAACACGCCGCCGTCGCCTCCCGCCGGGGCGAGGCCGAGTGTGGCGGTGATGCGGGTGTCGACCGCGGTGGTTTGCAGCGCCGTCCAACCGCCGAAGCTGTGGCCGGCGATGCCGCATGCTTCAGGGTCGGCCGTGACGCCGAACTCTCCGTCGAGCAACCCGTCGAGGGTCCGGCGCGCATCTCCCACGCGATTGGTTGCGGTCTCTCGCGTGTAGGCGGTCATGTCGGTGGGCATCCCGATGCCCATGGCCCACCCCATGACCTCAGGCGAGGTGTTGCCGGTGTGGTCGGGAGCGGCCACGACATAGCCGTGGCTGGCGAGATGGGTGGTGAGATGGGTGGACTGGCGACGGTGTCCGGCGAAGCCGTGGCTGAACACGATGCCGGGGGAGGCGACGTCGGATGACATGGGTTCGGCGTCGCGGACTGCGGGTTGGGGAGTAGTGGCCGGCGTGCCGGGGATCAGCGTGTAGGCGTCTTGGCGCGCGGGGTCGAGGTCCGCGCCGGCGTGCGCGCCGGTCGCCGGATACCAGACCTCGATCGGCACCCGTCGCCCGTCGCGCTCGGTCTCGAACGAGCGGACGCCAACGGGGAAGGCACCGCGTGCGGACGGGTCGTAGGTCATCGGGGGTGCTCCTGAGGGACAGCCGGTTGTTCGCCGGAAGAGATCTTGTCGCAGACACGACGCGTGTGCGAACGGCGCGAAAGGAGCTGGCAGGGCCCGGGACCCAGCGCCGCAGCTAGTCGAGGGAAGCGACGGCTCGGTCGCGGAGTTCGTACTTGAGAACCTTGCCGCTGGCGTTGAGTGGGAGTTCGTCGAGGAACTCGATGTGGCGCGGACACTTGTAGTTCGCCATCTCGGCCCGACACCAGTTGATCAGCGCGGCGGCGGCGGCTTCGTCGCGTGCCGCCCCCGGAGCGGGAACCACGAACGCATAGCCGACTTCACCCACGCGTTCGTTGGGCACGCCGACCACGGCGACCTG
>Ga0055584_100003924_pt1 | contig 14593 bp, 9 predicted proteins | sample OSDHelmetaG_FD_58716 | JGI IMG/M metagenome (GOLD analysis project Ga0055584, IMG submission 58716) | Pelagic marine sediment microbial communities from the LTER site Helgoland, North Sea, for post-phytoplankton bloom and carbon turnover... | ecosystem: Environmental > Aquatic > Marine >... | reverse complement strand
ACGGCGATCGTTGCCATCCAAATCTCTTCGGGGTCGTGCTCGACCCAACCGTCTTGCGGGTAGTGCTGGGCGAGCGGGCGCTGAGCGGCGGCGACGACCACGCCGGCACGATCAAAGACAATGGCCCGCGTGCTGCTAGTCCCTTGGTCGATGGCGAGCAGGTGGTCTGGGGTGGTCATGACACCTCATTTTGCCGAAACAAAGCCAACGCCCGCAGTTTTCCTTGAGAGAGTGCAAACGGGGACCGGTACGACGCCCAGGAACGAGAAGAGAAACGAAAATGCCGAAACAAAGCCAACTTCCGCAGTTTTCCTAGGATTCGCTATTCGAGATCGTTTAGTACCGAAATCGTTCAAAACGCCGAAACAAAGCCAACACCCGCAGTTTGCCTGGGTTCTGTGAGTCGGAAGCCGGGTTTTGGGTGCAGACCATTAAATGAGGTTCATTGGCGCAACCCACAACGCGGGGACGGGCATTGTGATCGTGCGGCGCGGGTCATGCCTTGGGCGGCCAGGTCGGGAAGGGTTTGGTGTGGACCTCGCTGATCCGGGTGTAGTTGAGGTAGCCCAGGCGGGCCATGGGTTCGAGCGCTGCCTCGTCGACGATGCCGTCCACGATGACACCGTCGTCAATGTGGACGCCGACGACTTTGCCGATGACGACGTGATTGGCGGTGTTCGCGTCGGTGTGGGGCAGGCGGATGGTTTGGACATGGACGCATTCGAGGTGGATGGGGCTTTCCTTGACCCGAGGCGGCGCCACGATGGTGCTGGCGACCGGGGTGAGGCCGGCGAGTTCAAATTCATCGACGTCGGCGGGCGCCGGGATCGAGGTGTGCCAAACGGCGTCGCGTAAGGCCCAGGTGGCCATGTTGGCGACAAACGCGCCCGTGGCCTCAACATTGTTGAGGCTGTCTTTGAACCGCCCGCTGGCCTGCCCGGTGGGGGCAAACATGACGTGCGGCGGTTGGTAGGAGACCAAATTAAAGAGGGCAAACGGGGCCAAATTGCGGCGTCCTTCCGCATCCAAGCTGGAAATCCAGCCGACCGGGCGGGGCATGACCAGGGCGCTCATCGGATCGTGGGGCAGGCCATGGCCATCCTCCGGGCGGTAGAACATCGGGCACTCCGTTCAACTGATTTGACCAATTCTATCATTGTGGCGGGCCGACGCCGGAAGGCTGTAAATGGCGGTGGGCCTGGGATACAATATACGGACTAATGAACAAGATTTGCCTGGGAGGCATGGATGAAGTTCACGTCAAAAATCTTGGGCGGTATTGCCGCGATCTCAATGTTGGGATCGGCCGGTATCGTACAAGCCCAATCCGATACGCTGCGGATTGCGCACTACAATATGCCGGCGCAGTTCGGCATGCCTTACGGCACGTTCGGTGCTAACGGCGCCTATCAGCTTTATGCGTTTTTCGACGGCCTAACATTCGTCGACGACGACAAATCCACCAATCCGCAGTTGGCGACCGAGTGGAAGCTGACCAGCCCGACGACGTGGGAAATCACCCTGCGCGAAGGGGTGACGTTCCACAACGGCGAAGCGTGGGACGCGGATGCGTTAATTGGAAACGTCGATGCGTTGCTCAGCGATCCGATCGTTTCCAAGCAGCAGGTGCGGCGTCAGTTCCCGACCATTGCCAGTGCTAAGAAGCTTGGTTCGCATAAGGTCGAAATCACGACCAAGGTGCCTGATCCGATCTTCCCCAAACGTTTGCATGTCATGCGCGTACATTCGCCGAAAGCCTGGGCCGATTTGGGTGCCGAAGGTTTTGCCCGTAATCCGGTGGGTACCGGTTCGTACAAGATCGTCGATTGGGGCACCGACGAGATCAAGGCGACGGCCTACGAAAATGCTTGGCGTAAGCCCAAAACCGAGAACATCGAAATCCTCGTGATCCCGGAGATCGCGACGCGGGTTCAAGCGCTGAATTCCGGGCAGGTCGACATTGCCTGGGCGCTGGATACCGGCTCGATGCAGTTGGTTGAAGCGGCGGGGAACAAGGTTGTTCTGTCGCGACGTCATGACACGCTGAACCTGATCCTGCATCACCGCAAGGAAGGTAGTCCGGTAACGGATGTTCGCGTGCGTCGTGCGTTGAACTACGCCTATGACAAAGAAACATTCGTGAACGAGTTCATGGGCGGAATCACCAAAACGAATGGCCAGCCCGCTGACTCCAGCGCGACCGGCTATTTCGAAGACATCAAGCCGTATCCGTACGACCCCGAAAAGGCCAAGGCGCTCTTGGCCGAAGCGGGCTATCCGAACGGTTTCGACATGACGGTTGAACTCGTTACGTCGAGCGGTGAATTTGGTGACACGTTCCAAGCCATGGCGCAGGACTTCAAGCGTATTGGTGTGAATACGGAGCTCGTCACCCTGTCCATTGGTGTGTTCGTCAAAAAGGTCCTGGCGCAGCAGGAATGGGACGGCGATGGGTTCACCATGATGTACGAGTCACATCCGATGGCAGATCTGTCGCGGGTGATGGCTACGCATTCGTGCAACTTCTTCGCCAAGCACACATGCTTTGAAGAAATCGCCCCGACCATTGCGGCGATGGATTCTGAGATGGACCCGGTCAAACGTGAAGGTTTGATGCGGAAAGTTGCGCAGTTCTATCACGACGAGGCGCCGGTGGTGTTCAGCCACGAGCGTCCGGCCATCGACGGCATTTCGCCGAAATTGAAGGGTTACAAGCTCGTCAATCGGGTGCCGCTGTGGTGGGATTTCGAACTGACCAACTAGTCGGTTCACCATCTGACGAAAAGGGGCTGCTTCGGCAGCCCCTTTTTTTTGTTCAGGGCAGGGTGACCCCGCCAAGCGTTTGTAAAGTGGTTGTAGATATCCACAACGGTTGGTGTTCGACTACACTGTTCCCGTAGAACTAGAACTACGCAGGAGGGGAGGATGCAGGTTCATATCAAGGTTTTGGCCGTGCTGCTGGCTACCATGGTCCTGGCAGGGTGTGGTCTCGCTAGGGCCGTCGAGATTCAGGAAGAGACCCAAGCACAACTAGCGTATAGGCCAGACGCACAGATTTGTTTGCCAGTCAGCTTGGGTCTTTCGAGCGCCGCGCTTGAGCGCGAGGTATCGAAGAGAGGGCTCGGTGATTGCAGCGATGATCATCTGACGTGTGCTGGATATGGCGCGAAGTTGGGTTCCCCAGAGTACGTGAGTTGCCGAGCCTCGCTAGAGGCCGGCACCAGAAACAAAACGAGCATTATCGTGAACAATCCTCCGCCGACCGTCACGACCCCCACTTACCAGCAGACTTGTTACTATAGCTACGTGAGGGCACGGCAGATTTGTTACTAGACGCGCACGGATTGAAGTTCTGGCGTAGATTCTTCAAAAAGCCCTAAATTGAACAAGCGGGGCGGGCGACTAGCCCGCCCTTCATTTATGGACGGCGCTGACGCGATCTTGGCAGTTGGGTGCTCAACACGAGACTTATCCACGCTTCGGCCTTCGATCTCAGAAAAACCAGCAAAATCAAGGCTTTTCTTTGCGTTTATGCCCTTGTCTTTGCGCTCACGCAAAAATACGGTTGGGCTACTTGAATAACCAGGGGCGGCCGACTAGCGGCTGATTGAGGGCTACCCTACTGATGGCCGAACACTATCAGGTAGCGATCGTCGGATCGGGTCCCTGTGGCATGAGCGCAGGCGGGCGCGCCGCTGAGCAGGGCATGTCTCATGTGGTGCTTGAGCGGACCGACCATCTCTCCGACACCATCTTCAAATACCAAAAAGGCAAGCATGTCATGGCGACGCCAGACATCCTGCCGCTGCGCAGTTCGATGGCGTTCGACGCCGGCACGCGCGAGTCGATCCTTGGCAAATGGGATGAGCAGACCAGTGCGCTTGGGGTCAACGTTCGTCACAACGTGGAAGTCACCGAGATTTCCGGCGAAAAGGGCAGCTTCACGCTCACCCTCAAGAACGGCGATACGCTGACGGCCGAGAATGTCGTGCTGGGGATCGGCCTGCAGGGCAACTTGCGCAAGTTGGCGTGTCCGGGCGGCGATTGGGACGGCGTTCAGTACCAGCTGGACGATCCCGACGAATATGAGGGCGAGAACATCGTGGTTGTTGGCGCCGGTGACGCGGCGATCGAGAACGCGGTTGCGCTGGCCAAGAACAACAACGTCTACATCATCAACCGTCGCGACGAGTTTGCGCGGGCCAAGGACGGAAACCGCAATCTGATCGAGGCGGCGATCGAGAGCGGCGACATCACGTGTTATTACAGCGCCGAACCCGCGAACGTGTCGCCAGGCAAGATGACGCTGACCGTGCCGGACGGCGAGGCCGAGGTTGAATGCGATCGGATTATCGCGCGGCTGGGCGCCGTTGCGCCCCGCAAATTCGTTGAATCCTGCGGGATCGAATTTCCCAGCAAAGATCCAACATCGCTGCCGGAGTTGAGCCCGCAATACGAATCAAACGTGCCAGGCCTTTATATTGTCGGCGCGTTGGCCGGGTTCCCGCTGATCAAGCAGGCGATGAACCAGGGCTATGAGGTCATCGAGTTCATTCTCGGTAACCACATCAAGCCCGCCGATGAGCCGCTGCTTGAAGATAAGTTCAGGGCGCTGCCCGGCGATCGTTCGGTTGACGAGGTCATTACCCACATTCGCGAGAACGTGCCGTTGTTGCGGGCGCTGACGCCGCTGCAGCTGCGTGAGTTTTTGCTGGATGCGACGATCCATGTGCCTGGGGTTGGCGACACCGTTTTCGAGCGGAACGACTATACCAACTCGTTCTTCATGATCGTTGAAGGCGCTGCTGACATCTACATCGACGAGGCCGACCCGAACATCAAAGTGACGGTTGGTGTCGGCGATTTCTTCGGCGAGATCGGCTTGATTGCAGGCCGCCGGCGCAGCGCCACGGTGAAGGCGGCCGAGGCATCGTTCATGCTGGAATCGCCACGGCGGTCGATGATCAAGCTGATCAACTCGGTCGAGGCGGTCGAGCGATCGATGAACGAAGTGGCCTTGGTGCGCCAGTTGCGTACCTACCTTTCACCCAGCCTGACCGACGAAGCTATCCAACCCGTTCTCGAAACCGCCGAGGTGCGCGCGTTCAAATCAGGACAGGTTCTGTTCAAAGAAGGTGATGCCGACGAAGGCGTTTATTTGATTCGCAAAGGCTCGGTAACGGTTTCGCGGCGGATCGGTGGCAAAGACATTGTCATCGCCTATGTGCCGGCCGGCCACTATGTCGGCGAGATGGCGTTTTTGACCCGTGCGCGGCGCAACGCCACGGTCCGCGCGGCGATCAATACCGAAACGATTTGGCTGGAGAGTGACAGTTTTCGCCAGATGGTCGATGCCTCGCCTGACCTACGGGGCGAGGTCGAGCGCCGCTTGCTGACCCGCTTTATCGAAAGCGAAAGCATGCACAGCCGGCCCGAGGCCGGGAACATCATTCAATTCCTTGTCGAGCAGGGCGTCGGCGAAGCGACCGATATCTTGCTGATCGACGAAACTTTGTGCGTCGCGTGTGACAATTGCGAGAAAGCCTGCGCCGAAACGCACGGTGGCGTGTCGCGCCTCAATCGCGAGGCCGGACCGACCTATGCACGCATTCATGTGCCGACGTCGTGCCGCCACTGCGAACACCCGCATTGCATGGCCGATTGCCCGCCCGATGCCATTCACCGTGCCGTCGATGGCGAGGTGTATATCGACGACAGCTGTATTGGCTGCGGCAACTGCGAGCGGAATTGTCCCTATGGGGTGATTCATCTTTCGTCGGGCGCGCCCAAGAAACCCGGCCTATTTTCCTGGATGATGTTCGGCGCCGGACCCGGTCCAGGTGAAGACACCGCCTGGAACAAAGCGAATAAGAAAGACGACGGTGCGCCGAAGGTCGCCGTCAAATGCGACATGTGTCTTGATATTCCAGGCGGTTCGGCGTGCGTGCGCGCGTGTCCGACCGGGGCCGCGATTCGCGTCAGCCCCGAGGACTTTTTCTCGCTGTCCGAACTATCGGCACGCGGGTAGGCGGCGGGCATGCATACCTCACTCCTCGTCTTCCGAAATTTTCGCTATCTGAAAATCACACTCGCGCTGCTTGCTGTTTCGATTCTGGCCTATGCGATCCATGATCCGCTCGGCAAGCCGAACGGCGGCACCTGGCTCGGCTATACCTTGGGTGGGTTGGCGGCATTTTTGATTGTTTGGCTCGCGTGGTTTGGCGTGCGGAAGCGTCAATACGGCGTTGGCAAATTGCTGCTGGAGGACTGGGCGTCGGCGCACGTCTATCTCGGGCTTTCGCTTTTGGTCGTGGCCACGCTCCACAGCGGATTTCAATTCGGCATCAACGTGCACACGCTGGCCTACGCCTTGATGGTGCTTGTGATCGGCAGCGGCGCATTCGGGCTCTACGCCTACATGCGGTATCCGCGGTTGCGGTCGGTCAATCGTGGGGAAGGGGCGCTTGGCGATGTCTGGGCGCTGGTCGCTGGGATGAGCCGCGACTGCTACGAAATCGCCCGCGATTTGCCGGACGAGGTTTACCGTCTTGTCGAAGACGCGGACAAAGAAACACGCATCGGCGGCAGCGTGTGGCGACAGCTTTCGGGCACGGATCCCAATTGCGCGAGTACGCGTGCGCTAGACCAAGTGCGTGAACTTGCCGAGAAATACAGCGGGCGCGACGCCGACGCGGCGCGTCGTCTGGTTCGGGTGTTGGCGCGGAAGGTCGAACTGCTGACCCGCATTCGCCGCGACATTCAATACAAAGCACTTCTCGATATTTGGTTGTATTTCCACATTCCCCTGTCCGTGGCGCTGCTGGGGGCGCTCGCGATCCACATCATTTCCGTGTTTTTGTACTGGTAGGGCCGTGGAAGTTCTCGTTCGCTACCTCACCAAGAAGCGCGACGGCGCGATTTCTGCGCGCGATGAACTGGTCATTTGCGAGACCGTTCGGTTTGGTCGGAGCACCGACAATGAAGTCGAACTGCCGGCGCCCGGCGTTTTATTGCATGAAGGCATCTTGCATAAGCGCGAAGGGGGCTTGTTCTTCGAGGGGGAAGGCGAGGGCCGGAACAATATGTCGATTGACGGCCAATTGGTCGCGGCCGGACCGGTCCGCATCGGATCGGTCATTGGGGTTGGCCCCTACGATGTCACGATTTTGCCGCCTGAAGGCGACGTCGAGGTTGCCGTGTCGGTCGAACTTGTGCGTCCGGTTGGCGATGCGCTGGAAACGTTGCGGGCCAACAGCACCACTAGAATTGAGCAGTCCGGGATCAGCAAGCGACCCCTCGCTTGGGCCGGATTGGCGGTTGTCTTGCTTGCCTTCCTTGTTTGGCCGTTAGTCGAAGCGTTTGTGATCGATGGCAATGACCCCGCGCTCTCCAAGAACCCGATCGAAATGGCGATCGAGACAGAGAGTTGGCCGGTGGCGGCGGACCTTGCTTGGGTCACGGGGCCGATCTCCGGCCCGCACAAATTCTTGGCCCAGAACTGTAGCTTCTGCCACGAACGCCCCTTCGTTCGGGTGCAAGATAATGTGTGTACCGATTGTCATGCCGAGATCACCAATCACGTCGATCCGAAGGTGCATGATCTTCCCGAGATTTCTACGGCGCTATGTCAAAGCTGCCACAAGGAACATCAAGGGGCGGAACCGATCACGCGGAATGACCAAGCGTTCTGTTCGTCGTGCCATGAGAAGTTGGAAGGCGTGGCGGGTGATACCAAGCTTTTCAACGTGTCGAATTTCGGACGCGACCATCCTGAATTCCGTCCCACGGTCGTGACCGATGCCCGTGCGAAGACCGTTGAGCGCGTGTTACTCGACACTGACAATTGGCCGGTCGAAAAATCAAACCTGGTCTTCACCCACAAGAAGCACCTCAATCCTGTGGGTATTCTGGTGCCCGGAAAGAAAGAACGTCGGGTAATGGTGTGCGCCGATTGCCACACCACGGACGAAGGTGGTTTGGGATTCACGCCAGTGGCGATGGAAGAGCAATGCAGCGAATGCCATCAACTCAACTTTGAGCCGACGGTGCCGACACGGCGATTGCCGCACGGGAGCGTCGAGACGGTTGTTGAATCGCTGCGTGAATTTTACGGCGACCTCGCGTTGCGCGGCGGCGCCCAAGTTGAGGATGCGCCAGCTGTGGTGCGGCGCCGGCCCGGCGGACGCTCCCTGAGCGAGGAAGAGCGTCTTGAGGCGTTGGATTGGGCCGACAAGGCGGCGCGCGATGCGGGCGAGCGGGTTTTCGCGAAATCTGTTTGCGGGACCTGTCACGAAGTGATGCGAACCGGCGATGGCCCGTTGGACTATGCGGTGGCCCCGGTGATGGTGGTCGATCGGTGGTTACCCAAGGGACGGTTTGATCATAGCCGTCATAGCGCGCCGAGCTGTGTCGATTGCCATGCCGCACCGGATTCGGAAAAAGCGACGGATGTTCTGTTGCCGCAGATCGCCACCTGCCAAGCCTGCCATGGCGGTGAGGCGGCGGCGCAGCGCGTTCCGTCGACCTGCGTTGCGTGCCACGACTTCCACCTCGATTTCCACGACCCGATGCGGCCGACCGTTCAGAACGCCCACGCGGGTGGGGGCTGACGGGATGGCGGCGCGGAAAACGATAGGTTGGACGGGCTTTCGGCGCCAGGCGTTGAGTTTGGTCGCCGGGATCGCGGCGCTTGTCGCCGTTCAAAACGTTGCGATGGGGCAGGATGGACCGCATGTGTTGTCGGAAAGCGGCGGGTCGTTGGGCACGATGGAGTCTGGCGGTCAACTCGATGACCTGCGCGTCAAAGTGGCCAGCGGTAGTGATGATGTGGGTGCCACCCATGTTTGGGCGGTGATTGGTGGCGCGGCACTTCGTCAGCGCACGGTGAACGGCTATTGGGTGCCTTGGAGCGGGGATCCGGCGGACCTCGTCGATAATGGTTTCAAGGCACAGGATGGCGTTATTGATTTCAAAGTGGTGGATGGCTCGATCGCGGCAGACAATCAGGGCATTACGTTTGTGATCGGTTACCGCGTAGGCGAGACGTTGAAGTACGGTGCGCTAGCGGTCGTCCCGAAACTAGATGGTGATTCGTGATCAGGCGTTTCCTCATAGCTGCCGGATTGGTCGCCGCATTGACGGTGCCCGTTGCGGCAACGGCGCAGATTTCACAACAGGCGCTGACGACGGCCGAAGTTGGTCAGATCATTGCCCAAGCCGTGGCGGAGTCCCAAGCGCGCAACGTCGCCGCGACAATTTCCGTGGTGGATCGTGTCGGCAACGTCCTGGGCGTTTTCCAAATGACGAACGCCGCCGGCAAATTGCGAGTCACGACGGGGAAGGGGATCGCTCGGACAAATGGGTTGGAGGAGGTGCAGGACACTTTCACAAACCTTGGCGCCGATGGTTCGCCGACGCGGCGGCTCGGTGCGATCGCCAAAGCCATCACTGGCGCATATCTGTCGTCGAGCGGCAATGCGTTCACGACGCGCACCGCGAACCAGATCATTCAAGAACACTTCAATCCGGGTGAGAGTTCGGCTCCGAGTGGGCCGTTGTTCGGCGTTCAGTTCAGCCAATTGCCGTGTTCGGATCTTGCCGTACGGCAGGCTTCAAACGGTAATCCTACTGGACTGATTGATGCGACGGCGGGGCCCAAGCGCTCACCCCTCGGTCTGTCCGCCGACCCCGGTGGGCTTCCGCTTTACAAGGCGGGTGTCGTTGTTGGTGGCATTGGAGTCGAGATAAACGGTACCTACACGATCGATGTCACGGTGTCGGATCAAGATACGGATACCGAGGAGATTGTTGCGCTGGCCGGGCAGTCCGGTTTTCAGCCCCCCGATGACATTCGCGCCAACCGGATTTTTGTTGAGGGCAAGAGCCTTCGATATATCGATCAAGACGTGAATGTGTTGCTTCGATCACCGAGTGCGGCGACGGCGTTCGGCACGATCAATGGGACTGCCGGCAACTTGGTTGCCGTGAACGGCTATTATGCGGGGGGTGCGCTTGTCGCGGGCACGGCCTACGGCAACCCGGAGTCGGGCTTCGGGGAAGATCCTAACGGGGATTACAACAACTCGGGTGGCGTCGTCTTCGTTTTGTTCGATGGCGCAACGCCGCCGGCGGCTCGGTTTCGGCCTCGAGACAGCATTAGTCCGACTGTCGCCAGCGGCGGCATGACCACGGCGGAAGTGCGCCAGATTATTCGCAGTGCTCTCAACATTGCTTTTGCGAGCCGGGCCCAAATTCGCCGACCGCTCCCGAGCCAGGTGCAAGTGACGGTGTCCGTCGTTGATGGCGCGGGCAACATTCTCGGGATTGCGCGCACCTTCGATGGACCGATCTTTGGCACCGATGTGTCATTGCAAAAAGCACGGACCGCGACCTTGTTCTCGAGTGCTAACGCCGGAACCTATCTCGGCACATTTAATTCAACCGTTGGCGGTACCGCCGCCGGCCAGAACGCCAATGGCGTCACCATTGCCGATTACGTCACAGCGGTGCGCGGCGTGCTCGGGAGTAATGCGCTTCAAGACGGCACGGCGTTTGCGGATCGCTCGGGCGGCAATTTGGCGCGCCCCTACTTGCCTGACGGGATCATCGGGGCGCAGAACGGCCCGTTGAGTTACCCCATTGCGACATGGAGCCCGTTCAATACCGGACTCCAACTTGACGCGGTGCTGGACAATATCGCGGCACACGTCCTGTTTGCCGATGTCGGCGGGGCGAACAACGATACCGGTGCGACATGCACGGCGTTCACCGCAGACGGCGGGACGCAGATTACTCGTATTTCGAATGGCTTCCAGATTTTCCCAGGAAGCGTGCCGATCTATCGCAACGGGACGGTCATCGGTGGCATCGGCGTTTCGGGCGACGGAATCGATCAGGACGACATGGTCTCGTTCCTCGGTTTGCATGATGCCGGTCTTATCTTGAACACCGGGCTCGGCAATGCGGCGCCCGCAAAGCGCGCCGATCAGCTTCGCGCGCCGGGTGGTTTCTTGCGCTACGTCAACTGTCCGTTCAAACCGTTCTTGGGCTCGCGGCAAAACAATGTGTGCCATGGCAAGTAGAGCGCTTCTCAGCATGTCCGGCGCCGCGATGGCGGTGCTGATGATGATGACGGCGGCGCCTGCCGAGGCCGGCAAGGAACGTCTGCGTGCCGTGACGGTCGGCGAGAAGCCTGTTCTGGTGCAAAACGACGTACGCCGAATTCCCAGTCGACCGCGCCAGGACGCGCTCGATCCCATTCCGCCCGCCGATCTGTCCAGGGTCGGGCCGCCGCAACCCAATCTGCCGTCGGAATTTATTCCGGTGCCCGATCGGTGGCGCTTGATCGACAACCTTGGCGTCAAAGTGAATTTCTGGGATCCGTACAACCAGAACACGCTGAAAGCAGACCGCCCGTTGCCGGGCACGTTGGACTACTTCTTCAACCTCGCGGTCATATCCGACACGGTAATCGAACCGCGCCGGTTGCCGACGCCGATCAGTCCGAACTCCTCCCAAAAGCCAGGGTCGCTCGATACCTTTGGTGACGGCGATCAGCTGTTCTACCTCGAGAATCTGGTTGTCAGTCTGTCATTTCTGCAAGGCGATACGGCTTACCGCCCACCCGATATCGAGTTCCGTTTTACGCCGGTGTTCAATTTCAACCGGGCGGAAGTTAAAGAGCGGGGCGTTTTGCGGCGTGATCCCGGGGATGGGATTGTTCGCAACGACGTTCACGTGGGCATTCAAGAAGCCTTCTTCGACTATCACATCCGTAACGTGTCGCGCCGGTTTGACTTCGATTCGTTCCGGATCGGCATTCAGCCGTTCTCAACCGACTTCCGCGGCTTTTTGTTCCAGGACAATCAACTCGGGTTCAGGCTCTTCGGCAATCGCGACAACAATCTCTTTCAATATAACCTGGGCTATTTCCGCCGGCTCGAGAAAGACACCAACTCTGGCCTGAATGACTTTGGCGAGGAAATTCGCAAGGACGAGTTCTTTATTGCGAATCTTTACCTGCAGGACCTGCCCCGACTCGGCTTCGTCTCGCAATTCACATTGCTGCATAATCGCAATGACGAAGACAGTGAGTTTTTCTTTAACAAGAACGACTTCCTCGAGCGCCCGGCTTCGTTCGGCGACGAACGGCTTCACAAATACAACGTCACATATCTAGGCTATAACGGTGACGGTCGCGTTGGCCGCGCGCAGCTGACGACATCGTTCTACTACGCCTTTGGTACGGACTATCACAGTCAGATCAACGGCAACCTGATTGACGACGACGCCGATATCAGCGCCTACTTTTTTGCGGCAGAGCCGTCCTTTGACTTCGACTGGGTGCGCGTTCGTGGCTCATTCTTGTATGCCAGCGGCGACAGCGATCCGTTCGACAGCAAGCAAGAAGGCTTCTCCGCAGTGTTTGAAAACCCGCAGTTTGCGGGCGGCGATACCAGTTTTTGGATTCGCCAAGGCATTCCGCTGATTGGCGGTGGCGGGGTCCAACTGACCCAGCGGAACGGTGTCCTGGCCGAACTGCGCAGTTCCAAGGAACACGGCCAGTCGAACTTCAACAACCCCGGGATTGTGCTGCTGGGATTGGGTACTGACTTCGATGTCACTCCCGAGGTCCGTATCTCAACCAACTTTAACCACCTCAGCTTCGACGACACGTCAAACATCGAAATTCTCCGCAACCAGGGTGAAATCGATGACGATATCGGTTGGGATCTTTCAGCCGCACTGATTTGGCGGCCGCTGTTCATTCAGAACATTGTGCTGCGGCTGTCCGGGGCCGCGCTGATCCCAGGACCGGGCTTCAAGGATTTGTTTGCGACATCGCAGGGCGGGGATGACGAGATCCTCTATTCCATCTTGGCCAACGGCACGCTGACCTTCTAGGAAACACGACCTATGGCGCGAACCTTCTTTGCTCTGGCTTTCGGCTTCATTGCCGCGTTTGGGCTGATTTCGAGCGAAACGGCCTTCGCGGCAGAAGGCGAGAAAGCGCGCGACATCGATTACGTTGCCGCACCGCCAGCACCGCGGTCGCAGCTGCCCGAGCAAGCCATGGCAAAAAGTGCGGGCTGCATCACGTGCCACACCCGTACCGATTCGTTCACGATGCACAAGACCCCAGGGGTCATCTTAGGGTGCGTCGATTGCCACGGTGGCGATCCGACGGTACGGGCGACGGCGATCGAGGATCGGGACGCCATTAACCGGGCGCATGTGTTGCCGCGCTTTCCGAAGACGTGGCACGCACCAAGCTCGGCAAACCCGGAACGCAGCTACACGCTGCTGAACCGCGAATCGCCGGAGTTCATCCGATTTGTGAATCCCGGTGACTTGCGGATCGCGCGCGAATCCTGCGGCGCGTGTCATCTAGACCAAATTGCGAAAGTTGAGCGTAGTTTGATGGCAACGGGCGCAATGCTGTGGGGTGGGGCGGCCTACAACAATGGCATCGTGCCGTTCAAACGGTACATTCTCGGCGAGGCCTACACCCGCGAAGGCGTGGCGGCGATCGTTGAAAACCCGATCCCGCCAGACGAGCGCATGTTGGCCAAGGGAATTTTGCCGCAGATCGTGCCGTTGCCGGCGTGGGAAGTGATTCCGCCCGGCGACATTTTCCGCATTTTCGAACGCGGCGGCCGCAACATCATCAACTTGTTTCCCGAGATCGGGAATCCGAATTCGGTGGGGCGACTGCAACAACTGGAAGAACCGGGACGTCCTGACATTCGTCAGTCCAATCGCGGTCCGGGCACCGGCCTTCGGATTGCCGTACCGGTGATCAACATCACCAAGACCCGGCTGAACGATCCGTTTTTGTGGTTCCTTGGCACCAATGACCAACCCGGCGACTACCGGTCTTCGGGCTGCACGTCGTGTCACGTTGTTTATGCGAACGATCGCGATCCCATTCATTCGGATCGCTATGCCAAGTTTGGCCATTCGGGGAAAACGCAAACGGTGGATCCGACCATTCCACGGGATGAAGAAGGGCATCCGCTTGAGCATGTCTTCACCAACGCAATTCCCACGAGCCAATGCATGGTGTGTCACATGCATCAGCCCAATGTGTTCGTGAATACGTACCTGGGCTACACGATGTGGGATTACGAATCCGACGCGCCGCTGATGTTCCCGGAAGAACAGCGCTATCTGTCCTCCGACGAGCAAATGGAGATCTTGGATCGCAACCCCGAAGAAGCGGTATTGCGCGGACTGTGGTCGGACATCGAGTTCCTCAAGGATGTTTGGACGGATATCAATCCCAAGGCGAAGAATACGCAGTTTGCCGATTACCATGGTCATGGTTGGAACTTCCGAGCGATCTTCAAGAAGGATCGCAAAGGCAATCTTCTGGATGCTGAGGGAACAAAAGTCAGCCACGACGATCCCGACAAATTCAAAAAGGCCGTCCACATGCGTTCGATCCATGCCGAGATCGGCATGCAGTGCGTGGACTGTCACTTCTCGCAAGATTCGCACGGCACCGGGCATCTCTACGGCGAGGTCCAGGCGGCGATTGAGATTCGCTGTAAGGATTGCCATGGCACGCCGGATGCCTATCCGACGCTCCGGA
>Ga0055584_100003923_pt1 | contig 14595 bp, 9 predicted proteins | sample OSDHelmetaG_FD_58716 | JGI IMG/M metagenome (GOLD analysis project Ga0055584, IMG submission 58716) | Pelagic marine sediment microbial communities from the LTER site Helgoland, North Sea, for post-phytoplankton bloom and carbon turnover... | ecosystem: Environmental > Aquatic > Marine >... | reverse complement strand
GCTTTCACACCTGATGGAAGTGGTACCAATGATCTGTTTAAAGTATACGGTGTAGGATTTACCACTTTCGAAATGACAATATTCGACAGATGGGGGAATCGAGTTTTCAATTCATCTAATAAAGGGTGGGATGGGAATGATTATAGGTCTGGTAAGCCACTGAGACAAGGATTATATATCTATAATGTTGCTGTTACAGATAAGGAGGGGGAACTACATCAAAGAACCGGAAGAGTGACCTTATTACGATAAAAATATTTACAAATAGAAAAAGCCGGAAATTTTCCGGCTTTTTCTATTTAAGGGATTTAGCAATTTATATGTCAATATTTGCGTAGCGTGCATTCTTTTCAATGAACTCTCTGCGAGGTGGTACATCGTCACCCATGAGCATGGAAAATATTCTGTCAGCCTCGGCAGCAGAATCTATAGTTACTTGCTTTAATGTTCTGAATGCCGGATTCATTGTTGTTGACCAAAGTTGTTCAGCATTCATCTCTCCTAAACCTTTATAACGCTGAACATTCACAGTGGCTTCTTTTCCTTCACCGCCAATATCCTTAACAAATTCAAGTCGTTGCTCCTCACTCCAGGCATATCTCTCAACTTTTCCTTTCTTAACCAGGTACAAGGGTGGTGAGGCGATATATACATAACCTTGTTCAATAAGCTCTTTCATGTGTCTAAAAAAGAAGGTAAGTATAAGTGTAGTGATATGACTTCCGTCAACATCAGCATCACACATGATAATCACCTTATGATATCTTAACTTTTCAATATTCAATGCGCGCTGATCTTCACTGGTTCCTTTCGAAACACCAAGACCTGTAAAAATATTCCGGATTTCTTCGTTATCAAATATCTTGTGCTCCATGGCTTTCTCCACATTTAAGATCTTTCCTCTCAATGGAAGTATGGCTTGAAAGTTTCTATCGCGGCCTTGTTTTGCAGTTCCTCCGGCCGAATCACCCTCAACAAGAAATAATTCGCACTTTTCAGGATCGCGTTCAGAGCAATCACTTAGTTTGCCAGGAAGTCCTGTACCTGTAAACGCACCTTTCCTTTGCACAAGTTCTCTTGCTTTACGAGCAGCATGCCGAGCAGTTGCAGCAAGTATCACTTTTTGGACTATTGCCTTGGCCGCACGTGGATGCTCTTCAAGATAATTAGAAAGCATATCTGAAACGGCACCATCAACAGCACCCATCACTTCATTATTACCTAATTTAGTTTTTGTTTGACCTTCAAATTGAGGTTCCTGAACTTTTACTGAGATCACAGCTGTTAAACCTTCACGGAAATCGTCCCCACTTATATCGAACTTCAATTTGGCCAACATACCCTGCTTTTCAGCATAGCTTTTCAATGTTCGTGTCAATGCCCTTCTGAATCCTGCAAGATGAGTTCCACCCTCATGAGTGTTTATGTTATTGACATATGAATGAATATTTTCATTAAAAGAGGTGTTGTAATGCATAGCCACTTCTACCGGGATGTCATTTTTACTTCCCTCCATGTAGATCTCACCTTCAAAAAGTTTTTCTCGAGTCTTGTCAAGAAAATTCACAAACTCAACTAGTCCCAATTCACTATAAAAAGATTCTTTGTTTATTGGTTCACCCTCTTCATCCAATTCTCTCAGGTCGGTCAGTGTGAGTCTGATGCCTTTGTTTAAAAATGAGAGCTCCCTCATTCTGGCTGCCAAAGTATCGAACTGATAAGTGGTTGTTATAAAAATAGAGCTGTCTGGGGTAAATGTTACAAATGTTCCGGAATCTGTTGTTTCACCAGTTACTTTAACATCTGCAAGTGGCTTTCCAATGTTATATTCCTGAACCCAAATCTTTCCTCCACGATGCACTTCTACTTTCATATGACTTGATAAGGCATTTACACATGAAACGCCAACACCGTGCAAACCTCCTGAAACTTTGTACGAATCCTTATCAAACTTACCACCAGCATGAAGTACAGTCATCACCACTTCAAGTGCTGATTTCTTTTCTTTTGCATGCATGTCGGTAGGAATACCTCTTCCATCATCTTTTACTGTAATGGAATCATCTTCATGTATAAATACATCAATGTTGTTACAATGTCCTGCAAGTGCTTCATCGATGGAATTATCAATTACTTCATATACTAAATGGTGAAGCCCCTTGGTGCCAATATCACCAATGTACATTGCCGGTCTTTTTCGTACCGCTTCAAGTCCTTCAAGGACCTGAATACTGTCTGCTGAATATTCCTTTTTTGTAGTCACGTTTTCGATTATGTTCTCACTCATTTTCAATTAGTTAAGCCATGAGCCAATTCTACGCAAAGATAGTGATTTTTACCCGTATTGACAGCTAATTCGAGTGTCTAAAACAGCTTTAAGAGGCGCTTTTTTATCAACACATTTGCACACTTTTGTGCATAATAATTACTACTTAATAAAGAGTTCAAAATCTGGAATGATTCCATTTGACTAAATGGCTGTATTACAGGGTATTAAAAGGAGTATGTGAGCCCTGCCATTGCCATGAACCTGTACGATGGGTAATTATACCATCTGCTATACTTCGAGGCAGTTATATTGTTAAAGTTCAAAAACACGGTCAATACCTTTGAATAAAGATAATCTACTCCTAAACTGCCATCTACATAACCATCAACAGATATGAAGTCATTTTGGGGATCATACGACAATGCATTCTGCTGACTAACATATTCCCATTCAGTGGTCACCCTGATCTTATCAGCAATAGTGTAATTGCCTTTTAATCGCATTCTGAAATTTGGTCTGAAGAGTGGCTTATCTAATCCACTGGGTGAATTAGAGATAAATGTTGCCAATAAAGAAAGATTCATTTTTGAGACTTGCTCAAAGATCGCTTCAGCCTGAATAAATGTTTGTTTATTATTGAGATATCCAACATCATATTTAACAATTGTAGTTGGTGCTTCAGCTGGCAGGTTAACATAGAACATGTCATCATCGATACTTCTTAAACCTCCGCTCAAATTAACCTGCAACTGCTTGTCAAGTTTCAGATTAACCCCACCTGAAAGATTGAATTTGTTATCTGAATTTAACATCGCAACTGGACCTTCCATGAATGGATTTTCAAGTGAGACACTTCTGAAAGAATTTCTTTTGAGATCTCCAGTTAATTCTGCAAACAAGCTCATGGTATTCTCTACTACCAGATAGTCGACCCTGGCGAAAGGGTAAATATGGAAATCTGTCTTGTCATTAGCTTCTACTGCTATGTTGGCACCAAATGTTAATACTACTGGTTCTAAATCAAAACGATATCTAGGGTTCACTCTGAAAATATGTCTGCCTTCATTGGATTTTAAGGGTGTATCATAGCTGATAAAATCAAGTTCAATGTCTCCAATCAATTCACCTTTATTGATTTCCTTAGCCAGAGAAGCTCCAAAATTTAAGTTGTTCTCTGTATGGTCTTTGTTATCAGAGAAGCTATGAAATCCTACATGAGTGCTGTATCGCAAATTCTTTTTATTTGTCTCATTGGATATAAGTTCAAATTTGCCATGAATGTCATCAAAACTATGTTTCGTTTCAGACTTTGAAAATATATCCGGAGGATCCATGTATCCATAGTAATGATATACGTATCTGTCAAAGCCTACATTTCCTTTTAATGTATGGTTGTCAAGAAATTTACTTCCATAAAGTTCAATTCCTGTCTCACTCATGCCTGGAAAACCATAACCTTTTATCTTACCAGAAGATGATAGATGATTCAAATGGATGCCTGCATCAAAATCTTTTGATCTGAGGCTATTATAAAAAATTTCAGCATAAGGAGTGTTTTTGGTTCCATAGCCAGCCTTTATAAAACCACGGTACAGTTCTTTGAGGTTATCATCTTTAATCCGAACTGCCTTAATTGGTGAAATGGTATATACCGTAGGATGTTTTATCTGGTCAATATTATATTTCATTGATGGAATGAAAATTACTGTTGTATCCCTTCCTGGAATGTCACTGATCTTGAAAGCATCAGATAACGTTGGTTGATACGCCTTTACAACATCAACTTGCTCATCTCCGAGATTATTTTCCTGTGTAAAGCCTTTGAAGCTTGTTAGCATAAGCAACAAGCACATCATATTTTTATAGCTCCTCATCTTATTCAATATTTCAGGGTCACTCATTTGGTTGTAAAATTGTTTCGGTAGAATCTTCTTCTGCGTTATAGAAGTCCTCTTCCTTTTTTAAGATCTCCTCTTGTTGGATCTGATCTTCTATTTCGATCAGTGCATTAAACTTGGTCTGAGCAATGGATATCAGGTCATCTTTGTCGGAGGGGTCACCCTGATAGTTGTCAATGATACTTTTGTATGTGTGTTTTGCCTGAAACGTATCTTTTAAAGCAAGATAGTTATCACCAAGAAGGAGGAAAGATTTGCCTATCCAGTATTCATATGATGGAACCTGGTTGATTACCTGATAACATTCGCCTTGTGATTGTTTATAATTATTCTTTTTAAAATAAATCAATGCAAGGCTGTACTTTGATTCCGCCCCTGCTTCACTGGAAGGAGTTTTTGCTACGATTTTAAAATGTTTTTCTGCCTCATCCAAATCGTTCTTCATCATAGCAGATCTTGCATAAAGTAAGTTAGCTTCACTTAATGTAGGATTAGAGATCTTATCTCCTGTAATCAGCTTTCTGGCATAGATCATCGTATTATCCGGATCTTCCATTAAATGATAACATCTCATCAAACCAACCTGGGCTGATATTATGTTGTCATGGAAATCGGCAAGCTGTTCCAATTCTGAATAGATTTTTATCGCCTGAACACAAGATTCTTTTTTAACAAGAATTTCTCCTGCCTTTAACAGTGATTTCTCAGTAAAAATATTTCTTGAACTGTTTGTTACTACAAGATATCCCTCCAAGGCCTTGTCAAGATCACCTGACATATACGAACACTCAGATTTATAATATGAAGCATTTAGAATGAAGTATCCGTTAGGGAAGTTTTGAATATAGTCGCTAAATCCATTTGCAGCTGCGTTAAATGCACTCTTCAGATACAATTGTTCAGCAGCTTCATAAGTGATGCTGTCTTGAGCCCCATTTGATATATTAACGGAGCTTATGTTTTTGATATAGTCGAAATACTCCTGAGGTTTTCCCATGGAAATATATAGATTCCTGACTCCTGTGAGAGCTTCAGTTGCTTCTGGTGTTGATGGGTATTTATTTACCACATCCTTGTAAATCGCTAAGGCTTTCTCGTCATTTCTTAGATTATATTGGATGAGTGCCGATTTTAACAAAGCCTTTTTGGCATATGCGCTGTTAGGGTATTTTTTTATAACCTGTCTAAAGAACTTGTTCGCTTCTTCATTTTTATCTAATGCCATCAAGGCATTTCCTTTCTCAAACATGGCATCTGCTGTGTATTGCGAATTACCATGATCATTAATGATATTATCCATGGCATCTGCTTTTCCTTGCATATTCCCCTTAATTCCCTGGATCATCCCTTTTTGAAATAAACAATACGGAGTTGCTTTAGCTTTTTCAATAATAGCTTTGTCATAATAAGACATTGCATTGCTGTAGTCTTTGAGTATAAAGAACCCATCTCCGATTCGGATCAATGCGTCTGAATACCTTGCGTTATCAGTCTCATCCTTTTTTCGAATATATTTTCGAAACCAGGTATTTGCATCGCTATATGATTTAAGCTTAAAATGACAATACCCTAAATTATAGTTTGAGATATGATACATATCGGTATTAGTGGAAGGTGGATTGAAAAAGTAGATTCGGTATTGTTTTCTTGCCTGCTCATATTCGCCTTTGTTAAAAAATGCCTCAGCTTTCCAGTACATCGCAGATGCCCTTATCAGTGCATCCTCATCATTTATAATGGCCTTTGTAAATAATCCAATTGCAGCATCATATTCCCGATCATTGAAAAATTCGATCGCACGGAAATAGGCAACTTTTTGATAGGCCAGCTTAGCTCTTGGAGTTTTATCTTTTATTTTATCTAATGCAATTAAAGCATCCTTGTAATTTTTTGTAGTGATATATAATTGGGCAAGTATCTCGTTTGCCTCATCAAGATGAGTTGACTCCGGGAATTCTTCGATAAAGCTTTGGAGAGAGCTTATTGCAACAGTTTGAAAGTCGAGTTCAAAAGACAATTTAGAAAATGCAAATAATGATTCCTCCTTAATGGTTTTATTGTATTCACTCTTGGACGCGAACTGAAATGCATTTCGAGCACTTTGCCTGTTATTTTTTTTTAAAAAGCAATCTGCCAGATTAAAATATGCCACTTGTTGTAATTCATCCTTGATATTAACCACTCTTTCGAAGTATGGTATGGCTTCATCAAACCTATTGGTTCTGTAATAACAGAACGCGATCTGATAATAATCCTCACGGCTTAGCCTAGGGAAATTCTTTTGGAAGTATAACAGCATTTCAAGGGCTTTCTCATAATGCCCAAGCTTGTAATGTGATTCAGCCACATATCTCTTTATCTCTGTGTTATACTTGACGTTCTCGTTGATAGATATCGAATCAGTGTACCTTATTACATCGTCATACTTTTCTTGTTCATAATAGATCTGAACATAGTAGTAGGGAAGAATGGGTTTAAATGTTTTCGAGTCCTTTAATTTGTCAAAAGTTTCGATAGCAGTATTTAAATTATTTTGTTGGTAGGCAACGTGTCCATAGTAATAAGTAGCTGCTGTGCGATATTTTGAATCTATGTTAAGTATTTCATGAAAACTTTGGCTAGCCTTATCGTATTCTTTAAGTCTGAAATAACAATATCCCTTTTTGAACCAGTACTCTGAGATTTCTTCGTTTTTTAAATAGCTGATGTCTGTATTCTCAAAATAAGTGACAGATTTTCTATATTTTCTATTTCTGTAAAAGATCTTACCTGCCTCAAAGTTTGCCAGATCTTCTTTTAAGCTAACTGGATAGTCTTCGACAAAAGATCGGATTTCATTTATAGCTTCAGGATGATAAAGTTCTCCTGCACACAATGCTTTGTAATATCTTGCATTGCTTATGGATTCATTGGAAGCATTTCCGGGATTGGAGATGAATTCATCAAAAAGTGCTCTTGCTGCACTATATTTTTCTTTTCGAAATAACTCCCAGGCCAGAAGATATTTCTTTTCCGGATCATAATGAGAAGCTGTTTGTTGAGAAAATCCACTAATCCCAAAAAACAATAGCACAAAGCAGATGGGGACAATTCTTCTAAATATCATGTAAACCATTGTATTATAATACTTTCGGCAATGAGCAAAATTACTTTTAAAAAACGGTTTAATTTTTGATATTATTTCACCAACCTTCTATTTTATGAACAAATATTTGGTGAAAACTAGCGTTGTAAAGAAATGGTTTGGTTATGAATGCTGAGTAATATGTACATGTCATTTAATAGGCTTAATAAAACTAAAATGAGGAAGTTGAAATCAAGTCTGACACTGGCCACGCTGTTGGTCATAGTGATATCCTTATCTCCAGGATGCACAAAGGATACAAAAGAGGAAGCAATTGATAATGAAACCGGATCTGCTCTTGATCATGCATTTGCACAAGCTACCTATGATGATGTAGGTGCCATTGCTGATCAGGCTGCTTTGAGTGGATTTTTATCGACTTATAAATTTGGTAAAGGAAAGTCTATTTTGCTTGCCCAATGCGCCACGATAGCACATGACACTTCAATTACTCCTAAACAGGTAATTGTGGATTTCGGAACCTCAAATTGTTTGTGCATAGATGTCAGATATAGGAGAGGAAAAATTATAATAGCCTATAATGGCGCCTATAGGGATAGTGGTTCAAGTCATATAATCTCATTTGACGATTATTTTGTTAACGATTACAAAGTTGAAGGAACCAAAACAGTTACAAATGGTGGTCACAATCTTAATGGGAACCTGTTTTTTAATATTTCAGTGGATGGATTGATCACATCGCCTTCGGGGAATACCTTGGACTGGGATTCCAACAGGCTCAGAGAATGGGTACAGGGTGAAGGAACCCCAAGCTGGATGGATGATGTTTATGAAATAAGTGGTTCCGCTACAGGTAACTCGCTATCAGGGATAGATTTTACGGCTGTCATAACAGACCCTCTTGTAATAGCGCTCAATTGTAAATGGGTAAAAGATGGCAACCTTGAATTTACTCCTGCTGGCCTTGAAACAAGGTACATTGATTATGGGCATGTTGGTGGAAATTGCGACAAACTGGCTAAAGTCACAATCGCTGGTTATGATTTCATCATTGAACTAAGATAATTATTGAAAAAAATAGCAAATAAGAAGAGTCGCTTAATAAGCGGCTCTTTTGTTTTATATTAATAGTAATTCACTTTTAGTTAATTTTGCAATTATCAGTTCTGTATTATGTATTTGTTAAAAATAAAGGGTAAGGCTAAAATTCCGGATTATGTACAGCTTCGTGATGATAATTTCACGTTACTTGCATACTTTAGAATGGACAGACCAGAAAAAGCACTTGCAAAGATTGGCTTGGCTTCAAAAGCACAAGATATTATTGAAGAATTATTGAAAATGCCATTTGGCAAAGTGCAAAAATTTGAAATATAAATTATCATGGACAACAACGACATCATTATTAACCTGAATAACGTTAGCATTTTTGTAAAAAAGAATCTTATCCTTAACGATGTTAGCCTTGATGTTAGAAAAGGAGAATTTGTATATCTCATTGGCAAAACAGGAAGTGGTAAAAGTAGTCTGCTTAGAGTGCTCTATGGTGATCTGGTAATAAAACAAGGAGAAGGCCATGTGGCAGGTTTTGATTTAAGAAAATTAAAGGTCAAGGAAGTGCCATTCTTAAGAAGAAAGCTAGGTATTGTATTTCAGGATTTTCAACTTTTGTCCGACAGGTCTGCAAAAGATAATCTAATGTTCGTTCTGAAAGCTACCGGATGGAAGGATGCTAATAAAATGAATGAACGTATCAACGAAGTTCTTGATAAAGTAGGTATTGGCACTAAAGGATTTAAAATGCCTCATGAGTTGAGCGGCGGGGAGCAGCAAAGATTGGCAATTGCAAGGGCACTGCTAAATGACCCGGATGTGATACTTGCTGATGAGCCCAGTGGTAACCTCGATCCTGAAACATCAAACGAAATACTCGACCTGTTTTATGATATCAGCAAGAATGGCAGGGCCGTAGTAATGGCAACTCATAACTATACAACGTTTGAAAGATTCCCCGGAAGAATCATTAAATGTGAGATGGGAAAAGTTGTTGCAGAAGTTGACTCTCTAGTATGATCTCAATCATTGATCAATGACAGCAATATTTTCGCCGATTTTTTATTAGAGAAATCTTCATTTAGGATGTTACTCCTGATTCTGATCTCCTGATCTGAGAATGAAATCTCGAATATTTTTAATACCTCTAACTTTATGGATTGAGGGTCATCTGCTACGATGCACAAGCTTTCAAGTCCAGTGTTTTTAACCATCGGCGTATTTACAATACAGTGCCTGCCATTGAACAAAGCAGATAAAAGTTTTAGCTTAATACCGGTTGGCTGAAAGGTAGGTAAGATGTTTATCTGTGCTTCAGATATCAACTTGTGAATTTCTTCGGTGCTGATATCGGCATCTATTCTGATGTTCGAATGCTTAGCTGCATCTTTTATTAATCCACTTGAAGGATTGGAACCACAGATAACAAATGGAATGTCAAGATCATTGAATACATTATTGATTAAATACCTGGCTGCCTCATCATTTTCTCCAATTGCAAGGTTCCCATGATAAAGTACATAATTGCCAACACCTTCTTTGGATGTCACCAGCTCATTTGGATGGAATGCTGGTAAATAAAAGGCATTAGAGAATTGGCTTTCAAAATGTTTCGTGTCATTTTTAGAGATTGCAAATACTTTTTCTGCCTTAGCTAACAACTGCTCAAATCTCTTAAGCTTATTTGCTTCATTGGAGAAGTAGTATTTTTTAAAGATGTTTCGTTCCACCTTTGCAAGGTTCTCATAATATTCATGTTCTACATTATGAGCTCTTACGAATTTTAACCGATTCGTTAATTTCGGATGATCTAGAAAGTAACAGGTATGTAATCCTTCGAATAAAATTGGATATTCGTCTTTGGCAAGCCTTTCCAGCAATGTATTGTTTGATCTTGATTGAATAATGTATGGCAAGCTGTGAAACAGCCCCGATTTGGATACATTCCTTTTGTAATAGAATACTTCGTCACAGAATTCAAGAAGCTCTTCAGATTCTTCCCGGCCATATTTATAACAATGAAGGTGAATTTTTATACCGGCACCTGAAAGAGCTTTTATTTTATAAAAAATATCAATTACACCACCATAATTGGCAGGTAAAGGGATGTCAAAACAAACTATATGAAGGTGATTATTTTTCAAGACTTTCAAAAATAGATATCAGCTTTTGTTTTTCGGTATCCCAATTCAATTCTTGGGCGGCTTTTTTTAAGTTGTTGGGCCAATTTTTCACTCTATTGGGTGACAACAGCATCTTATTTATTGTATTTGCGATTTTGTTAGGTTCATGACTGTCGGTTATCATTCCGATGTCATATTTATCGATTATTTGTTTTATCTCAATCAAATTTGAGGATAAAACTGGGATCCCGGCATTGATATAGTCAAACAATTTATTTGGCAAACTGTATTTGTAATTGATATTGGTATCCTTGTCCAATGTAAGTCCAATATCAGCCGCAGATGTGAACTCCAACAAACTTGAATAAGGCATTTTGTCAAAAAATAATACTTTATCCTGTAAATTATATTCAGCTTGTATCTTTAAAAGTGAATCCATTACATCGCCACCACCAATTACCATAAGCACGGAACCTTCTAAGTATTTTAGACTTAAGAGTGCTTCTTCAGCGCCACGATCTATGTTGATTCCTGCGCCCTGAATCACCAGGACGTTCTTGTCAATAGGTAAACCGAGTTCCTTCCTCTTTTGCATTTTCTCGTCACCTGTTAAAGGTTGAACTCCTTTTGGGACATCAGGAACATTTCTGATCACTTGAACATTTATATTGTACTTGTTACTGTAAAGTTGTGCTATGGATCTATTCACAGTATACATTACACTAGGAACTTTAATACATGCCAACTCTATCCATTCCCAAGCTTTCTTTACCAGAATTCTGTTCTGGATCTCTGGTACACCTGTAAAATATTCATGACTATCATAAATTAGCACTTTGGACCTTAGTCGTGATGCGATAGAATTTGCAAATAATGTATCAAGGTCATTCGCTAAAAGAATATCACATTTACAGAATAATAAAAAAATGAACAATCGAATATTGAAAGATGCATAAAATAGTGGCCCATTATTAATGAACAATTTAAATCTTACTATTCTAACTTCATCGATATGGATCGGGAGACTTTCATTAAGCTCTCTCCCGACAATAGTAACTCTGAAGCCCCTGTCTCGGAGTGTTCTTGCTGTTCTCAAGACACGTTGATCTGTTGCAACGTCAGAAACAACTGATATTACGATGTGTTTTGAGTTACCGCCTCTTTCTTTCATTAACATGATATTGTGGCAAAGGTAGAAATCGAAGCTTCTACGGGCAATTTAAAGTCGATTTAACGGATAAAGAGCAGAATTATTTGACATATAGTGCAAGTCCAATTATCACAAATCAACATTTTTCTGATATTTACACTCTCATCAATCAGTAAAGACAATTCACGTGAAGCAAAAAGTAACAACATTAGGACAGTTCATTATTGAACGCCAGGCAGATTTCCCCTATGCTAAAGGTGAGTTATCACGTCTATTGAGAGATATTGGTATTGCATCGAAACTTGTGAACCGTGATGTAAATAAAGCCGGATTAGTGGATATTCTTGGGGAACAGGGTACCGTTAATGTGCAAGGAGAGACTGTGAAAAAATTGGACATTTTTGCCAATGATCAATTTATAAGTGCTCTAAGTTCAGGAGGTGAATGTTGTGCAGTTGCTTCCGAAGAAAATGAGGAGATAGTTCATATAAGTAATGATGTAAATACAAATGCAAAATATATTGTTTGTATGGACCCATTAGATGGGTCTTCAAATATTGATGTGAATGTTTCAATAGGAACGATATTCTCAATTTATAGAAAAAAGACTGAATCGGGACCTGTAGGATTAAATGACTTTTTGCAAAAAGGAATTGAACAGGTTGCTGCAGGATATGTGATCTATGGTTCGTCAACTATGTTGGTTTACACTACGGGAAGAGGAGTCAATGGATTTACTCTTGATCCTTCTATTGGTGAATTTTGTCTATCTCATCCTGATATGAGGATCCCTGATAATGGATTTATTTACTCTGTAAACGAAGGAAACCTGGTACATATGCCAGAAGGTGTAAAGAAATATATAGGGTTTTGTCAGGAGGAGGTTCCTGAGGAGAACAGGCCCTATTCAAGCAGATATATTGGGTCATTAGTAGCCGATTTTCATAGGAATTTGTTAAAAGGAGGGATTTTTATCTATCCTTCAACTTCCAAATCACCACAAGGTAAATTAAGATTACTCTATGAGTGTAATCCACTTGCCTGGATCATGGAGGAAGCTGGAGGTAAAGCCTCAAATGGAATTGAGAGAATTCTAGAACTTTCACCTGACTCATTGCACCAGCGAACCCCGTTATTCATTGGTTCTGCAAATATGGTGGACAAGGTTCATCAATTCATTAAAGCATAGTTCTCTGATTTTATTCCCTTAACTTTGTGAATATGTACGGGCAAGATTCTCTTTTGCCTGCATCACTAGTTTCAATAGTTTGATATCGATCGTGGAGATTAATAAATTGCTTACTACATTTTCTGAAAAACAACAAGTCAGACAACTTTCAGATTTGCTTGATTCTCCATCAAGAGGACGAGTAAAATTAAAGGGATTGAGTGGATCAATGGCAGCATTTGTGAGTGCTGCATACGTATCACAATCAGACTCCCGTACCATGTTTGTGTTTCCTCTACGTGAAGATGCGGCTTACTTTTTTAATGATATGGAAAACATCTTAGGGCAAACCAATGTTTTGTTTTATCCCTCTTCATTGAAAAAACCTTATGGGTTCCCACAAGCCGATAATACGAATATACTGATGCGTACGGAGGTGCTAACTCATTTGAGCAGCGGGTCTAAACCGATACCAATAGTCACATATATAGAAGCTTTTCATGAAAAAGTAATAACAAAGCAGAAACTACATGAAAATACTGTTCAGGCAAAAGTTGGTGAAAGGATTTCTGTTGACTTTATCATGGAATTCTTGCTGGATCATGGTTTTGAAAGAGTTGATTTTGTTTTTGAAGCCGGACAGTTTTCTATTAGGGGAGGAATTGTAGACGTGTTCTCTTTCTCAAATGAACATCCTTTTCGAATTGAGTTTTTAGGTGAACGAATCGAAACTATCCGTGTCTTTGATGTTATTTCACAACTTTCCATAAAGGATATGAATCACATATCATTGATTCCTAATGTCCAAAAGAAGATGATCGATGAGCAAATGCAATCTTTCATTGATTTTTTACCTGGTGATTTGATCATTTGGGCATCTGATCTTGACCATGCAATTCAAGTCATGGATAACGGGATCGTTTCAATGAATAATAACAGCCAATTTGATACAGGAGAAGAAGAGCTCTACGACACCTTGAATGGGAATGCAACTGAGATTTTTGATACTTCTGAAATCGTACTTAAAGGATTTAATAAGCACCGTGTAGTTGAGTTTGGTATGCGAACCTATTTTAAAGATAGCGAGTCGATCATGTTTCATTCTAAACCGCAACCATCGTTCAATAAAAATTTTGAGCTCCTTGGAAATACAATATTGAATGATGCTGATTCAGGAATGGAGACTATCATCTTCTCTGACACAGCCAAGCAGATCGAAAGGCTGTATTCAATTTTCGAGGATATTGAGTTAAAAGAAAAGAAACATAGAGAAGACATTCCATTTAAGCCCATCTTACTTTCAATCCATGAAGGATTTATTGACAATGACTTAAATATAGCCTTCTATACAGATCACCAGATATTTAACCGTTATCACCGGTATAGAATTAAGAGAAATTATGGCCGATCTGAAGCAATAACATTAAAGGAATTATACAGCTTAAAGCCAGGTGATTTCGTAGTGCATATAGACCATGGTATAGGAAAGTTTGCTGGACTTGAGAAATTGGACGTAAATGAGAAGCAACAGGAAGCAATCAGATTAGTTTATAAGGACAATGACATCCTTTACGTTAGTATTCATTCATTACACCGTATTTCTAGGTATTCAGGGAAAGAGGGTACACAACCTAAGTTGCATAAACTTGGAACCCAAACATGGAGTAACCTAAAGCAGAAGACAAAAAAGAAGGTAAAGGACATTGCTAAAGATTTGATCGCGCTATATGCCCAAAGAAAAGCCCAAACGGGTTTTGCCTTTTCACCCGACAATTTTTTGCAAACAGAACTAGAGGCATCATTTATTTATGAGGATACGCCTGATCAGATAAAATCTACAGCAGATTTC
>Ga0055584_100003922_pt1 | contig 14600 bp, 10 predicted proteins | sample OSDHelmetaG_FD_58716 | JGI IMG/M metagenome (GOLD analysis project Ga0055584, IMG submission 58716) | Pelagic marine sediment microbial communities from the LTER site Helgoland, North Sea, for post-phytoplankton bloom and carbon turnover... | ecosystem: Environmental > Aquatic > Marine >... | reverse complement strand
ATCCTGGATCCGGGGGACATGGCGTCGGGCTGGGTCGAGTCCGCGCCCTTCCCGGGGCGCGCCGGCCTCAAGGTCGTGGCCGCGGCCCAGCGGAACGCCAGCGGGAAGGAGGCCCTGTTCGTCTACTCCGGCGAGATCCCTGGCGCCGAGCCAGAGAGTCACCAGGGCGGCCGCCGCTTCATCCCGGTGTCGAACGAGCTCTGGAGCTTCGAGCCGGCGGCGGAGGCCTGGAGCCAGCATCGATCCCCGGCTCTTCCCAGGCAGGGGGCCCAGGGAAGCGGGCTCGGCCGGTCGGCGGGGCTGGCGTGGCCCACCGGCCAATCGCACATCCTGTTCCTCTCCGGGGTGGCTGCGGTGCCCCTCGATGTGCCGCAGGCGACGCGGTCCGAGTTCGCGGCGGACGTGGACGCCTACCACACGCTGACGGACACCTGGACGCGCGAGGGCTCCATGCCGCGGGGGGTCGTCACGACGGGGATCGCCCCCTGGGACGGAGGCTTCGCGATCGCCAGCGGCGAGATCCGGCCTGGCGTTCGGACGAGCCAGGTGCAGCTGGGGCGCGTGGATCGTGCGCCGGCGCGGCTCGCGCTTCTCGACTACGCGGTCATGGCCGGCTACCTGCTGGGCATCGTGCTTCTCGGCGTCTTCTTCGCGCGCCGCGAGCGGACCGCCGATGACTTCTTCCTCGCCGGCCGGCGCATCCCTTGGTGGGCGGCGGGGCTCTCCATATACGCCACGCAGCTCTCCGCGATCACCTACGTGTCGGTGCCCGCGAAGGCGTTCATGGACGACTGGGTCTTCGCGCTGACGTCCATCACGATCCTGATCATGGCGCCGATCGTGGTGGTCTTCTACCTGCCCTTCTTCCGGCGGCTGGAGATCTCGACCGCCTATGAGTACCTGGAGCGGCGATTCGGCCTCCCGATTCGGCTGTTCGGCAGCGCCTCCTTCATGGCGTTCCAGGTGGCCAGGATGGCGATCGTCGTGTTCCTGCCCTCGCTCGCGCTCTCGACCGTGACGGGCGTCGATGTGTACCTGTGCATCGTGACGATCGGCGTCATGTCGACGGCCTACACGGTGCTCGGGGGCATGGAGGCCGTGGTTTGGACGGACGTGCTGCAGGTCTTCGTCCTCGTCGGCGGACTCTTCGTGGCTCTGCTCCTGGCCGTGGATGGCGCAGGTGGGATGGGGCCGGCGCTCGACATCGCCCGGGCTGGCGGAAAGCTGCGCTGGTTCGCGCCCGGCACATCCTGGACAGAGACCGCCAGCTGGTCGGTCCTGCTCGGCGCCATGTTCCTCCAGTTCGGCCCGTACACCACGGACCAGGCGGTCGTGCAGCGCTACCTCTCCACCAAGGACGAGCGCAGCGCAGCCCGTGGCATCCTCCTGAATGGCCTCGTGACGGTGCCGTTCACGCTCTGCTTCTTCGCCCTCGGGTCGGCCCTCTTCGCCTACTTCAGTGCTCACCCGGAGGCCCTCGACCTCGGAATGAAGAACGACGAGGTGCTGCCGCTGTTCGTCGCTCTTGAGCTCCCCGCCGGGCTCGCCGGGCTCGTGCTCGCCGGGATCTTCGCGGCGTCCATGTCGAGCCTGGACTCCTCCATGCACTCGATCGCGACATCGTGGACGAACGACTGGCACCGGCGCCTGGGCATCGGGTCGGCGTCCGACCTTCAGACCGGCCGCAGGGTCACGCTCCTGATGGGCGTCGTCGGGACCGGCACGGCCGCGCTCTTCGCCGCGTCCGATCTACGCTCCCTCTTCGATACGTTCCAGAGCGTCCTAGGGCTGCTCATCAGTCCGCTCGCGGGCCTCTTCTTCCTAGGGATCTTCACCACCCGCACGTCCACCAGGGGCGCTGCCATCGGGGCGCTGACTTCGATCGGGGTCCTGGCCTACGTCCAGAACGCGACCCCGCTGAACTTCATGCTCTACGGCGCCGTGGGGAGCACCACATGCGTGGTGGTGGGTTACCTGGCGAGCCTCTTGATGCCACAGGACCGCGACCTCGTCGGGCTCACCTGGTGGACCCGGCGGGCCTAGCGGAACTCCACTGCCAGCGACCCCGAGAAGTTCGAGGTGGCCACCCCGCTCGCCGAGTCCCGGTGCCAGGCCTGGAAGCGCCAGGTCTCGCCAGCGATCACGCTCCGTGCGGCGAGCGGCTGCGGGACCTCTGCGAGGTCGACGTCGAGGGTCACCCTCCCCTGAGCGTCGGCGGGCTGGGCCTCGCCGGGCCGATTGAATCTGCCGACGCTACCCCCGAGGCAGAACGTCCCCAGGCTGCTTCCGGGGTGGACGACGAATCCCGGGTCCTGGCTGGTCAGGAACAGCGTCAGCGTCCCCGGGTCCAGCCCTCGCAGCTGTAGCTGGAAGGCATTGACGGCGCGCCTCGGCGAGCCCACGGCGTCGAGGTGGGTCAGGCGCTCCGCAGGGCCCGGACATTCGATCTGCCCCAGGAACCCGCGGCCAGTGCCGCGGAGCCAGGTCACCGAGTCCCCGCGCTCGGAGGTGAGGATGACGTCGGGGTCACCGTCGGCGTCCACGTCGTCCACCAGGAAGGACGACACGCCCTGGGGCCGCTCGACCACCATGGGCGGTGCGCCGAAGGGGGCGGTGTAGACCGTGAGCGCGAGTGGCTCAATGGAGGCATCCCGCGGGGTCGTCACGAGGTCGAGGTCGCCGTCGAGGTCGACGTCCACCGCCCTCACCGACGCCCATCCCTGGACCGCGCTCCCGACGTAGTCCGCGCCGCCGAACTGGCCGGGGGAGAGCTGTGGGATCCACTCCAGGAGCGGGAAGACGAACCCAGCTCCCCCGACCACGAGGTCGAGGTCCCCGTCACCGTCGGCGTCCATGGGGACCACGTTGCGGGGCTGGAAGTTGATGGTCGGGATCGCCACCCGGGCGCCGAAGCTGCCAGCGCCCTGGCCGGGGAACCACCCGACCGAGCCGCCGAACCCGGGCCCTGCGAGCACGAGGTCTCCTGCCCCGTCGCCATCCACGTCGCGGACGACGAGGTCGGCGACGGACGGCTGATCGCGGATCAGGATCCGCGGTTGGGGGTCCAGGCCCGCAGCGGTCCCCTGGAACCAGATCACGTCGCCCTCGCCCAGCGTGGAGACGGCGAGGTCGACCCGGCCATCGCCGTCCACGTCGGTCGCGGTGACGGTGCCGCCGGCGGCCGGCGCGAAGGTCCTCAGCCTCGAGGGCGGACCGAACCCCGTCGGGTGGAGCGGGCGCAGGTCGATCCAGCCCCCGGAGAAGGACGTCAACACCAGGTCCCGGTCCCCGTCGCCGTCGAGGTCCGCTGCCAGCATCTGTTCGAGGCCGTTGGGGATCTCGAAGGCGGGTCTGGGCAGCTCGAAGTGCCCGCCGCCCAGGTTCTCAAGCGCCATCGCCTGGAGGACCCCCGTCGCCGCGACCAGCAGGTCGAGGTCGCCGTCGTGGTCCATGTCTGCCGTGACGGCGGCCAGGGCGCCGTCGGTGCGCCGGGTGACCTCCTCGGGCGGGCGGAAGTCCCCCGCGCCGAGGCCTCGGAGCCAGCCGACCTGCTCCGTGGCGCAAGCCACGACCCGGTCGGGTCGGCTGTCGCGATCAAGGTCGACCAGCTGCTGGTCCACGACGTCCCAGCCCGGCGGCGCTGGGAAGGCGCGCGGTTCGGCAACGAAGCCTGAGGGGAGGTTCTCGAGCCACATGGCCGCCCCCTTGTCCGCGGCGAACAACAGGTCCTGGTCGCCGTCACCGTCCACGTCTCCGGTGGCGAGCGGAGCGGGGTCGACGGTGAGCTCGGTCGACAGCGTGAACGGCGCCATGAAGGAGCCATTGCTTGAGCCCCGATAGAAGAGGATCTCCTGGCCGAGATCGAGGGTCGAGGAGGTGCCGCTCGCGATCAGGTCGAGCCTCCCATCTCCATCAAGGTCGAGGGCCTCGACGGAGGCCAGGGCCGTCAACTGGTCGTCGACAACCAGCGGGCCCTGGGCGAACGCGGCGCCCTGGTTCCTGAACCAGACGACCCGTACGAGGTCGCGGTCGAGCACGAGGACGTCGAGGTCACCGTCAAGGTCGAGGTCGGCGAGCTGGAACGTCCCGGCGATGATCCCAGAGGCTGCCTGGCTCCCTGGCGTGAAGCGCGTTGGCCAGCCGAGGCGGCCACCTCCGATCCCCTTGAGGATGAAGTGTCCCCTGTGGGCTGCGTGGCCCGAGTCGAGGGCGACGAGGACGTCCAGGAGCCCATCCTGATCAATGTCGCCCACCCCGAGGTCGACGGCTTCGCCCTGGAAGCCGGTCTCTCGTCGGGCGGCGAGGTACTGATCGCCATCGCGCTCGTGGATGTACAGCTGCGAGGGAGAGGTGGTGAGGGCGAGGGCGTCCAGATCGCCGTCTCCGTCAAGGTCCGAGAGGCGCCAGATCGTCGGGGCGGAGGGGGACTCCAGCAGCGGACGCAGTGGGCCGGCGCCGCCGTGCACCTGCTCGATCCAGTAGAGGCGCTGGCCTCCGTCACCGGTCACGAGGAGGTCGAGGTCTCCGTCCCCGTCCACATCGGCGGGCGGGAGCAGCCTCGGCCCGTGGACAGTCGCCGTGAGGTCAGCTGGCGCAGCGAGCTGCGCGATCGCTCGCGCAGGTTGGGCGCACAGGAGCGCGGCGCCGGCGGCGAGCAGGGGAGCGAATTCGGAATAGGGTGGCCGAAGGCCCATGGGTTCACCTTTGGTGAACCTCGGCAGCCTCGCCAGTCCCGCGGACAGGAAACTCCAGCCGTGGCCGCTGGGACGGCCCTGGGGCGACCCGTACCGCGCTCAGCGCAGCGTGATCACCGCGCTGCCCGCGCCCTCGAGGATGGACACCACGTCGCTACCGTCGATCCAGTCGTAGACCGCCGCGAGCGGTGTCACCAGGCCCATGTGCGGGATGACGGTGGGGCGGATGGAGCCATGGGTGTAGATCTTCGAGAAGATCCCAAGCAGCTCGTGGGAGTCACGGCCGTAGATCCCGCCGCCGGAGTTCCCGATGTACGTCGGGGCGGAGATCATCCAGAAGCCGGCGTCTGCGACCTTGTGGTGGAGGTCTGTCAGGTGCCCCTGGGTCGGGATCGGGTCGTTCCCGAGGGGGCAACCGACCGCGACCACATCGTCGAAGACCTCGGTCGATGCGAGCCGCGCGCGAGTGGGCAGCATCGCTCCAACCTCAAAGCGTTCGCAGGTGTCGAGGATCAGCAGGGCGGCGTCCAGCTCCACGTTGTGGTCGAGGACCGTCGCCGTGAACTCGCTCTTGCCCCCGTCCAGGTCGCGAACGATGACAGGGATCGGGCACTCCTGGTCCTGGGAGTCCGCGCGGATGTCGCGGATCACGTGCCAGGACGTGAGCATCAGGGTCCGGTACGCGTCGGGGTTCTCCTCGGACGGGCGGGACTGGAGCAGCACGCCGCTCCCGACGGTGGACGCCCCCCGGAGCTGAACGGTCGGGCCGACCGTGGCGGTCCACAGTCCGCTCGAGTCGGTCTGATCAAGGCCCCCGTCGGAGAGCTGCGAGCGAACATCGCCGAGCTCAGCGCGGGTCTCGTCCACGAGGGTCGTGGTGGCGTCGAGCGCCCGTACGAAGCCGGCCCAGCGCAGGTCCATCCCCTCCTCGAGGTCGTCGATGCGGCGGACCTTGTGGGCGATCTGAGAGACGTCGTCCAGGACTTCCCGCTGGGACTCGAGCGCCTGACGAGCTTCCCTGAGGCGAGCCTCGAGGGAGTGCACGCGGGACTGGAGGGCCTCGACCTGATGACCCTCGGGCAGCTGCTCGAGGCGGGACGTGAGGGTCTGCAGCTCGCGGTCCTGCCGGGCGGGGACGTGCTCTGTGAACTCCTCGAGGGAGACCAGGCGCCGCTCGAGGTTGGACTGTCGGGTGACGCCCATGACCAGAATGGGGGAGGCGGCTGTGATGCCGATGAGCAGGGTGCGGTACATCGAGGAGAGGCTCCTTTGGGCGGGTCAGGTCCCGCCGAGCGGCAGGGCGCGTGCCGGGGTGGGGGATCCACTCGGCTTAATGCGACTTCCTTTCTCTTCTCGTCTGATGGGCCCCTCTGGATCGAGTGATTCTCCTGTGGATCTCTTGTGGAGACTTGTCGGGTCGAGCGGCTCGCGGTCCAGGCCCTGCTTGGGGCGCCAGGGCCTATCTGCGTAGTTATCCACGCGCCGGGGTGGCCCTGTGGGGAGCCCTAAGTGGCTCCAGAGCAGTGTGTAAGGTTGATCTAGGCGCCCTTCTCCCCGTTCTTTGCCCACCTCTCCACGGTCCAGGGGCAAGAGGCGGAAGGCTCCTACCTCCTCCGGGGGTGGACTTTGGTGATATTCCTAGCCCCCCATCTGGCTTCGTCTGAGGTGGCTCGGGGGGACCCCTACCACAGATCCGAAGGTATCCGCCGCGATAGCGGTCGGGTCGGGGGCGCGCCCGCCCTAGGATGCTCCGCCAAATCACCCGCCAGAGCCCGAACCTGTCCCCCTCGAACATGCCCATCGCGTCCATCCCCGAGATCATCGAAGACCTGCAAGCGGGCCGCATGATCATCCTCGTCGATGACCCCGACCGTGAGAACGAGGGCGACCTCGCCATGCTCGCGGACAAGATCACTCCCGAGGCGGTGAACTTCATGGCGAAGGAGGGTCGCGGTTTGATCTGCACCCCGATGTCGGGGGAGGTCTGTGATCGGTTGGACCTCCCGATGCAGGCGGCCCACAACACGAACGCCCACGGCACGGCCTTCACGATCTCGATCGAGGCGACCACGGGTGTCTCGACCGGAATCAGCGCGGCGGACCGCTCCAGGACCATCGAGGTGGCGGCGGACCCGTCGGCGCAGGCGGCGGACCTCGCCCGCCCGGGGCACATCTTTCCGCTGCGGGCACGGGAGGGCGGCGTCCTCGTCCGCGGAGGGCAGACAGAGGGAATCGTCGATCTCGCGCAGCTCGCTGGTGCGTCGCCGGTGGGGGTGATCTGCGAGATCATGAACGACGACGGGACCATGGCTCGGATGCCCGAGCTCGAGGTCTTCGCCGAACAGCACGACCTCAAGATCTGCACGATCGCGGACCTGATCGAGTATCGGCGGAAGAACGAGCAGCTCGTGGAGGCGGTGGTGGAGACGCCTGTTCCCATTCAGACCGACCACGGGCTCTTCCACATGCACCTGTTCCGCTCGAAGATCGACGGGCAGGAGCACGTGGCCCTCTCCCACGGGATCGCCCTCGGTGCCGGGGCTGGGGAGGCGGCTGAACCCGTCGAGGGGGACGTGTTCGTGCGCGTCCACTCGGAGTGCCTGACCGGGGACGTCTTCGGCTCACAGCGATGCGATTGCGGGCCGCAGCTGGACCAGGCCATGGAGATCCTGGCCTCCAAGGACAGCGGGGTCCTCGTCTATCTACGACAGGAGGGCCGCGGGATCGGCCTCGCCAACAAGCTCAAGGCCTACCACCTCCAGGACAGCGGCATGGACACCATCGAGGCCAACGAGGCCCTCGGCCTGCCGGTGGACCTGCGTGAGTACGGAATCGGAGCGCAGATCCTCTTCCACCTCGGGGTGCGGCGGATGAGGCTCCTCACCAACAATCCCAAGAAGATCCACGGGCTCGCCGGATACGGGCTGGAGCTTGTGGATCAGGTGCCTCTCGAGGTCGAGCCTAACCCAAATAACATCAAGTACTTGCGGACGAAGAGGGAGCGTATGGGGCACACCCTGAACACGCCCCTGGCGGCCGCGGATCCGGCCGAATCTACATCCGACCGGGAATAGGCGGTCCGCGCAGGCGTCCACGCTTCCGAAGATGGGAGCGCTGATGCACAAACCGAGCCTCGAAAGTCAGGACGACAGCCTGCTCGTCCAGGGGACCCTCGAAGGAGATCCCCTGTGCTTCGAGGTGCTCGTCGAGCGTTATCAGCGCCGGCTGTTCGGCCTGGTTCGCCACTACACGCGCAGCGCGGTGGAGGTGGAGGACATCGTCCAGGACACGTTCCTGAAGGCCTTCAGCCGCCTCGAGACCTTCCAGCAGTCCTCCGCGTTCTACACGTGGCTGTATCGCATCGCGGTCAACACGATCCTGGACTTCATGAAGCGCCAGGGGCGGAGCCCGATCCGGGCGGTCGAGGACCCCGAGGCGGTCGGCGGTGCCATGGATGACACCACGGAGCGCAAGTCGATTCGCCCCGATGCTCGCCTTGAACAGGCGGAGATCAGGGAGATCACGCGCGGCGTGATGGACGATCTCCCGGAGATCTTCCGGACGGTGCTCGTCATGCGCGAGCTCGAGCAGATGCGCTATCAGGACATCGCCGATGTCCTCCAGGTGTCCATCGGGACCGTCGAGTCTCGCCTCTTCCGCGCCAGGGCCCGCTTCAAGAAGCGGCTGCTACAGCTCCACCCGGAGTTCGCGGCGAGCCAGTCCAACCCTTCCGACGAGGAGTCGAAGTCATGAGTTCCACCTCACCCATTCAGTGCGACGTCGTCCTTGCGCTCGTCCCGACCTTCGTCGATGGCGAGGTGACCGACAGCGTGGGGGGCACCGTCCGGCGCCACCTCATGGACTGCTCGGCCTGCCGCAACGCGGTCCAGGAGGAGCAGACGCTACGGCAGTGGTTTGTGGCCAGCCCCGAGGTCGAGGTGCCCAAGGGCTTCGCCGCCCACGTGGCTCGGCGGGCCTTCGCCGGGGATCTTGGGCTGGAGCCCTCGCTGGCGCCGGTCGCGGCCTCCCCTGAGCTGCCCACGGGGCGGGTCCTCGCCTTCTCACGCGCCCTCGTGGCCGTCGCCGCCGGCGGGCTCGTCGCCATCTCCCTCGTCCTCGCGGGGGGCGGCCGCCCCGAGGTCGCCGACCTCGACGCGGGCAAGGGGCTCCAGGAGGCTCTCTTGGAGCTCGAGCAGGAAAACCAGCGGCTCCAGCTCGAGCGCGAGGAGTCCGCGTCGACGCCCGAGGAAGGGCGCTGACCTCAGGCCGTGAAGGACATGCGTGTTTGGTCGGCCGCTCTCGCCGGCTCCTGGTTCCTCGTGGGTCTCGGAGTCGGGCTGGCGGTTTCTAGACAGACTCCGAGCCCGAGTCCACTCGCCGGATACGCTGATGCGCTCTCCGAGCAGTTCGACCTCTCGGGTCGCCGTCGTCGCGTCCTGAATCAGCTGCTCGACGAATACGAGAGCCGGCAGCGGGAGATCCGCGACCGGCACCAGGCCGCCACCCTCGACGCCATGGAACCCGACTTTCGGGCCCTCAGCGCCGAGTTTGACGACAAGATCCGCAACCGAATTCTCCCCCCCGCCGCCCGCGCTCGTTACGACGAGCTGGCCCGCCCCCTGGCGGCCCGCTGACCGCACGCCCCACCACCACCACCTGAATGGCACGCTCCTGCGGAATCCGAATCGGTCCCCGAAGATTCGAACTCGTCGTCCTCGACGGCAGTCCGAAGCGTCACAAGATCTCGGCTTACTACGCCGGTGAATTCACCGCGGAGGAGTCCGTGGCGTACGCCGCCGGCGATGTCTCCCTGGTGGCTGAGGTGCTGAAGGACGCGGCGGCCTCCCACCGCGTCCCGAAGGAGAACGTGTCCGTGGTCATCCCCTCGGACCACGCGGCCTACCGGCGGCTCACGCTGCCCTTCGCCGACCGGGCGAAGATCGAACAGGTGATCAAGTTCGAGGTGGAGAACGAGCTGCCCCAGTTCGACATTGACGACGTGATCGTGGACTACCACGTCATGGCCGAGAATGACCATGGCGCTGAGCTCCTGGTTTCGGCGCTCCCCAAGGACTGCATCGGCCGCGCGATCCAGGCCATGGAGAAGGCCGGGCTCGAGCCGCTCGAGGCGGAGCTTGAGAGCTCCGCCATGGTGAACTCGGCCCTGGCGGCCGACATTTGCCACATCGACAACGCTCAGCTCCTGGTGCACGTGGGGGAACACTCGACCTGCGTCGCGGTGGTCGCTGGCGCGGAGATCCGCGAGATGCGCGTGATCCACATCGGCGCCATGTCTCACCTCACGGGCGAGCTCGCGGCGGTGGCGAGTGACGCCGCGGAGGCGGAGGTCGAGGACGAGGAGGCCAGCGGCGACGCCGCAGCTGAGTCCTCGGACCCGGTCGCCGACGAGCTAGATCCGATCGAGCTGAACCGGCGGATCGACCAGGCCATCAAGCGGATCCGGCGGGAGATTGGGCGCACGATCTCGGCTGCTCGGACGGCGCAGCCGATCGAGGCGATCTACGCCAGCGGCATGGAGCTCCCGGGCCTCATCGGTAGCTCGGTCCTCGACGTGCCGGTCTACGTGCTGGATTGCTTCGAGGAGGACTCCGGGCAGCCCGCTGATGGAGCGGGGCAGCTTGTCGCCGCTTACGGCGGCGCCTTCCGCCAGCTGGGTGGGGGCGTCATGTCCCCCTCGCTCCGGAGGGAGGAGCTGGCTTACTCGGGCGCCTGGGAGCGACTCGAGTTCCCCCTCGCGTTCGCGGCGCTGATGCTCACCACCTTCCTCGGCATGGTGAACATCGTCAACATCCGGAAGATCGACGCGCTCAACTACACGGGGCTCCTCTCGTACCTCCGCAACGTCAACGCCTTCATCGTCGGGACGGACTCCTCGACCGCGCGCCCGATCCTGAATCCGGTCCCCAAGGACCTGCTTGATCGCTCCAAGGAGTACGGCAAGGGAGTCAAGCTCGGCGGCGACGTGCAGGAGCCGCTCGCAGAGCTGAAGACGATCGAGCTGATGCTCGACAAGAAGGTGCTCGACCTCAAGCGCGAGGTCGGGGACATCCAGGAGATCCCGCTGCCGCCGTCCGCCTTCGCCGCCATGACCTGCGTCCTCAACGTCATGAACGGCAACGAGGATTGGCGCCCGTCGCTCCGGCAGCTCGGAGCGGACTTCGTGAAGGAGAACCGGGAGTACCCCGAGCACACCAAGATCAAGCTCAGCGCGACCTTCTTCGCCGACAGCGTGCCGGAGGCCAGCAACGACATCACAGCCTTCGACGCCGCCCTGCGTGAGCAGCCCTGGTGCCTGGACGTCGAGCAGGCGACCTTGACTCCCACCGAGGGAGACACAGGACTCAACTTCAAGGGCAAGGTCATCCTCGTGGATCCTTCCAAGCTCTTCTCTTCCCGCGCCAACTGACGCCCACCACTGGAGAACCGGAAACAAGCCATGATTCGCATCATGATCGGCCTGCTCCTCGCAGGCTCAGCGTTCCTCGGCTGGCAGGCCATGCAGCAGCGCGAGACCATCGCGCTCTACGAGGCGGCGGTGTCTGAGGGTGGAGAGGCGGAGCAGGTCGCGCAGAGGATCCTCCGCAGCGCGTACAGCTACACCCAGTACAAGGAGCGGAGCGCGAAGGAAGGCGTCAAGGGAGACGGGGCTGATCAGGTCAACTCCTACGTCTTCGCCATCGCGGCGGACCCCGACGTGCTCTGGGGCAACCCCAAGATCGAAAAGCCCAGGGAGCAAGAGCGCCTGAAGGGTTACACCGATCACATCTACGCCATCAAGCCGGCAGAGAGCAACGCGTGGTTCGACCGGGCCCGCATCGCGAACTTCTTCTTCCTGCTGGAGAAGAACAGCCGCAAGCTCCGGATCACCAGCATCCTCCTGCGTGCTGCACAGAAGAACCTGGACGCCCATGAGATCCCCGAGGACCGCTGGTACGTGGACCTCAAGGTGACGATGCGCGAGCGCGCCAAGTAGCGCGGGAGCGCGCGAGGCACAGCGGAGCTTTGGCCCTCCCCACGACGCATCGAGGCATGCCCGGCTCGGGCGCGGCCCAGCGGCCGCGAGTCACGAGCCGCGACGGCCAGGGGCTCTGGGCCCTCTCCGTCACCGTCGGCGGGCTCCTGGCCATCAGCTGCGGCGACCCGGAGAGCAACGGTTCACGGAACGGCGGCGTGACCGCGGGTGCGCTCGACGCGGGCGCTGAGCGCGTCCCGCTCCCGGGGGGTGAGGTGGCCGAGGGGCTCCTCGCCGGCAGCCCCAACGTCCTCGTGATCACGATCGACACGCTCCGCGCGGACCACCTCGGCGCGTACGGCTACGGGCGGCCCACGAGTCCGCGGCTGGACGAGCTGGCCTCGGAGTCGGTGCTCTTTGAGCGGGCCCTGGCGCCCATCGCGACGACGCTCCCGAGCCACACGACGATGTTCACCGGCGTCTCGCCCCACGAGCACGGGGTGCTCGCGAACATCGCGGACGGCAAGGTCTACACGCGGCGCCCGGACCTCAAGACGTTGGCCGAGTTCTTCTCGGCGAGCGGGTACCGCACCGACGCCGTCGTGGCCGCCTTCCCGCTGCGCCCCGAGTTCGGCCTCGACGCGGGGTTCGACGGCTACGAGGCTCCTGAGGCGACCTCGCTCATCGCCAGGGAGGTGACCAGCGCCGCGCTCGCGGTCATGGAACGTCAGGCGGCTGAGGCGGGGCCGGGCCTGCTCTGGGTGCACTTCTTCGATCCCCACGGGCCTTACACGCCGCCGCTCCGGGTGGCGCGTGGCTTCATGATGGATGAGGAGACCCGGGCGTATCTGAAGGAGCGGCGCTTCTCGGAGCGGGCGCAGCGGCCGACGGGGCAGTGGAACGAGGTCGAGTCGGGCATCGACGCCTACGACGGCGAGGTGGCCTTCGTCGACCGGCAGATCAAGCGGCTGCTCGGGACGGGCGAGGACCTCGGCTGGGTGAGCGACGACTGCGTCATCGCGGTCCTGGCGGACCATGGTGAGGGCCTCAATCAGCACGGTGTGCCGGGCCACGGGCTCGTCTGGGAAGAACAGCTCCACGTGCCCTGGATGATCCGCGCTCCCGGGGTCGCGGCCCGTCGGATCCCCGAGCCGGTGGCCCTCGCGGACTTCGCGCCCACCCTCCTACACCTGTTGGATCTCCCGGGAAAGGAGGCGTTCCTCGAGCAGGTGAGCGGCGTGGATCGGTTCGCGCCCACGGTGGCGTACGCAGATCGCCGGATCCTCGCGCAGACCTCGCCGCGGCAGTCCGCCGTTGAGGGGATCAGCTACGCGATCAGGGGAGGGAGGTGGAAGCTCCACCGAGGGGAGGGCGGTGAGATGAGGCTCTTCGATCTGGAGGCGGATCCCTATGAGTTGAGGGACGTTTCCTTCCGGTGGCCCAAGGTCCTGGACCGTCTCTCGTCGGACCTGGACGCCACCCTCGAGCGTCAGGTCGGCGGGGTCCGGGTCGAGGAGGCGAGCGAGGCGACGGCCGCCGAGCTGCGGGCCCTGGGATACGGCGGCGACGGTCGCTGACCCCTCAGGCCAGCGCCGCGCCGATGAGCCGGTAGAGCAGGCGGGCGCCGACGATGGCGTCCCACGAGCACCCTTCCGGGTCCCCCTCTGCTCCCGCGCTGACCTCGTTGAGGTCGAGCCCCACCACACGGCGGTCGCTGGCGGCGAGCTCTTCGAGCCAGATCGTGACCTCGTCCCACCCGATCCCGCCGGGTACAGGGGTCCCTGTGCTCGGGCACAGGCTCGGGTCGAGCCCGTCCACGTCGAAGCTCACGAAGACGTGCTGCGGCAGCCCAGCGACCGCAGCGCGTGCCATGGCCCTTGTGCCGCTCCCGTACCGAGCCGCGCGCAGTTCGTGGCCAAAGATGGCCTGGATCCTGGGGTCGGACTGGATGGCGTCGTGCTCCTGCTCGCAGAGATCGCGGATACCGACCTGGAGCAGGCTGGAGATGCCCGCGGGGCCCTGGAGGGCGTTGTGCATGACCGAGGCGTGGGACCAGTGGAAGCCCTCGAAGGCCGGCCGCAGGTCGGCGTGCGCATCGAATTGGAGGATCCCCATCCCCGGGAAGCGCGCCGCGCAGGCCTCGATGGCGCCGAGCGGGGTGGAGTGGTCCCCGCCGAGGACCACGGGCAATCGGCCCTCGTCGAGGCGCTGCTCGGTGAAGGTCGCGACCCCACGGCGAACGGCGTCACAGATGGCGTCCACGCGCCCTACGGCCTCGAGGTCGCCCTCCTGCGCGCCCCCTCGGTGGATGATCGGCGCGGCCAGCGCCCTGGCCTCCCGATCCCAGGCGGCGAGCTGCGGGTCGAGGGGCGCCATCCAGATCCCTCGCTCGTAGGGCTTGCCGAAGTGCAGGTCGAAGAGGTCGACTTGGCGGCTGGCCGCGAGGACCGCTTCGGGGGCCGCGCTCGTGCCTGGGCGGTAGGAGGTGGTGGCCTCGAAGGGCACGCCGAGGACGTGGACGTGGGCCTCCTCGGGGCCGTGGGGGAGCCCGAACAGGCCGCTGTCGGCGGGCGAGGCAGCGTTGGCGTCGAAGTCCATGGGCGGATTCTGACGGATTGGCACGAGAAACACCCGTGCGAGGGCTGCGAGCGGGGACCGGCTCCCGAAGAGAACCGCGGGGTCGTGCGAATACTCCCGAGCGGGCCGGGTACGTCCACCCGTGAAATCGCGAGATCCCGGCTCCCAAAGACCCTGAACACCCCATGAGCACCGAAAACGACGAGGACGGCTGGCCCCCGTCCGGCAAGGCCCGCCGGCCCTCCGGTGAAGGCAGCTTCGAGACCCCTTGGAACAAGATGAAGTCCCGTCGAGGCGGCGGTGGCGGGGACTCCGGTCCCCCGACCGTGGTCAAGGTGATCGTGGGGGTCACGGTG
>Ga0055584_100003921_pt1 | contig 14600 bp, 13 predicted proteins | sample OSDHelmetaG_FD_58716 | JGI IMG/M metagenome (GOLD analysis project Ga0055584, IMG submission 58716) | Pelagic marine sediment microbial communities from the LTER site Helgoland, North Sea, for post-phytoplankton bloom and carbon turnover... | ecosystem: Environmental > Aquatic > Marine >... | reverse complement strand
GGGTATGCACGCGCCGATTGCGACCGCCTGCCAATTGACGGATTGGACAGCCCGGTGGGTTGGCGTGGCCATGACCTTTCCCGCCTCAAGGGCAGGACTATCCGATTGAGGTTCATTCTGAAAAACGCTGATCTCTATTCCTTGCGGCTGACGGATGCGCGTTAGTTCTGCTTCGTAGATTCGACTGGCAGTCCAATCGAAGCTACGCAGAACGGGGCCCCTCCGTCGCCGACACGCCACGGCATTCCGAATTGCCATCGTGCTCGAACCGGCGTAGATCAGTTCCATGTTCATGGGGAAAACTGCAGCGGTCGTCACCGCGCGAAATACCAGTCCGCGTCGTGGTCAAACAAATCAGAGAAACCCTCTATCTTCTCATCATTCAGGAACACGAGCAGAGAAACGGCAACTTCAGCTCGTCGGTACCAAGCATATGCGAGGATATCGAGAAACTATCCAATAACTTGTTCGCTTAAAAAGATGCCCAAAAACCACCAGGAGCACTTCTCCATTCAGCGACGAGCAGCGCCGCTACCGTCTGAATCGGATTTCGATCCATTCAGTGGTGGTCTCGATGAGCAATGTGCTTGGCGAAACTTTGGAGGCCTTTCGCTGAAGCAGGCATACGATCTATTTCTGACGAATCCTATCCACTACCAAGAGGATTTCATGTTCATGGGAGGGACTGCATTCGACTACTATTTTCCAGTCATTGACCGTTATATTCGAGAGATCAGAGGTGAAGAAGAGGGAGATGATTGCGAGGTTGCTATTCTAGGTAGTGGGGTTGCTGCTCAGTTCGATTGGAACGGCGCAGACCCGAGCGATACATTGGTTGGCGAGATCGCCCGGCTCTCGGAATATGTCGCCTCTCACCTTGGGCGTTACTCACCGGCAGCCAAGGATCAGAGACGCATCGAACGAGAATGGAACCGTGTGGAGGAGAAAATCGCCTCACATAAACGCAAAAGCGAACGCGGCGGTGCTGGACAACCGTCTACCCGCTCCGAGTCGAAATGATATCCGTAGCTATTACCCCAAACTCACAGTCGAAGGCACGCCGCCGTTAGCCGGTGCCAGACCTTGGACGTTCTGCTCACAAATGAATCCGGACTGGCCATTTGAGGATGCCCCCAACACAGCGTCCATTACGACGTCGTTCATTCTGGAAGGGGCACCGATTTTGCGCGTCTACCACGACTACGACGGCGGTTGGCAATTTCATGGTTTGCCCGATCATCCTGCCACACCCGACGTGGCGCGAATTGTTGCGCTTCAAGAAATGATTGATCGTGATGTGGCGCTCGTTGAACTGCACGATCTGCCGGACGGCTGGCGGGCGATTCGCAGTTCGGTTGGCGAACAATGGGCACGCGCGAAAAACAACCCTTTCCCAACGCACGAAGAAAACGGGTACTATCTCGAAGACGCAGTTTGGATGTCACAATTCCGAGATGACGTGAGTCCACCACCTGAAGACTCGCGGAACAATCTGACGACCGGCGCTTACGTGAAGCTACTGTTTCGATTCGCCGCCGGAAACGCTGAACGGGAAGACAATGAAACCGAACGGATGTGGGTCCGCATCACTGAATTGGACGCCGACGAGCAGTATGTCGGCACTTTGGAGAATGATCCGCATCACCGGCACATCCTCAAATGCGGTGATTCAATCCATTTTCATCCGCTGCACGTGATGGAGATCTTGGATGAAGAAGGTGCCTGACAATCCGTTCCGTCAGACCCAAGGTTAGGTGGCTCTCAGTTTCTGGAGGACGGCGTTCCGATCCGACGATCTGCTGTCGGGTGTAGGAGAGGAAGCAGCGAGTTGTTGCGGCTGGCGAACGGATGGTTTTGATAGCCCCCGTTGGTGCGCAAGGCCAGCGATCGCAGGGGATTCGTTGGCAGTGCCAACATAAGGAACATGCGACGTGGGGCAACCGGGTTGCCCGGCAATTGCGGAGTGATTGAGGCGTGATTTGAACAAACCTGCGGCCGGGTTCAACGAGTTGTTGACCTATCCTTGAAATGTCGAATGATGCCGGGGCTATGCGCGACTGGCGACTGATCGAACGACTGGCTTCCTTTTCATTGCTGCTGATTTTCTTGGTCGCATCGACGGGCTGCCAAACGGTGGGCAATGCCGCCAAGACCGCCTATCGATCTGCATACTACGCCACGGTCGAGACTTTCGGTGTCCACAAGCGCGATATTCTGAAGAAGAAAGTCACCCAGGCGCGCGATGAGCAAAGCGACGCGGAGGAGGAGTTCACGGATGCGCTGACGAAACTGAAACAGATCTACGCGTTCAATGGCGGCGATTTGGAGAAGCAGTACAATCAGCTGAACACCAAGTATGAATCCGCGGCAGAAAAAGCGGCGGACGTGAAGGAGCGCATTCTTTCCATCGAAACTGTGGCGGGCGACCTGTTCCGGGAGTGGGAAGCTGAGATCGACGAAATCAAGACGGTGTCCCTGAAGGTCAAGAGCAAGAAGACGCTGATTACCACCCGGGAACGTTACCACGGCATGCTCGCCGCCCTGAAGAAAGCCGAGCTGAGCATGGGACCGGTGCTGACGAAGTTCAAAGACCACGTCCTCTTCCTGAAACACAATCTGAACGCGGCGGCGATCGCGTCATTGAAGGGTGAAGCTCTTAACATCCAGGGCGATATCTCAGCGCTGATCGCCGAGATGAATTCCTCCATCAAGACAGCGAACGCGTTCATCGATTCGCTGTAGCGCATACAGACCCTTCGGCTCTGTCAGGACTCAGACATCCGGCAACAAAAAAAGACGGACCGGAATGTCCGTCCTACGAGTGTTCGGGCGATGTGATTTACGCCACTGAGGGAGTCAGCGAGGAGTCCGCGGACCAATCTTCACCACTATCGTCGGTGAATTCGCTATCCAGCTTCTGGTGCAGGCTTTCGGGCCAACCATCGGTGAGGAAGCGGTAGAGCCAGCCCTTCGACTTGCGCAGGCGGAGGTACGCGGCCTTGAGATCGAGCACCATCGTGAGGCGGCGGCAGGGGCAGTTCAATTCGCCGACATCGTGGGTGGCGACCACTTCGAATCCCATGACGCGGGTGTGAAATTTGTAGGGGCTGTGCTTCTCGCCCTCGAAGACGTCGGTAATGTAATGCGAGTAACCTCGCTCCAAGGTGTCGCGAACTGCGGCCCGCATGAGGTTGGCGGCTGCGACAAAATTGCGTCGTTCATCGGGGACCACAGCGAACCTGCCGATCTCTGCGATGCGGTTTTCTTGGACAAATTTTTCGACGTCGAGATCACCATCGACCGGTTTGAAGCCGTACTCGTGATAGAGTTCCAAGGGGGGATCGTACATCACGCGCAGCACGCCGATGGGTTGGTCCTTCTTGGCAACCACGAACCAGCTTACATCCTCGCGCGACAGATCTTCGGCTTCGAACACCTTGCCGCCGTCCTGAACCCACTCCTTTTCCTTCTCATAGGTCGCGCGTAAAACCTTGATCGCGGCCTGTCTGCCGTTCTCATCGGTGACTCTTTCAACTTTGAGATTTTTCGCGCCGAACATGCTTCTTTCTGTCGAAATCAGGTTGCCACGATTTTCCGCTGAGTCGAGAGATTTCCTGCATGATGGCGTGATGATAGTTCATCACCATACGACGCTTCGGTTTTTCATTCGTCTCGGGCGGTTGCATGGCGCAGCCGAACTCTATTTCCATCGGTTCCATTTCCTTGATCGGTCCGTCACTGCGATGAAATGGAAAGCGAATTCCGGCCGGAACGACCGGCACGCCCTTGGTGACGGAGAGTTGGGCGGCACCGTAGAATCCGCGCAGCATCCGTTGCGGATTCGGGTTGGTTGTTCCCTCGGGAAAGATGCCAATGCTGTGGCCTTGGTCGATCAGGTTTGCGGCGCGTTCCATGGCTGACATTTTATGTGTCAGCCAGGGCCGGAAAATATTCAGAAACGCGGGCTTCGCCGGCTTGCGATCCAGCACGATCACCTCACCCGCCCGATAGACGAAAAACACGCCCGGTACCAGCATCAGATTCCAGTCTGCGATGAAGCGGATCATCTTACCCGCCCGCAATATACCGAGCGTCGCGGGCACGAACGGGGCTTCGAGCTTTTGCGTGTGATTGAGAGCGAGAATGAACGGGTCGCGATCCGTACCGACATTGGACAGACCACGGAAGGAAAGAATGTTGTTCCGGAAGACTGCGCCGAGGGCACGCAAGATGACCTGGCTGCCCGGCCGGTTCGCCTGGCCTTGCATCCGTCCCAACAGGGCCTCCCGTAGAGTGAGAGAACCGCGCAGGTCCTCCTCGGTGCCAGAAGTGGAATGTTCCGAACTATCTGCCATGAGTGTTTAGCGACGTCCTTTGGGTTTGGGCAGATCGTTCAATGCGGTCTGCAGTTGGTTGCGCACCTCTTTGGCATCGTCGACGGCCAACGGTTTCTTTTCGTCAGGATCCGCGGCCATATTGAACAACCTGCCATCGTTGTAGAGTTTGTGGGTGCGGGTGCGAAGGAATTGCGCTCCGCCGCGGCTGGATTCGGCATAGGCCCATTTGCGCGTGGAGGGTTCGTTTCGCAACAGCCGGCCGGCAAAGCTGATGCCGTCCAATCTGCCACCAGGAACCTTGGTCCCGCCGAGTTCGGCAAAGGTTGGCAACATATCGCTGAAGTCCACCAGATCATCGATCACCTGTTCACCCGTGATTCGGCCGGTCCAATTGGCGATCAGCGGAACCCGCGTTCCCAGATCGGTCAGTTTGCCCTTGCCGCCCTGGACCATGCGACCGTGGAAATAGGAAAACACCTTCGGCCGCTCGAACTTGCCGTCCTTGCCAACCCGCAGATAGGACGCACCAGCCGTTCCATTGTCCGTGGTGTAGAGAATCAGCGTTTTCCGGCGCAATTTCAGCCGATCGAGCGCCGCCACCAACTTGCCGATCTGATGGTCCATGTCTTCGGCCATCTCCTGGTAGTTGAGCCAGCGATCGTTCGGGCCGTAGGGAACGGGTTTGCCAATGTCATCGGTGACGTCGTGGGCCAAGGCCATCGAGTAATAGGCGAGGAACGGTTTTTCCCGGTTGCGTTGCATGAAATCGATGAGGAACTCGACGTAAAGATCCGGTCCGTATTTGCCCTTCGTGTCCGTTCGCACCTCACCGTTCTGGTAAATCATTGGATCGTGAAATCTTGGCCCCTCGTGCCAGCCGAACACGCTCCATTCGTCGAAGCCCATGCGCTTCGGTTGGAGGAGATCCTTCTTCATCAGGCTGAGCTGCCATTTGCCGGCGACCGCAGTGGCATACCCGGCATTCTGCAGCACGCTGGCGAACGTTTTCTTCTCCTCACTCTTGGGATAGCTTCCCCATTTGGGATTGCCCAGACGCGCGGGATACTTGCCACTCAGGAGACAGACCCGGGTCGGATGGCAGACCGGCATGCTATAGGCGTGAGTGAACCGCATTCCGTCCGCGGCGAGGGCATCGAGATGCGGCGTTTTGTAGGATTGGCCTCCATAGCAACCCAGCACTTCCCGACCTACGTCGTCCGCCAGAATAAACAGTATATTCGGTTGCTCACCCCGGACCGAGCCGAATGCCCAGAGCATGGCGCAGCAAAGAATTCGCCCGATGATTGTCCGCAAACACGACATGCCGATCAGATTGACGAAACCGGAAGCTGATTCAAATCCGAAATCCGAACAATCAAAGTTCCCAAATCCCCTCCGGCCAGAGGTAACTGCCCGGCTTGATGTAGACTTGTGGCGCCGGTTTGCCGATCACTTCCATGGGAGACAGGCCGAATGAGACGGCCTTGCCCACCTGCAGGCGAGACCAACCCAGGTGTTGCATGACCTGAATCGCCGTCGCTCCGCCTTCCAGGCAGATGCTGCCAAGGGTGGCCAGTTTGGTGATTCGTTCCACGGCACGAGCCAGTCGATCAATAAGTTTGGCCGGAGGCATCCCTTCTATTTTTTCCCCGCCGATCGCGATCATGACTTTGGTTGAAGCGCAGAAGGCATGATGGACTTCCTCGGCCCAATGGTGGAGTTCGTCTTCCCTGAAGTCGTCGTCGAACAGGCGCCGGGGTATTGGCACCACTGGTACGCCATGTTGAAGGCAATGCGCGCCGCGACCAGTTGACCACCCGACCTGGCTGCCACAGACCATGAGCACCAGATCGGAGCGCGGCTCGGCGATTGCGGGAATCTCTCCCGTCCTGGTGGGATTTCGCTGCAGCAATGCGGCAAAGAACTCCGCCGCTCCGGCTGGCAATGTGTCCCCATCCACCCGCCGGGCCTGTTCGGTCAGGTGATCCGCGGTGAAGGCGTCCGGAATCTCGATCGTGCTCGTCGGCTCTGTCTCCGGGTCGCAGCGGGCCAGAAGATCTTGTACATGGGCGGACGAAGCGGGGTATTCGGGGTCACGCGCGAATTCCGTCAGGTGCAATGGCACGTCGTTCACGAAGTAATTCCCGTCGCGAATGATTCGTTTGCGACCGGGGTTCGCCGGAATGAATAAAATCTTGGAGCATCCGGCGGCGGCGGCGATCGCGTGGCACTCAGCGGCAACGTGCCCGCGCAATACTGAATCCGTCTTTTTGTAGATCCAAGACGGCTTGCCGCTCCCCACCACGGTGGTGGTGAGATTGCGGACAATGCCCACCGCCTGATCAACCGGCAGTGACCTGGTATCCGCATCGATGGCGACAACTTGCGCGTTTGAATCGGGACAGAATTGCGTTTGGACCTCGGCGCCCAGGCCGTGGCCACGGGCCACCCCGGCCAGTTCGGCCGCTCCGGAAATGTCGTCTGCAATGACAACGATCATCGTCGTACTCCGATACCTCAGTCCGTTGCCATCCGGCCTGCGAGTTGCACGGCTTCGAACAGGCTGCCGGGATTGGCGGTTCCCTGCCACGCGATGTCGCAGGCAGTTCCGTGATCCACCGAGGTGCGGATGATCGGCAGACCGAGCGTGCAGTTGATGGCCTTGTCAAACGCCAACGCTTTCAGCGGGATGTGCCCCTGGTCGTGATACATGCAGATGAAGCAGTCGATCTCCCGGCGGCGCGCGGGCAAAAACGCCGTATCTGGCGGCAAGGGGCCGACGATGTCGATGCCTTTTGCTCGCGCCTGTTCCAAGGCGGGCTCAATGATGTTCTCCTCTTCCCGGTTGCCGAACAGGCCATGTTCGCCCGCGTGAGGATTGAGACCGCAAGCGAGCAACTTCACTTCGCGCCCACGGATGTGGGTCATGGCGGCGGCGCTGAGTTCGATGACTTCAAGAATGCGCTCCGCACTGAGCAGCTCGGGCACTTCATGGTAGCCGACATGCACCGTCACAAAGGCGCACGTAAGCTCGTCCGAGGTGAGCATCATGCATTGCCGTTCCGCCCCACATTCCTCCGCGAAAATCTCGGTGTGCCCCGGATGATTCACGCCGGCAGCGCGAAGGGCTTCCTTGTTGATCGGTGCGGTGGTGATCCCATCGATCTCATTTGCCAGGGCGGCCCTGATGGCGGCCCTGATATAGGTGTAGCCGGCGCGGCCAGTCTTGGCGTTCACCTCGCCGGGTTTGAACTGATCCAGCTCGATGGCCTGCAGATCCAAGATCGCGGGCGTCTGGACCGCGCGTGGGTCCGCCGCCCATTCCTGCTGTGTCAGAACCCGTCGGGGCGATGCCACGCCGATCTTATCCGCACAGGCGTTCAAGACGCCGGCGTCCCCAAAGATGATCGGTGTCAGTACCGACGCGATCTTCTCATTGTGGAGCAGCTGCAGGCAGACCTCCGGTCCGACGCCGGCGGGATCTCCCATGGTTACTGCAATCTGTGGTCGACTCATCCGACGGCGAGCCTAAGGCCAAACGAATCCAAAAGGGAAATATACAATCGCATGACTCCCTTGACTTGATTTTGAACGGCGTAACACTCTCGGCTCTCAACCCAGTAGAACCGCATGCAAAAAACTATTCTGAATTCTGTCCTCACCGTCGCCATCGTCACCGCCGTCGGATGTTCCAATCCGGCCGACAACGTGGCCGAAGCCCAGGTCAATGAGCCCGCCCCGCCGGCTGCTCCTGCGGTCGCTTCCACGAATGAAGCCGCCGTTCCCGCTGCCGTGGCACCGGTCGCCGCCGCCGCGAAATCTTATGCCATCACTGCCGAATCCAAGGTGGATTTTTTGGCCTCGAAGGCCATTGGCGGTGAGACCCCGGGTGGATTCAAAAAATTCGTCGGTCAACTGAATGCTGTAGGTGGCAATTTTGAGCCGCAAGGCAGCAAGATCGTCATCGATATTGGTTCCATCTATACCGGTTCGCAAAAGTTGACCGATCACCTGAAGAACGAGGATTTCTTTGATGTCGGCAAATTTCCGACCGCCACGTTCGCTGCGACCAAGATCGAATCCATGACTGAGGATGCCAACAAGAACAAAGTCACTGGCGACCTGACCATGCACGGCGTCACCAAATCGATCTCCTTTCCGGCCACTGTCTCCGTTTCGGACGACACGGTGTCAGTAAAGGCAGAATTCTTCATCAATCGCTTCGATTTCGACATGAAATACGCCGGCAAGGCCGACAACCTCATCCGCAAGGAAGTTGTCATCAAGCTCGACGTCAAGGCCGCGCCGGGTGCGGCGGATTTCAAGACGCTCTGAGCGGCGCAGACCAACCTGTTCTGAGCAAGGGGCCGGACTGATGTCCGGCCCTTTTTGTGTTAGGATCTCCACATCATCATCTGGTCGCTACGTTCGATCCGGTTTGGGAGGCCCTCAAGCTGTCTCCGTGCAAAACCGCACTCGACAGACGCGCCACCTCCGTGACTATCCTTGATTGACGATGGCCGGGACGCTTACACCTGCCGAACAGGCACAACTGCAGCAGACGATTGACATGTTTCAGGTCATCGTCGACTCGCAGCCGCTTGACTACCAGTCGCTCGAGATCCTCAAGGAAGCCTATATCAAATTGGGCCGGCAGACGGAGGCGATCGAGACTTCCAAGAAGATTGCCGAAGCCTATGTGCAGCTGGGACAGCTTTCCTCGGCGATCATGGAGTATGAGACCATTCTCCAACAGTTTCCCGACGACGTCACGGTGAAGGAGGCGTTGGAGAAGATCGAGAGCAAGACCACCAGTTTTCAGGGCGCTCCCGGTGCCTCCGGCGATCCCAACGAATCCTCCGTGATGTCAATTCCGGGTCCAATGTTGGACTCCGACATTGACGACGGCAAACTCGCCATGAAGCGGATTTTCGTGGATGGACACCTGGTGGCGGAGGACGATTTCAACCGCTATTGGTCCACCCCCAGCGGCGGCGTGCCGGGGCAGATCGAGACCCCCTTCATCAAATTGGCTGCGGAAAGGGTCGACGTCAAAATCGACGAGGCCGCGAGTCGGATCACCGCCAAGGCCAAGTGCGGTTTCATTCCGATTGAACGCTACGACGTCGACATGGAATACGTGCGGACCTTTCCGAAGGATGTCTGCCAGAAGTGGTGCGTCATTCCGTTCGACCGCATGAGCAAGTCGGTGATGGTCGCCACCACCAACCCCTTCAACAAGGAAGCCGCAAAGGAACTCCGCAAGCACACCAAGCTGCGGGTGATCTGGTACTTTGCGATGCCGGACCCCATGATCCAGTTGTTGAAGAAGATTTACCGCTGACGCCACGACCGATGACACCTGTAAAATCATTTGGCGAACGCATCGCCGACGCGCTGATCGAGGACAAGCTCCTCACCACGGCGCAGGTCGAGGAACTGCTGGCGCTGCAGAAGAAGGAAGGCACTCGCCTGCTGAAACTGCTCATCGACAAGGCCTATGTCAGCGACAATGACATGACGGTTGCCATGGGGCGCGTCCTCAGCGTGCCGCCCGTCAACGTCACCCGTATCAACATCCCCCCCGAGGTGGCCGCCTTGGTGCCGAAGGAGATGGCCTTGAACTACAAGGTCGTGCCGATTTCCCGCCTTGGTGGAACGCTCTATCTGGCGATGGCGGATCCGTTGAACGTACTCGCCCTCGATGATGTGAAGCGGGTGGCGAAACTCCACGTTGCGCCGATGATCGCATCCGAAAAGGTGATCATCGACAAGATCAACAATCTTGAAGCCGCGGGCGGCGGCTCGATGGAGGATCTCATCAAGCAACAGGCGGAACTCGATTCCGAAGCCGACGAGGCGATGTTGCTGGAGGAGTCCGCTGATGCCATCGACGTCGACCAGCTCGCCGCCGCCGGTGAGGACGCTCCCGTAATCAAGCTTGCGAACATGATGTTGGTGCAGGCCATTCGTGACCGCGCCAGTGACATTCACCTGGAGCCCTTTGAGAACGTCGTAAAGCTGCGCTACCGCATCGACGGCGCGTTGATGGAGGCCACGCCTCCGCCGAAGAACATGCAGCTGGCGCTCGCCTCCCGCATCAAGATCATGTCCAACCTGGACATCGCGGAACGCCGCCTGCCCCAAGATGGCCGTATGCGCATGCGGGTGGCCGGTCGCGACATCGATCTGCGAGTTTCCTTCCTGCCCACCGTGCACGGCGAGAAGTGCGTCATGCGTGTGTTGGACAAGTCCAACCTGCAGGCGGATCTGAAGAACCTGGGCATGGACGAACCGACCTTCGCCCGGTTTCAGAAAGCGATCGATTCGCCGCATGGACTGATGCTCGTCACTGGTCCGACTGGGTCGGGCAAGACCACCACTCTGTATTCCGTGTTGAACGAGCTGAACAGCCCGGAGGACAACATCATCACGGTGGAAGACCCCGTCGAGTTTCAGATGCCTGGCATCAATCAGGTCCCGGTGCGGAAGGAGATCGGACTGACCTTCGCCGCGGCCTTGCGTTCCATCCTGCGACAGGATCCGGACATCATCATGATCGGGGAGATCCGGGACGAGGAAACCGCGGAGATCGCGGTGGAATCGGCGCTGACTGGTCACCAAGTGCTGTCGACCATGCACTGCAATGACGCGGCCGGTGCGATTTCCCGGCTGGACGACATGGGGGTTGCGCCCTTCCTTATTTCATCTTCAGTCATTCTCGCCTGTGCCCAACGCCTGATGCGGCGCGTGTGTCCTTCGTGCAAGGAACCTTACTCGCCGATGCCCGAGGTTTTCCATCAGGTCGGCGTGAAGGCGGAGCAATTCAAAGGTGGACAACTCTTCCGTGGTGCCGGCTGTGAAAAATGCAAAAATACCGGTTACTCCGGGCGCGTCGCCATCATTGAGGCCATGACGGTGACCGATGAAATCCGTCGCCTCGTCATTCAACGCGCCAGCGCTTCCGAAATCGGCAAGGTGGCTCGCGAACAGGGCATGAGCACGCTGCGTGAAGTCGCGCTCGGCAAGGTTCGTGCCGGTGTCTCCACTTTTGAACAGGTGATCGAAGTCACTGCCGATCACTGACGGATGACTCGCGATGCATTCCGTTGAGCAGGCCATCGAGGAGATCCGCGGCGCCGTGCGGACGCTGCCTCCGGAAACGATGCTTCTGTCCGCCGCCGCCGGTCGATTGCTCGCGGCGACCGTCGAGTCACAGGTGAACCTCCCCGGCTTCGACAATTCCGCCATGGATGGTTACGCCGTCCGGAGCGAGGATGTGCGTTCCGCTTCCGAAGATTCTCCCTTCCCGCTGAAGATCATCGGCGAGATCCCGGCCGGCGTCGCGTTCGACGGCGTGGTTGGCGAGGGAGAATGTGCGAGAATTTTTACCGGCTCACCGATGCCGGAAGGAGCCGACGCCGTGGTGATGCAGGAAGATACGGAGCGGGATGGAGACACCGTCAAGATTCTCGACCTCGCCCGGCCTTTGGAGAACGTTCGGCTGCGCGGTGAAGATGTGAAACTCGGGGAAGCCATTGGCCGAGCCGGAGATCGCGTGAACGCCGGAATGCTGAATCTTTTGAGCGCTGCCGGTTGTCACGAAGTGACCGTTCATGGTCGGCCCGTGATCGGTCTGCTCGCAACGGGCGACGAACTGAAAACCCCGCCGGTTCCGCTGGCCCCCGGTCAGATCTATGAGAGCAACCGCGTCATGTTGGCCGCCATGGTTGAACACGCAGGTTGCGAGGCGCGGGTTTATGAGCTCGTTCCCGATCAACCGGACGCCACCAGTCGGGCGATTGAGAACGCATTCGAGGACTGTCATGCGGTGATCACCACGGGAGGTGTTTCGGTCGGCGAACACGATTACGTGAAAGCGGCCTTCGAGGCCCTTGGCGGCCGGCTCGATTTCTGGAAGGTCCGCGTCAAACCCGGGAAGCCCTTCGTGTTTGGTCAGCTCGGTTCAAGACTGCTCTTCGGTTTGCCCGGCAATCCTGTTTCCGCGTTTGCCACCTTCGTGGTGCTGGTGCGGCCGGCACTCTTGACGTGGCAGGGCGCGAATGATAGCGATCTCCCGACGCATCCCGGTGTGCTTGGCGAAACCCTCTCCAATCGCGGCGATCGCCCCCACTACGTCCGCGTCCACGTCGATGCAAATGGCACTGTCCGATCCGCCGGAGTGCAGGCCTCCCACATGTTGCATTCGTTGGCCCACGCGAACGGACTCGTGGCGGTGCCGCCGGAAACATCCTGGGAATCTGGCCGGTCGGTGAGTGTGATGCGGTTTGACTTTTGACTGGCCGCCAGATCTGCGAATCCCCGTTAATTCCCTGCCGTGCGCACCATCCACAAAGTCAAAGCCATGCAACAACAAGCCCGCCGCTGGCAGCGGTCTGGTGCGCGCGTGGCTTTGGTGCCCACCATGGGCTACCTGCACGAGGGCCATCTGAGTCTGATCCGTCGGGCACGCAAAGCCGTGGGGCCGACCGGCCGGGTGGTGGTGAGCATCTACGTGAATCCCACCCAATTCGGTCAGGGCGAAGACCTTGAAGCCTATCCCCGGGATCTGAAGCGAGATTTCGCCGCCTGCCGTCGCGAAGGTGCAGACGTCGTTTTTCTGCCGACTGACGCGGAGATGTATTCCGGCCGAGATCAGGGGCTCTACTCCGTTTACGTGGTTGAGGAAGCACTTTCACAGGCGATGGAAGGGGCCTCGCGTCCGGTTCATTTTCGGGGTGTCACCACGATCGTCGCCAAGCTGTTCAACGCCACGCTGCCGGACGTGGCCGTATTTGGCGCCAAGGACTGGCAACAGGCCGCGATCATCAGACGAATGGTGAAGGATCTGAACTTTCCCCTGAAGATCATCGTCGCGCCCACGCTGCGAGAACGCGATGGACTCGCGATGAGCTCGCGCAACGCCTACCTCACCGACGCGGAGCGAAAACAGGCCAGTGTGCTCCACAAATCCATTCGCCTTGCCCGCGAGACCGTCCGCGCAACGTCAGACGGTGTCACCGCCGGTCGGTTGCGAAAGCAGATTGAAAAGTTTGTCGGGCGGCATGGATTGGGAAAGTTGGACTACGTGGAGTTCTTCGAACCTGATACCCTGAAACCCGTTGGGCGCGTGACGCGCGGAACGCACATGGCGATGGCGGTGTTTTTCGGCCGGGCGCGCCTTATTGACAACGGTCGCCTGTAGCATGGATTTGCCCGTGGACTCAAAACGCAAACACTTTGATTTTCTGATACTTGGCAGCGGGATCGCCGGGCTGTTCTTTGCCCTGAAGGTTGCGCCTCACGGACGCGTCGCGATCGTGACCAAGAAGCATCGCGCCGAGTCCAACACCAATTACGCGCAGGGCGGCATCGCTGCGGTCACCAGCAAGGAAGATTCCGTGGACATGCACGTGGCGGACACGCTCGCCGCTGGCGCCGGCATGTGCAAGGAAGACGTCGTTCGCACGATCGTCGAAGAGGGTCCGGAGCGGGTGGCCGAGCTCATGAGCCTCGGAATGGAATTCTCCGAGCGCGAAATTCCCGGTGCCGACGGCAACCGCGAATACGATCTCGGCAAGGAAGGCGGTCATTCAAAACGTCGCATCTTGCACGCCAAGGATGCCACCGGTCGCGCCATCGAGTCTTCATTGCTCAATGCCGTCAATTCTCACGACACCGTCGAGTGGTTCGAAGATCACTTCGCCATCGATCTGATCACCACCGAAAAAATCGGACAATCCGGCCCCAATCGTTGCCTCGGTGTTTACGTGCTCAATCAACTCACGGGTGAGGTTGAAACATTTTCCGCCAACACCGTGCTGCTGGCCACCGGCGGTTGCGGCAAGGTTTATCTCTACACCACCAATCCGGACATCGCGACTGGGGACGGCGTCGCCATGGCCTATCGCGCGGGCGTGCCCGTTGCGAACATGGAGTTCATCCAGTTTCATCCCACCTGCCTCTACCATCCGCAGGCCAAGTCCTTTCTGATCAGCGAAGCCGTTCGCGGTGAAGGCGGGGTGTTGACCGGGCTGGATGGCAATCCGTTCATGGACAAATACCATGAGTTGAAATCGCTCGCTCCCCGCGATGTCGTGGCCCGCGCCATTGATGCGGAAATGAAGAAGAGCGGCAGCGATTTCATGCATCTGGATATCACGCACAAGTCCGCCCCCTTCCTTATCGAACGCTTTCCCAACATCTACAGCACCTGCCTCCAGTACGGGATCGACATCACCAAACAACCGATCCCGGTGGTTC
>Ga0055584_100003920_pt1 | contig 14602 bp, 16 predicted proteins | sample OSDHelmetaG_FD_58716 | JGI IMG/M metagenome (GOLD analysis project Ga0055584, IMG submission 58716) | Pelagic marine sediment microbial communities from the LTER site Helgoland, North Sea, for post-phytoplankton bloom and carbon turnover... | ecosystem: Environmental > Aquatic > Marine >... | reverse complement strand
GTCACCGTACCGGATGCGGGATTTCTCATACACGTTCCGGGCAAGGCTTTCCCCTTGAGCCAGTTTCTCTCCTGCCAAGTAGATCATGGCAAGTTCAGACATGCATTTAAGGAGTAGGGGATCGTCATCGCTTCGGTTTTGGTCATTTAGGCGGGAGAGCGACTTCGAACAAGCGTCTTCAGCTTGGTCGATCTTACCTATCCTCCGGTATACTTGAGCCAAGTCGATTTGAGTATCGATGACATCTTCGTGATCGAGTCCTAATTCGAGTGATCGTTTTTCGAGCAACTCGCGCAGCATAGGTTGAGCTTCGACATAGTTCCCCAATGCATCATGAACCATGGCGATTTCTTTCATGGCCTGCATCCGGGCAGGGGTTTCTTTCGCTATCAATTTCTCGAATAATTCGAGGACTCTTTGAAGTTCGACTTGTGCTTTGTCATAGGACCGGATAGAGCGGTAGGTCTTACCAAGGCAGAGCCTAATTCTCGCCTCAATTTCAGGTTCTGCCGATAATTCACTAGCCCGCACGGAACCTTGGTCGAGCATAGTCTTGATCAGCTCGGTGTCCATAACCGCAGTATTTTGAGGATTGAGGGAGAAAAAGAGATTTTGGACAAAAGAGGTGATGGCTTGCGTTTTTGCCAACTCTTCTTCCGTCAATTTGCGCTCTTCTTCCGCATTGGCTCTGGCAAGGGATGCCTGCTGTTGTTGATAGAACGCATAAACCGCTAGGCCGATAGCCGAAATTGCCATAAGAGCCGAAACGGATGCGACCCGGACAAGCCTTTTTTGCCGAGCGAGCAAATCTCTTTGTTTGATGTCGTCCAACCCTAATCCAAGCAAGCCCGCAACAATCTTGAGTAAAGCATCTTTTTCCCCATCACTGGATTCACGCAAGTCAGCGGCAGCTGGTTCGTGTTTTTGATCCGTAATGAGCCCTTTTGTATCGACTTCCCTTCGTGCTGCCAAGGGAATACATTCGTTTTCCGTATCCCCGTTTAGGTCTGAGACCATTGGACTGCCGGATAGAACGAGGCATAAAACCCGATCGGCCTTACCCATGGCCTTGAACATACGAATTTCTTCGTTCACCCATCGTGAATGAACAGCTTGCGGTGAGCATAGAACGATAAGGTGGGAGGAATCCTCTAAAGCCTGTTCGATAAGAGGTCCCAATTGAGCGGCACCGGCTAGTTCGTCACGATCGCGAAAGATAGGGAAAAGTCGACTAGGAACTACACCGAAGTCTCCGTCTGTCCCAATTAGGTGCTTCGGGACGCGAAAGGCTTCAAGTTTTTGCCTTAGCCACCTTGCGCGCTCTTCGTCCTTGTGGGCGTAGGTTATGAATGCACGATACTTATAAGATCTATTGCTCAATTTGGTGCTATGTTATCTGAGCTTACGGAAACTAGCAAGGTTTCCTGCTCTATTACGGGTGAGTCAAAGCAGTAAGACCTAATCTGTCCGGCATCCTGGTTTAGGCTGTCGGAAAAGACTCGTTCGAAGCGAGCGTTACAGAATCAAAAGAAGGCTTACGCCAAGAAGTTTTCCTGAGCCTTGCTCCAGTCTACGAGACTCCAAAATGCAGAGACATAATCAGGCCTTCTGTTTTGATAGTTCAAGTAGTAAGCGTGTTCCCAGACATCCAAGCCTATGATGGGTGTTCCCACTTCTTCAGCAATACCTTCCATTAGAGGAGAATCCTGATTGGGGGTGGAAGTGATAGCGAGACTTCCATCACTACGCTTGATCAACCAAGCCCAACCGGATCCGAATCTCGTGAGAGCGGCCTTGCCGAAAGATTCCTTCATCGAGTCAAAACTTCCGAAGGTTGAATTAATGGCCTCAGACAAGCTTCCCTGTGGAACTCCGCCTCCGTTGGGTGAAACGCATTTCCAGAAAAAAGTATGGTTAGAGTGCCCGCCACCGTTATTCCGAACAGCTGGACGGAGTCCTTCGGGGATGGCCGAAAGATCTTGGATGAGGGAGTTGACATTCAATGACTCGAGGTTTTCGTTCCCTTCGAGGGCCGCATTAAGGTTGTTTATGTAAGTTTGATGATGCTTGCCATGATGGATTTCCATGGTTCGGCTGTCAAAGTGCGGTTCGAGAGCATCGGTTGAGTACTCGAGTGTCGGTAGTGTGTGTGGCATATTTGAAGGAAGTTGATATTGCGAAAATCCTTATAACATCTTTTTACCCGCTGAAGGTCAAGCCCGACAGGAGATACTCGGCAGACTTTCCGTAGACTATTTTCGTTGCAATTGAAAGAATGCTTGGAGCATTTCCTTGCATTCCAACTCCATCGTTCCACATTCGACTCGTGGTCGATGGTTTGAAAAAGGAAGCAAATGAAGATCGGCGGCTCCACCCAAACCACCCATCTTCGGGTCTTTTACGGCAAAATGAACCTCTCCTAGCCTTGCCATGATGGTGGCTCCTGCACACATCGGGCAAGGTTCCTTGGTTACGAATAAACTGCATTCGTTAAGCCTCCAGTCACCTACCGATTTGGCGGCCATCGTTATTGCAATCATTTCTGCGTGGGCACTCGGGTCTTTCTGTCGGCGGGTCTGGTTGAAAGCAGATGCAATAACTTCTTCATCCTTTACGATGACAGCACCCACAGGTACTTCGTCGTCATTCCATGCGTTGATTGCCTCGTTGTAGGCCAACTGCATAAAAAAGGAAGTTCCCTTTTCCAATTGTGAGGGAAAGACCTTAGGGAAAGGACATGGTGTAGACTGTTGCATGGTGATCTGCATCATACCAATTTCATCCCTTTGATGAAAGGACTTACTTGACTTAGCGGTACAAGATGGGATGATGGATGATTTTTATAATATGTCCGGAGAAGAAGTTATCGAAGTCGAAGGCAAGATCACCGCAGTCTTGCCTAGCACAATGTTCAGAGCGGAACTTGAAAATGGTCATCAGGTACTTGCCCATATTTCTGGCAAATTGCGTAAGCATTTCATCAAGATCACGGTTGGGGACATCGTAAAGATGGAGATGAGCACTCAAGATCTTGAAAAGGCTAGAATCGTTTATCGATTGAAAAACGCGGAAGTTAACAGGAATGCCCCCATCCGCAGTTTCGGTCCTAGAAACAGAAGAAGGTGACCCCCCAGTCACCAATAATCAAAGGAATCCCCCCATTATGAATATCATCGAATCCATTGGAAGAACTCCCCTCATTGAACTCAACAAGGTAACCAAAGGCTGCGGAGCCCGAGTTTACCTTAAATCAGAATTTTTCAATCCTTTGGCTAGTGTGAAGGATCGAATTGGAGCTGCTATGATTACCGCGGCTGAGGCTGCTGGTGAATTGAGTCCAGACAGCGTGGTCATTGAGCCCACATCCGGAAATACCGGCATTGCCTTGGCTTTCGTCTGTGCAGCAAAAGGTTACAAGTGTATTCTTACTATGCCTGAGACGATGTCGAAAGAAAGGCGTTTGCTACTTCGGTTGCTCGGTGCTGAGATTGTGCTGACTCCCGGACCCAAGGGAATGGGAGGTGCTATTGCAAAGGCCACTCAACTTATGGGAGATCACGGAGATCGTGCCTTTATGCCTCAGCAGTTTGATAATCCAGCGAACCCCGCGGTTCATCGTAAGACCACAGCGGAAGAAATTTGGTCGGGCATGGAGGGAAAGGTTGACTGCTTTGTTGCCGGAGTTGGTACAGGTGGCACGATTACTGGAGTTTCCGAAGTGATTAAGGAAAGAAATCCCGAGATGCTTGCCGTTGCCGTTGAACCAGAAGAAAGTCCTGTGATTTCGCAAACTAGAAATGGTGAGGAAATCAAACCAGGTCCTCACAAAATTCAAGGCATCGGGGCTGGTTTCGTACCCAAAAATTTGAATTTGGACATTGTAGATGAGGTCGAGCTTGTAAAGAGCGACGATGCATTCGATATGGCTCGAAAACTAAGTATTGAAGAAGGTGTTCTTGGTGGGATCTCAACCGGAGCGACCGTTACGGCTGCCTTGAGGATTGCCCGCAGACCGGAGATGCAAGGAAAGAACATCGTTGTCTTGGGAGCTAGTTGCGGTGAGCGTTATCTATCCACCCCTTTAGCCGCGCAAGCCGCGGCTGAGATGATGGATGCCGTTGCTGAGGAATAGGGCAAGCAGGGGCATCGATTGCCAGCATGTCCATCAATGTTGCCGTCTTTTTCTCTTCTCTGTTCAACAACATCCTTACATCGAATCCCTGACAAGATACGTGCCTTGAGGTGCTTAGTTCGCAGGGTTTCCCGTGCCTCCGTTCGTGTAGACCAAAAAGTGATTGGTAAGATTGCTAACGGTTTGTTGGTCTACTTAGGAGTTGAGACGGGAGATGAAGAGGATGATTTGATCTGGTTACTCAAAAAACTTGTTGGAATGAGGGTTTTCGAGGACTCGCAGGGGAAAATGAACGAAACTTTGGGTTCGGGAGACGGGATCATGTTGATTAGCCAATTTACTTTGTTCGGAAATATGAAGAAAGGTTCTCGTCCGTCTTTCAACCGTGCAGCGGAGCCAGTGGTTGCTCGCAAATTGTTTGAAGATTTCTTGAGGCTACTTCGCTTAGAATTCAAGGGTACCCTCGCTGTCGGAGCTTTTGGTGAGCATATGGATATCGAAGCAGTTGATGACGGACCTGTCTCGATTTGGATAGATTCCCGATTAAAGAGTTACTGAAACCACCCATAAGCAAGGTGAGGCATTCTCTGATAGGTTCTCTTTTTTATTTAAACGACAACAAGGATTACCTCTTTGGGAAAGGAAGGTAAGTTTTAGGGAATCCTTGCCATTTGCACATAGTTTTATCTATTATTGAATCGTGTTTCGAATCGTACAAACATTTATCTTGTCTGGGGTCGTTTTTCTTTACTCCGCGTGTGGACCTGCCAAAGATGGTGACACTGCTCGAATTCATGACTCCTGGAATGCCCGTTTCAGTTACGATCTAGAGAAAAGAAGGCTAGTTTCTAGCCTTGATCAAAACAAGAGGGGTAGGACTTGGGGGCGAGATGAGCTTGGTAAAGTAAATTTTGATAGGTATTGGTCTGGTCGACCTATTCCAAGCCAAAACCTCTTGTCTCAACACAAGAAAAGGATGGATATATTGCGTGAGGAAAGATGGTTCGTCGCAGAAAGAGAAAGGTTAGCAAACCGAGCCGAAGAAATGGAGATGGAGGCTACAGGTAAAAATAAGGATGAAGATAAGGTCGAGGAGGTGGAACCTTTGGATGACAATGTGGATGACTTTTTACCGGGACCTTTCCTTCCCCAGGGTTTAGATACTGAAAGCAATGTGCCGGGTAATGTGGAAGAAATTCCTTTTGCTCCTCTCCCTTTTGATCCTGAGCTTCCGCCAGTGCAAGATGCTGCACCTCCCCCACTTGACTTGGAAGAACCCCCTTCTCCTTTTGCTCCGCTCCCTCCTCTTTGATACCCTGTCGTGAAGGTTAATAAGTTCTCATTGATATTGATTCTCCTAACCCTTGGAGTTGCTTCGGTTGGAGCTTGGAAGGTGTTATCCGATATGTCTGAAAGAGAGCGTATGGAAGCCAAATTGGCTTCCATCGAAAAGAAAAGCGGAGAAATTAAGGAAGCAATCGATGAGGCTCAGAAAAAAACCAAGGAGAACCTCGAATTTCTTTTGACTAGAATTGAGACGCGTAAGGGGGACGCTTCCGAAAAAGAGAATCTTTCAAAATCCTTACGAGATCAACTTGAGGCAAAGACTGCATCCATAAGTGCAAAGACTGAACAAATAGAAGGGTTGGGCTCCGAAATTCAGGAAATGAGAAAAAAGATTGCTGCAGTAGAAAAAGAAATTGAGCATTCACGAAAGCGTTTAAGTAGTTTCGCCCTCTCTTTACCAAGCCTGGAAAATAAGATTTCGGAATTAAGGATTTCCATTGAAAATGAAAAACGACGAGAGGTAGAAGGAAAGCGCAGTCTCCTGACTTACGAATCAATAACGAGTCTTTACAAGCAGCATTACGAAGTCACTTTGCAATCGTTGCAAAATTACCTCTACGATAGACCTTGGTTAGAAAAGGGAGAAAGCCTTTCCGTTCCCTATCTCCAATATGATTTTCAAGCAGGTTTTTTGGGGTTGCCCGTTGGATTAGACAGTGGAATTGAAAAAGGCATGATCTTTGCCGTACGGGCTAATGGAATTAACCTTTGCCGTATTAAAATCAACGACGTTTCGTCAAGAAATAGCGTTGCTATGATCATCCCCTTGTTCGGAAACCCCGTTGAGTTAAGAAAGTTTAAAAGTTTTGATCTCATTCATCTTTAGGTTGCTTGCATGGTTTGCTACCATTGGTCTAGGCTTTTATGTAATTCTTGGTCCAAGTCCATCTTCCTCTCTGGCCTTGAAAATTCAAGCTGCGGAGGACGAATTGACCGATCTGCAAGTACAACTTGCGGCAGACAAGAACAGTTCGGAGAAGAAGGAGTTCGATCTTTCCCGTGAGGCCCAGGGATTGAATACAGAAATTGAAGAAGCCGATGCAGAAAGCGAGAAGCTAAACGCTGAAATCAGTGGGTTAGCCATTCAAACCGAAAAGCTAGATTCGGAAATTTCAGAAAAAAACGAGGAATTGGAAAAGTTGGAAGAAGAATTTAGCACAGCTCGTTTGCCTCTAGAGCAAATCGAACTTGATGGAAAACCCCTCATTGAGAAGGAAACTGCCGACAAAGCTACTGCCGGAAAACTAGAAGCTGAGCTCCTTGAGCATAAGCAAAAAGCGGATTCAGTCTCCGGCGAACTGGCTGTTTTGCAAGTAAAGCGAAGGGGGGCGGAGGAGAATTTTAATTCCGAAAAGGAAAGGCTTTCCGCTGATGTGAAAAAACCCCACCATCTTCACTTTGCTGACAAAAAGGAAGTTACCGTTAGAAATAAGGTACCTTCGGGGAAGGGGATTTTTATAGATGCCGGTTATGAAGACGGGTTCCGTGACGGAATGATCTTTTTAGGAGAGAGAATGAATGATCAAACATCGCTTCCTTTTCGTTGCCAAATCGGATTGGTACAGGATCGGTACTCTTATCTTAAATTTGTCTATCCCCAAGAGTCAGATCTCTCGCTGCCATCATTAGAGCAAGACGAAAAAATATTGTTGATTAGAAGCGGAAAAGAACCCCCTTTCGATGTCCTTTTCGATTCAAATTCTACTCAGTAAGTCGGGTGTAGATCTCGATTAAGCATCTTTTCCTGAAAAATGAATGTTTAATTATTTCTTGCCTGTTACCCTTATAGTTATAATGTTTCAACCAAACCCTAATTGTGGACACCTCATCCGAAGATTTAAATGACCAAGAATTAGCCGACTTGATGGCTGACCCTGAAGTTGAAGACGCTGAAGAAGATTTTAGCAAAGAAGGTGGTGGTGGTGTCGAAGGCGGAATTCCACCTGAGATTTCGAACGAAACGGTCGTAAATAGCAGCGAAGAGGCCCTCTCCATCGATGACTTTGAGGATACTGAAACTCTCAATGATTCTTCCGAAGAACAGGTTAGTCCCCCAGACCAACAGGCACCTTCCCAAGTCGAAAGTCCTTTGTCTGTTCAAGGGCAATCGGAATCCGAAGTAACCAATGGAAACGGCTCTATTCCTTCGACTCATGATGACGGAGATGTCGCTCAGTTTCGCAAGAGTTTGGCCAATCTTTCCCGACAATTAGAATTGGACCGCCTTGCCCTTTTGCACAAGACTCTTTCTGGCAACGGTGAGAAATTGCCCACTCTCGGGCAAATTGCAGATGACATTTCGGGTTCCAAATCCATTACTCCAAATGGTGATTGCGATCAGTACGGCAACCGCTCGACTGCTAGGCTTGACGGATGGCTTTCGGGTCTCTCCTTCGGTGCAAACAGAAGGGCAAAGAAATTCCCCAAATAGGGGAGTACTGCACTCTTTTTCAACTAATCGCTCAGCGAGCGGATCGGACTAATGATTGATAACCGTTCATACGATTTTTCTTTTGTTGTTCCCGCATTTAATGAGGAAAGTCATTTGGGTCACACCTTAATTGCACTTGATAAGTGCATGGAACGAGCAAAGGGGTATCGGGGCGAAATTGTAGTCGTTGACAATAATTCCAATGACAGAACTGCGGAAATCGCAAAAGCGAGAGGAGCTAAGGTTGTTTTTGAGCCTCACAATCAAATTTCGCGGGCGAGAAATCATGGAGCGACTCAAAGCAGGGGAGAAAATTTGTTTTTCGTGGATGCCGACACGCTCGTCTCCCCCGACCTCTTTCTTGACGCTCTGGAGTTACTGAAAGGAGGGTCATGTGGAGCAGGAGGGTCCTTACTTTCCTTTGATCAGAAGGACGGAAGGTGGTTTTGGGGAGGACTCATTCCTTCTTTTTGGAACAGGATTTCAGCGATGCTTCGGCTTGCAGCGGGAAGTTTTCTTTTTTGCAGAAGGGATTTCTTTTTCGAATGCCGTGGGTTCTCTGAAAAGATCTACGCGGGTGAGGAAATATTTTTTTCAAGGAAACTTAAAAAACTGTGCAAAAGGGAGTCCAAAGACTTTGTGATTTTGAAGAATAACCCGGTCATTACTTCCTCGCGAAAGCTAAATTGGTTTTCCAATTGGCAACTCCTTTGCTCGATGATTATTGTGATATGCGTTCCTTTTGCCATTCGAAGCAGGCGATTATGCAGCTTTTGGTATCGACGCCCTAGTTAGAGGTTCAAGCATGGGTTTTATGGTGATTCTTCAAATGGGTAAAGTAATCCCCATTCTTTTCTTATTTGGTCAAGCAGTGTCATGATTTCCAGACTCTCGTTTAGCGAAATAATTTCGTTGTCCGTTTTGCCTTCCAGCAGAAGTTTTCCAAAAAACTCGGCTTCGTAATTGAAACCATTTCCTTCAAAAGGCATTTCCACGATTCTTGTCTTTTGTGTATGATTGGATGTGATCGTCATCTTTTGAGGTTTCCAGCATTGTTTGTGCAAGCGAATATTCCCTTCCGTACCGGAGAGAAATGCCTCTTGTCTGGTTTCTGATTCCAGGGAGGAATGCAGTAAGGCCATACTTCCATTTTCATACTTGAGGATACAGGCGGCTTGCTCGTCGATTCCTGTTGGACCTCGATGCCAATCGGAAACAAAGGATTTGGGTTTGCCCATTACCATTGATGCTAAGGAAATGGGGTAAATACCGATGTCAAGAAGAGACCCACCGCCTAGATCTGGGTTGAGAAGACGACCATCCGGATCTCTGACCTTCGGTTTGAAGCCAAAGTCGGCTTGCAGGTTTCTGACCTCACCGATTTCTCCAGAAGAAAGAGTTTTGCGTAATTCTTTCATCAAGGGAGGAAACCTCGACCACATTCCTTCCATAAGCAAAACATTGCTTGTGCATGCTTGGTTAATCATTTCCTTGGCTTGCAAAGAGTTGACAGCAAAGGGTTTTTCACACAATACCGCTTTACCGTTCTTCAAGCAAAGAATGGAGTTTTCAGCATGCTGGGTATGTGGAGTCGCCACATAGACGGCATCGATTAGTTCTGATTCCGCCATTTGTTGATAATTCTCGAAAGCCAAAGGGACATTCCATTCTTCTGCATAGGCTTTAGATCGAGAATGATCACGAGATGCGACACCTTGGAGGATTCCATTTGATGCAAATCTCAATCCTTCCGCAAAGGCTCGGGAAATCCTGCCCGTTCCAAGAATTCCCCATTTGATTATAGCGTTCATAAAAAATGGATATCTAATGACTCCAAGGATTCAAGCGATAAACGAGGAAATCTCATGGTCAATGTTGACGAAAGCAATAAGATTGAAGAGTATGTGTGTGATGACGATCGACTTGGAAAAGCTAAAAAGGGTAAAGTTTGAAGCGTTCTTTACGATGACTTTACTTGTTTTTTCGAATGTAGGGTGTTCACTTGATGAAGCCAACCTGTCGCAGGATGATTCGAATGTAAGTGTCGATTCTACCCTAGTCAAGGATCCCGAGCCCCCGCCCGTACCCATACCCATTCCCCCAATTGATCAGATCCAAAAAATAGACCAGTTGGATCATGCACAAGTAGATGCTTTGATAGAGAAGAACCTGAGGGAATTCGGTGCTGAATTTTCCAAAACCCTCCCTCAGCCAGACCCAATTGATTATGAACGACTCAAGTTTATTTTTCAACAATCCTTGCTTGATCAAGAAGCCAAACCCCCTGAAAATAAGTTCCAGTTTTTATGCGATGCGAATGAAAGATGGATTTACCGGTGTAACCTCGTAACCGGAGAAATCGTTTGCTACAGCATGGGTTCCGACTTTAAATTAAAGAGACTCGATACGGTGGAGGGAAAGAAATGACTACTGATAACTTTAAATATTCAGACAGATACTCGATGAAATTAACGATTTGCTTTATTTTTGTCCTTGTATTGCTCGGTTCCTGTAAAAGCAATCGTTCCGCTTATGAGTACAGGTCCTTTTCTCCTGTGTTGGATCGCAAGCCAGTTTCCAAGATCGAGAAGGCATGGATTGCTCGGCATCAATATGATCATGAGAGAAGGTTGCTTATTCCTAAACTAGGAGGAGCAAGATGGGGTGCAGTGCAGGAGTATAAGGAAGATGGGACAATCGAGTTCAGGGATTGGTGGGAGCGAGATGTTAAAATCGAGGATCTCGAAGCCGTTCCTTCCACTTTGCTTTCAGCTCCGAGCAACAAGAAAATAAAAGCCATACTGCCTCAGATTGGTTTCGATCGGCAAGTTTTGCCTAGTGAGGAAACGACTCCCGCTGGCGTTCCTGAACCCTTTCCCGTCAATGCATTTCCTGAGCCTAGTGGAATCCCACCGATTCCGACAGGTGATAGTAGTCCTTTTCCTTCCTTGCCAACTCCGGATGACCTTCCCTCTCTCGATGCACCTCTTCCTTCTTTTCCACCAAGTCTTGACATCGGCACGGAGGAACCTGGGGCTTCCCCTTTTGCACCCCTTCCAGGATCTCTACCTGACCTTGCTCCACCGGGAGACTTACCTCCACCGGATGGATTACCAGAGATGGAAGAAGGTAAACCGGAGGAAGCTAACCCATTCCCCGATCTTCCGCCTGATCCTTTCGAGAAATTACCCTAACTTCTAAGCCCTCTCCTTCATAGTCTTCTCCTTAGCCAAGGACTCAATCTTGAGTCAGTATTGGAGAAATTTATTGGGTTTGACCGCGAAAAGTGGGGGTGGTTCGTATTCGTCTTCCGTTGTCTCGATTACCTTCTCTTTGAAGGTGGTGTCCTTCTCTTTTTCTATCTCTAATTCGGACTCCAGTTCTTTCGCCTGATCGCTTAAAATAACTGCAGGTGCAGGAATGTTTTTCTTTACCGCTTTATCCTGTTCTAAGGCACCGAGGTCCCTAAGCCAAACCCGACTAACAGGAAACTCTGCGTCATCGGCTATTAAGTTTCTGAGAGAGGACAAAGTGGTATGGGCAAAACAACCGGCACCTTTGGTTTTGCCGCTTCCAATCTTCCGTGGTGTTCCGTCTTTATTCAAAGTTTTCGACATCTACTCTCAATTGATTCCAAAACCGCACGCTGATCAATTAAAAAAATCTTCTACAGTAAATTGATTGGGCATAGAAAAGTGAATTCATTCAAAGTGGGAGAGACTAAATTCTCCCTAGCTTACAAATGAATTGCTTAAACTCATTGCAGATGGCTAAAATAATAAACTATACATCTTTTCTTACGGAGATTAATCTAGCTATGGCAAAACTGAATCAATCACTCGGCAAGGTTCCTGATAGAGCCAAAAAAAGAGCCGCTCAGGTAAACATGATGCAACGCAGTTCGGACGAGATGGGTAAGTTCGACAATGCCTCCGCCACTTCTGTCAATATGGGTATTACTGCCGGGATTGGTTTGGTAATTGAAGTTGTCTTTTATTTGTTCTTGCTGGTTTTCTTGCTCTCGGATTCGACCAAGATTTTTTATGAATATTTTTATGAAAGGGGATGGGTGCCTTATTTTGTGACCTATCTTGCCTGTTGGTCTTTTGCCGTTTTGTGGGTGAAGCAAAAAAAATTAAAAGAACAACTTAATATCATGCAATTCAAGCTTTTGCCTGAAGATATTGGACAAGACATAAAAGTTGAGAACTTGCAGCATTTCGGAGCACATATCAACCGCCTGGGTTTTGATCCAAGGAAAAGTTTTTTACTGACTCGTATTCTTCGAGGCTTGGAGCATTTTGGCGTGCGTAAAAATCATACGGCAACCGCCGACATGCTGAAATCGCAATCTGAGATCGATGCGACCATGGTTGATTCGAGTTATGTCCTGATCAAGGTTTTCATCTGGGCCATTCCCATTTTGGGCTTCATCGGGACGGTTTTGGGAATCAGTGATGCCGTTTCTAGTTTTGGAAGTTCGGAAGGAGGAGGAATGCAGGACTTAGATGAGATCAGGAAGCAACTTGGGGAGGTTACCGGTGGTCTTAGCACTGCTTTTGACACGACTCTGGTTTCCCTAGTCTTCAGTTTATGCGTTATGTTTCCGACCAGCATTATGCAAAAAAGAGAAGAAGATCTCCTCAACAAGGTCGATGAGTATTGTAACGAATACTTCCTCAAGAGACTTCGCGAGCCTATGGGAGTGGCGGGTCCGGAAGGAATTCAGTCTGGAGATGGAACTTTGATTCAACGGGCGGAGAATTTACAGGCTTATCTTTTGCAAATACAGGAGTCCCAATCGGTCGTGGCTCAGCAGATGTCTCAAATTGCTTCCCAATTCAATCAACTTATGGAAAATTCCATGGGGGAAGAGGGTAGTTGATTGGGCTTGGCTTTTAGTTTCCTAAGGTGAGAAAAAAGAAGAACGATCTTCAAGTATCGCTCTTTCCATTCTTGAGCATTCTTGCCTGTGTGCTGGGCATACTCACTTTGATGATTATGGGTGTAGTCGTGTCTCAAGTTTCCGATGATGCGGTCAACCAAAAGATTGAGGAAGCATTTGAATCGGATGACGGTTTCAAGAAAAAAATGGAGGAAGAAAAAGCGGCCATAGAAAAGATCGAAAAAGAGATCATGGAAATCAGGAAAAACCCAGCCAAGAAAATCGATCCGAAGAAAAAAGATAAACTCAAGGTGGAGATCGCAGCGTTGGAAAAAAAGAAGAAGGCCATTTTGGCTAATAATAAAAAACAATCCGAGATGACCGCTAATCTTAATAAGGCCAAAGCCAAAATGAGTGAGGAAATGGCCAAGCTTACAAAGGAACTTGCTCAAGCAGAGGACGAGTGGGAAAAGATGGAGGATCCCAGTAAGTTGGTCAAGATGGTGGTCAAGCAAAGTGGTTCGGGTGCCGGGGGCGACTTGGAACCGACCTTCATCGAATGTCGAAGCGAAGGAATCAGGGTATATAAAGGCAAGGACATTGACTTTGAGGTCAAGACGGCCGCAATCCCAAAGGATCAAAAATTACAAAACTTGGTAAAGGCCTTAAAAAAAGAGGCTCCATACCGTACCTGGTTTAGTGCTCAAGGTACGCCAATGGATGCCCGTTACCTCAAGCGCGATGGCCCGATGATCTACCTCAAGGACAAGGGGGGGCGGGAACTGAAATTCTCCAGCCTAAAGTTGTCGAAGGCATCGCAACAAATTGCCGCTAAGTACGAACTAGCCCGCAAGGCAAAAAGGCCTGACCCGGAAGCTCGTTTTGTAATTTTTCTTATCAGGAGCAAAGGTTTTTCCTCTTGGACAAGAGCCAGTCAGGTTTGCGCCAAATTTGACTGTAGGTATGGTCAGCTTCCTCTCGATGGGGAAGGAGAAATCGATCTTTCTCTTTTTTCGGGTTCATGAGGAAAAGAAAAAAAGAAGAAGGCCCAAGCTTGGATTCCCTCCTTGATACCATGACCACGGTTGTGGGAATCATGATCGTAATTTTGATCGTTGTTCAGCTTGGCGCAGATTCCGCAGTCAAAGAATATGTAGAAAAGGAAAAAATTGAGAACTCGCAAAAGCTCGAAGAAGACGCAATGGAGCACTACTTGAAGAAGAAGGCGACTCTACTTGAAGAGAAGAAGAAGTTGCAAATGAGCATGGCTGCTCAAAATAAAGAAGATCAGAAACTGATCGAGGAAATCGCCGCTCTCGAAAAGACTTTGAACCAAGTTCAGTCCAAGATGCCCAAAAGTAGTAAAGCTTCTCCTACCATCCAGGCGGAGATAAAAAAAGCGGACGACAAAAAGAACACCATTGAGGTGAAGCTAAAAAAAGTAAAAGGCTTACTTGCTAAAGCTCCTAAGGCATCTTCGGAAAGCCTCAGCAAAGATGTAAATTTGCCAGACCCCAAACCTGCTCCTCCTAAGGCAAAGCCTTTTCGTTTTTTATGCCGGGGTGGGAAAATCTATCCGATTGACGATAACCGATTGATTGGCCGGGTTACGCAAGAACTCAAAAAAGCGGGCCTTAAACCGAACAAGGCAAAGGAGTATGATGGTAAAAAAGTTTTGGCTCATTTTTCGAAGGCCAAACCGGGGGATCCTTTCTTTCATGCCATTCCGCGTATTGACGGCGGCAAGCGGATTATCTTTGATTTACGCAAGAAAGGCGGTGCCGGTGAAGATGAAGCGACTCTAACC
>Ga0055584_100003919_pt1 | contig 14606 bp, 14 predicted proteins | sample OSDHelmetaG_FD_58716 | JGI IMG/M metagenome (GOLD analysis project Ga0055584, IMG submission 58716) | Pelagic marine sediment microbial communities from the LTER site Helgoland, North Sea, for post-phytoplankton bloom and carbon turnover... | ecosystem: Environmental > Aquatic > Marine >... | reverse complement strand
TCATCGGCGAAGTTCCGGAGCCGTCGTTGCAGGTCGGTTGCCTCCGGTGTGGTCCGCTCCCCGTGCAGTGTTCCGACCACGCCGGTCCGGAGGCCCGCGTGCTCCAGGATCGCCGAGAGCATCTGCGCGGTGGTGGTCTTCCCGTTGGTGCCCGTGATGCCGACCGTGCGCAGACCACGGCTCGGGTGCCCGTGGACGAGGGCCGCGACCGGGCCGAGGCAGCGACGGGCGTCGTCGACGATCAACTGCGGCACCGAGTCGACGGTGGCGGGGTCGAGCCGGCGCTCGACCAGCAGAGCACCTGCGCCGGACGAGACCGCGGCCGGGGCGAAGTCGTGCCCGTCGACCCGGCTCCCCGGCAGGCATGCGAAGAGGTCCCCCGCGGCGACATCGCGTGAGTCGTGGGTGATGCCGCTCAGCAGGGTGGACCCCGACCCGGAAGGTTCCAGCGCCGAGCCGGTGCCGATCGAGTCGAGTGTGACGCGTACGTCGTCGAGCGTGAGGGGCACCGCAGTCACGGTCCGCTCACTCCTCCGGACAGCCGCTACCGGCTGGGGGCTGGACGCCGAGTTCGTTCATCACGATGGGTGCCAGTTCCGCGAACACCGGTGCTGCGGCCGTACCACCGAAGCGTTCGTTCGTGGCTGCCGGCTCGTCGACCGAGACGAGGATCGTGATCTCGGGGTCCTCGGCCGGGAAGTACCCGACGAAGCTGGCGAAGTACTTCCGGGTGCCCTCATCGGTCCAGTACGTGCCGTTGTCGGCGGCCTTGAACGCCGTCCCGGTCTTGCCGGCGATCGTGAGGCCGTCAACCTGGGCCTGCGTCGCAGTGCCCCGGCAGAGAACGTCGCGCATGATCGACGATGTCTGTCGTGCCGCCCGCTTCGAGACCACCCGGCGGGTGTCGGAGGGGTCGGTCTCGGTGATCTCCCCCTCGGCGTCGATGGTCGCCTTCACGAGCTTCGGTGCCACGTAGACGCCTTCGTTGCCGACGGTGTTGATGGCGGCGACGAGTTGCATGGCCGTCGTCGCGACACCCTGGCCGTAGGAAGTGGTGAGCTTCTCGCTGCCCCACATGTCCTCGTACGGCTTCAGTTCACCGGGCGATTCGTTCGGGAAGCCGAGGTTCGTGGCCTCGCCCCAACCGAACGCCCGCATGTAGTCGTGGTGGAGTTCGGAGCCCATGGTCCGCTGGATCTCGATCGTGCCGATGTTGGAGGACACCACGAGGATCTTCCAGACATCCATCCATTCGGTGGCGTGCTGGTGCGAGTCGCTCAGCATCACGTCGTAGTACTCCCGGCGCCAGGGGACATCGAACCCCGAGGTCGGTGTCACTGCACCGCTGTCGAGGGCACCGGCCACGGTGAGCACCTTGGCCACGGATCCGGGCTCGTAGGCCTCCACGAGGGCGTAGTTGCCGGAGGAGACTTCGACCTTGCCGTCGGTGCGGCGGACCGACGCCATCGCGAGGACCTCACCGGTCGTGGTGTCCATGACGATGGCTTGCGCGCCACGGGCCGGGATCTCCCTGACGCGCTCGATCAACAGTTGTTCGGCGACGTGCTGGATCGAGCGGTCGATCGTGAGGACGAGGTCCTCGCCGGGAACGGGCTCGTCGATGACGTGTTCGGAGCCCGGGATCGTCTTGCCACCGGGCTGGATCTCCCGGCCCAGCATGCCGTCGGTACCCATGAGTTGGTCGTCGTATTGGACCTCGAGCCCTGCGGTGCCGATGCCGTCGATGTCGACCGACCCGATGAGGCTCCGGACGCTGTCGCCGCCGGGGTACTCACGACGACTGTCCTGATCGACGTTGACGCCGGGCAGGCCGAGCGACTCGATCTGCTCGCCGACGTCGGCGTCGACCTGTCGTGCGACGTAGACGAACCCGAGATCGGCTGCGGCGATCTCGGCGCGCAGTTCCTCGATCTTCTCGTCGCTCAACTCGAGCAGGTTGTGGAGCGATTGGATCGTGGCGTCACCGTTCTCGATCAGCATCGGGTTGATCGAGATCGACGCGGCGGGAACCGACATCGCCAACTCGTTCCCGTCACGGTCGAAGATGGTCCCGCGCTGACCCGACAGCTCGTAGGTCCGGGTCCACTGCTGGGCGCCGGCCTCGCGCAGGTCGTCCGAGTCGCCGGCCTGGAGCATTCCGACACGCACCACGATCGCACCGAACAGGGCCAGGATCACGATGAGTGCGGCAATGAGGCGACGGCGTGGCTTGCCCGAGCGGAGTCGTCGTGGTCGGGGTCGTGGTGCCGAAACGTGGCGCGGCGCGTCCTTCTGCTGCCGCCGCGGCCTCTTCCTGCGCATCTTCGGTGGCCGGCGGCTCGCCTCGGACGCGGTGCGTGCCGATGTCGAACGGGCGGACGGGGAACTCGTCGACGGGTGCCGCGAGGAGACCCGCGAGGAGCCCTTCGCCGCGGGCGGTCCTTCCCGGCCGGTCGCGGACCGCGCCGTTGCAGAGGAGGACTTGTCTCCCGACGACCTCCTCGAGTCCTTCGAGGATCCGCTCCGGGTCGTGGGAGTGCCGTGGGAACGGGCTCCGACGCGGGGGCGTTCCTGCGTCGGGCGGGGATGGCGACTCACGGCCGGCCCGCCGAGAGCGACTTGATCTCCCGGAACTGATCGAGCGGATCGGCGCCGACCATGACCTCGGCGAGCGTGTCGGTCACCGGGCCGGCGGCGGCCAGCTGGATCGCCAGCGCCCACTTGTCGACCTCCACGAACCTCGGCTGTTCGGCACGGGTCAGCCCGAGTTCCCGGGCCTTCGCCGCCAGCACCTGGGGGTTGCGCTTGCTGGCGATCTCGCTGCGCAGGCCGTCATAGCGGTCACGCTCGGCCTGTACCCGTGCTCCGAGGGCGTCGATCTCCAGCTGGCGCTCGGCGAGCTGGGTGTGGAAGATCGCCGCACCGAGCATCGCCGCGAGCACCAGCACCACGACGAACCCGGCGATCACCATCGGCCACCGACGACGGCGACGGACCACCGCGAGGTCGGGTCTGCCGGGGGGCTCGGCGTCCCGCACATGCTGTGTTCGATCGTCGACGACGGTCAGGGCGGCCATCAGCGGTCCTCCTCGGAGGTGAGCAGGGCGACCGGGCGGCCGTCCCTCTTGCGTACGGGTTCGATCTTCTCGACGACGCGCAGCCGGACACTCGAAGCCCTGGGGTTGCGCTCCTGTTCGACCGTCGAAGCCTTCTTTGGAACGCCGCGCACGAGGCGCACGGTCTGCACGGCATCGCACACGCAGGGCAGACCCGGCGGGCAGTCGCAGGCGCCGGCGCTCAGCGCGAACTGCTCCTTGACGATCCGGTCCTCCCCCGAGTGGTAGGCGAGCACGGCGATCCGGCCTCCCGGCACGGTTGCCTCGACGGCGGAGTCGAGGGCTCGCGGCAGGATCTCGAGTTCCTGGTTCACTTCGATCCGGATCGCCTGGAAGGTGCGGGTGGCGGGGTGTCCTCCGCGGCGGCGGGTGGCGGCTGGAATGGCCGCCGTGACGATGGCGGCGAGGTCGGCGGTGCTCTCGACCGGACGGGCCTCGCAGATCGCGCGGGCGATCCGAGCGGCGAAGCGCTCGCCGCCGTACTCGGCGATCACCCAGCGCAGGTCTGTCTCGGCGTAGCCGTTCACGACATCGGTCGCCGACCAGCTCTGCTCGGTGTCCATCCGCATGTCGAGCGGCCCGTCGTTGCGGTACGAGAAACCTCGGTCGCCCTGGTCGAGTTGCGGCGACGAGACCCCGAGGTCGAACAGTGCGCCCGAGATTCCCTCGACCCCGTGCTCCCCCAGGGCGCCTCGGAGGTCGTCGAAACGGCGGTGGCTGGTGCGGAGTCGGTCCGCCTGCGCGGCGAGCCGTCGCGTGGCGGCGACGAGTGCAGCGGGATCCCGGTCGATCCCGAGCACGTCGATGTCGGGACGGGAGTCGAGCAGTGCGCCGGCGTGACCTCCCGCCCCGAGGGTGGCGTCGACCACCGTGCCGGGAGGCACGGCGGCGAACGCCGACACGATCTCGTCGAGCATCACCGGGTCGTGGCGGAAGTCGTGCCCTGCGCTCACGACTCCTCTCCGGAGATCTCGCTCTGGCCCTCGGCTTCGACTGCGGAGAGGGCGTCGGGGTTCCAGATCTCGATGTGGTCGAGGTCGCCGAGCACCTGCACCGGTGCCTGGACCTCGACCCCGGCGTGTTCGCGGAGACGGGCCTCGAGTGTGACACGGCCCTGCTTGTCGATGGCCACCCTTGCTGCTCCACCGGAGAAGGCGCGGCGGCGGGCCCGGGACACCTCACCGCGCTTGGCCCGTTCGATCAGTTCCTGGGCCTGCTGCTGGAACTCGTCCTCGCTGATGACGCCCACACAGCCGTCGTCGCCCAGGTACAGGTAGCAGTGATCGCCGAGTTCGCCACGGAACGACGACGGAAGTGCCACCCGTCCTCGTTCGTCGAGCTGTCGCTCGTGGACCCCGACAAACACCGTCGGAACCTGCCTCTCCTGCCATGTCCCCCGCCGTGTCCTGCCGTGCCGGGCGGGACGGGAGCACCCCCAGCGATCCCCATTCTGCCCCCATTGACCCCCATCGTCAACCATTTGCCCCCATTCATCCCCCCGAGGTCCCCCATCGAACCCCGACGCCACCCGGATCAGGAGCCCGAGGCGCGCCGCGCCGCAGCCGGTCCGGGTTGCAGATCCGTGCGGCTGCGGAGACGAATCACACCCGGACGCGACGTGACGCGCCGGGAGCGGGACCGGGCCGTTCAGTCGGCGAGACGCTCGACCAGTCGGTCGGGTACCCGCCGTGAGATCTCGGCGGAGATCGTGGCGACGGGCCGCAACTCGCTCGGCGACGGCCGGGGATGGGCGAGCAGATCCACGAGGCGACCGGGCTGATAGGCCGTGTACCACGAACACTGCAGGCGAGCGGCGTTGCGGACCCGCCGCTGGCTGATCCCCAGCACCTTTCCTTCGCCCCGCAGGACCTCGCCTGCTCCGACTCCGTCGAAGCAGATGATCCGCGACCACTCGGTCTCGACCAACCGCCCGCGGTGAACCGCGAGGACCGAACCGTCCGGGTCGAACAGGGCTGCGAGGTGTTCGCCGACCCACACCATCGGCGCGTGGATGTCGGCGGACCACCCGGGCGCCCCGCGGGGGATCACCACATCGATCCAGCCGACCTCACCGGGCGTCAGGAGGACGGCCCCTCCCCCGCTGCGTCTCCGCACCACGTCGATCCCGTTCTCGGCGCACGCCTCCCGGTCGACTCGATCGAGCGACTGGGTCGAGCCGAGGACCAGCGCCGGGGTGGTCAGTTCGTGGACGTGGACCTCGGTGCACTCGGCCGCCTGTTCCGGCCGGGCGGCGTGGAACTCGGCCGCGGTTCCCACGTGGTCGACACGGACCACCCGGTTGGTCACGTAGCGGCCGACAGGTACGGGCGCCAGGCGTCGGGAACCCCGCTCACCGACACGACGACCCAGGCGGTGGAGCGGGGAGCGCGACAGGGGCGGGTGAGGTCCATCCCGGCCTCGGAAGGAGTGCGGTCGCGCTTGGACAGGTTGCACGGACGGCATGCTGCCGCGACGTTCTCCCAGGTGTGCTGGCCACCGCGCGAGCGGGGCATCACGTGGTCGATCGAGTCGGCGCGGTCGCCGCAGTACTGACATCGGTAGTCGTCTCGGGCGAAGATCGCCCGCCGCGACAACGCGGCACGACGGATGCGCGGCACCTTGACCATGTAACGGAGGCGGATCACCAACGGGCGCGGCAGGTTCAGGGACGCGGACCGGATGCACGTGCCGTCGTCTTCGAGCACATCGGCCTTGTCGGCCAGCACGAGGCAGGCGGCACGGTGCGACGACACCACACTGAGCGGTTCGTAGGTCGCATTCAGTACCAGCGCACTGCGCATGCGCAGAGGATAGACAACGTCACTCGGCGCATGCGGGAAGGGTTGCGGCCCGACACGGTGGCGTCGGACTGAAGGCGTCAGCGACGCTGCGCCCGGCACCACTCCAGGTAGCGGACGAGGTCCTGGCCCTCCGGATCGGCATCGGGGTCGCCGTACTGCGTGACGATCCGGAATCGCAGGTACTCGCGTGACGGCAGTGGCAGATGCGGTGACCTCCTCCACCAATCTCGCGGGATGGTGAGGCGCGCCTGGCGCACCGCCGTGGGCCAGAGCGAGGGGCGCGAGAGGAGTGGGGCGATGGCGCGGATCAGGACGGCCGCGGCTCCTTGGGCAGGCCGAGGACCATCTCGCCGGTGATGTTGCGCTGGATCTCGGACGAGCCGGCGTAAATCGTGCCGGCGCGTGCGTTCAGGAACGTACCGATCCAAGAGGCGGTGCTGTTCGGCGCACCGAGGTCGTCGGTGGAGAACGCCGACGAGGGCGGGCGGCCCTCCCAGTGCATGCCGTCGGCACCCAGGATGTCCATCGCCAATTCGGTCACGACCCTGTGGTACTCGCTCCAGTAGAGCTTCCCGATGGCGGCATCGGGACCGGGGTGGTGCCCGGCGAGGAAGCGGGTCAGGACCCGCTGACCGTTGTACTTCATGATCCTCGTCTTGGACCACGCCCAGGCCAGCCTCTGGCGGATGATCGGATCCTCGGTGAGACCCCGTTCGCGGGCCATCTCGATGAGGCGGTCGACTTCTCCCTGATAGTGGATCGGAGCGGTGGCAGCCGCCTCACCGCGCTCGAAGCCGAGGAGCGACATCGCCACGGCCCAGCCGTTGTTGACGCCCCCCACCACGTTCTCCCTCGGGCAACGCGCATCGGTGTAGAAGACCTCGTTGAATTCGCTCTCACCCGAGATCATCTTGATCGGCCGCACCTCCACGCCCGGCTGGTCCATCGGCACGAGCAGGAAACTGATGCCCTTGTGCTTCGGGGACTCGGGGTCGGTGCGGGCAAGGGTGAAGATGTGGTCGGCGAGGTGCCCCGCCGAGGTCCAGATCTTCTGGCCGTTCAGCACCCACTCGTCGCCGTCGAGTTCGGCCCGCAGGCCCACGTTGCCGAGATCCGAGCCCGCATCGGGTTCGGAGTAGCCCTGACACCACGTGTCCTCGCCGGCGAGAAGCCGCGGCAGGTAGTGCTGCTTCTGCTCCTCGGTCCCCCACATGAGGAGGGTGTTGCCGAGCATCTGGATGCTGAACGCGTCGTTGGGACCACCGGTGGGCACACCTGCCCTGGCGAACTCCTCTGCGAGGATCACCTGCTCGGTGGCCGAGAGCCCCGCGCCGCCGTACTCGACCGGCCATCCCGGGGCGAGGTAGCCCGACTCGTACAACGTCGATCGCCATCCGGTGACGAACTCCGCCAGTTCTTCGGCGTCGAGGGCACCGGTGCCCTTCCAGTCGGTGGGGAGCTTCTCTGCGAGGAACGCCTGCACCTTTTCGCGGTAGGCCTCGGCTTCGGGGGAGTACGTCGGCTGCATGAGCGCGACGGTATCGCGCCGGATCTACCCGCTGGTAACCGGCGAGGGATCGGGAGCGTGGCGGGCCGCCACGACCGCCGCCACGAGCAGCGGAACCTCCCCGTCCGGCCGAACCTCGAGGTCCACGACGTTGGAGAGACGGGATCGCACGGCGATCTCCGAGCGCGCCGCCTGGAGCATCGGTTGGCCGAGCGTGTCGACCAGCGGACCCGACACGTGGGCGAGGGAGACATCGACCGTGACGGCGACGGTCGACAGTGCCCGCCCCAGCATGATCCCCGTCCGTTCGACGATCGACGGGGTCGCCCGCTGGAGCGGCCGGTTCATCTCGGTCTCGATCGCCGTCGTCGCCAGGTAGGCCTCGGCACACCCCTCTGCGCCGCACCAGCAGGGCTTGCCTCCTGGCACCACGTTGACGTGGGCGATCGAACCAGCGTTGCCGTGGGCTCCCCGCAGGCGGCGTCCACCGACGAGACAGGCCGAGTCGACCGAGGTCCCGAGCGCCACTTCGAGGAAGCTCGCCCCGTCAGGGTCGGCGCGCCTGCCGTCGGGTCCGCGCCGGCGCAACTCGGCCATTGCTCCGGCGAGCGAGTCGACGACGACCGGGAGCTCGGTGAGCTCCTCGAGCCGCTCGCGCACCGGGAAGTTGGCCCAGTTGTAGATCCCCGGCGGCGAGACCGTGCCGGCACGCGAATCGACGGGGCCGCTGCAGATGGTGGCGACGGAGGTGGGTTGCGGCGCCCCGTCGGGGGCCGCCGCCAGGACCCGGCGGATCATCGCGGCGAGGCCCGCCCAGGCATCGCGCGTCGGCGTGGCGATCCGGTCACGGACCACGATGGTCCCGTTCTCGTCGACGAGACCCGCCACCAGCCGGGCACCCTCCACCACGACGGCCAGCGTGGACAGCGCGTCGGGGACGGGGTCGTCCCCCTCGGGCACGTCGAAACTCACCGCGAACGAAGGTAGTCCCGATCACCACGGTCTCCCAGGCGCGTCTAGCCTTGGCCGGGTGACCACGGGGATCTCAGCGGGCGAGCCGACCTCAGACGCGGAGGACGGGAACCAGCCCGCGCCTGCAACGGTGGGCTTCGCCGACCTCTTCGACGCCATCACGGCCAACGTGGCACAGGTACTGCACGGCAAGCACGATGCCATCGAGCAGGCCGTGATCTGTCTTCTCGCCGAGGGTCACCTCCTCATCGAGGACGTGCCGGGCGTGGGCAAGACAAGTCTGGCCAAGGCGCTCGCCGCGTCGATCCACTGCACCTGGAAGCGGGTTCAGTTCACCCCCGACCTGCTCCCCACCGACCTCGTCGGCGTCAGCATCTACCAACGCTCCACCGAGTCGTTCCGATTCGAGCAGGGCCCTCTTTTCGCCAACATCGTCCTCGCCGACGAGATCAATCGCGCCTCACCGAAGACCCAGTCGGCCCTGTTGGAGGCCATGGAGGAGCGCCAGGTCACCGCCGACGGTGTCAGCCGCCAGCTCGACCCACCGTTCATGGTGATCGCCACACAGAACCCCATCGAGCAGGAGGGGACCTACCGTTTGCCCGAGAGCCAACTCGATCGCTTCCTGCTGAGAATCTCGATCGGCTACCCGGGGAGGGCCGCCGAGATCGAGATGCTCGACAATCAGGGTTCCGCAACGGCTCTGCGCAACCTCGCCCCCGTGGTGTCCTCCGACGAGATCACAGCCATGATCGAAGCGGTCGGCTCCGTCTACGTCGCCCCGGCGCTCAAGTCGTATCTCGTCGATCTCGCCGAGGCGTCGCGGCGCCATCCGAGCCTCGAGATCGGCCTGTCGCCCAGGGCCACTCTCCAGCTGGCAGCGGCCGCCCGCGGACACGCCGCCGCCCGCGGCCGCAACTACGCGACCCCCGACGACGTCAAGGCCGTCGGGGTCGCCGCACTCAGCCACCGCTGCCTCCTCCGCTCCGACCGCGGCGGAGGGTTGTCCGCGACCGACGTGGTGCTCGAGCTGTTCGAGTCCGTACCGGTTCCGGTGGCCCGATGACGGGGTGAGCCGATGACACCACAGGGAGTCGCCAGCCTCATCTCTGGAGGGCTGGCGCTCGTGCTCGGGCGGGTCTTCGGCGTCGTCGAGCTGTACGTCATCGGGGCGGGCTTCCTCGTTGCACCGCTCCTTGCACTCCTCTACGTGGGGCTACGACGACCGCGGGCGTCGGCGGCACGATGGATCCACCCCCGCACCCTCGTCGCGGGCGACACCGGGCGCGTCGACATCGACGTGGAACATCGGGGCCGCATCCGGTCCGCCCCCTTCGAGCTGGCCGAGACGGTCAGCCGGATGAACTCCCCCGAGCAAGTGGCCCGACTGGAAGTCCCCGCCCTGAAGCCTGGGGTCCACACCAGCGCCGGCTACAACGTTCCCACCTCGAGGCGCGGCCTCGTCGAGCTCGGCCCGCTCGCCGCCGTCGCCCGTGATCCGCTGGGTCTCGCTCGGCGCCGCGTCGGGGTCGCCGGACTCGACGTGGTGGTGGTCGCACCGAGGTCGATCCTGCTCGACATGCCCAGGCTGGGGCACGGGATGCTCGGCCGGGAGCTGATGAACCAGGCCCGCAGAATGGGTCCGGGCGACTTCCACAGCCTCCGCGAGTACGCCGAGGGCGACGAGCCGCGCACCATCCACTGGCGGGCGTCGGCGCGGTCGGAGAGCCTGATGGTGAAGCAGCACACGGTCGAGGGTGTTCGTCGTTGCACCGTCGTCCTCGACACCGACCTGGCCTCGTACGCCGACGAGGAGAGCTTCGAGCGGGCCGTCGTGGCCACCGCCAGCCTCGTCCACAGCGGTGATGCTTCCGGTCTCAACACCCGCTGCCTCGTCGGCTCGGGGGCCGACCTGCGGGGTCCGGACGTTGTTCCGCACACGCTTCGGGTTCTGGCCGAGGTCCAACCGGGGGCCCCTGCCGCCCCCGAACTCGACCGTGATCCGGGCGAGGGTCTCGGCCTCCTGATCCTCGTGTCGGGGTCGCGGGCCGGGAGCGGGTGGCAGGTCATCCAGACACTGGTCGACCCCAGTTTGACCGTCCTGTCGGTCAGCACCGACGTTGCCGGCCCGACCACATTCGACCTTCCGGCCGGTACCGAGGAGGAATTCCGGACGGGTTGGGCTCGATTGGTCGGCCGGGGTCGCGTCGATCTCACTCCCGAGGTGAACACGGCCTGATGACCTCGCGTGCCTCCGCTCCCCCGGCCCGCAGGATCGGCCTGTCCACCGATGTCGCCGCCACTCTTGCCCTCACCGGCTTCTCGCTCGCCGTCGTGGCCGGGTTCGCCAGGGTGTTCTCGGGCTGGGGGTTCTTCGACAATCTCGCCGTGGTCGCCCTCGTCGGCCACGCCCTCGGCCTCCTGCTCCGCCGGGTCCGGGTGCCGGGTTGGCTGGCGGTGCCCCTCGTCTTCGTCGCCCTGACGTGGCTGATCGGCTTCCTGCACTACCGCGGGACCTACTCCAACCTGTTCCCGACTGCGGAGACAGCCGACCTCTTCCGGGCCGAACTCGACCTCGTCCGCGACGTGTTCCGTGTGGCCGTGGCACCGGTGCAATTCGGGTTCGGGTGGGACGTGCTCGCCGCCATCGGTGTCGGCCTCGCTGTCATGTTGTCCGATGCCTTCGCCTTCCGGGCCGGCGCACGCGCAGAGGCGTTGGTGCCCGGCGGGGTCCTGTTCGTGTTCGTGGCGGCCGTCGGCACCGACCGCCTGCGGGTCGAACTCAGCGTGCTGCTCGTGATCGCCGGGGCCGTCACGGTCATGGTCCTGCGCCGCTACCACACGCTGACCCCCTCGCTTCGGCTGGTGCGCCGCAACCGGCGGGCCCTCCTCCTCACGCCGAGTGGGCTTCTGCTCGCCGGGCTCATCGGGGTCGCCGCCGGTTTCGCAGGGCCCAGACTCCCCGGCGCCGACGCCGAGCCACTGGTCGACACAGGTGGGGGCGCGATCGGCGGGAACACGACCTACGTGACCCCCCTCGTCGACATCCGCTCGCGCCTCACCAACCAGGGCGATGCCGAACTGTTCGTGATGGAGGCCTCCCAGGAGTCCTATTGGCGGACAGCCACGCTGCCCGAGTTCGATGGGCAGCAGTGGCGCCTCGATGCCGAGACCCAGACCAGCGAAGGTGCCCTCGCGGAGGCGCGGGACGACTCCACGAGGATCGAGCAGACCTTGCGCATCAACGGCCTCACCGGCCGGCTGATCCCTGCGGCCGCCGACATCATCGAGATCGACGACGAGGAACTCGCCTGGATCGAGGATCTCGGCACGATCGCCAAGTCCGGCGACGACGGGCTCGAGCGCGGCGACGAGTTCGTCATGCTGTCCGCATCACCGAGCTTCGACACCATCGACCTGGCGCAGGCGACGTCGGACTCGCCCCCCGACCCCGTGTACCTCGAGTTGCCCGACGACTTCCCCGAGTCGGCAGCCGCGACTGCCCGCGAGGTCACCTCCGGAGCCACCTCCCCGTTCAACGCGGCACTCACGCTGCAGAACTGGTTCGACGACCCCCAGCAGTTCACCTACGACATCGAGGTGCAGCCGGGCCACGGCAACAACGCCATCGAGGCGTTCCTGAACGAGCGAGTCGGGTACTGCGAGCAGTTCGCCGGGACCTATGCGGCGATGATGCGCTCACTCGGCATCCCGGCTCGCGTGGCGGTCGGGTTCACCCCGGGCACCGAGACCTCCGACGGTGTGTACTCCGTGATCGGCAAGAACGCCCACGCCTGGGCCGAGGTGTGGTTCGATGGCCTCGGTTGGGTCCCGTTCGACCCCACGCCCGGGCGGAGCGACGGCAACGCGACGAACTACACCGGGGTCCCGGCAGCCCAGGACGACGAAGGCATCGACCCAGATGCCGCCGACGACGCCGGCGAGGTCATCCCGCCCCTCAGCACGGTCCCCACAGGGGACGAGGGCGAGTTCGAACTCCCGATCCCCGGAGAGGAGTTCCTCGACCCTCCCGCTGCCACCGAGGCCTCGGAGAGCAACGGGGGGCTGCCGTGGTGGGTCCCGGTCCTCCTCGTCGTGGGCCTGGCCGCGGCCGTCGCGCCGTGGTTGGTACGGCGCGTGCGCCGCCACACGCCTGCCTCGCCCGACAAGGAGCTGGCCCGTCTCTGGCGCCGATCGCTGTCCTCGATGTCCCTGGTGGGGGTCCATTCACGGCCCACCGACACGCCCACCGAGACCGCCACCGTGGCCTCGGAACGCTTTCCCATCGCTGCCCGCCCGCTCTCCTCGCTGGCGCACGTCGTGACCGAGGCGACGTATGCGCCGCACACCGCTGCGGGCCTGTCCGCTGAGGGGCGCTTCGGCACGAGCGAGATCAAGCGTTGCGCCAACTGGACCCGACAGATCGAAAGGGCGGTCGTCGACTCGCTGGGTCCGGCCGCTCGTCTACGACGCCACTTCACCACCTGGTCGTGAAGATCCCGCCGCGGCGGGCCCGATGCGGGATCGGCTCAGTCGGTCTGGTCGGAACGATCCGACTCGGGGCGACGGCCGCTGAGCCAGGCCGAGATCGGGAGTTGTCCGAGCCGTTCCCGACCGAGGAGGCGCACCTCTGACTCGAGCATCACCGCCATGACCAGCACCATGACGAAACCGGCGAAGGCGACGAGGAAGTTCACCGCCAGGCCGCCGATGGTGATCGCCAGCCCGAGGAGCAGCCCCAGGATCAGCAGCGCCGAACGACGTCGGGAGACGCGATAGCCGCGCTGGGAGAACGTGGGGTCCTGCTCGAGCTCCTGCTCGATCTGACGGAGGATCCGCTGTTCGTCCTCGGAGAGCGGCACGCCCTCATCATCGCACGGTTTGCCCCCATCCTCAACGCGGGTCCGGTCAAACGGCAACGAAACCTCCGCGCCGTCGACCCCGGCGGCACGCGAAGCTGGGGGCGTGACCCCCGAGTTTCGCTCCTTCGACCCCGCACGCGATGCAGACGACGTCGTCCGGATCTGGCGCGAGACGCGCTGGATCGACGACGAGCGGACCCACAAGGACGCCCTCGCAGTCTTCCTCGCGGGCGGCGAAGCCGAGGTTGCCGTTCTCGACAGCGGCGCCGAGTCCATGGTGCACCGCACTTCGGGCCACATCGTCTACGACCGCACCGTCCTCGACCTCTGTGCGATCTCGGCGGTCACGACGAGCCATGTGGGGCGCAAACTCGGGCTCGCCTCGACCCTCACCGCCCGGGCGCTCCGCCACGGCGCCGGGGCCGGTGCCGCAGTGGCCGTCCTCGGCATGTTCGACCAGGGGTTCTACGACCGCTTCGGATTCGCCACCGCCGGCCCGGTGGTCCTCACCCAGTTCGACCCGGCTTCGCTCCGACTCGAGCACGTCCCGTATCGCCCACCCGTGAGGCTCACGATCGACCATGCAGCTGAGATGGCCGAGTGCCTCAACCGGACGATGCCGCACCACGGTCAGGTCACCCTCGATCCGCCGCGCATCGTCGAGGCCGAGTGGGGCTTCCTGGAACAACCTTTCGCGCTCGGCTACCGCGACGACGCCGGACAGTTGACCCACTTCCTCGCCGGTTCCCTGAAGGACGACCAGGGCCCGTTCGTGGTCGAGATGCTGGGCTACGAGAACGGCAGCCAGCTGATGGAGTTGCTCCGCCTGCTCCGAGAACTCGGCGATCAGGTCGTGTCGGTGAAGATGGTCGAGCCGCCCCAGGTTCAGATCCACTCGCTGCTGGCGATGCCGAACCGGCAGCGCAGCCGCAGCCTGAGGTCCGATCACGAGACGGTCGCCCGGTCCATCACGTGGTGGCAGCTCCGCATCCTCGACGTGCCGGCGGCGGTGGCGGCATTCGAGTGGGAGGGGGACCCAGTCGAGTTCGACCTCGAACTTGCCGACCCCCTGACCGAGCGCCTCGACGGAAACGGCTGGAACGGCGTGGCCGGCACGTATCACATCGCGATGGGCCGCACGTCGAGCGCCGTGCCCCGAGATCCGTCGGGGGGACCGCGCCTGCGCGCATCGGTTGGCGCGTTCACCCGGCTCTGGTTCGGTGTGCTGCCCGCCAGCGCGCTCGCTCTGGCGGGAGAGATCGCGGCCCCGACCGAGTTGACCGAACGGCTCGACCGGGTACTGCGACTTCCCCCGCTCCTCCCTGCGCGCTCGTTCTGACGCCCACCC
>Ga0055584_100003918_pt1 | contig 14609 bp, 10 predicted proteins | sample OSDHelmetaG_FD_58716 | JGI IMG/M metagenome (GOLD analysis project Ga0055584, IMG submission 58716) | Pelagic marine sediment microbial communities from the LTER site Helgoland, North Sea, for post-phytoplankton bloom and carbon turnover... | ecosystem: Environmental > Aquatic > Marine >... | reverse complement strand
CCTGTATTGGCGGCGGTCTGGCCATGGCGTACCAAAGTCAACACTGTGCGTTCCATTTTCTCGCCTCTCGAAATTTTCGCGCCAGGACTCAGGACATCAACCGGCGAAGAAAGCGGTTTCCGTAAAGGAACTTTGCGAATTTCTCCATTTGGGCTGCGCTTTCGGCGGTGTAGGGATAGCCGCCCTGCGATTTCTTCGCCTTGTCCACGATGATGGGGTGCGGGTGGCAATATCCACGGATGCCGGTTTCGCCGTTGACCTGCCCGACGCCGCTTGATTTCAGACCCCCGAAAGGAGCTTCGGGGATGCCGTAGGTCACCGAGATATCGTTCACAATGACACTTCCGGTCAGGATGCGTTTCCCCATCGCGAGCCCCTTGGCGAGGTCGGTGGTCCATACGGTGCCGGAGAGCCCATAATCGGAGTCGTTGGCCTTCTCGATCGCCTCCTCTTCGTCGGCCACTTTCTGGATGGCGATGATGGGGCCGAAGGTCTCTTTGGTCATCAGATCCATGGAGTTTTCGACTTCGGTAACGACTGTTGGCGGGAAAAAATAGCCGGGCAAATCGTCGCGTCGGTCCCCACCGAGCAGCACTTTCGCTCCCTTGGCCCGGGCATCGCGCATATGAGCCTCGATGATATCCATTTGCCGGTCCCAGAATACCGCTCCCACGTCGCCTTCTTCGGTGGCGCTTTGTTTCAGTTTGCTGGCCTGGTCGACGACCTTGGCCACAAAATCGTCATAGATCGCTTCGGGCACGTAAACGCGCTCGGTGCCGCAGCAATAATGACCGGTATTGAAGAAGGAGCCACGCAGTGCCCCGTCAGCGGCACGATCCAGATCCGCGTCACGGCAGACGATCATCGCATCCTTGCCGCCGAGTTCGAGAGTGCAGGGGATCAGGTTCCGACCACATGTTTCGCCGACTTTTCTGCCTGTAGCGACGCTGCCCGTGAACGAGACCTTGTCGAGGCCGGCGTCGAGCAGCGCGGCACCGGTCGCACCGTCGCCCTGAACGACCTGATAGACGCCTTCCGGGAAGCCCGCTTCCCGGGTAAATTCTTCGAATAATTTTGCCGAGAAAGGCGTAACCTCGCTCGGCTTGTGGACCACGGTATTCCCGGCCATCACGGCCTGCGCAAAGGGGTTGGCTGTCAGGGCGACAGGGCCGTTCCATGGCGTGATCAGACCGACGACCCCGAGGGGTTGATAGACCAAGGTGATTTTTTTCGAGAACCTCTGAAGGCCGGAGGCTCGACGCTCGGCCGTGCGCAGGTATTTCCCGGCTCGCTTTGCGTAGTGGGAGATTTGCATGCAGGCGGCGAACGCCTCCATCATCACCGCTTCGTTGCGCGTCTTGCCGGTCTCCTGAATGACGATATCGATCAGCTCGTCCATCCGCCGGACGGTCACATCCACCAATTTCCACAGAAACTCGGCACGTTGGTCAAAGCTGAGCGCGGCCCAGGCCGGTTGCGCTGCCCGCGCGCGAGCAACGGCTTCGTGAACTTCCTCATCTGTGCCTGCAGTGAACTCCCCGATAGACTCCATCGTGACGGGACTTTTGACGTTGTATTTTCGGCTCTCGCCGGTCGATTCCATCGGTTCGAAAATTGCCATATTACATTCTTTCTAAAGGTTGGGTCGCGAATCGGCGACTGCCTGAATACCTACTGGAATGCCGTTGAGAATCGCATTTCCCGAGGTTTTATCGACGGCGTTTTCGTCCGTCAGGTCGTTGGAGTTGGCCCCGGGCTGCAGGTGTCCGGCGACCGACATATGGGGTCGCGTTGCTGGTGTCCCGTACCCGTGCGGGAGGCTCACCACCCCGACGCGGAGTTCGTCGGAGATTTCGACCTCGGCTCGGACGGAGCCTGCGGCGGAGCTGATCTCGGCGAATTGTCCCGAGACGAGACCTCGGGCCTCGGCATCCCTGGGGTGTATGAGGAGGGTACAGCGGTTGGGGCCTTTGGCCAGATTTTTCAAATTATGCATCCAGGAATTGTTCGAGCGCAGGTGGCGGCGTCCGATCAGAACAAGCTCGGGGTGCTCTCGTTGCAGCAGGTCTTCCAGCCGTCGGGCGTCTTCACGCATGAGCGGTTGGTCGAGCTGGACCCGTCCGTCTGCGGTCGCCAACTGGCTTTCCAGTCGCGGCTCCATGGGGCCGAGATCGAGTCCATGGCTCGCCTCGCGAAGTCTGTCGAGTGTCATTCCCTCGCCAGCAAACTGGTTCCCTCGAGACCCGGCGCGGAGCATCCCGTCGAGGATCCACTCGGGTCCGGGCTGGTCGCCAAGCTGGCGTCGTGCTTCCTCCTGCGAAATCTCGGGGTTGGCGGAGCCGGGGCCTGCAATCCTCGCCAGGGTTCCGGCGCGAAGCATTTCGTCCATGGCGGGTCCGTCAGCCCCATTGAGTCGCCCGCCGATTTCGCAGACGATCTCGTATAAATGCTTCACTCCCGGCGGTGCGTCCAGTACGGCGGGCGCCCATTTGGCGAAATTACGAATCGACAAATTGTGGAAGGCGAGGGGATAATTTGTTCGCTCGAGCGGAGCGCTGGTCGGCAGGATGATATCGGCATGGCGGGTGGTCTCGTTGAGGTAGAGATCAACCGAGACCATGAAGTCGAGTTGGGCCAGCGCTCGGTCGAGTCGTTGTGCGTTTGGCGTCGAGGATACGGGGTTTCCCGCGACTGTCACCAGAGCGCGCACGCGCCCCTCCCCGGGGGTGTCGATTTCTTCGGCGAGAGTCGCCACCGGAAGCTCGCCGGCAAATTCGGGCAGGCCCCGAACTCGGCTGCGCCAGCGGTCATAGGGCATTCGTGAGGAACGCCGCGCCGGGCCCCCATGAGCGTGTGCCGGGTGCGGGAACATCACACCGCCGACTCGGTCGAGATTGCCGGTCAGAATATTGAGAACATCGATCAGCCAACTGGCCAGTGTCCCGAATTCCTGAGTGCAAATTCCCAGCCGCCCATAGCAGGCCGCCGTGCGGGCCTTCGCGAACTGGTGTGCGAGTTTGCGGGTCGTTTCGGGCGCGATCCCGGTTGCTTCGGCGACGCTCTCGGGGCTGAAAGGTCTGGCAAGTTCCCGAAGCGATTCGTGCCCGGTAACGGACTGCTGCAAGGGGCCCGTATCGGCTAGTTGATCATCGAAGATCGTGTGAATCAGAGCGAATAGAAAGAGCGCATCCGTGCCTGGTTGGATCGGCACGTGAAGATCGGCGATGGCTGCGCTTTCTGTCAGGCGGGGGTCGACGACGACGAGAGTTCCCCCGCGTTCACGGAGAGCGCGCAGCCGACCACGCATATCAGGAGCGGTCATGATGCTGCCATTGGACACCAGGGGGTTGGCGCCAAGGATCAGGAAAAAGTCGGTGCGGTCGAGATCGGGAACGGCAAAACTGCCGGGCGAGCCGAACAACAACTGATTGGCAAACATCTTGGGTAATTGGTCCACACTGGTGGCCGAGAACCGCCATTTGGTTCCGATCGCCTTTACGAGAGCAGGAACGGAGAGGTTGGAGCCAAAATCATGCGCATTCGGGTTGCCGAGGTAGGTTGCGATCGCATTGGCCCCGTGATCGGTGCGAATCTCGCCCAATCTTTCGGCCACCGTTTCCAGAGCGTCTTCCCAGGAAATTTCCTGAAAATCCTTTCCCTTCCTCTGCAACGGATGACGGACGCGGTCCGGATCGGTGGACAAGCCCACAAGTCCCGTCGATTTCGGACAGATATACCCGCGGCTGAAGGGATCTTCGGTGTCTCCACGGATGTCAACGACCTTGCCGACACCCCGATCGACGGTGATTTGGACCCCGCAATGCGCCTCGCATAAGGTGCAGTCCCGGTAAATTACGTCTGTCGCTCCATTGCTCATGATTGTTGTTGTAGGGCGGGAAAGGCTCAGGGTCCAGTCGGGCCGCGGACCAGGGGAAATCGAAACCGGGCGGGTTGGTCAGGAAGGCTTTTCTCCCGCGCGGGCCTTGGGCGGGCCGGCGAGAAGGCCTTGAAGGCTGTCCCTTCGTTCCTTGGGGATGCGGACGGGACGACCATCGCCATTGACCATCGCGTGTCGGGTCTCGGCGATCGCTACGTTCTCGCCGTCCAATTGAATTTCGTAGGACATGCCAAGAGAAGCTCCGCGCACCCAGGCAAGCCGGACGCGAGTCACCAATCGGTCGTCGAATCGGGCAGCTCGTTTGTAGTCAATCTCCACGCGGGTGGTCGAGAAATGTCGATCCATGGCAACGTACTCGCTGTAGGGGCGGTCATGAATGTCCATCCATTCGATCCGCGCCATCTCGAGATAGCGGACGTAGTTCGCGTGATGCACGATGCCCATCGCATCGGTTTCGAAGAATTGAACGCGATGGTGCAGGGTCGCCTCGGCACACGGTATCGCTGCGCTCTCTGTCGCACTCTCGTTCATGAATCTTCCGTCGCCAATGAGTCCAGAAACTGGAGGACTGCCTCGCTGAAGACGTCATTTCGGTCGCCGGCAACCATATGTCCGGCACCGCCGACGTCGGTGAACTGGGCATGGGGCGCCAGGTCCAGAAAATGCTCGACTTGCTCCATCGTGAGAAGGTCGCTCTTCTGACCGCGAATCAGGAGCGTCGGTAGGGTGAGCGCGCGGGCCGCATCATCGAGAACCGTCTCGGAATCCTGCGGTCTGCCCTTGATGCTCATGAAACGGGGGTCCCAATGCCAGCGCCATCGGCCGTCGTCGCCAAGGCGAAGGTTCTTGGCGAGGCCTTCATTGCTGGCCGGACGCGGGCGGTGCGGGTTGTAGGCAGCTACAGCGTCGGCCGCCGCATCGAGGTCGGGGAAACCCTCGGGGTTCGCAAGCATGAAGTCCATGATTCGTTGAGCGCCGGCAGGATCCATTCGCGCCGCGATGTCAACCAGAACCAGGGCTCGGGCAAAAGGTTGGGGCCGGCCGCCCTCGGCCAACAGGCACGCGATGCCGCCGAGAGAGGCTCCGACCAAAACAGGTTTCTGATCGAGGGATTGGACCACGGCCTCGAGGTCGCCGGCAAAGTCCGTGTAGTGGTAGCGACCTTCTGTATCCCATGCGCTGTCACCATGGCCTCGTTGGTCAAGGGCAATCGAGAACCAGCCCAGATCTGCGAGTGTTCGAGCAGTGGCATGCCAGGAGTGTCGAGTCTGGCCACCGCCATGGACAAAGACGATCGGCGCGCCATCAGGAGGGCCGAAGCAGTCGGCATGAAGTGGGTTCCCGTGGTGGCCGTGCAGGCGGAGGTCTGAAGGTTGTTCTGCCATGCTTGAATCCTAGTTGGATCAGTTGCCCGACTGCAACTGCGCAGATCAGGCCTCGAATCCGTTTTTTAGAACTTCTTGTCGACGATATTGGGTACGAGGGGATACGACGCCGATTCGCTGTAGTAGGAACTGGCAGCCCAGTCCTTCATCTCCTGCGAATTCAATCGGTTGTCCTTGTCCTTGTCGGCTCGATCGAAGACAGTGTAGATACGTGTCCCGAATTCGGCTTCCTGCCGGTCCACATGGCCGTCATCGTTTTCGTCATGTTCATCGTGTTCGTTCATCCACTTTTGTGTGGACTGGGTCAGGGCTTGGGCCAACTCGAACAGAGTGACGTATCCGTTTTCATCCTGGTCTGTCTCGTCGAAGGATTCTCCGCGGAAAAAGCCCGTGCCCTTGGCTTCCCGAGCGGACAAGTTCCCGTCCTTGTCGGCATCCGCTTTTTTGAAATTTTTCCGAATCTCCTCGGACGGCGCGGCGGACTGAGCGGAATCGGCAGGTTCGGCCGGCGACTCCGTTTCTGCGGCGCCGCCAATCGTTCCGATGAGAAGAGGAAAGAAGATCACGGGGAGAAGACCCGTCAAAAACTTCAGAAGATATCGCATATGGTTTCCTACCCCTGTTTACCGTTTGACGGGAAATTATATGAGACTTTGCCTGGCATTTGTCTCGGCGCCGACGGTCGGCTGGCAAGTTGGGGTGTTGCCCACCCTCACGACCCGATGCGTCAACTAGTGGGCTCCGGTGCCCTCGGTATGGCTGATCTTTAGCTGGAGAACTTTGGAGGGGGAAGGTGATCACCAGCTTTTGAAACCTCTGGGGCATCAGGTGAGCCTTTCCGGTCCCGAATCGGGCAATTGGCGTATTTCCCGCGCGCTCTCGGGTTTTCTATGTGGTAGGCTCTGCCAATGGCAAAAACTTTCCCGATTCTCCGAAGTTTCAGCTTTGCGCTTGGCGGTCTTGCACTTGCTGCTTGTTCCGGCAGCAGTGCGCCCGCTCCCGTGAACTGTGCGGCCGCCGTGGCCCCGGCCGTACGTTCCTGTATTGGGGAGTTCAGCGAGGCTGTGGCGACCTGCTACGAGTCCTCGGGGCTGCCTTGCGCGGACGACGCGGCGGGGTTGTCTGATCCGCTTGCGGCACTGGCAGAAACCGTTGCGCAGAGCTGCACCGATGGCGAATTCCTCAACCTTTCTCAGGAAGCTCTCGCCGCGCGTCTGGAAAATACCTGCAGGTCTGAGGCTTCGTCGATTGCCTGGCGCACATATGGCGGACCTCAGGGTGCCGTTTGGCCCAAGGTTTCGGATGAGGATCGGCTCTGTCTTTCCACCGCACATCGCACGGCTGTCGAAATGGTCGGCGCTTCCCTGGATTTGATGAACGGCTGTCTGGCTGCCGAGGATTGCGCGACGGCTGCGGTGGACGAGGAGCGTGGTATGCTTCTGGTCGAGGCTGTCGCGGAAGCCAGCGCGGCATGTCCGGACCTTGCTTCGCTGGTGGCCGTCGACCCGCAAGTCTATATGAGTCGAGCAGCAGCGCAGGCTGACTGCGTGACGGCTTCAGCTCAGCCCTCGACCGAAGGCCTCGAGCTCTCCTGCGGCCCGGATGCGGCGAACTTCACCGCGCCGCGCGGTGAATATGTTCAGGTGGTCCTCGACCCTGAGACAACCGGAACCCTTTGCGGGGATGGTTCGCCCTATGCCTTCTGGGTTCGAATGGCACCGGAGGGGCACCCGCTGGATCGTCTTCTGATCGGGTTGCAGGGTGGAGGTGTCTGTCTCGGAATTGGTGGTGATTGCGAAGCCAAGTTCGAGCAGAACCCGGGTCTCTTTACCGCCATGGATGATGCACCGATCAGCAGCGGCATCGCTTCGATTGATCCCGATGAAAGTGCCTTTGCCAATTGGACGCATGTCTATCTCCCATATTGCAATCAGGACGTCTTTGCCGGGGGCGGCGTGGTCGAGAGGCTGGGTGATTTTTCTCTACCGCGTTATGGGGGCATTAATCTGCGAGAATCTCTTGCAGGCGTGCGAGACGTGCTCTGGGGGATGATGGATGGTCAGGGAGGCGCCGGTTATCGATCGGACGAAGTTCTTGTTCTATTTGGCGGTTTCTCGGCGGGTAGCTACGGGGCCCTCTACAACTTCCCTCATTTGACCGACGAACTTCTCTGGGAGCGCACCACCGCATTCGCTGATGCTGGACTGGCGCTGGATAATGGAGAACCGATTCTGGGAGTCAAGGGTTTCGGGATTGTCAAAATTCCTGCCTGGGGGACGCTTCCCTACCTGCCGTCATATTGCTTCGAGGGCGCATGCGCCTTGGGCGAGGTGATTGCCGAGGCTTTGGCGCCGCGCTTGAAAAAGGCCCCGCAGCAGCAGCTTCTGATGGTGAGCAACGAGCGGGATTTGACCCAGATGCGCGATGCGTTTTTTGAGAGCGAACCGTTCTGGGTGAATACGATGCGTCGGACGGTCTGCGATACCTACGAGTTGAACGGAATCCATTGGTATCTCACCGGCGTTTCCACCGAGAGCATCCACGTGGTCACCATCCGTCCCGAGCTCTGGAATGCACCGGTGGACGGCGTACTCATGCGTGACTGGTTTGAGCGGGCCATTTTCGATCCGGACAATTTGCAGACTCGGGTGATCGAGGGGGACTTCGTTGAGGCTGTGCCTGGAGTCGCACCCTATCCGTGTGATGTGGCGGGCTGAACCGATGCGGTTGCGATGCCGGCAGGCTTTAGGGCAGCAAGTTTTTGTCTCCTGCTGCTCGCTGCGTGCCCGATCCTTCCTGCTCTGTCAGCGCACGCGTACTCGGTGCAGGGAGGGATTGGGTTTGTCGCCATCGCGGATGCGGTCACGGGCGAAGCCGCTGTTCTCGAAGACGAAAATGGCATATCGCTCCAATCCGGAACGGTAGATGCATTAGGAAGCTTCGTTTTCCGAGGGCTGGTGCAAGGACGTTTGTATCGGGTGCGCTTGTCGGAGAGTGCCGGTGACGGAGTCTCTGTGCGGGTGAGGGCGTTCGATGAGGTCCCTCCGAATTCCTTTTATGCCGAACAACCTCTCGTCGACGGATACCAATACGTCCGAATGCGCGACGGGACGTTGCTTTCGGTCATGGTGCGGCCCCCGCTAGGGCGTTCTTTTGCCGATGGTCCTTTTCCGACGGTTATCGAGTATTCGGGTTATGACCCCGCGAACCCCGATGAGTTGGAGGCGACCTCACTCCTCGCCTCGGCGTTGGGGTACGCCACGGTTGGTGTGAATATGCGTGGTTCTGGCTGCTCCGGTGGCGTTTTCGACCTTTTCGATCTGCCGACGACAGCCGACGGTTTCGACATCGTGGAAATCGTTGGACGACAAAGTTGGGTTTCTGGTGGGCGGGTCGGCATGGTCGGGATCTCGTTTTCCGGGATCAGCCAACTCTCTGTTGCGGGTGCGAAGCCGCCTCATCTCAGCGCGATCCTCCCGCTTTCCGTGATGTCCGATATATACCGGCATCCGGGGTTCCCGGGCGGCATCTTCAATCGTGGGTTTGCCAATAGTTGGCTGCGAGATCGCAGCCGAGATGCTCGGCCGGCCCCGAACGAGGGGCAGGGCTGGGCGCGCAAGCGCGTTCGAGACGGTGATACCGATTGTCTGAATAACCAGAAACTTCGTTTGCAGACTCAGGACCCGATTCAGGTGATCGAGGAGAACCCTTTTTATGATCCGACCCTGATGGATGCGCGCTCGCCGAGAAATTGGGTTTCCGGGATCGATGTCCCGGTCTTTCTCGCAGGTGGCTGGTACGACGAGCAGACGGGGAGCGGCTTCGCTTCCATGCTGGACGATTTCCCCCGGCGTCCGGACGTGAAGTTCTTCCTCCTCAACGGCGTTCATTCCTCCGCGCTCGAGCCTGAAGTGTTGTGGCCCTGGATAGCCTTCCTGGACCTTTATGTCGGGAACCGCGTCCCGGACCCCGATCGTTTCGCGCCTTTTATTCCCGTCCTTGCAGCGCAACTCATGGGGGGTGGGGCTCCGACGCCACCAGTGCCTGCGAATGCCTGGGGTGGGATCACGGACCGGGAGGTTGCGAGGCGCGAGTTCGAACGGCTGCCGCGTGTTCAGGTTCTGTTCGAGAACGGAGCCGGAACCTCCTTGCCGGGGCTGCCGGCCACGACCTTCTCGGCGGGTTTCTCCTTCTGGCCGCCACGCGAGCTTCGCCGGTTGCGGTTGTATTTTGGAGAAGGAGGTCGCCTCGAGCGCCGACGACCAACGCGTGCCGGCGGAGGGATTGATGGTTATTGGCCGGATCCGAGCTTGCGTCCTGCCCAGACAATTCCCGGACAGGGGCAATCGGCATCCTGGCGGATCCAGCCGAATTATAACTGGACGCCGCTCCCCGTAGACGCGGCCGTTGCCTATCGCTCGGAGGTGCTTTCCGAATCGATGGTCCTGGCCGGCACCGCGAGTGTCGATCTCTGGCTGCGCTCGAGTGCTCCGGATACCGACCTCCAGGTGACCTTGAGTGAGATTCGTTCCGACGGCATGGAGGTCTACATCCAAAGCGGTTTCTTGCGTGCAAGTCATCGTGCCTCGGATCCAAGGCGTCGCACGTCGCTGGATCCGGCACCGACCCATCTCGAATCGGACGCAGAGCCGCTCCCCGCAGGTGAATTTGATCGCGTACGCGTGGGTACGTTGCCCTTTGCCCATGTCGTTCGTGCAGGCTCTCGGATTCGGATCAGCATAGCCGCGCCGGGCGGCGACCGAACGCGCTGGGCTTTCGACACTCCGGAAACAGGCGGTTTGGTCTTTAACGAGATCGCTCGGACACGCCGACATGCTTCGCGTATTGTTCTGCCGTGGATTCGGAAAATTGATATCCCACCCGCTAGTTTCCCGGCGAACTCGCTGCGCGGTCAGCCGTCGCGGCCGAGCCAAATAGTAGCGAATGGTGGCTGATTCTTCGGAATTGGGGAGGACTGCGGCGCGGCCTGTCGCTTACCGCCTAAAGTCTCGTTAAGCTTCGACCATGAGTTCTGAGGCGGCAGAAGAATCCCTGCCACATTCTCCGCTTTCGCGTGCCGAGAATTTTCGCTCCCGTTTGCTGATCGGTTCGACCGTCATCCTTTTTTCGAACCTTATCTTTGCCGGCGCGGATCTGTTGTTTGTCTCCTCGAACCTGCTGGCGATCTGGGCCTGCAAGCTGGTCCAGATTTTGGAGATTTTCTGGGTTCGCTACCGACTCCGCAATGGGGCCCGAATGCCGGAGATGAATTTCCTCGGCATTCTCATGGTCTCGACGGTTCTCGCCATGACCGCGCTCTCCGGCTACATCTCCCAGGAAACCGAGACGACACAGATTCTCGCGATCGCGATCCTGTTTGCGTCGGCGGGCATTGTGCCGTGGCCACGAGGTTCGCAGCTGATTGTCGCGCTGGTCGCGGTCGGAGCGATTTCAGCCCAGCAAATATTGATGGAGCCGAGACCCTCGTTGGGGCTTCTGGCGGTGTGGAGCGGGGCGGCTTGTTCGGTGCTGATGGCGGACCTCCTCAATCGCCGTCGCGCGCAGGTTGAATATAGCGAGCGAGTCGCTCGTCGTCGCGAGCGCGAGCAGCGAGAGATCACGGATATTCTCTTATCCGGTAGTTCTTCGGTTGTCGGGGGGCTTGGTCAGGGCGATTTGATGACTTTTTTCTGCGAAACTCTGTCGCGCCAATTGGGTTGTCGCTGGGTCCTCGCCATTGAGACTCGCCTGGAGGACAACGGTCGTATTGCGTTGCCGGTGGCGCAATTCGGGCTCCCCGATCGAGATTGGGCAAGTTTGCAAGGCGTACCGATGGACCGATCCCTCGATGGACTGATCGAGCCTCGATACCGGGGCGAGGTGGCCGAGATTCGTGTGCCGCGGAACCGGCTGGGTCGGGGCGGCGAGGATGATGGTGAACTCTCTGTCTTATTGATTCGTCTGCGAAACTCCGATGATGCCGGGGTCGTACTTACGGCGTGGCGGGATGTCTCTGCGGGTCCGTTTGGCGAGCGGGAACGGACCATCGCACAAGGAATGGCTCCCCTGCTGTCCGCGTCTCTGGAGCAGCGAAGGTTGCTTGGAGAATTGGAGGCAACGCAAGTTTGGCAACAGAACTTCCTCGCGAGTCTCAGCCACGAACTGCGCACGCCGCTCAACATTATACTTGGCTATATGGAAATGCTGCTGGATCAGGACCTCCCTGTCTCCGAGGAGGAAGCGCGGGAGCTTCAGGAAAAAGTCAAGTGGAACGCGAGCAATCAACTGCGCCTGGTGAACGAAGCCCTCGAGTTGAGTCGTCAGGACGAATCGGGCGCGGTGGTCATTCGTCGCGATGATGTCGACCTGCGTGCGCTTCTCGAGCAGAGTCTCGAGGAGGCCAACCTGCAGGCTCGTGGAAAGAATGTCCGTATCGTCGGAGCTTTCCCTGCGGAATTGCCCAGGATTCGAACGGATGCGGTAAAGTTGCGTATCATTTTGGGTAATTTGCTCGACAATGCGAGGAAGTTCACCCACGAGGGCGCGATCTCCTTGCAGGTTGAAATATTGGCCGACACGATCACCTTTCGGGTTCGAGACACCGGTCGGGGCATTGCACCCGACGTGCTCCCCGAACTCTTTCGAGCGTTCCGACAAGGAGAGCGGGGCGACCCCGGAGGGCTCGGCCTTGGGCTCTATATCGTGCGCAGGCTGGTACAGTCTCTCAAAGGAGAGGTCACGGTCACCTCCGAGTTGGGGACCGGCTCGCAGTTCTCTGTCGAATTACCTCTCGCGCTTTCCGAAGACGCGGACCCATAAGAAAATTTGGACCGAGGAAGAACGCTGGACCGAGGAACACGGGGTTCAGTTGTTGGGCTGAAATTTTGAAGTGTCGGCCTTCATGATGTGCTCCAGCCACCATTGCGGAGCGTTTTCTAGTACCGTCGCCATATTGGAATAGTCTCGCCAGAGCATGAATCGGGTGTCTCGCACGACGTGAATCGAGAGAAAGGGTAGCGGGATTATTTCTCCGGTATGAAACTTCCATGTCTCGGTGTGTTCGGTCATCACGGTATCTCCCTCGGCGACGATCCGGTGGATTTCGTGATCGAATGCCTCGACGGGTTCGTGGCCGAGGCGCAGTTTGTAGGCGATCCCGTCCGGACCGATGCCGGTGCCGTCGGGTATCGGCACATCCTCGTATCGCCCCTCGTCATGGAAGAAATCTCCCACGCGGTCGTATTCACGCGTCTCATAGACGGTGTGCCAGAAAAGCAGCACCAGATCCTTATTCTTGTCGGGGCTCATCGTGGATCCTTTCGGGATCAGGCGGCCAGCCATTCACTGGAGTGGAACTCGCCTTCCCTCCAACGCCACCGGCTTCGGCGGTGCCCATCGTAGCCGAGGTCCAGTCTGTCGAGTTCCTGAATCTCGCAGATGATCAGAGCGAAGTTCGGGCGGCCAGCCTCCGTGGCGGCAATAGGGGGGACCGTGCGCTGGTACTCGTCGGGGATATTGGGGTGCCATTGTTCCAGAGGTGACGACGGTCGGTGAGGCGCGAGATAGGCGCGTCGGCTTGTCGCGGTCGCACTGGCCCAAGCGTCATTCGCTGCGGGACTGTCGGTGTGGATGGTTGCAGTGGTCCGAAGCCGAAGCTGCAACTTGCAGCTTCGATCATAGAAATGCCAACTGGCGACGGGTGAGCTTTCGATGTCACGGCACTTGGGACTGCGAAGATCCGTGTGGATGCGGAGGGTCAAACGTTCCCGGTCGAAGCCCCGGAGGACAACCGTGCGGCTCCGTGGATGCCCGTCGGCGTCAATGGTCGCTATCGAAGGTAGATGCAGTTCATGGCCCGGGTCGTCGACAGCGACCTGAAGAAGATCCCAGCTCTCAGTGAGGCGCTCCTCGAGAGAGCCCGTTCGAAAAGGCGTTGGCGTGGATTCCAATGCGAGAGTTTCCGGAGGCCGTGCGCAGCGCTCAGGTGAAGTAATTCTCGGATGTAGCTGCGGCGACGAAGTTCTCGCGTAGATGCTCCATGGACTGGCTGTCTGCATTTACGGCATCGAGGCCGTGCGCGAGCACATAGGCGTAACTGCGCTGGAAGCCGGAGAAGGGTGCTGCCATCAGTTTCTTGCCATAGTAATTATCGAAGGCCGCAGGTTTGTCGGGGCCAAAGCCCATCCACTTGCCAGCCATATGGCGAGCAGCCTTCATCCCGATCAGACCGATTCCGGCAGCGCGTGCCTTGTCGAAGGTCGGTTGCAGCGCATCCATCGGTGGTGATCCGGGCAGGACAGCCTTGGTGCTCCAATCGTACCAGCCAGCTGGCGTTACGGCGATTTGCGCCAGGGAATACGCGCCGGTTTCCGCCGCAGCCTCGAGAACAGCTTTTGCATTCTGGTGGGTGCTTACGCCCCAATGATCGACTTTGCCGGCGCTCTTGGCGGTCTCGAAGGCCTGCCGCATTTCGTCACTTCGAATGAGCGAAACATTGTTTCCGGCCATGATGTAGTATGCATTGACATGCTCGGTGCCGAGGTCGGCAAGGCTCTGGTTCATGGCCTTCGTCCAGTTCCTTGCGGCCGTCTGACACTGGGCCGGGGTCAGGGCATCGCCTGGCTGGACATCGATGCCTACGAGCCCCTTGGAGATCAGAAAAATCTTCTCGCGATGGCGCTTGGCGAAGGAGGCCAGATTGCTCTCCGCATTCCGGTAATACGCACTCGTACCGACATCGAAGACGTTGACGCCATGATCGTACGCGGATTGGAGAAGGTCTTCCTTGTCGAAGAACATCAGCGCCGCCCCGCAGCCGAATACCAATCGGCTCCCCTCGAAGTCGGTTTTACCCAGTTTTCGGTAGGTCATTTTGGGCCATAGATCCTCGGCCTTTGCTGCTGATTCCGCAAGTGCGCCGGTCGAGCGGGCCAGTTCTCCGCCGCCCAGCCCGAGAAGGGCCAGAAGTTGCAGCGTACGTCGTCGACTTGTGGGAAATGCTTTCTCAAAGACAGGCATCGTAATGACCTCGTTATGGTTTAAGGACCTTGTGGTTTTCTAGCGGTTTCGTGGCGCGGTGGAAAGCCAAGATCTTCAGGCGCCAACAATAGCCTTGGTCTCGAGGAATTCCTCGAGGCCGAATCGACCGGCCTCGCGCCCGTTGCCGGACTGTCCGTAACCCCCAAACGGAGCATCGTAGCCCAAGCTGGCCCCATTTACGTGGACATTGCCGCTACGAATGCGCTTTGCGAGCCGCAGCGCCCGCCGGGAGTCTCCTCCGGAGATATAACCGGAGAGGCCGTAGGGAGTGTCGTTGGCAATGGCTA
>Ga0055584_100003915_pt1 | contig 14616 bp, 12 predicted proteins | sample OSDHelmetaG_FD_58716 | JGI IMG/M metagenome (GOLD analysis project Ga0055584, IMG submission 58716) | Pelagic marine sediment microbial communities from the LTER site Helgoland, North Sea, for post-phytoplankton bloom and carbon turnover... | ecosystem: Environmental > Aquatic > Marine >... | reverse complement strand
TGAAAGATCATGCTGATGTGATTGCCCCGAATCTCACGCATCGCTTCTTCAGAGAGTGCCGCCAGATCCCGGCCGTTGAACATCACCCGGCCGCCTGAGATGAAGCCCGGTTTGCTGATCAAGTTGATGATCGCGAAACCGGTAACCGATTTACCGGCCCCGCTTTCGCCGACCAGGCCCATGCGCTCGCCCTTGTTCAGGTTGAAGCTGATGCCGTTGATGGCGGTCAGGTCTCCTAGCCGCAGGCCGAATTTGACTTCGAGGTCGTTGACTTCAAGCAAGTGTGACATAAAATCTTCCAAAAAAATGTCAAATGTCAAAGCTCAAATGACAATTGAAGGATGAGAATCTGATCTTATTTATGAACGATAGCATGCCTTCATTTGTCATTTTTCATTTGGTCTTTGACATTTAATTTAGCCCTTGTACAATTTTGGATTGAGCACATCCCTCAGCCAGTCTCCCAGCAAATTGATCACCAGTACCAGCAGCACCAGAAATATTCCCGGAAAAAGGGTGATCCACCAGGATCCGGAAAAGATATACTCGAAACCGGACCGGATCAACGAGCCCAGGGAAGGCTTGGTCACCGGCATGCCCAAACCTAAAAAGGAGAGCGCCGCTTCGCTCATCACGGCGTTGGCCACCTGAATGGTGGAGATGACCAATACGGAGGTCATGGTGTTGGGCAGCACGTGGCGAAACATGATCCGCCAGCGGTTCAGCCCGATCACCCTGGCCGCCTCCACGTATTCCTTGTTTTTCTCCCCCAAGACCGCTGCCCGAACCGTCCGGGCATACACCGGCCATTCCGCCAGGCCGATGATGACGATCAGCAGGGGAACGGCCAGATCTTCGTAGCGGCCGATGCCGAAGGCCAGCTGAAAGATGGCACTGATGAAGATGGCCACCATGAGATAGGGAAAGGAGAGCTGGATATCGGCAATGCGCATGAGCAACGCATCGATCTTCCCCCCTAAATATCCGGCCAGCAGGCCGACGACGACACCGAGGAATCCCTGGAGGACGACCGCCCCGCAGCCGATCAGTATGGACAGCCGCAGGCCGTAGATCATGGTGCTGAGCAGGTCCCGCCCCTGGATATCGGTGCCCAGGAGGAAGGCCGCCTCACCGTCTTGTGTCCAGGACGGCGGCAATTCCGAGTTCATGATGTCGATATTGGCAGGATCATAGGGATCGTAGGGCGAGACCACCGGCGCCAGCAGGCCGGTCGCCAGCAGGACCAGCAGGACCGCCAGGCTGAAGATGGCGGTTTTGTCCTGTTTGAAGCTGAACAGCAGATAGGATGCCTTGAATCGTTGCCAGGTTCGGTTCATTATCTTCCCGCAATCCGGATGGTGGGATTCACCAGTCCGTAAATGATATCCACCACGGTGTTGACCACCACGAAAACGGCCCCCACCACCATCAGGTAGGCCACCAGCAGGGAGATGTCCGATCGTTCGACTGCCTCTAAAAACATAAAACCCATGCCCTGCCATTGAAAAACGGTTTCGGTGAGGATGGTAAAGGCGAACATGATGCCGATCTGGACGCCGAACACGGTGATCACGGGCAGCAGGGTGTTCTTGAAGGCGTGGATAAACCAGATGCGTTTGCGCTGCAGGCCTTTGGCCCAGGCAAACTTGATATATTCGGTCTCTAAAACCTCCATCATCTCTGACCGGATCAGGCGGATGAAGAGCGGCAGCATGATCGAGGCCAGGGAAAAGCTGGGCAGGATCAGGTGCATGATGCCGTCTACGGTTAGCAGGCCGCTGTCCCATCCTCCGATTGCCACCGTCTCCCCACGCCCGTATGAGGGCAGCCAGCTCAGTTCAACGGAGAAGATATAGATGAGAACGATGGCGGTGAGAAACACCGGCACCGACACCCCCAGGGTGGAAAATGCCATGGTGAATCGGGAAAAGGCGCTGCGTGGATAGATGGCAGAGAAGACACCGATGGGCAGGGATATGAAGATGATGATCAGTGCCGCACCGAAAACCAGCTCGAGGGTGGCCGGGGCCTTGGCGGCGATGACCGCAAGGGCCGGCTTTTTATGAAAAAACGACAGGCCCAAATCTCCCTGGACGGCATTTTTGGCGAAACGGAGGTATTGGGTGACAAACGGATCGTTGAGGCCCAGCTTGTCCCGCAGCAATTCCCGCTCGGCCGGTGTAACCCGTTCGCCCACCAGGTCCCGGACCGGATCGCCGATCTCGCTTTTAATGGAAAACCCCACCAGGCTGATGATCAGCATGACGAAGAGGGCCTGGGTGATTCGTCTAATTATAAATGCAAACATGTTATTGCATTCCAATCCGGGTAAACCGGAAACAACAAATCTGAGTCAAATAACAAAATACAAAAACCAAATTTCAAATAAATTCCAAATTCAAAATCTCAAACAACATAAAAACCAACTATTGTCTGCTATCATTTATATTTTCAACTATCTACGGTAATGGTGTAATGACATTTTTATTGCTTGAGGGAAGTATAACGTCCTTTTATCAAGATCATAAAATTTGGAATTTTGATTTTTATTCGTTGTGATTTATTCACTTAGGGGCGGCGGGGTGGTATCCTCTATTGACGGATACCACCCCACGCTCCCTTTACGTGTCGAAACGTATTTCAGGGTAACTAATTCACCACGAGGTCTCCGAAATAGGGGAAGTTCATGGTGTTGATGATCGGCGCCACGCCCACGTTCTTCTTGGCGCCGTAGGAGTGGTTCTGCCAGTGAAAGGGCACGAAGGCTGCATCGTCGTAGAGGATCTGCTCGATCTGCTGCAGCATGGCGCCACGTTTGTTCAGGTCGGTTTCGCTCTGGGCGGCCAGGGTCAGCCGATCCACTTCCGGGTTACAATAGTTGCCGCTGTTGTACTGACCGTAGCCGGTCTCCTTATCGGGGCACATGATCAGGAATTCGGAAAAGTTGCCTGAATCCTCGGTGTCCGAATGCCAGCCGATCATCTGGATGTCGGCCACCTGGGCGTCGAATTCATCCCAGTACTGGGCCTTGGGCATGGTCTTCAGGTTGACCTTGATCTTGATCTTGGCCAGCATGCCCACCACGGCTTCGGCGATCTTCTCGTCGTTGACGTAGCGGTTGTTGGGGGCGATCATGGTGCATTCGAAGCCGTTGGCAAAACCGGCATTCGACATCAGGGCCTTGGCCTTTTGCAGGTCGTAGCGGGGTCTCAACTCCGCATTGTAGCCGGCGTAGCCCTTGGGGCTCTGCTGGCCGGCGGGGGTGGCGGTACCCTTCATGATCTTTTTTACGATGCCATCGTTGTTGATGGCGTGAACGATCGCCTGGCGGACCTTTGCCACCCGGAACTCGGGGCGCCGTTTCTGGTTGAGCTGCAAGGTGATGATGCGGCCGCCGGGATAGGTGAACAAGTTCACCTTGGGGTCTTGTTCGATGCGTTTGAAATCCTGGGGGGGCACCGGGGAGATGAAGTCCACGTCACCGGAGAGCAGGGCCGCCACGCGGGTGGCGTCTTCCTTGATGGGGGCCAGGATGATCTGGTCCACGTTGCCCGGCGAGGCGGTGTCCCAGTAATCGGCAAAGCGGTCCAGAACCAGTTTCACACCCTGCTCGCGATCGGTGACCTTGAAGGGGCCGGTACCGGATTCGTTGGCCAGGGCGAAGGAGGGGCCGACCTTGACCATGGCATCCTTGGGCTGTCCCGATGCGTCGGTGCCGCTGTAAAATTCACTGTCCATGGGAAAGATGTAGGTGCACATTCTCAGCAGCAGGGCGTAAGGCTTTTTGGTTTTGATGTCGATGGTGTAGTCGTCTACGATCTGTGCGTCGGTAAAGAGCTCGAAAAGCCCCTTGAAGTCCACGCTTTTTTTCAACCGATCCAGGGTGAACTTGACATCCTTGGCTGAAAAGGTGTTGCCGCTGTGAAACTTAACGCCTTTACGCAGAAAAAAGCGCATGGTCAGGTCGTCGATTCGCTCCCAGCGGGTGGCCAGGCGCGGTTCGATGGACATATCCTGGGCATAGCGGACCAGCGGATCGAACACCCAGTGGGAAAACTGCAACATGCCGCCGGAAAGCTGCACGTGGGGGTCGAGGGATACCGGGTCGGCATCCAGTCCCACTTTCAAAGTGGCGGCACCGGCAAGGGTCCCAAAGCCGAAAAGCACAGCTAGGGTCAGGGTTACTGCAAGACATTTTTTCATTTAGCTCCTCCTCCTGGTTGTGGTGATGATGGCAACCTTACAGCGGGCAATGCCTGCGGTTGGCCGTTATTTTGACAGATCCCTATTATCCATTCGATCGGCCTCCCATCATCAGATGGAACGCGGCCGAACAACGCCGGTGACGGCGGCCATGGCGGATGGTTCGGGATGGTCCATATACGCGGTAAAAGCCTCAGCATATCCATAGGACCTGAATAGCTGTATGAAGTAACGGATCAGACTGTCGGGATAGTTCTTTTTCAACTGTGGGTCGATGGCACTGCGGCACAACCGGGTTTCTTTTCTGAAAAGATCGATCATGGCCGGTGAGTCCGAGGAAAATCCCTGCAGGTTGACCTGTTCATTGGTGGAATCGTAGTCATGGCTTTTCTTACCAAAGAAAAATACTTTCGGATCATCGTGGTCGTCACCCTGGATCATGTAGTCGAACCAGGGACAGCGTTCCATGATCCAGGTGCGGTGCTGATCCGGGTTGGCCCGCATGGCGGCGGCGGCATTGGCAAAAAAACGCAACGCCAGTTCGGGCTGATTTCCCTGGTTCGCATCCATGACCTTTTTAACGTAGTCCTCCAGGCATTGCCGGCAGATATAGGTCTCGAACCGGGTTCCTGCTTCACAGCTCAGTTGAAAAATCGCCTTGCGCTCCTTGAACAGGGCGCTGGTAAACGCATGGTAGAAGCTTTTATCCGGCGGATCATTCTCGTTTGTGTCGGCCTTGCGACCCAAATAAAGTTCATTGGGCATGAACAGGACCGATGGCGCTTTTTTGACCAGTATCTTGGTGCCGCCCATGCGCTCCATGGGCGACAGCAGCAGTTTGACGTGAATGTCATCGTACAGCGAGAGCGTATTTCCCTGTATTTTGCGTTTCCGGTTATTCTGCAATATTTCGGGAATGTCCGGTTCGTCTAAAGCCTGATAGTCATATCCGGCCAGGACCGTGTTGATTTCTTCGATGGAATGGTTCAGTGCCAGCATGATGGAAGCGATCTTATCCTTGCCCGGCCGATTGATGTTGTCGTTAATCAGCTTGGTCAGGTAGGTGTGTGAAATCCCCGAGGTTTTGCTGATGGTGTTCAGCTTGAGACCACTATCATTGATGATGCCGCGGATGATGTTTTCAAAAATACGCATGGTTGTTGTGGCGGATAACGGGTTGCCGCGCGTCAGGGACGATGAAATGGATATAACCAAATTGCATTAAAGATGCAATATTTTTCTAAATCAGGTTGGAACGAAAATGAAACAAGACTAAACTTTTCCAATGGTCGGCTACAGGTCCCCTTTTGTTCTAACCAGGGTATAGAGCAACGCGATGGGTTGTCCCGGTTGTCCCGGTTTTTTGTCGATAATCACCTTCCAGGAGGAATGTTCTTCCAGTTTCCACATCATCTCGTGAATTTTTGCCAGCGCGCCGCCAGCATCTCCACCGATGGTGTTGATGGTTTCGGAATCCTGAAAAGAGACATCCTCGTTTTCATTCGTGCCAGGGCCAAGACCCACCAGAACGGATCCCTCCCCGATATCCACCAGGGCGCGGTTGATCGCCGCCGACAATCGGGGGGCGATGGGCGACAGTTCCATGTGGATCAGTTTTGATAGTTCATACGGGGTCATTTAAGGTCAATCTCCTGTCGAGTGTACTGATGGGACCAAAGGGCTATAGAATGGCCAGCAGACCATAGATATCTTCTTTGCGGGCAAAAAAATCGGACATAATGCGGTTTACGTTTTCTTCTGACAGGCCGAGTTGGTCGCAAACCCGATCATCGTGGACGTAACTGCCACAGAACAGCTCTGCGTTGAGGCCGGACATCGAACACATGCTGTCGGCCAGGTAGACCATTGCGATTTCTTTAGGAATGTCGGTCGCCTCGTCTGTCAGGTGGTGTTGTTGAATGGTTCCGGCCAGGGCTTCGCTGAAGTTCCATTTTTCGGCGATTCGCCCGCCGAGATAGGCATGATCGATGCCCAGTACCTGGCGTTCGGCCGAAACCAGGCTCAGGCTGCCGACCGCCATGGCCTCGCGAATCATGGCCATGGCTTCACCCATGTGCCGGTCCAGGACGATGATGCCGATGTCTTTGAGCAGTGCTGCCGTGAAAACGGTGTGCTTTTCCGGGGCCGCTATGGTTTCAGCGATGGCACTGGCCATGAGGGCACAGGAGACGGACTGTTTCCACAACTGGCCCTCCTCGAGGCCATACCCCTGGTAGGCGGATTTCAGCGGTTTGGTTACACTGTTCAGCAGCACAATTTCAACCACCCGTTTCAACCCCATAAGAACCACGGCATCATGCACCGAGTCGACTTTTTTCTTGAACCCGAAGGCAGCTGAATTGGCCAGTTTGAGCAAGTTTGCGGTGACCAATGGTTCGTAAAGGATCAACGCTGTAATCTCAGAAATGGGAACCTCCGGGTCGTCGACCAGATCCATGAGTTGATGAATCACCTGGGGTACCGGTTCAATCCTTTCGCTTTCCTTCAACAATTGATCCAGTGACAGCATGGCACGTTCTCCTTTTCTTTACCCTCTACCTTTTTTTGACCCTGAGTTCAAGCCAATGGACCATATTCACAGACCCTTTCCACAGCCTCTTGTGGTCGTCAGATAGAAATGCAAGCGGGCCAACCCATCAGGCAAAAATTGCCGGATCATCGAAATAAACAGACGATGAGAATAGAAAAGCGTAATTATTTCAGTATTATATTTTAATTCTTCGGGTGTGTACGGATGTTGCATAAATCGTTATGGATGTTAATCTCAATGATCTGGAAGTCGGAAGATGGCAGAATCCGCTGCGCTGGTGCCCATACCCTTTTACCCCCCGGTCCGGACCGGCACCGGCACGCTTTTCACATTCGGTGAATCATCCAGACACCCGGTACGCCTCGAGCAGCCGGTGCGGGCGGTGACGCCCGAACCGGACGATGGCCTGATATACAGCGGTGGCGGTCGTCTGGTTGCTGATTTGCGGATTGGCACGCGGGTGAATATCTATGTCTGAACGCCCCCTCCCATAAGTCGAAAAGCCCGTTTTTCTATCCTGCAGGGTGCCCTCGTCATGGTATTGTCTGGTGTTTATTGTTGACAACCAGGCCAACTATGATTGTATTTAATCATTTGAATAAATAAGGTTTTCCAAGAATCCAACACGCGGAGGAAGGCATATGGAAAGAAGACAAGCCGAAGCGCGTCGGCAGGTTCATGTGTTCGTCTCGAAAGATCGAAGAGATGGGCCCTACGAAAGAAGGGAAGGCGAAGCCAGGCGCCGGGAAAGGGAGCGGGAAAGAAAAAAAATTGAAAACATCCGGGCTTTCAAGGATAAGGACAAAGCGCCTGCGCCGGCCGCACCGATGATAACCCAAAAGCGATTGATTTATGTGGGTATGGTTGTGCTGGTCTTGGTTGTGGCCTTGTTTCTGATCCAGTGATCCCATCGCGACTGGAAGCCGCTCCAACGCTTCTTGCATCTTTAGGGGAAGATTTGGCCATTTGATATCGCACCAGGATGACGCTTCAACGGGAGGGTTGGTTTTCGTAGGAGCGGTTCATCGTAGGAGCGGCTTCCAGCCGCGATGATCAAAGGGCATTGGTCTTGTGCGATCAATAAAAAGCCCCGGCAGCCGAAAGGGCCACCGGGGTTTTTTCATTCAACTATTTTTTTGTCAAACTGAGCAGATCCGAAAGGAGATGCGCCGAATCCTATCCGGTTCGACAAGGGGGCTTAGAATTCCAACGTCATCCTTGCATAAAAGGTGAGGTTGTCTTCGATATCGGCGTTGGGATTGTCCTGTTTCCAGTAGTCACCGGCGTCAAGGTAGGCGACCACGCCCCAGAACTTGAGGTTGCTCATCATATCCCACTCCAGGGTGAAATCATACTCGGAACCATGATCATCGTCCCACTGATTTTTGTCGATTGGCCCGGCGGCGGGATCGAGGTTGTAATACGGCGCATCGTCAGCCTTGGAATTGACGTAAAGAAACCCCAAATTCAGGTTGTCCAGCAGTTGGTACTTGGCGCCCAGCCAGAAGGCCTGATAACCAGCGGTACCGGTTAGCGTTTGGCCTCCACCAGCCACGTTCCCCAGGGGGATTCCCCTGGAATCGGTGCCGCCAAGCGAGCTTTGGAGGTTGGAAACATCCGAGGTGAGCAGGAAGCCGTGTTCCAGGTCATTGCTGCGCTCTAAATATCCGGCAGCACTCGTCTCGCTGTCCGAGTAGTCGCTGTCGCCCTGGACGTACGTATAGCCGCCGTTGAATGTGAAGCCGGCAATGTCGTACTTCAGGTCGACTGTCCCTAACAGGGCGCTGGCATCCAGACTGTCGAATACCTCGCCACTGACGGGATCGATTTCATTTGCATTCAAATCAATTTTACCCCATCCGTAGATCAGTTCCGCCTCTACAGAAAATGGACCGAAGGTGCCCTTAAAGTAGGGATCGAGCAAAAATATGTTTGCATTGGTGCGTTCAGGACCGTCTGCTATCTGTGCACCCTGGGCAGCGGCGGCACCCTCGGCGCTTAACGCAGCTGAATTGAGATCATACAGATTGATTCCAGTCCCAGTCCCGGCTGCAACTGCTGCTGCCGCGGCAGGGTCAAAAGGGGCAGCCTGCACAGCTGGTGCAAGTGGTGGAGGAACCAATTGTAGAAGTTGATTATATGAGCCCGTATACTGTCCCCTTGCCGTCGTTGCAGCAGCGGACAGTTGGTTAAAATTGGTTAAGCCTGACTGAAACCTGCGTAATTCTTTTTGGGTAACAAAATTACCGATGTCATAATAAGAAAACAACAGGCCGGTTGACCAATTTTCTTTTCGGTAGGCGCTGAAGGCATAGTATTTAGTATAATCCTGATCGGAAACAATCGTTCCTTTGTCACCTTCAGCATTTTTCTGTGCCACGAGGCCGGAGATGAAATCACCCACGGGCACGACATACATGAGCCGGTCTTTATGAAAACTGTTGCTGCCGTGACTGGCTGTCGTGTCGCCCAATCCAGTTCCCCATGCGGAATCGATATAGCGGCCGGCGATGAATCCGCCAATGGGGGTTTTGATGGTCAGGTAAGCGGCTTTCCAGTCAAAATTCTCATTGTTGTCCGTTTCGGGTACCAGTGGGTTGCTGGCGGCTTCATCGTCCGGGGCGTTGGCAACGGTGCCCCATACGTGGTCTTCGAGGGCGGTGAACTGGGTGGTGAGGGTGATGTTGTCGTTGACTTTGAACACCGGCTTGGCCATGAATTCCATGGTTAAGTAGTCGTCCGTAGCATCACTATCCTTGAGGTTTGGGTTGGAGTTGTTGAAATACTCTATAAAATAGTGGCCCGAGACCTCAACTTCCAGGGCCATGGCCGGGGCAGCGATCATCAGCGCTGCGCAAATGGCAACCATAAACCTAATCTTTTTCATCTTGCTCCTCCTTGTTAGAATCCTGGTAATGGTTCACCTGTTGATCCAACTAACCGGAATACGCGTGATCACCTCCTTTTGGTTGACGGGTAGATGCAGTTGTCCAGGCTGCACCGACAATCCAGCATGTGGCTGACATCGGTCAAATTTTTGAAAAGTTTAGTTCTTATAAAGAGAATGGATCTTGATTTAAGATCCGCTGGTATCGACTTGAAACAACCAATCACAAGCACCAAATCTCAAATAAATGCTAAATCTCAATTTCCAAACCCCAAACCACACCAACAACCCATCGCAAGTTATGGTTGATTCGTCAGGTCGTTTGGCATTGGGTCATTGGGATTGGTTTGTTATTTGTTTTTTGGATGTTGAGATTTTACCTCTTGTCGGTCCCCACTACTTGCCCGACAACGCGCCGATCTGTTCGACAACGATATTGCTCGACTTGGTCTGGGCGAAACCGGTGCTGGCCGTCATGGCGTAGACGGCCTCCAGGCGGCCGTCGCCGTCCAGGTCCGTCAAGGAGAAATCGCTGATATAGCCGCCGATCTCTTCGCCGGTCCAGATTTCTTCCATATTGACCTTGTTCCAGCGCAGGGCGATCACCCGCCCGCGGGTGTACTTGCGAAAGCGCTCCACAAACCCCCTGGCCGCATCGCGGTTGTGCACGGTGACGACTTCGACGTTTCCATCGCCCTCAAGATCGGCAACGATAAAGCGCTGGGTCAGGTAAGTATGATCTTCGTCTCTGACGTCGGTGGAGGATGGGGCTGTGAGAAACAGCGGGTTGCCGCCAAGGGTCTCCTGGCCGGCCCACAAGGGGCTGCCGGCCGGATCGTAGATGCGCAGCTTGTCTCCGGTCGAATAGGCGATGGCCCTGATTTGGCCATCGTTGAAAATGTCTCCCCGGGCAAACCGGTAGATGGTCATCTCCCGGGGCAGGGGCAAACGGCGGCCGGCCTGATAGTCTTTGCCGGTCCAGGTCAGTTCGAATACGCCGGGCTGAAAATGGGTGTAGGTGTAAAGGCTGCCGGTGTCGTTGGCCGAAGGCGCGCCCCGACGCTGGCCCATCAGTGTCGCGCCCTTTTCAGGATCTTCGCTGACCCGAAAGTACCAGCGCTGGCCGTTGGCAGTGGCCTGCAGTGCGGCGCCGTTCCATTCGAGCACGACCGAGTCCAGCTTGTTGTATGCGTCCAGCCGGGTGACGAAGATTTCGGCGGTTCCATTGCCGTTGATGTCCCCGGCGTCGACGGCAATGATGCTGTGGCGCTTGCCGGCATCGAAGGCGGCCAGCCGATTCAGTCGGTCGCCGTCCCGGTATTCCACGACGATCAGTTTCTCATGGGCGAAAACGATATCGGGTCGGCCGTCGCCGTCCACATCACCGGTGGCCAGGGCGCGGATGGTGCCTTTGAAGGGGTTGCTGGTCCACAGGGCTTCAGGTGATTCCATCGGTTTCTTGACTGCTGCCGTCTCCGTTGCGAGAACCACGGGAGCAGCGGCCGTCACCGGTGCTGCCGGTGTTTGGGGCGCTGTCGCAGCCGCAGGCGGCAGGGGCTGTACCGGTTGAACGGGGGGTGCCACCTGGGGGATCATCACCGCCGGTGCGGCCGCAGTGGGTGCCGCCACTGTGGGGGCGGCGGCGGCGGACAGGGATTCGATGTACTGGCTCACCTGTGTGGCAAACTGGTTGACGTGCATGAGCACATCGCCGCTGCTCTGGCCGAACTGGCTGTACTGCAGTGCCGTATCGCCGGAATCAACTGCTGTCAGGGTGACATCGGTACTGGCACTGTCGCCGAACACGGTCAAACTGCCGGTGACCACATAGTCGGCCTTCAGATCGCTGCCCATCTGGACGGGATCTTTACCCGGGGCCGGCGCGTCTTCACGAATCACGCTGGCCGACTGGCTGATGCGCGCGGCCATCATGTCCATGATGCCTTTATTGAGAAAGGTCAGGTCTTTTTCTGAATGAATCGTCAGGGGCAGGATCAGGACCCGTTTGGCTTTTTCGTCGGCCAGGGCGGGTGACATGAAAAGGATGGAAAAGGCAATCAATAGGCAGAGAAGAACATACAGCCATCGTGGATAGCGCTTCAAATCAGAGAGTCTCCTTTTCCTATGTCAGGCGTGTGAACCCTGTTAACATGAACCATGGAAAAATAAAAGTGCAATGTGTCGCAGGAGCGGCTTTAAGCTTCATGAATAGTCCCCTCACCCTGTCTCTCTCCCCGCGGGGCGAGGGGGCGGTTACTACGACTTTCGTTCTTTTATCTGGAAGGATGTTTTTCAGAAACCTCCCTCTCTTCTTGAGGAGGGAGGGACAGGGTGGATAACGTTCAACTATTTATTATGATTTGGTTTCTGGTGATTATGATTTGTTTTTTTTATACCCGGCTGCCGCTCCATTTCAGCTTGGCCTTCAGGACGTCGAAGTAGTTTTGATCGGGAAGTGTGATCATCTGGACCGGGTTGGGGCTTTTGCTGATGATGATGGTGTCCCGCTCGTCGATTTTCATTCCCACCTGGCCGTCACAGGTCAGCATGATGTCCGACGTGTCTTCGGCCAGCTGAATTTTGATCACAGACGAGTCGGGGACCATCAGCGGCCGGTTGGTCAGGGTGAAGGGACAGATGGGCGTGATGAGTATGCCGGGCACCGACGGATGGATGATGGGGCCGCCGGCGGCCAGGGAATAGGCTGTGGATCCGGTGGGCGTGGCCACGATGAGCCCGTCGGCACGGTAATCGGTGAGGAACTGGCCGTCGATGTGCGTACGAATCCGGGCCAGTCGGGCCAGGGCGCCTTTGTTGATCACCACGTCATTGAAGGCCGACTCCCGGGCGATCTCCACACCCTCGCGCAGGGCCTGAATCTGCAGCCGAATTTGCGGTCGGGTGGTGAATTGATCTGCCAGGATAGCCTCGGCAACCTCACACAGGCGGTCTTCCGTGGTCTCCGCCAGGAATCCGACCTCGCCGAATTTTACGCCGATGATGGGGGTCTGCTGGTCTCCGATCCAGCGAACGGCACTTAAAAAGGTGCCGTCGCCACCCAAAACGAATACGCAGAAAAGCGATTTCGGTGACCGTTTCCGTGATCCTTGGGATGGCTTTTCAGCGGGAAGCCCGATCTGTCGTCGGATGACGCTGAGTTCTTTTTTGACCAGCCAGTACTCGAACCGGTCAGCCTGCTGCCGGGCATTGCCGTCATCTTTGACAACCAGACCGATGTGTTTTTTCATGATGGAGATCTTGGTCCTGCTCAATTCCTGGTTTCGGTTCAACAGATGACGGCCTCGTAAAAAGTCCGATATCTGCGTTACGCGTCATCCCTCGTCACTGCGGAGTACGATAAGTACGCCTCATTCCTCGGGATTTGCAAGCCTTGATCTCGGGCTTTTTACGAAGCCGTCGGAAATGCAACTTTTTACGAGTTCATCAACAGATGGATCTATCATTTACCGTCATACATGGCTTTGGTGGTCAGGGCAAGTTCAAGATCGGCAGACAGGAATATGGCCTGCAGGGACGCATCGTGCGGAATGCAGTTGACATCAATTGCTCCGGATCATATACATTCCTTGTTGGCACATAAAAAAATGAATTCACTTCACTCGTGTCCAGACAGGCCTGCCGGCCGCGTGACATATTGTCGATAACCAGATTCAAAGCATCTGAATTATAAAGTAATGAATCTATACCCACCCAGTTGGAAACACGGGTCTCCGGCAGCCTTTTAACTTGACTGACCATCGGCAACTCGATTATACAGTCGCGTTGACTTGGAGGGGAAAATTCACCAAAACCAATTGAGAAGGAGAGGCAAGATGAAAAAATGTTTGGTACAATTCCTTATGGTTGCAGTCCTCGGTGCGTTCATGGTTGCCGGTACTGCCATGGCAGCTGATACCATCAAACTGGGTGTTGCGGGCCCCCACAGTGGAGACCTTGCCTCCTATGGTATTCCGACCATTAAAGCCGCTGAGCTGGTGGTTAAAGACATCAATGCCAAGGGCGGCGTTCTCGGCAAACAGGTGGAATTGCTAGTGGAAGATGATGTGTGCAAGCCTGAAGTGGCCACCAATACGGCCACCAAACTGGTTTCCGAAGGCGTCCATGTGGTGCTGGGCCACATCTGCTCCGGAGCCACCAAGGCGGCTCTGGGTATTTACAAAGACTCCAGCATTCCGGTCATGTCCCCATCTGCCACCAACCCCGCGCTGACCCAGAGCGGCGACTATCCCAACTTTTTCCGTACCATCGCTTCCGATGATGCCCAGGCCCGCCTGGAAGTTGACTTTGCGCTGGATGTCCTCAAACTGAAAAAAATTGCCGTGCTGCACGACAAGGGCGATTACGGCAAGGGTCTGGCCGAGTTCGCCAAGTCATTCCTGGAAGCCGATTCGCGGGCGGAAGTCGTCTTTTATGAAGGCATCACCCCCGGTGCTGTGGACTACACTGCCGTCGTTCAAAAGATCAAAAAAAGCAAGGCGGAGGCAGTCATTTTCGGCGGCTACCATCCCGAAGCCTCCAAGATCGTCAGCCAGATGCGCAAAAAAAGAATGGACACCATCTTCATCTCCGATGACGGCGTAAAAGATGACACCTTCATCAAAGTGGCCCAGAAGTACGCTGAGGGCGTTTACGCCACCGGTCCCATGGATGTTTCCAGCAACCCCATGGCCATGGCGGCCAACGAGGCCCACAAAAAAGCCTACGGTTCCGATCCGGGCGCATTCTACCTGAATGCTTACTCGGCCGCCATCGCTCTGCTCAACGCCATCGAGCAGGCGGGCAGCACCGATTTTGCCGCGGTGACCAATGCGCTTCGGACCAAAGACGTGGATACACCGCTGGGCAAAATCCGCTTTGACGATCGCGGTGATGCCATCGGCGTGGGATTCTCCATGTACCAGGTTAAAAATGGTGCCTACGTTGAATTGAAGTAGGGCAAGCGATTGCATGATCA